>Ga0181523_10001791_pt1 | contig 22259 bp, 19 predicted proteins | sample PEATcosm2014_Bin_43_FD_119752 | JGI IMG/M metagenome (GOLD analysis project Ga0181523, IMG submission 119752) | Peatland microbial communities from MTU Mesocosm Facility, Houghton, MI, USA - PEATcosm2014_Bin05_30_metaG | ecosystem: Environmental > Terrestrial > Soil > Wetlands > Peat | place... | reverse complement strand
GGCGCCCACGGACGCGAGCGCTTCGAGCAGCGACTGGTCGGCGTCGTCGAAGGGCTCGGTGCGGCTTCGGCCGGACACGCCCAGCCAGAGGGTCCGGTCCGCCAGCGTCATCGGCGCGGCGAGGCCGTCGACGGCGGGCCGCTCGGGCGTCAGCGTGGCATTCGGGGACCGGAGCAACGAGCCCGCGGCGGCCAGCACCGCGGCCTTGGTCTCCTCGGTCCCCATCGAGCGGTTGACGTCGAGCGTCGCGTCGAAGAGGCTCCGGAGCCGGGACCGGTCGTGGCGGGCAGAGAAGTGCCCAGTGCCCAGGTAGCGCAGGATCAGGAGGGGGAGCACCGCCACCGGCAGGTACCTGGGCTGGTCGGCCAGCAGCAGCGCAGCGGGCACGGCGATCGCGACACCGCCCACGGTCACGAGCAATTTGCCCTTGATGCCGCCGAAGGCGGTGTGGCGCCACGGCGTGCCGAGGGTCGACATGATCGTGACCGTGGCACACGTGCCCACGACCAGGTAGCACACCGCACCGGCGAGCGCGGCACCGACCTTGGCGTACCCCACGGGCGCATGGGCACCGCCCAACAGGACGAAGACGAGTGCGCCGACACCGGCCGAAGTGACGACCCGACCGACGTCGAACGCGGAGTTCACGAAGGGACGGCGCTTCACCGCCTGTGCGCACACCGCCGCGACGGCGAACACGAGCACGGTCATGACCGACGGGACGAGGAGCACGAGAAGCACGAAGAAGCCCTCGTCGAGGACGACGCCGTCCGACTGCCCGTCGGTGTAGCGGGTGACGGGCCAGACCCAGCTGGCCGCCATCAAAGCTCCGAACACGGCCGCGAACACGATCTCCGTGGCAGACGGGGGGGCCGAGGAGATCACGCGGGCCAGCGAGAGGGCGCCCACCACCAGTCCGGCGGCAGCCCACGACGCCACCACGATGCGTGTCGACTTCGGAAGGTTCACGTCGTGCTCCGTTCCCCTCGCGCCATCACCGCGAGCCGGTCAGTTCCAGGTGGACCCGTTCCATGTCGAGCCGTTCCGGGTGGGCCCGGTCCGGCTCAGCCGCTGGCTCACCGTCATCGGGATGGCGTTCGTGGCCGCGGACCGCACCCGAGCAGCCCGGCCTGCGCCGGCGCGGGGAGCGCGAACAACGACGTGACGAGCTCCGCGAGACCGGCGAAGACGGCGGCACCACCCCACCGAATAGGCCGACGACCTGCGAAAATACGGACATGCCGCAGCGGAGCTCCCATGTTTCCCCTCGCCCGAACTGCCTCCGGTTGGGAAGGTAACACCGCCGTTTTGTGACTTCAATGACTTTTTGCCTACCCCATGGGCAATTCGGCCCTAATTGCCCCGTCCAGCCCTACCGGTTGCCCGCGTGACCAGGAATTGTTGGCGGGCGGTTGCAGTCCGGTTGCGGTTGGCGGGCGGTCGGCAGCAGCCTGGCGCGAGATCCACGGCGTCGGCGCCGACCTAGCGGGTCACCACTCCCCCACGGCTCTCGTCCAGGTCGCTCGGCGTGCCCTGGCCGGCCCGCAGCAGCTCGTCGAACGCGGCAGCCGGGAGCGGCCGGGAGAAGTAGAACCCCTGCGCGAGGTCACAACCCAGCGCTTGGAGCTGCTCGAGCTCCGGCAGGGTCTCGACACCCTCCACGACAGTGGTGGAGCCGATCGCCCGCGACAGAGCCACCACCGCGGACACGATGGCCGACTTCACCGGATCCTCATTGATGTCGCGGACGAAGCTCTGATCGACCTTGATGATGTCGATCGGGAACCGGGCCAGATAGCCGAGCGACGAATGGCCCGTGCCGAAGTCGTCGATGGCCAACCGGATGCCGAGGCCGTGCAATTTGGTCAAGACGTCCGAGGTCAGCTCCACGTCCTCCATGGCCAGGCTCTCGGTGATCTCGAGGCAGACCTGGGAGGGATCGATGCCCGTGGAATGCAGCACACGCGCGATCTGGTCCTCGAGGCCGGCCTGCTGGAACTGGCGCGCCGAGAGATTCACGCTGATGTCCAACTTCAGGGCCAACGTGTCGCGCCATCCCTTCGCCCGCCGGCAGGCCTGTTCGAGCACGGCCTCCCCGATCGACAGGATCGCCCCGTTGTCCTCGGCCAGCTCGATGAACTGGGCGGGCGACAGGATCCCGTGCTCGGGGTAGTCCCAACGGACCAGCGCCTCGGCGCCCACGATGCGCTGGTCGTCCAGCGCGACCAGCGGCTGGAAATAGACCTCGACCTCGTTGCGCTCCACCGCATGATGGAGTGCCGTGTCCAGGTCGAGCCGACCGGCGGACCGTCCGCCCATCTGCGCTCCGTCGAACAAGGTCACCTGGCCGTCCCGCCCGCGCTCCTTGGCCCGGTACATGGCAACGTCGGCGTCGTGCAGGAGGTCGTCACGTGAGGTGCCGGTCTCGCTCAGCGCAATACCGATGCTCATGGTGGCGACCACCTCGTGCCCCCCGCTCAGGACCACTGGTGCGCGGAGCGCATCGAGCACCCGGTCGGCCACCTGGCTCGCGTCATCCGACGAGCTGACCCCCTCGAGGATGATCACGAACTCGTCCCCGCCGAAGCGCGACAGCGTGTCCCCGGGCCGAACGGCCTGTCGAAGGCGCTCCGCCACGACACGCAGCAATTCGTCACCCACCTGGTGACCGAAGTTGTCGTTGACGACCTTGAAGCGATCGATGTCACCGAAGAGCACGGCCACCCTGTCGTCGGTGCGGTGCGCCTGCAACAGGGCGTGGTCGAGGTGGTCGAGAAGGAGGCGACGATTGGCCAGGCCCGTCAGGGGATCCTGGAACGCGTGCCGCGCCAGCTGCTCCTCGAATGCCTTGCGCTCCGAGGTGTCACGGAACACGATGACCGCGGCCGTGGGTTCGGAGTCACCCACCACGGGCGAGGCCGTCATCGTGACCGGGAAGTGCGAGCCGTCGGCCCGCTCGAACCGGGTGTTGTCGCTGATGACGTTCTGCCGCAGCGACATGGCACGCACGGCGGGATCGAGAAGGAAGCGCGGCGTCTCGCGGACCCCCGGTGGGCGCCCCTCCCCCGCCGCCACCTCGGTCCAGCCGAGCATGGTGGCGCCGGCCGGATTCATGAACGTGATCTCCCCGCGCTTGTTGACGGCGCACACCCCCTCCCCGAGGCTGCTCGTGATGACCGAGAGGTTGTCCTTCTGCCTCTCCACCTCCGCATAGAGGTCTGCATTGGCCAGCGCAACGGCCCCCACAGACGCCAACGCGTCGAGCAGGGCACGATCAGCGTCGTCAAAGGGCTCCGTGCGGCTGCGGCCCGAGACGGACAGCCAGAGCCGGCGGTCCGCGAGCTCGACCGGTGCCGCGAGGGTGCCTCCCTCGCCCAGAGGCCGCTCGGTCGCAAGCGTGACGTCGGGCGAGCGCAGCAGCCACCCCGCGGAGCTGAGCACGGCAGCGCGGGTCTCGTCACTACCGAACGATCGGTTCACGTCGAGTGTCGCCTCGAAGAGGCCCCGCAGTCGCATCCGGTCGTGGCGGGCGTTCAAGTGGCCCTCCCCCAGGTAGCGGAGAACGAGCAGCGGCAGGAGGGCGAGCGGCAGGAACACCGGCTTGTACGACAGGAGCAGCGCCGACGGAATGGCGATGCAGATGCTGCCGCCGGCGACGAGGAGCTTGCCCCCGGTGTCGCCGAACACCGTCTCGCGCCACGGCGAGCCGAGCGTCGAAAGAATCGAGACGACAGCCCCACTGTCGACGACCAGGTAGCACAAGGCTCCGAGAAGGGCGGCCCCGACCTCGACGTACCCGGTCGATCGGTCGGACCCCCGGATGAGGGCGAACACGAGGGCGCCGGCCCCGGCCGAGGTGACGACCCGACCGACGTTGAAGGCGGACTGCACCAGAGGGCGGCGTTTCAAGGCTGCCACGGCTATCGCCGCGACGGCGAAGACGAGCACCGTCATTGCCGCAGGCACGAGCAGGACGAGCAGGACGAAGAATCCCTCGTCGAGATCGAACGGCTCGGACCTGTCGAGGTAGAACTTCATCGGCCAGATCCAGCTGGCTGCCATCAGCACACCGAACACGACCGCGAAGATGGTCGCCGTCGCGCCCGGCCAGCCTGTGACCGAGAGGCGGTGGCCGGCGAAGGCGAGCGTCACCATGCCGGTCGCGGCCCAGGCGCCGACGACGTAGAGTGCGGGCCTCGGAAGGCCGCCGTATCCGCCCGTCATCGCTCCGCCATGCGAGTCGTCAGTTCCAGATCGAGCCGTTCCAGAGGTAGGCGGCCGTTCCGCCTGCCGGCTCCACCCACGCCAACGTCGGGACAGCGAGCACCGTGCTGCGGGATGCCGTGAGACCACGGTCGAGCGTCGTGACCACGAGGACACGGCGATCGACCGGCGTACCGAGGCCACGTCGAAGAGCCGTCACGAGCCCCCTCATTCCCATCCGCCCTCTTCCCGTGTGGAACGTCAGTGCGCGCCGCGCCCCTTCAACGGGCATGTCAACAACGCCTTCGCCATGTTTTCGACCTGTCCCGAGGCACTCTTGATGGCGAAAAGCCGTCTCCGGTTGCCAAATGGTTGCGGCGTGGCGCGCCCTTTACCGGGCGGCGGTCACGCCTCCGTTTTCGTGCGGCCCTCGTCGCGCTGCGTGCGATACTCCCTCAGTCGGTGCCAGAAGACGATGACGACGGCGACGACGGCGAGCGCGCCCAGGACGTATCCCGCGTAGTTGAACGCCTTGAGCACGTGGTTGTAGCTGCTGCCGAGGCTGTACCCGAGCGAGCACAGGGCGGTGCACCAGACGGCGCAGCCGATCACCGTGAAGACGCTGAACTTGCCGAGAGCCATCTCCCCGAGACCGGCCGCAAAGGACACGAAGGAGCGCAGCAACGGGATGAAGCGGCCGAAGAGGACGACCGGCTCTCCCCTCCGGGCGAACCAGGCGTCGGCCCGGTCCAGGTCCCTATGGGTGAGGAGGACGTACTTCCCGACCTTGTCGACCAGCGCTCGCCCCCCGAAGCGCCCGATGCTGTAGCCCGCCAACGAGCCAAGGAGCTCGCCGGCCACCGCCACGATGATCACGACGGCCAGGGTCAGTGGCTTCCCCTCGCCCGGGACCTGCCCGCTGGCGAGCACACCCCCGTAGATGAGCGCGATCTCCGCTCCCACGGGGAGCCCCATGGCCGATATGAAGCTCAGCGCGAAGATGGCGCCGTAGCCGGCTGACTTGAGAAATTCCTCCACGTCCTACCCTGCCTCCGCCTCGTGCACGGCGGTCATCTTTGGCGCGTCCACTGCCCGATGCAATTCGCAGGGAGGTTGACGGCCGGGGCCTGCTATCTCGAAGTCCCGCCCGACGTCACCACCGGCTGGGTCGTGGTCGTCGTGGGCGGGGATGTCGTCGTGGTGGTTGGCGGGCTGGTCGTCGGCGTGGTGGTGATCGGAGCGGAACCCGACCCACTCGGCGTGGTCGTCGTCGTGGTCGGGGGGCTCGTCGTCGTGGTGGTCGACGTCGTGGCGGCCGTCGTCGGCACGCTGGTCGGACTGGGCGGTTTCGAACCGGCCGACGAGCCCGGGTGCTCCTTGGCGACCGTGACCCCGATAAAAGCGGTGGCGCCGCCCGCCACGAGGATGGCGGTGCGCGTCAGGCGCCTGATGCGAGCTTGCGCCCGGGCGCGAGTCGTCGGCGAGAACTGCTCTCGACCACGTCTCACGAGGATCCGAAACCGGGTCGCTCGTGCACCCGCGCACGTTCATACGAGTCGTTCACGGCGAACGCCAGCGTACGGCTCGAACCTGAAGAACGGGTGAAGAGCGGCCGAGTGCAAGCTGGCAAGCACAACACCTAGCCTGAAACCCATGTCACACGTCGGTTCGGGGGTCTGATGCGAGTTCTCGTGGCTGAGGACGATGCCGGGCTCAGGTCCGTGTTGGAGCGCGGGCTGAGGGAGAAGGGCTACGTCGTCGACGCGGTGGCGGACGGTGCAGCCGCGCTCCGCCACCTCCGCTCGTACGACTACGACGTTGCCGTCCTGGACTGGCGGATGCCCGAGCGCACCGGCACAGAGGTGGTCGCAGAAGCGAGGGGCCAGGGTGACCGAACCCCCATTCTCATGCTGACCGCCCGTGACGCACCGTCGGACAGGGTCGCCGGCCTCAACGTCGGTGCCGACGACTACCTCGTCAAACCGTTCGACTTCTCGGAGCTGGTGGCCCGCATCCAGGCCCTTCAGCGCCGGCCACCACTCGCCCTGGACCCGGTGCTCGAGTGCGGGGACCTGCAGTTCGATCCCTCCACACGGGAGGTCACTGTGGCGGGCGCGCCCATCGCGCTGACGACGATAGAGACCTCGCTCGTCGAGCTCCTCCTGCGACGAGCGCCCAGCGTCCTGACGCGGCGCATGATCGCCACACAGGTGTGGGACGACGAGGCGGACGCCGTCGGATCGAACACCATCGACGTCCACGTGGGGCGTGTGCGAGGCAAGCTGGCCCAGAGCAGGGCACGCATCGAGACCGTGCGAGGAACGGGATACCGGCTGGTCGAGTCGTGAACCTGGCCCGGGTGCACCGGCGGCACGCGGTGCGGGTCGCCGCCGTGGCCACCCTCGTCGTGATGGTCGGTTACGTGATCGCGGCCATCGTGCTCAACCTGATCGTCACCAACCACCTGGTCGGCAACACGGACTCCCGCCTGGCCGATCGGCTCGAGGACACCAGCCAACAGACGCTGACCCTGCCCGGCGCGAACACAGCCGGGGAGAAACCGGACCTGGACGACGTCCCGCTGTTCCTGTGGTCGATCGCACCTTCCGGTGTGGTCACCCCTTTGACCCCGACGGCCCCTCCACTCCCCTCGCGCCACTGGGATTCGGGCCCGGTCACCTTGAACGTCGGGACATCGACCTTCCGCTTCGACGCACTCCGGAGCCACGACACCGTGCTCGTGGCCGGCCAGAGCATGGCCGGAACATCCAACGTCCAGTCGGCCCTGCTGGTCGCGGAACTCGTCTTCGGGGTGATCCTGGCCGTCGCCGTCTTCGCCGGCGCGACCGTCGTCGGCCTGCGCGCCTCGGCACCCTCCGAGATGGTCCGGCGGCGCCAGGCGGATTTCACCGCCGACGCCTCGCACGAGCTGCGCACTCCCATCTCGGTCATCGAGGCGGAAGTCGAGCTTGCGCTCGATCGACCGCGCGACCCTGCCGCCTACCGGGAAGTGCTCGAGCGGGTGGGCCGCGAGAGCACGCGATTGCGCCGGATCGTCGAGGACCTCCTGTGGCTGGCGAGGGCGGACAGCGAGCCGGCATCCGGTGACCTCGAGCACGTCACCGACGTCGCCGAGGTGGTCCGGGGCTGCGTGGAGCGTTTCGGCGCGCTGGCGGCGACCCAGCGGGTGACGCTCTCGTTGCAGCTTGTCGGCAACGGGCCGTTCACGGTGCAGGCACCGCCCGAACTGCTCGACCGGCTGGCCGGCGTGCTCATCGACAACGCCTGCAAGTTTGCGGGTGAGGGTGGCCAGGTCGAGGTCAGTGTCCGCGACTGGGGCAACCGGGTGGACCTGCGAATCGACGACTCGGGACCCGGGATCCCCGAGGACGAGAGGGATGCTGTGCTCGATCGATTCCACCGAGCCACCGATGCCGTGGCGGGCACCGGCCTCGGCCTGGCCATCGCCGATTCCGTGGTGCGTTCCACCGGGGGCAGCTGGAGCATCGGCGCAGCCGAGCTGGGTGGCGCCCGTGTGGAGATCTCGTGGCGGCGAGTGCCGCCGCGCAAAGGCCGACCCAGCCCTGCCGGAGAGTCTCTTCGCGAATCCTTAGCCTGAGCGCCGACTTGTTCATGTAGGTGTCAGGGTGCGTCCGTACCCTGCGCGTCATGGGAAGAGTCAGGCAGGCAAGCCCGGCGCAGCGTCGCCACCTCGCAGCGAGGCGGAGGGACAGTGCGCTGACCCGCCTCTCGAGCATCACCGCAGCGGTGGGCGTCGCCACGATCGTTGCCGTCGGGGCGCTGGGCATCTACGTCGGAAAGGCGCTGCCGGGTCATCACGCCGGAGCCACGACCCCCGGGACCTCGACCACCTCGGGCGTCGGCGGCAGTGGCCAGGCGGCCGGTGCGTCGACCTCTCAGACCTCGCTGAACCCGCCTTCGACGGCGACACAGTCGGCCCCCGCCCCTGCCCCCGTCACGAGCGGATCGAGTTGATGTCCGCCGCGTCCGTTCGAACCGACACCCAGCGCGTCTACAGGACCCATGCGCTCGGCACCATCGCGGAGCTCGTGGTGACGGAGGGTGAGGTGCTCTTCGCCGCCTCCGAGCTGCTCCACCGGGAGCTCGAGCGCATCGACCGCCTCGCCAGCCGGTTCCGGGACGACTCCGAGCTCAGCCGACTCAACGCCGGCGCCGGGACCAAGATGCACGTGAGCGCCGGCCTGTTCGAAGCGATCGAGGTGGCCCTGGCGATGGCGGAGGCCACGGTGGGCCTGGTCGATCCCACCGTCGGCCTCGCGATCGGCCGCCTGGGCTACGACCGTGACTTCTCCGAGGTCCTGCCCGGCGTCGACGGGGACCTCCCGCCGGCAGTCGCGGCGCCCGGATGGCGCGCCGTCTCCGTCGACGCCGAGCGACGCCTCGTCGGGATCCCAGAGGGTGCAGCGCTCGATCTGGGCGCGACGGCCAAGGCCCTCGCCTCCGACCGGGCGGCGACCACGATCCACCGCCACCTGGGGTGTGGCGTGCTCGTCTCGCTCGGGGGCGACGTGTCCGTCGCCGGCCCGGTGCCCGAGGGGGGATTCGCCGTCGGCGTCGCCGACACCTGCACCTCACCCACGGCCGACGAGGGAGTTGGCATCTCCTCGGGCGGCCTCGCCTCCTCCGGCATCGGCGTCCGCCAGTGGCGCCTCGGGACACACCGGGTGCACCACATCGTGGACCCCTCCACCTGCCTGCCCGCCGTCCCGTGCTGGCGGACGGTGTCCACGACCGCCGCCACCTGCGTGCAGGCGAACGCCGCGTCCACGGCGGCCATCGTCCTCGGCCAGCGTGCCCTCGCCTGGCTCGAGGACTTGGGGCTCCCGGCACGGCTGGTCCGGGTCGACGGGTCCGTCACGTACACCTCGGGGTGGCCGGTGCCCGAGTCGCATCACCGGGTGCCCGAGACGAGCACCCGGTGATGTCCGCCCTGGTGGCCACCGTCGGACACGGCTCGACCGCCCTGTGGTACCTGACGCGGGCGACCGGGCTCGTCGCTCTCATCCTGCTGTCGGCGACGGTGGTCCTCGGGACGGTTGCGTCGGTGGGATGGACCACCGACCGCTGGCCCCGCTTCCTCTCACAGTCGGTGCACCGGAACCTCTCGCTGTTCTGCATCGCCTTGATCGGCGTCCACATCGTCACCACCATCGGCGACGGCTACGTTCCCATCGGCCTGGCCGACGCGGTGATCCCCTTCCGTTCCCCCTACCGGCCGATCTGGGTGGGCCTCGGGGCGTTGGCGTTCGACATGCTGCTCGCCGTCGCGATCACGAGCGGGCTCCGCCGCCGGATCGGGGTCGCCGCCTGGCGGGGCGTCCACTGGCTGGCCTACGCCTGTTGGCCGATCGCCGTGGTCCACGGACTCGGCTCCGGCTCCGACGCCCGCCTCCCCGGGGCGATGCTGGTGTTCGTCCTCTGCACCGGTTCGGTCGGCGCGGCGGTGGCCTGGCGCCTGGCGGCGGGTCGGGCACGCTCCGTGGGCTGGCGACTCGGCGGGGCGGCCGCCGGGGCGGCCGTGCTCCTGGTGATCGCGGCCTTCGCTCTGGCTGGCCCGCTGCGACCGGGCTGGTCGCGGCGGGCCGGGACGTCCTCGGCACTGCTCGCGCAACTCTCCGGCGCGGCAACCACCTCGTACTCCGGCGTCTCGACCTCGTCGACCGCGCCAACGTCGCCTCCCCCGACGCAAGGGATCCCGGCGACCCCGTTCGACACCTCGGCTTCGGGGACGGTCGCCACATCGCCGCCCGACGCCAACGGCGATTCCGAGGTGACCCTGACCATGCAGCTGGCCGATTCGACGGCGCCGCTCACGGTCCGGATCATCGGCCCCTCGGAGAACGGAGGTGTCGCCATGCGCCGCAGTGCGGTGTCGTTCGGCGCGCTGAACGGGCAGGTGACCGCCCTCGACGGGTCGAGCATCGGCGCGGTGGTGCAGGGTCCGAGCGGCTCAATGAGCCTGACGATGAATCTCTCGCTCGACCCGGCCGCCGGCACGTTGAACGGGCAGGTCTCAGGAAGTCCGCTGCAATGAGCCTCACACTGTCCGATGACGCCAAGACGGCTCCGCAGGCGGGAAGGCGGCTCCTCCGAGGCATCGCCGGCGGTGCACCGGACCCGGGGCTCAGGACCCACCTGGAGCGCTGGGGCGAGTTGCGACCGCCGAGTCATCTCATCGACGAGCTCGAGGCCAGCGGTCTCGCCGGCCACGGCGGGGCCTGGTTTCCCGTGTCGACCAAGTGGAGGGCCGTCGCAGCCGGCGGTCGCCGCCGCCCCGTCGTCGTCGCCAACGGCGCGGAGGGCGAGCCGGCGAGCAAGAAGGATGCACTGCTGCTCGCCCATGCCCCTCACCTGGTGCTCGACGGGCTCATGCTCGCCGGCAGCGCGCTACGGGCGCAGCAGGCGATCGTGTACGTGCCCGCAGGACGCATCCCGGTCGTGGAGGCCGCCCTCGCCGAGCGCCGCGCCCACCGTCTCGATCCGATCGCCGTCGAGATCGCCCAGTGTGCCGACACGTTCATCTCCGGGCAGGAGTCCGCCCTCGTCAACGCCCTCGGCGGGCGCCGGGGCGCGATCCCCGGCTTCGTCGGTCTGACGTCCATCCGCGAGCGCGGCGTCGGGGGCCGGCCGACCCTCGTCCAGAACGTCGAGACACTCGCCCATGTCGCCCTCATCGCCCGTTTCGGGGCGAAATGGTTCCGCCAGGTCGGCACGCCCGACGACCCCGGCACCATGCTGTTGACCGTTCACGGCCCCGACGGACCGATGATCGTGGAGGCGGTGCTGGGGTCCTCGCTCCGGAAGGCCACGGGCCTCCGGCCCGAGGACGTGGCGCGCTCGCAGGGGATCCTCCTCGGTGGCTACGGAGGCGGATGGGTCACACCGGCGACCTTCGAGGACCTCGAGGTGTGCGAGAAGGCGACACGGCGAGCCGGTGCGGCACTCGGTGCAGGCGTGGTGGCGCTCCTCCCGCCCGAAGTATGCCCCTTGGCAGAGATGGCCGATGTCGTCCGCTACATGGAGCGACAGGGCGCCGGACAGTGCGGACCGTGCGTCCATGGACTGGCGGACCTGGCCGACGCCATTGAGCGTCTCGCCTACGGCCGTGCAAGCGGGCCTTCACCCGATCGAATGCTCGAGGTCTGCAACCTGATCGAGCGTCGCGGCGCCTGCCGTCACCCCGACGGTGTGGCCCGTTTCGTGCGAACCGGACTGCACGTCTTCTCGGACGAGGTGTCAGCGCACCAACGGCGAGGGTCGTGCGCCAAGACGCATGTAGCGAGAGTGCTCCCCATTGCCGACGCGACGGCGAGCAGAAGGCTCGTGAGCAAGGCATGAGCCGATGGAGTCTGGAGCTGGTGGTCGACCCGATCGCATGCGACGGTCGAGGAGTCTGCGCCGAGATGCTCCCCGAGCGGATCGAGCTCGATCGGTGGGGATATCCGATCGTCGACGGGGACACCATCGCACCCGCCCTCATCGATCACGCCGAGCGCGCCGTCCGGGCGTGCCCGACGCAGGCGCTGCACCTCGTGGAGCGTCGGTGCTGAGCCCAACCGTGGACGAACGCGAGATCGAGGCCCCCGTGGAACCGCCCGGGCCATCTGGCAAGCCCCGCTGGTCGAAGGCACGCATCCACCGCAGGCGGCGCCGCATCATGGCCGTCGCGGCCGCGACGCTCGGCGCGCTCCTGCTCTGGCTCGCCATCTCACTCGGAGGCGCGCTGACCAACCCGGCTCTCGGGTCCTCGGTCGGAGCTCGGGCCGCAGAATGGTTCCGCGAGCACGGCGGGGCATCCATCGTCGTGTGGGCCGAGAACGAGTGGTACTCGCATCACCCGCCGAAGGTGGGCGGCGCCCTCGCCCCCGGCACCATCCACGCATCCAAGGTGGTGACCGCCCCGGCGGCCGTCACGGTGCCACACCTTCCGGCTCCGGCTCCGATCACGCCGATCGCCAGCCCGCCCGTCGCCGGTGAGGGCCAGTGGTCACCCGCTGGTCGGTTGGTGGACGGGCTGCCGGCCATTTACGAGACGATGCTGCGTCCCAGCGCGATCCACACGAGCTACGTCGTAGGCGTGGCCTGGATGGACACGGAGCTCCTCAGGGCCACGCTCTACTCAGGCAGCCAGATTCCCGGCGGCGGCCCTTACTCCCACACCGCCCCGATCTCACCCACCGACGCGACGACACTGGTCTCCGCCTTCAACGCAGGCTTCCTGATGTCCGACGCCAACGGCGGGTACTACACGGACAACAAGACGATCATTCCGCTGCGCACCGGTGCGGCCTCGTTCGTCGTCTACAAGAACGGTTCCGCCACGGTGGCCCAGTGGGGGCGTGACGCCACCATGGGCCCGAACGTCGTGTCGGTGCGCCAGAACCTCGACCTGTTGGTCGACAACGGGCAGGTCGTGCCGGCGGCCTACAGTCCGGATCCAACACAATGGGGCGCGACCCTCGGCGGTGGCCTCTACGTGTGGCGCTCGGGCCTCGGCGTGACCGCCAACGGTGCACTCGTCTACGTCGGCGGTCCGGGGCTCGACATCGCCGACCTGGCGACCATCCTCGTTCGAGCCGGCGCGGTGCGGGCGATGGAGCTCGACATCAACACCGATTGGGTGAACTACAGCACCTACGGGCCGTCCACTCCGGGTGGACCGGCCGCACCCGCCAACGGGACCGAGCTCCTGCCAGGGATGACGGGGACCCCCGGCCGGTACTTCCAGCCGTGGTGGGCACGAGACTTCATCACCATGTCGGCGGCGGCCCCGTGACGTCGGTCGAGCGCGTGCCCGGTGGGGGGAATCCACCCGCGAGCCCTGCAGGGTTGCGCCAGCTCCCGCCGGCCGGCCTCCGCTCGACCGCGGGCCCGATCGTGCAGGGGATGCGCCCGAGGCAGTGGACCAAGAACCTGCTCGTGTTCATGGCACCCGCCGCCGCAGGCGTCCTGGGCGACTGGCACACGACCGTCCGTGTCATCGGCGCCTTCGTGGTGTTCTGCGTCGTCGCCTCGGGCACCTACCTCGTCAACGACGTCGTGGACGCCGGGTCCGATCAACACCATCCGGTCAAGCGGCGCAGGCCGGTCGCGAGCGGCGCGTTGGGTCCCAACCTGGCGCTCGGAGCCGGCGCTGGTCTCATCGCGACGGCGATCGCAGCCGCGCTGTTCATCGGCCCCTGGGGATTCGGCGTCGTCGTCGGTGCCTACGCGGGGTTGAGCATGGCCTACAGCCTCCGCCTCAAGCGAGAACCGGTCATGGAGCTGGCCGTGGTCGCCGCCTGTTTCGTCCTGCGAGCCGTCGCCGGTGGTGTCGTCGCCCACGTGCAGCTCTCCAATTGGTTCCTCGTGTTCACCTCGTTCGCGGCCCTGTTCATCGTCACGGGGAAGCGCAGCGCAGAGCGTGCACGACTGGGCCGCGTCCGGGGGGAGCACCGGCACGTCCTCGACCTGTACACCGAGTCGTTCCTCAGGTCGACCCTCACCATGGCGGCCACGGTGACCGTTGCGGCGTACTGCCTCTGGGCGTTCGAGCGAACCGGCCTGCTCGCCCACGCGGGCCACCATGTCGTGTGGATCGAGCTGACCGTGATTCCCCTCGTCCTCGCCGTCCTGCACATCTTCCGCGTCCTCGACGCCGGGCAGGGCGGCGAGCCGGAGCAGCTCGCCCTGCACGACCACGTCCTGCAGGGCTACGGACTCCTCTGGCTCGCCTTCATGGGCTTGGGTCTCTACGCATGACCGTCACGGTCGAGGCCTCGCCGCGGCAACTCTCCGGCTGGGGTCGCACGATGCCCACCACGAGCCTGGTCAGCCGCCCGGTGGACGCCGCATCCGTCGCCCTCGCCTTCCGCACACAGCCCGGCGGCGTCATTGCCCGAGGTCTGGGGAGGAGCTACGGAGACGCCGCACAGTGCAGCGGGGGGCTCACCGTCGACACCTCGGGATTCGCCGACATCGGGGAGCTCGACGAGGCATCGGGAACGATCGCGGTCGGCGGAGGAGTCAGCCTGCATGACCTGATGCGGCGCATCATCCCATTGGGATGGTTCGTGGCGGTGACGCCGGGGACCCGCTATGTCTCGGTCGGTGGAGCCATCGCGGCCGACGTCCACGGCAAGAACCATCATCGCGACGGCAGCTTCGCCAGGCACGTGGCGGAGATGACCCTCGTCACGCCCACCGGGATCGTCACGGTGTCCCCGGACGCCGACGGGGAACTGTTCTGGGCGACCGCCGGCGGAATGGGGCTGACCGGAGTCGTGATCAGCGCCACGCTCCGGCTGATCCCGACCGAGACGTCATGGATGCTGGTCGACAGCCAACGGTTCAGGCACCTCGACGACCTGATGTCGACGATGGAGGCGACGGACGGGCATTATCGCTACAGCGTCGCCTGGCTCGACTGCGTCGGCCACCGTGACGGCTCGCAGCGGTCCGTCCTCACGCGAGGGGACCACGCTCCGTCCGGAGCGATCCCAGACCGGTTGCGGGGTCGCAGTCGCGAGATCCCGGGCGAACCGAGGATGCGCGTCCCGCGGACGGCGCCACGTCGACTGGTCAACCGAATGTCCGTCCGCGCGCTGAACGAGGCCTGGTTCCGGTCCTCGCCAAACTCAGTCGGGTCCCTGCGCCCGCTCGCCGGCTTCTTCCATCCGCTCGACGGCGTGGGTGACTGGAACCTGCTCTACGGCCCCGCAGGCTTCGTGCAGTACCAGTTCGCCGTCCCACCCGGGCGGGGCGATGTCGTGGGGGAAGCCGTCGGCGCGATCGCGTCATCGGGAGTGCCCTCCTTTCTGGCCGTGCTGAAGCGCTTCGGCCCGGGGACACCCGGGCCGCTCTCGTTCAGCCAGGAGGGATGGACCCTGGCCCTCGATTTCCCGCTGGGGCCGCCCGGCCTGCCCGCGCTGCTCGACGGCCTCGACGAGGCCGTCTCACATGCAGGGGGCCGCGTCTACCTGGCCAAGGACGCGCGCTTGCGGCCGGACCTGCTGCCGGTGATGTACCCCGGGCTGGCGGACATGGCTGCGGTCCGACACCGGGTCGATCCCGAGGGCCTCCTGGGCTCGGACCTCTCGCGTCGCCTGGGGATGCCCGGATGAACGACGCATTCGGTCACCCACAGTCTGTCGTGGTTCTCGGTGGCACCTCCGAGATCGCCCGGCAGGTCGTCACGCTGCTCGCCGCCGACCGCTGTCGATCCGTCGTCCTCGCCGGGCGGGACGACGTCGGGCTCGAGGATGCGGCCGCCGAGCTCCGCCACTGCGTGGCTCGTGTGAAGACCGTCGCGTTCGACGCCGCAGCGTCCGAGGACACGGAGAAGACGGTCATGAGGTGCTGCGACGCCGCCGGTGAGGCCGTGGACCTGGTCATCGTCGCCGTAGGAGAGCTCGGTCTCCAAGAGGCGGACGAAGCCGACCCCGACAGGGTCGCACGGATGGTCACGGTCAATTTCACCTGGCCGGCAGCCGCCCTCTCGGTGGTGGCGGCACACCTGAGGAGACAGGGTCACGGTGGCATCGTGGTCCTGTCCTCCGTGGCCGGCTACCGGGTGCGACGCTCCAACTTCATCTACGGCTCCGCCAAAGCCGGCCTCGATGGCTTCGCCTCGGGTCTCGGAGAGGCCCTGCGGGGGACCGGCGTCACGGTCCAGGTGGTCCGACCAGGTTTCGTGCGCACCAAGATGACCGCCGGCCGCCCCGCAGCACCCTTTGCCGTCGGCCCGGAACGGGTGGCGTCCGACATCGTGCGCGGGCTGCAGACCGGTCGAGCGGTGATCTGGTCACCGGGCGTGTTGAAATGGGTCTTCACAATCCTCAGGCTTCTCCCGCAAGCCCTGTGGCGCCGAGTACCCGGCTAATCTGCACGGCGCCGTCGCGAGGAGGTGCCGTGCTCTTCATCGAATACGACGTGACGCAAAGCGGCGAGATCGAATTGGTGGCCTTGATCAACGCCGTGGAGGAGGAGGGACAAGATCCCGACGGCTCGGCCTGGTCGGCATGGCGCGGCAGCGAGTTCGAAGACGGCGGAATGGGCTGCGTCGCCGTCTCCCCTCACGACCTCGTCCTCATGGAGTCCACCGACGACGTCGCCCAGCTCCGCGGCATCGTCGAACGGATCATCCTGGCGGACCGCGCCACCAAGGAGGAGGTGCCGTCGTGAGCACCACACGTTCGCAGCTGTACCGCCTGGCGCGTGATCTCGGCAACATCGACGCGGTGGAGCACGGCTACAGGCGGGGCGGGCTGTCGGGGGCTGCGGGTGGTGCCGCGCAGCGTGAGGCGCGACGGGTCATCTACCGGGAGGGAAACCGCCAGATCAACCACTTCGTCCGCGCCATCGGCCTCGGACCGAGACGGTAGAGATCGACCTTCCGCAGCTCGCACTACCGGACATCGAGGCCCGACAACGCGGGATTCGGTCACCAACCGGGCGCGCCGCGCAACGAAAGCGGCCCTGAACAGCCATTCTCCCGTCCGCACGCAGACGACCAGGCACTCCTGGCTCAGTCGCGACCCACTTCCAACCGATATGACAGACACTGTCGATCTCCGACCAATTCGGCCGGGGGGACCATGATGAGGGGGACGTCGGTGACCATCGCGGAGTCGCATCTCGGTCGATTGCTGACCGACTTCCCCGACCTCGTGGTCGTCCTGGACCCGACCGGGAACGTCATCTGGGCCAACTCGCTGGCCGAGCGGATGTTCGGACTGTCCCTGCACGACTCCATCGGTCAGTCGGGGTTCGATTTCGTGCATCCCGATGACCTCGAGCTGGCAGCGCGGTCCCTCGTGACCATTCAGGCCAAGGAGATCGGAACCGCGATTGAGGTCCGTCTGAAGACCCCGTCCGGATGGCGGCTCGTCGAGCTCATCGGGACCCCGGTCAACTGGCTGCAGGACGGCGCCGTCCTCTTCTGCCTGCGCGACCTCACCGAACGCCGTCGCTTCGAAGTGGCCCGCGACGAAATCGCCCTCTTCCGGATGCTCGTCCAGAACGCGGCCACCATCACGATGTTGATATCGCCCAGGGGCCACATCAACTCCGCCTCCGGAGCACTGACGCGGATGCTCGGACATGACCCGGAGGTCATTGAGAACGAGCCGCTGGCGGACCTCATCGCGGTCGATGATCGACCGAAGTTCACCTCCGCGATGGAGCGAGCGCTCCGCGGCGCCACCGCCACCCAACCAGAGATCGTGGAGGTGCATCTGGTACGCCATGGGGGCAACGACGTCGTGCCCTTCGAGCTCACCATCGTGAATCTCGTTGACGATCCGACGGTCGGCGGCCTGGTCGTGACCGCCCATGACGTCTCGGAGCGGGTGGCGTCGGATCGTGAGCTTCGCCATGCCATGTCGCTCCTCCAGGCCACTCTCGACTCGACGGCCGACGGGATACTGGTCGTGGACACCAACGGGGCGATCGCCGGATTCAACGACCGGTTCAGCGAGATGTGGGGCATCCCCGACCATCTCCTGGCGGTCGGAAACGACTCCCCGGCCATCGCATTCGTGCTCGACCAACTGATCGATCCACAGGACTTCGTCGCGAAGATAGAGGAGCTCTACACCCGCCCCGAAGCAGAGAGCAATGACATCATTCAGTTCCGCGACGGCCGCGTCTTCGAGCGCTACTCGAGACCTCAGCTCGTGGAGGGAGGCGTCGTCGGCCGCGTCTGGAGTTTCCGTGATGTCACCGAACGGGCCCGGCTCGAGGCCGAACTCGCTCATCAGGCCTTTCACGACGGACTGACCGGCCTGGCCAACAAGGCGCTCTTCAGGGACCGGCTGAATCACGCGGTGGCCCGAATGGAGACCTCGGGGCTCCAACTTGCCGTCATGTTCCTCGATGTCGACAACTTCAAGACGGTCAATGACAGCCTCGGGCACTCACGCGGCGATCTCCTCCTGGGCATCGTCTCCGAGGCCCTGGTGAGCTGCATGCGACACAGCGACACCGTGGCGCGTCTTGGCGGAGACGAATTCGCCGTGCTCATAGAAGACCTGGGCGACCACTCCGAGGCGATTCAGGTCGCCGAGAACATACTGACGGCTCTGCGCCAGCCGGTGTCCCTCGGGTCCAAGGATGTCGTCGCCACCGTGAGCATCGGAATCCGGTTCGGGACCCCGGGCTCGACCAGTGAAGAGCTGTTGCGGGACGCCGACCTCGCCATGTACATGGCCAAGGAGAACGGGAAGGATCGCTACGAGGAATTCCGGGACCGTATGCACACGACCGTCATGGAGCGCCTCGAGCTCGAGGCGGACTTTCGCCACGGCGTCATCAACGGCGATCTGATCGTCCACTATCAACCCATCGTCGACCTCGACTCAAAGGGGATCATCGGATTCGAGGCTTTGGTGCGGTGGTTGCATCCCACCCGCGGGCTCCTCCGCCCGACCGCGTTCATTGAGTTCGCCGAGCAGGCCGGGTTCATGGGTGCCGTCGACTGCTTCGTGCTGACGGAGGCCTGTGGCCAGGTACTGCGGTGGCAAGAGGCGGGATTGGTCACTCACGACGCCTCCATCAGCATCAACCTGTCGGCCCGGGACATGGTCGAAGCCGGCATCGACCGCGCGGTACGAGTCCTTCTCTCCGAGAGCGGGTTCGATCCGTCGAACCTGATCGTCGAGATCACCGAGAGCGCCATGATGAGCGACATCGACGCCGCCGTGCACGAGCTGCGCTCCCTCAAGGAGCTCGGACTCCGAATTGCGATCGACGACTTCGGCACGGGCTACTCCTCGTTGGCGTACCTCCAACGGCTCCCGATCGACATCCTCAAGATCGATCGGTCGTTCGTCGCGACGCTCACCGACGAGAGGGAATCGGTCACCCTCGTGAACGCCATCATCCGGATGGCCGAGGCGCTGGGGCACACCACCATTGCGGAGGGGATCGAGCAGGAGGCCCAGGACCGGGTCCTCCGCCGACTCGGATGCCGCTTCGGGCAGGGCTATCTCCTGGGCCGGCCGCTCGACGGTCGTTCCATGGAGCGACTTCTGCGGGCTTCTGCCGGGGGACCCGACGTGCCCAGCCCCCCGCGGGCGCGGCTGAAGCCCGCGTCGCCGTACGCCAAGTGGGACTGACCGCGTCGGCGGAGTAGCACGGCCGGGTGCGGTTCGGGAGAGACCCCGATCCGTTCCATCGACACGGCAGTTGCCGAGTGACAGACTGGGGACGGGAGCAACCACTCCCGCATTCTCGTTGTGCGGGCAGAAATGGGGCACGCGGTGGCTGACGACGAAGGGGCCGGTGTCGCGTCCTCCGACGTGGACGTCGTGGTGGTGGGCGCAGGGTTCTCCGGGCTGTATCTGCTGCACCGCCTGCGTCAGCTCGGCTTCACCACCGTGGTCTTCGACACCGCCTCGGACGTGGGAGGGACCTGGTACTGGAACCGATATCCGGGCGCCCGCTGCGACATACCGACCACGGATTACTCCTACAGCTTCGATCCGGAACTCGAGCGTGTCTGGACGTGGTCGGAGAAGTACGCCACCCAGCCGGAGATCCTGTCGTACCTGCGCTTCGTTGCCGACCGCTACGACCTGCGCCGCGACATCGTGTTCTCCACCCGCGTGGAGTCCGCCGCCTGGGACGAGTCAGCCGCCCGCTGGAGGGTGCGGACTGATGACGGCAGAGAGCTGCGCTGCCGGTTCTACGTGATGGCCAGCGGCTGCCTCTCCCTCCCCAAGGCGCCCGAGATCGTTGGACATGACCGCTTCCGCGGAGCGACGTACTACACGAGCCGATGGCCGCACGAAGGGGCGGACTTCTCCGGCCTGCGGGTGGCCGTCGTCGGCACCGGCTCCTCGGGGATTCAATCGATTCCGCTCATCGCAGCACAAGCTGCCGAGCTCACCGTCTTCCAACGGACGGCGAACTTCTCCATCCCCGCTCGCAACGGACAGCCGGCCGCGGAACGGCTCACAGCACTGGAGTCCGACCGGGATGCCTATCGCGAAGCCGCTCGGCGGTCCCGGGGCGGCGTGCCGGGCGACGTCACCGAGGTCGCGGGGGCCTACGCCAGCGACGAGGTGCGGCGCGCACGGTTCGAGTCGGCGTGGGAGGCCGGAGAGTTGATGGAGATCCTCGGCGTCTTCAACGACGTCATGTTGAGCTCAACGGCCAACGACGTGATCGCGGAGATGATCCGCCAAAAGATCCGTTCCGTCGTCGTCGACCCCGAGACAGCAGAGACGCTGTGCCCCAAGGACCATCCGTTCGGATCGAAGCGGCCGTGCCTCGACACGAATTACTTCCAGACCTACAACCTTCCCCACGTTCGGCTCGTCGACCTTCGCCGGGATCCCATCGTGACGATCACGGACTCGGGAATCGACACCGCGTCGGAAACGTTCGACTTCGATGCCATTGTCTACGCGACCGGGTTCGATGCCATGACCGGACCGATCGTCGCGGTCGACATCACGGGCCGAGACGGGCTCTCGTTGAGAGAGAAATGGACTGATGGGCCATCGACGTATCTCGGGCTCACCACGGTGGGCTTCCCCAACTTCTTCACCATCACCGGGCCAGGAAGCCCCTCGGTGCTGTCGAACATGGCGGTCTCGATCGAACAGCATGTCGACTGGGTCGCCGACTGCCTGGAACACCTCCGCGCCCGGGATCTGGAGACCATTGAGCCCACTCCACTGGCTGAGACGGGGTGGAACCAGCACGTTGACGATGGCGCCTCCATCACCCTGTACCCGACCGCCGACTCGTGGTACATGGGGGCGAACGTCCCCGGAAAACCTCGCGCCTTCCTGCCGTATGTCGCCGGTGTCGACACCTACCGGGCCGCCTGTGACGAGGTCGTGGACAGGGACTACCTCGGTTTCCGCCTGTCGGGGCCGGCGGGATCCGAGTGCAACGACGGCGTGATCCGCCGGCTGCAGGTCGACGTCGCCAAGGTCCTCGAGTTCATGGCGGAGCTGGAGCTGCCCCCGATGGAGCTGATGTCGGTCGGGGACGCCCGGGCCTTCATGGCGATCACCGAGTCCGCGCGTCCTCCCGGACCAACCGTGGGCGAAACCGTCGACGGAACCCTCGCCGGTGCCGCCGGCGACCTGCCGTACCGCCTGTACCGCCCCGCAACGCAGGGCCCCCACCCGATGGTCGCCTATTTCCACGGAGGTGGTTGGGTCCTCGGCAGCCTGGACTCCGACGACCCGCTCTGCCGGGACCTGTGTGTCAGATCCGACGCCGTGATCGTGTCGGTCGGTTACCGGCACGCGCCAGAAGCTCGGTTCCCCGCGGCGGCCGACGATGCGTTCGCCGCCGTGCAGTGGATCGCTGCCCACGCCGAGGAACTCGGAGGGATCCCGGATGAACTCGTCGTGGCCGGGTGGAGTGCCGGCGCCAATGTCGCCGCCGTGGCATGCCAGCTGGCTCGTGACGCCGGAAAGACCCACATAGCCGGACAGGTGCTGTTGACACCCGTCGTCGACGCCGCCATGGATCGTCCCTCGTACGTCGAGAACGCAGAGGGCTATGTCCTGAGCGCGGCACTCATGCGGTGGTTCTGGGACCACTATGCGGACCCGGCCGACCGGGGTCACCCCGAGGCATCTCCGCTACTCGGGAATTTGTCGAACCTTCCTCCGGCCCTCGTGGTGACCGCCGAGTTCGACCCGCTCCGCGACGAGGGCGCGGCCTATGCGGACGCACTGGCCACCGCGGGGGTTCGGGTGCACCACCTGGCCGCCCGTGGGCACATCCACACGTCGCTGACCATGGTCGACGTGGTGCTCTCGGGAGCCGACATCAGAGCTCAGATGAGCGACGTCATGCGGAGCTTCTTCCGGACGACCGTCCCGGCCTGAACCGAACAGGCCGGCCGGGCCGGCGCGGTGTCAGGCCACTAACGGGCGACGGCGTCACTCCGGTGGGGCAGCACCCAGCCCGGGCGGGGGAAGTGACAGGTGTACCCGTTGGGATAACGCTCGAGATAGTCCTGATGCTCAGGTTCGGCCTCCCAGAAAGGACCCGCGGGAGCGACCTCC
>Ga0181523_10001789_pt1 | contig 22281 bp, 18 predicted proteins | sample PEATcosm2014_Bin_43_FD_119752 | JGI IMG/M metagenome (GOLD analysis project Ga0181523, IMG submission 119752) | Peatland microbial communities from MTU Mesocosm Facility, Houghton, MI, USA - PEATcosm2014_Bin05_30_metaG | ecosystem: Environmental > Terrestrial > Soil > Wetlands > Peat | place... | reverse complement strand
CGGTTTCTGGGCGCTTTACGCGGTGCAAACGCCCGGTCTGCCGAATCTGAACATCTGGTTTGTCGGGCCGGACAGCGTCGTCGTTTCCTGGTTGAATACGGGCAGTTACACGCTACAGACCAACAGTATTCTGTCCGCGCCGAGCTGGAACGCTTATGGCGGCCCGGTGACCACGCTCACCGGCACCAACCGAGTGACCATCACGCCGCCACAGGGAAATTTGTTTTTCCGGCTGGAACAGTAGATAGCATTCTACCCAGGTATTTGGTAGTGACGCATTTTGGTGTGGCGAGGCTGCTGACGGGCCGGCTCGCGAGGATCAGCCTTCGCCGGGCTATGGCGCGACAGGCGCTCGCCCCACCGAAATGGCAGATTGCGTTACTCCAGACCAATTTTCGGAGGGCGGAGTTCTAGGACGCCCTGACTTGAAAATAGGGACTTGCGAAGCTCGCCCCTCCGAAACTTTGGGAAATTCCCGGCAATCCGTCCCTGTCTCGATTCCCAAACGTTTCGAGATTGAACTGTTGTGGGTGTTGGTTTAGAATAACTGTCCCTGTGAAACGAAGTATCATTTCACCGCTGTCATGGGCGGTCGCATGGCGTTATCGGATTGTCGCGTGCCCGTGTCGGCATTTACTGATCGTGCTGGTTTTGCTCTCGACCCTCAATCTTCAACTCTCAACCGTCCTGGCCCAAGGCACGGCGTTCACCTATCAAGGCCAGCTCAATGATGGCGGCAATCCGGCCGGCGGAATTTACGATTTACGATTTACGATTTACGATTCCACCAACATCCCCGGTAATGTCATCGCCGGACCGCTGACCAATTCCGCCACGGCGGTCAGCAACGGATTATTCACGGCGAATCTGGATTTTGGTCCGGGCGTCTTCACCGGTCTGGATCGGTGGCTGGACATCGGCGTGCGGACCAACGCCAGCACCAACACGTTCACCGTGCTCGTGCCCCGGCAACACTTGACACCGGCGCCGTATGCCATCTTCGCCAACACTGCGAGCAATTTGTCGGGCAGTTTGCAGGCGACCCAATTGGTCGGCACACTGCCGGCGAGCGCGTTTGCGGGTTACACCAACACGGTGGCCTTGACCAACAACGGGAACATTTTCAGCGGAACTTTCAGCGGCACATTCACCGGCGGGTTCAGCGGCAACGGCGGCGGAGTGACCAATGTGAATGTGACCAACCTGACCGGAGTTCTGGCCGACAGCCAGTTGCCCGCCAACACCGCGTTTGTGAACAGCAACCAGACGTTCATCGGTTCCAATACTTTCACCGGCAACAATTTTTTCAAGGGCGCCAACAACTTCACCAATTTGGGAAACAGTTTTGTCGGCAGTTTTTTCGGCAACGGCCTGGTCGGCTGGCTGACCCCAACCGGCACGGTGGTGCAGGCGGTGAGCGACACCGGCTATCTTTTGACCAATTCGCAGCCGGTCACCCTGATCCTGCCGCCATCGCCGAACATCGGCGACATCGTACGCATCTCGGGCGCAGGGGCTGGCGGCTGGAAAGTTGCGCAAAACACCAATCAATCAGTTTTGGGGAATTTTTCCAGCTTTGAGGATTCGCAGTGGCGGTTGACTTCGGCGTCCGCTCCCCAGAATTGGGACAGCATCGCGTCGTCGTCCGATGGCAATAATCTGGCCGCCACGATTTTTGGCAGCGGCGGAGGGATTTATGTTTCGACTGATTCCGGACAGACCTGGACGGCGACGAATACCATCTTTGCCGCCTTGCGCTCCATCGCTTCGTCATCCGACGGCAGCAAACTGGTGGCGGTGGTCTATGGCGGCGGCATTTATACCAATTCATCCACCGGTTGGGGAATGGGCGGGTCAACCAGTGGTTTGAATTGGATTTCGGTCGCGGCTTCGTCGGACGCCGGCAAATTGGTGGCGGCGGCCAATGGAAACGGAATCTATACTTCCACCAATTCGGGCGCGACCTGGAAACAACAAACCAGCGGCCTGCCGAGCGGAGCTCAGAATTGGTATTACGTCGCGTCCTCGGCGAATGGCAGCAATCTGGTCGCGGTGATTAATGGCGGCGGACTCTACACTTCCGCCAATGCCGGCCAGTCCTGGGCGCAACAAACCGCCGGGCTGCCAAGCAACCCGGGCTGGATTTCCGCCGCATCTTCCGCGGATGGCAGCAAACTGGCCGCCGTCGCGGTCAGCGCCGGAATTTACACGTCGGGTAATTCGGGATCAACCTGGATCCAGCAAACCACCGGCGCGCCCGCCGCCACCAATTGGGCTTCCATTGCCTCGTCATCCGACGGCAGCAAGCTGGCGGCGGCGGTGTACGGTGGCGGAATTTATCTTTCCAGCAACTCGGGTTTGACGTGGGCTCAAGTCAATGCGCCCAGCAACAATTGGTATTGTATCTCCTCCTCGGCGGATGGCAGCAAACTGGCGGCCGTGACTTATGGCGGCGGAATTTATACTTCCCTGGCCTCTTTGGCCACCACCACGAGCACAACGGGAACAAACGGTTACATCACCGGGCCCCAAGGCTCGGCCGTGGAACTTCAATACATCGGCAACGGCCAGTTCATGCCGGTCAGTTCGGCGGGAAACATTTGGGCGTTTTGATCGTGGCGGCGTCCCGCTCGTCGCGCTGAAGCGACTCGCCACGTCGAAGTGAAACTAAGACGGGAGCGCAAGCGGAGCCGAGCGCCGAATTTCTTTGCAATCGTCCGTCCCGCCTTGCGGGATGCCGAAAGCCGCTACGTCAAATCTTAAACTTCCGGCACAGGCCCAGGAACTTCTTCGGGTTCTGGAAAATCACCTTGTCAATTGCGGCGGCCAGATGCCCGCGCCTTTTCATTTCCAAGGCGGTTTTCGGCACGGCCAGCGGATCGCTCACGCCCCAATCACACGCGCTGTTCAGCCAGATTTGTTCATTGCCGAAAGTCTCCAGGATGTCAATCGCCCGCGCCGGCGTGCATTTCGTTTCGGGATAAAGCGTCATGCCCGCCCAATGGCCTGCGTCCAGAACCAGCCCCACCGTGTGCTCCTCGACGTGGTCGATGATGACGCGCTCCGGCCGGATGCGTTTGTCGGCCTTCAACACGTCCAGAATCAGCCGCGTGCCTTTGAGCTTGTCCTCCAGGTGCGGCGTGTGGACCAGAATCAACTGGTCGTGCCACGCCGCGAGGTCCACCTGCATTTCCAGGACCTTCAGTTCGTTCCGCGAATTTTTGTTCAAACCGATTTCGCCGATGCCGAGCACATTCGCGCGGTTGAGAAATTTCGGGATGAACCCAATCACTTCCTCGGCCAGCTTCACGTCCTCGGCCTCCTTGGGATTGATGCACAGCCAGCAGAAATGTTTCAGGCCGAATTTTGCCGCGCGCCTCGGCTCATGCTCGGTGAGCTGGCAGAAGTAATCATAAAACCCGGCGGCGGAACTGCGGTCGAAGCCCGCCCAGAACGCCGGCTCGCAGACCGCCGCGCAGCCCGCGATGGCCATGCGTTCGTAATCATCCGTGACGCGGCTGACCATGTGGGCGTGGGGTTCGATGTAGCGCACGTTGGTTGATGGTTGAAGGTTGATGGTTGATGGCCTGCGGCGAACTCAACGTTTGTCCAGCAGTGAAGCACGCAAACCACTCAACATCCTTCCTTGTTTTTCTGCGGCGGCGTATAATTGCCGGAATTGCTTTTCATTCAAGAAGCCCTGGTTTCTCCCGATGAACGATTGTGAAACCACTTCAAAGAGCGAGCCTGTGGCTATTTCCACGAAGCGGGCGAAATCCGGGCGCGAAACTCGCGAACTGCCTTCGGCGACGTTGGACGAAACTGAGACCGCCGCGCGTCTCATTTGATTGGTCAGGCCAAACCGCTCTTGATCGGGGAAATTGCGGGTCAGTTCGTAAACCAAATTGGCAAAATTAACCGCTTCCTCCCGCGTTTCCAGCTTCTCAAAGTTGAACATAGAAATATTTGGTGATTGGTAGTTGATGTTTGATGGCCGGCCCATTATCGCTTGCGTTCAATCAACCATCAACCAGGAACCATCAACCTCTCCACGCGCCCACCGCGCCTTTGCCCGTCGCGGCGGCAATCGGTTCCGTCGTCGAATCGCTGAATGCGAGCAGGACGCGCCTGGCTTTTTCTTTTTGCTTGCCGGTCAATTCACCGAGCGCGGCGCGAAACGCCATCGATCGATAATCGTCCCTGCCGCCGGCGCGTTCAACGCGGTCGAGGAACGCGGCGACTTCAATCAGTTTGTGCCGGGCGTCGAGAAAATAGAGGTCGAGAACTCGTTGCTTGGTCATATTTATTTACGATTTGCGATTGGCGATTGACGCCAGCGCCTGAATTTCGCGCCGCAAATCGTAAATCGCAAATTGTAAATCGTAAATGGTTAAAGCATCCACTCCAAAATCTGCTCTGCCGCTTCGCGCGGCGCGGTGCTGAGGACGTTGTGGTCCGCCCTCCGAAGGACTTTGTAATCGCGCAGGGACGGACAATTTTTCGTGAGCCAGCGCCGCACCCACGGCCAGGGCACGACGGGATCCAGCCAGCCACTCAAACCAAAGACCGGCAGTTTGGTTTTAATGGCAATCGGGCGCGGATCATTTTCAGCCACCAAATGCAGGCGATGCTGCGCCGCGCGACGATCCAGTTCCGTCCGGCGGGCGACAAATTCATCAATCGTGGCCAGCACCTCCGGCACACGGCGATACCTGAACCGCGCAACCTTCGCGTAGCTGAAAACAATCCAGATGAACAACGCGTTCGAAATCCTGCCCGTCAGTTTTTCTGCCAATCGCGCGGCCCAGCACATGGGATGTTTCACAAAGCCGCCCGCCAAAATCACGCCCTGCGCCGCAAATTTTCCATGCCCGACCAATGCCCACACGGGCTGGGAACCGTACGATTCGCCAAGCAGCCAGCCGCGGGTGATGCCATGTTGTTCCAGCGCGGTTTCAACGGCCGCCGCGTAATCGTCCAGCGACCAGGACAACGTGCGCGGATACGTCACCTCCACCAAGCGCGCCCGGCCGCCGAGGGCGTGGCGGAAGCCACCGATGAGCGTCCAATCGCCATTCAAGCCGGGCAGATAAATCAACGTCGGTCCACCCTCCGCAGTAGAGCTACGGAGGACGGGCAACGAAGCCTCGCCGTGGATGCGGAGTTGCAATTCTTCAGCCATCGTTCCGGCGATTATCAAGCAGCCGGAGCCAATGGTTCAATGAAGAAAGGCCGCCACGGCCTTGATAAGGGCACATTCGCGCGCCGCTTCCGGAACGCCGCATTTATGCGGCAGCGTGGACTGAATTCAGTGTCCTGCCGGATGAATCTTGCGTTCCTGGTGGGCCAAGGCCTCCCGTTCGGGTAGTCTCAAGCTGCCCCGGCTTTCTCAAAAGTATTCCGTCAGGGTTATCAAGCCCTCGGGATTGACAACGCCTCTGCCTTGAGGGAAGACAGTGTGTTCAAATCCTAGGCCCCGCACCCCGACAAACCACGGTGTGCCGCGAATACGGTACTGCAAGCCAATCTGAGGCTCGCTGTAATTCTCAAGAATCACGTCGGCCGTCTGGCGTTGGGTCAAACCCGAGGCTTTTGCGAGAACGGCGTCGTTTTGCTCCCGATCAGACACCGCGGGTTCGAGCATCTGGCCGGCCTTGTCATCCAAAGACCCAATAACCACCGCAGTATTATCGGTATTGTGATATGCCTGTGGCGGCCTCGGGGTCGCGCAGGAGGTCAACGAGATGGCCAGGGCGGCCAGGGCCATCGGGGCGCTGATTTTCATAAATTACATCCTCCCGTTTGCCGGGAACTTTGCGAATTGTTCATGTGTCCAAATGTCTAATAAGCTTTCAGTTATCGACACAAGGCGATGCAAGTTCGGTGCCAGCGGATTTTAAAGTATTTGCGTTCCGTGTCTTGAAGATGGTTTCCGTCTGTGATGACGCACGACCATTCGTCCATCGACCGATAGCGGGAATGTTGAAGGAAGAACGCAGGACAGGCTTCCAGCCTGTCTCCGTCTCAAAGCACAAAAGATTGGGGACGGGCGAGATGCCTGTCCTCCGAAACACAACGCTCACAGAGCGCCACTATAGTTTGCGAAAAAATTCCTTTGCGGTCTTGCACGTCGCGGCACTCAATTCATCGGGCGAACAGCCTTTGACCTGCGCGACGACCTCGGAAATTTCCTTCACGTAGGCCGGTTCGCACCGTTTGCCGCGGTACGGCACGGGCGCGAGATACGGGCAATCGGTCTCCAGCATGAACTGGTCGAGCGGCGTGGCGGCCACGGTGTCGCGCACATTCTGGCCGTTCTTGAACGTGACGATGCCGGTGAAGCTGACCAGCGAGCCGATGCCTAAAACCTGGCGCATCCGGTCGGCGCTCTCCCCAAAGCAGTGGAAAACGCCCCGGACTTTTGTGGCGAACGGCTTGAGTTGTGCCAGCGTGTCGTTGAAGGCATCACGCTGATGGATGATGCAATTCAGCCCGGCCTCGATGGCGACCTCGATCTGCTGCTGAAAAATCTCCGCCTGCCTTTGTTTGTAACGCTCGTCCTCCTCGTCGGTGCCACCTTGCGAACAGGGCAAATGATGATAATCCAGGCCGGTTTCGCCAATGGCGACGACTTTGGGGTGCTTGGCCAATTCACGCAAAGCAGGGCGCAGGTCGGACGGCGCTTTCATCGCCTCGGACGGGTGCCAGCCGACGGCGGCATAAAGGGGCGGAAACTTTTCGGCCAGCCGAACGGCGCGCTCGCTGCTGCCCAGGCTCGTGCCGATGGAAATCATTTTGGTGATGCCGGCGGCCTGGGCGCGGGCGATGACCTCCGGCAAATCCTTTTCGTAATCGGGATAATCGAGGTGCGCGTGCGTGTCGTAAAACGTCGCCATGAGGACAGGGTTCAACGCCAAACCAAAAAAAGCAAGCCGTTCGGCGTAGTACAATTTTTCTTCCGGGTGGGCGAGCGGCCCCGGAAGCCGGCTCGTCAGTGGCCTCGCCCCACCGAAACTGTATCAATACCAGTCGCCTTTCAAACAAACCACCGCCGCCAATTACTTCGTCTGAGGTTCATTCTTCGCCGCGTTGTTCGTATTAACGAGTTTTTCTTCGAGCGCCGCCATTTTTGCCTCAACGGACGGTTTGCCGGGGTAATCGGGCGATTCCATGAGAAGATGTTTGTAGTTTTCAATGGCATCGCTTTCGCGTCCGGCGGCGACCAGTTTATCGCTGAGCGTGAGGCGGATGCGAATGCGCTGTTCCGGCGACGGATGGCGCGTGAGGGCAAGTTCGTAAGTGTCAATGGCGGAGGACGGTTTGCCTTCCATCTCGTAAAGGTCGGCGAGTTTTTCACTGAGCACGGCGCTGTTGGTGGTGGCGGGAAGATTTTCAACAAAGTTCGCCAGGCGTCCCACGGGCACGTCGTGGACGAGATCCAAATCCACGAGCCGCAAAAAGGACCATTCGATGAGCGGGTTGTGGGTACGGGCGAGGTCGGCGTGCAATTCCGCGAGCGGTTTGCCATAGGGCTGGTAGAGCGGATCGCCCACCACCGTCGTTTGCCAGGACAGCACCGGCTGTGCCGCCCAAGCCGCCTCGCCGAATGTGAAACCGTTGGCAAATCGCCCAAGAAACGCCGCCACATTCGGTGTGCAGGACAAATAGGGTTCATACACACAGCCCATCGTGCAGGTCGCGCCTTTGGCGAGCAACGGGCCGCACCAATTCTGCGTCGTGCTGCGCAACGTCGCCGCGCTGAAGGAATGCAAATGATACGCAAATGCGCCGGGCATGAATTCAACCTTGGGCAGGGCAAATGGGCCGTCGGCATCGTTGGCATACCAGCCGGCGTAAATGGCAATCTGGCTCATGGGAAAATCGGCGGGGAACGTGCCGGGGTTTTTGTCCACGGTCGTTTCCAGGCCGATTTCACGGCTGATTTGCGCCGCGGCCAGAATCCATTCGTCGCCCATTTTGTAGCCGGGATCGCTGATGCTGCGCGTGTCAAAATAGGCGCGTCCCCAAAATCCGTCGCGTTCCGCCTCCAGCGCCTTGTCCACGAGACCACGCGCGATTTCCGGCGACGGGCCGTCGAGCCGCGCGACCAGCAGAATGCCGTTGGTGGGATTGAGCAGGGCCGCGTTGGTGACACCATAGGCCTGGTTCGGCAACGGGCCGGACAGCGTCACGTCGTTTTTGCTCAACGGCAGCCAGGCCAGTTCGGAATCCACGGCGGCCTCATTGCGGCGGAACTGGGGCGGCAGCTCGTCTGCGGCCAGCTCGTGCAAACCGGGGTCGGGCGCGATTTTCAGCGGCATGCCATAGCACAGGACGGCGTAACGGATTTTGGACTCGGTGACCCGGTACTCAACGTGCATCAGGCCGTTTGTCGCGGTAACAATCCTCCTGGCGAATTTCCACAGGCCGTCCGCTGCCAATTTTTCCACGAGCGGTTGTTGCAGTGAATCGCGGAATTCGACGCGTGACATTTCCTCGTTGGCGGTCAGCGCGAAGCCGTAGATTTGCGTTTCCGGGACCTGCCGCATCCGGGCGTAATATTCCGCGACGCCCTTGGATTCCGGCACGCTCGAATTGTAAATCACGACCACCTCGTCGCCCCCCGCGCGCACCAGCAATGGCGCAAGCGCGAAACCAATTACCGCAAATCGAATCAAAAAGAATTTCATGCGTCGGTCATTTGACCTTCAAGTCGCCGGAACGTTGGAAAATACCTCTTAATCGCCCGTTACCTTGAGGCCATCATACGCCAGCGCGACCCCGGCTGGCAACTCCGCTTGCGCCGCGTCGTGATCATAATCGTGCGTGAGATGCGTGAAGAACGTTTGCGGCGCGCCGATGCGCCGGGCGGCGGTGAGCGCCTCGTCGAGGCACATGTGCGTCGGATGCGGCTTGGGACGCAACGCGTCGAGCACGGCGATTTCGACGCCCTGGACTTTTTCGAGCGCGTCGGCGGGGATTTCCTTGCAGTCGCTCAAATAAGCGAGCCGCCGTTTGCCGTTTTGCATGAAGAGATAACCATTGGTCGTCATCGAACCGTGCGGCAGGGGCAGGGGAATGATTTCCAGATCGCCGAGCGTGAACGGCCCGTCAATCACGTGCGGTTCGGGCCGGAAATAGCCCTTGTGAATCGGCCGCCCGTCGAAGGCGTAAAGGAAAACGCGCTTGAGCGCCGTCATCGTTTCCTCGTTTGCATAGACGGGCAGTGCGCCCTCGCGCACGTCGCAGAAACGGCGGCAATCGTCCAGGCCCATGATGTGGTCGGCGTGCGCGTGCGTGAAAATCACCGCGTCGAGCCAGCGGATGTTTTCGCGCAGACATTGCACGCGGAATTCGGGTGTGGTGTCCACGACCAGCCGGGTTTTTTCCGTGGCTACGTAAATGGAAGGCCGGGTGCGGTGGTTTTTAGGATTGGCCAGAAACGCCGGCGGATATTCCTTGCCGATGACCGGCACGCCTTGCGACGTGCCGCTGCCGAGAAAAATGAATGAAAACGCCATGCGCAAATTTTCTTTTCGCGGAGGATATCACAACCGCCGGATTCGGCGAATGAAAACGCAGTTGGAAGGAAAATTAAACGCAGAGACGCGCGAGATAAAATCTAATGTCCATTGTGAGTCATCCGAAGTTATTCATGGTTTACCCGGCCGGAGCGCCGGGCTTCGTTTGGCCTGTCACCGCAACCCTGAGGTTGCGTTCCGGGAAGCCCTTCTTCGCCTCCGATGCGCGGCATGAAAGTCGCGGCCACATCATTCCCCGACCCTCAACTTCTATTTCGCCTGCGGTCATTTCCCGCGGGCAAAGATTTGTCGGATCGCCAGCGCGGCCGCCAGAATCACGCAGCCCCAACCAAACCAATCGCCGTGCCGATTGTAAAAGGTCGGCGTGCGCCGTTCGACGATTGGAATTTCCACCGTCATCGCGCCGACGCCATAGACGCTGCCGGTTTTGTCCCGGAGAATCTCCCGCACGCGGCCGCTGGCATCAATCCAGCAGGTGATGCCGTTGTTGGCGCAGCGGACGAGCGGCACGCCGTTTTCCACCGCGCGAAAAACGGCGCTGGCCATGTGCTGCCATTGCTCCGCGCTTTGCCTGAACCAGCCGTCGTTCGTCAGGTTCACCAAAAAGTCCGTATCGTCATTTGCCGCGTCGCGTGCGACTCCGGGGAAAACATCCTCGAAGCAAATGAGCGGGGAGGTTTTGATGCGGGCTGGAGCGCCGGTCTCCGACCCGGCATTTGGTGAAACAGTGACCGAATCGCGCCGGGCCGGAGGCCGGCGCTCCAGTTCAAACGTCACCGGCTTGTCACCGGGCGTCCAGCCGCCGGTGATGGGCGTGAGGTATTTGACGAACGGCAGCCAATGCGCCAGCGGGACGTATTCGCCGAAGATGACCAGCTTGCGTTTGTGATAAACCTGCCGCCACCCGCCGTTCGGGCCGACGAGATAGGCCGCGTTGAAATAGTTCGTCGCGTCCGGAAGATATTCGGCGTCCTCGCTGTTGAGAACGATCCAGACGCGGTTCGACGACGCAAACCGGCTGATGACGCGGCAGGTGGCTGCGTCGGTTTGCGGCACGGCGGATTCGGGCCAGAGGAGCAGGTCCGCTTTTTCGGAGGGGCTAGCTATGCGAGTCCCTAAATTCGTTTCAGAGTCAGGGGCTCGTGTAACTCGCCCCTCCGAGTCTTCCAACGCATTTTCCGAAAGCGCGAGCAGGTCTTGAAATCGTTTTTCATCCTCGTCCGGGTTCCAAATCAGCGTCTGCGGAATGCTGGGTTGAACCAGCGTAACGCTCAGGACCGACGCCGGCGGATTTTCCCCGCTCAGGCGCGCAAAACCGAAGATGAACAGAATCAGGATGGCGACCAACGGCAAAATGATTTCGGCCTGCCAGAGGAGCCGTGTGTTCGGCTGCCGAAGAGTCAGGCGCATGGCGGAATACAACGCCAGAGAAAGCCAGACGACCAAAAACGAAACGCCATAGACACCGGTGACCGACGCGATTTGAATGAGCGGGATCATTTTAAACTGGGAAACGCCGACGAGGTCCCACGGAAAACCGCCGAGCAATCGCGCGCGAACCATTTCCAGCGCGACCCAAACAGCCGCGCCGAGAAGCGACCAAACCGCACGCTGAAACCAGGAACTTTGAACCTCGAACCTTGAACTTTGAACCCCGGCTATCAGCCAGACCCAGACGGCGGGAAAGAGCGCGACATACGCGCCCAACGCGAGCCAGGCCAGAACCGGGAGGCCTGTCACGGGCATCAACACCAGCCAGTAAAGCGACGAAAGGAAGTGCGCCAGGCCGGCAACGTAACCGACGCGGAAGGCGTCACCACCGCGTTTGCCCTGCGCGGCGGCAATCATCAAGCCGGGCGCAACCCACGCGAATCCCGCAATGCCGATTTTGGGAAACGCAGCCGTCAGCAAAAGTCCGGCGCCAATGGCCGTGAGATAACCGCTGCGCCAGAGCAGTTCGCCGAGAAAACTTTTCAACGTCCCGAAGGGCGAATAATCCTTCGTGAAAGTCGGGCCAAGCTTCGCGCATTGGGCGGCCTGTTTCACCAGCGCGCGACTGGCGTTGACCACGATGGCTTCGCGCGCGCCGCGCCAGACGGCAAGGTCGGCGGTGGAATTGCCGGCGTAATCGAACCCGCGTTCGCCGAATTTTTCCGTGAGCGCCTTGAGCTTGTTCGCGCCGCGCAAATTCGTCCTGCCGTCGCTGCCGAGCACCTCGTCGAAGAGGCCGACGTGATTAGCAACGGGCATCGCCATTGCGCGGTCCGAAGCGGTGGCGAGAACAAGTTTGCGTCCGGCCCGTTTCTGTTCGCGCAGAAACGCGAGAAACGGACCGTTGAAGGGCAGGGTGGCGGGATCAATGGCGACGCGTGCGGCCAGTTTCTTTTTCAGAAAGGCGCGCCCGCGCGTCGCCCACCAAAACAGCACGGGAAACAATTGGAACGGATTCCGGCGCAACAGCCGCGCGAGCGATTCCCAGAGCAAATCCGTTTTAATGAGCGTGCCGTCCAAATCCGCGACGAGCGGCGGCGGATTGGGTTGCGGCGTGTTAGGAATTGGCGGCATGGTCAATCGGAATCAAAAAGGCAGGGCGAGACTACCGGCGCGCCGCATGGCTTAAAAGTCAAAATTCCAGCCCCCGAGCGCGCCAAACGCAACCTGACGCTGTCGTCACGGGAAAGGCAAGTCTGGAGCGCCGGTCTCCGATCCGGCGCGGAATGACGAGGTTGTCCACGAGGCGCCGGGCCGGAGGCCGGCGCTCCGGCGGTAATGTCAAATCGCGCGGCAGGCGGTGGCGGTATGGTCTTAATTCACGGCTCGCGAGGATCAGCCTTCGCCAAGCTACGGCGCGACAGGCGCTCGCCCCACCGAAAATGTGGGGCGAGACTAGCGGCCAGGCGCGCGGCGTGAAAGCCAAAATTCCGGAACGCGAAGGGTGGCGCGACAAGGCTGTGACGATGCAGTAGGACAGGCGTCGCGCCTGTCTCTGACTTTGAATTTTTCGCTCGGGCAGCGTCGGAATCCTCGTCGGGAAGAATACTGAAGGGCGAGTAAATTTGTTGAAACTGGAGACAGGCGCGACGCCTGTCCTACGCGCCGGATCACACGCCTGACGCAGCTTTAATTAGCCTGTGAGTGCGCGTTCCAGCAGGGCTATTTCCCGCGGACCAAAATTTAATTTCAACGCTTCGGCGCGGGCGGCATCGGTCATTTTCTGCCACGATTTTTTGAGGGCATTGATGGTTTTGCCCTCTTCGGTTTTGGCGGCCAGCTCGGCGAATTGAAATTGGAGAAAGACGAGGCAGAGCGCGTCTTCCAGCACGCGGCCTTCGGCATCGTTCGGGAAATTTTTCTTGAGATTCAAATCCTGCACGCGGCGGACCACGTCTTCGCCGTAACCCACATCGCGGAGGATTTCACCGGCTTTTTGCGCGTGAAATTTTTTTAGCGTCGCGCGCCATTGCAAATAGCCGGCGCGGGTCATCGGATACGAATTTCGCGGGATTTGCCAGCGGCAGATATGCTGGCAGCGCGCGGCGAGGCGAAGCGCTTCGGAGGCGTCCGGGCAAAGGCGCAAAACCCAGTCCGTCAACCGCCGCGCATAAATCAGCTCGCGCGGCTGAGCGGTGCCGTCAACGGTTTCAACGTTCGGGTCGCGGGAATTTTCATCATCGAAGCGGCGGAGGGCGGCCTCAAATTTTCGGGGGTCACGCGGCTGGAATTCCACGGTGGGATTTCAATGTCCGTGGCAGCCGCAGCCGTCGCCGCACGCGCCTTCGTCAAGGTCCGCCTCGCCGGGGACCCGGCCAAGTTCGAGCGTTTTGGAAATGTATTTCTGGATGGAATGCTGGATTTCGTGCAGTTGCTCCCGGGCATCGAGAAACCCACGCGCGACGGGATTTTGCAGCAGGGTGTCGCGATGCTTTTCAAAATCAGAAATCTCCGCGCCCTCGAGCGGCTGGCCGCCATGCTGTTTGTCGTGCAGCGCCTGGCCTTTGCTCGCGACGATTTCATATTGGCTGCGTGCGCTGGCATCGGACAGAAAGGTGTCAATGCGTTTGCGAATGGAAATCATTTCCGGCTGGTCGGCAATCGCCTGGCAAAGCTCTTTCGTTTTCCGGGTGATCGTATTTTCTTCAGTTTGCGTCGTCATGAACCCAGTTTACACGAAAGATTTCAATAAGTCATGCCAAATCCGAAGGGAAAGCGCAGTTTGGGCGTAACTTAACACCGCCGCCAAAGCCTTTGCCCGCCAGCGGAGCGCGGATTGTCCTCAATCCGCAGCGGTTGATTTTTCGGAGGCGCTGCGAGTTGGGACAACTCGGGCTCCGGCGGCAGTGTCAAGGGCGTGTTGCCTAAATCGCTTTGGAGTTCGTTTGGTGGGGCGAGGCTCCTGACGAGCCGCGTGTTTCCGAGGCCATTTCGGCTCGCGAGGACGCTCGCCCCACCTGACTTGGTTTTTGGGCAACACGCCCTCAAGTTGCGCCCGAGCGGTCTGCCTTTCATCGCGTTGGTGGCGGACTGGCCGTCGTCGCGCGGCCATGCGCGCTTCGCGCCAAACCAGGACACCGCCCGGAGAATAATTGGTTTGACACGTCTGGCCGGAATCTCTAAATCCACGCCCATCCTTATGCAACCAATTCATCTGGCGTGGGTTGATTACGCCATTCTCCTGGCTTACACCGGCTTCGTCATCGGCATTGGCTTCGCGCTCCGGCGCTACCTGAAAACTTCCTCGGACTATCTCACGTCGGGCCGCTCGATTCCCGCCTGGGTCACCGGGCTGGCGTTCATGGCCGCGAACCTCGGCGCGCTCGAACTGGTCGGCATGGCCGCCAGCGGCGCCAAATACGGCATCGCTACCGCGCACTTTTACTGGGTCGGCGCGATTCCGGCGATGATCTTCCTCGCCGTGTTCATGATGCCGTTTTATTACGGCTCCAAGGCGCGGTCGGTGCCCGAATATCTCAACATGCGGTTCGACTACCGGACCCGCTGTTTGAATTCGATTTCGTTCGCGGTGATGACGGTTTTCGCGTCGGGCATTTCGATGGACGCGCTGGCCAAGTTGCTGAATCTGTTGCTGGGCTGGGACTACAATTTCGGCCTGCTGATCACTTCCGCGGTCGTCCTGGTGTATGTGTTGAAGGGCGGATTGACCTCCGCGATTTACACCGAGGTGCTGCAGTTTTTCATGATCGTGCTCGGCTTCGCGCCGGTCGTCTGGCTGGGACTCAAGGACATCGGCGGCTGGGATATTCTGAAAAGCCGGCTGGCCGTGGTCGCCCAAAATCCCGCCGCGCTCTCGCTGAACGACAAGACGTTCGCGCCCGACGCCTGGAGCAGCGCGTGGACCCCGGTGCTGGCCGGCCCGGCGCACAACCCGATGGGGGTGGACTGGTTCGCCATCGTGTTCGGCCTGGGCTTTGTGCTGTCGTTCGGTTACTGGTGCACGAACTTCCTGGTCGTCCAGCGCGCGATGGCCGCCAAAAACATGACCGCCGCGCGCCGCACACCGCTCATCGCCGCCGTGCCCAAAATGCTCTTTCCCGTGCTGGTGATTTTGCCGGGCATGTTGGCCGTCGCACTGGCCACCATGCCGGCCAAACTCTATCGCCTCCCGCCCGTGGCCATTGCCGACACCGCGTTTGCCCCGGCGATGGCGGACATCAAATCCGCCACGCCGGACACCGCCGATGCCGCCTTTGACAAAATCAGCAAGGACGTCGGCTTGAAGCTGGACCAGGCCAAAGTAACGGCCATCATCAAGGCCAACAGCCTTTCGCCGCTGCCGGACAAGGAATTGAAGGTTGAACTGCAGGACGCCGTCACCGAGAACTATTACAATGGCGTCATCCTTTCATTGGTCAAAAGATATTGTCCCGCCGGCCTGATGGGTCTGGCGCTGACGGCGCTGCTGGCGTCGTTCATGTCCGGCATGGCCGGCAACGTCACGGCATTCAACACCATCTGGACTTACGATTTGTATCAGGCCTACATTGCGCCGAAAAAGAGCGACCGCCACTATTTTATCGTGGGGCAGGCCACCACCGTCGTGGGCATTGGCTTGAGCATCTGCTGCGCCTATTTCGCCGGCCACTACTCGAACGCCATGGACATCATCCAGCTCGTCTTCGGCTTCGTGAATGCGCCGCTCTTCGCCACGTTCCTGCTGGGCATGTTCTGGGCGCGCGCGACCGGCACCGGCGCGTTTCTCGGCCTGCTCGGCGGCACGGCCACCTCCGCGCTGTTTCATGCGCTGACGATTGCAACCGGGGACATGCCGGGCATCAAAGGGGCCTACCTGTGGAGCCTATCCGGACACGCCGTGCCGGCCGGATTCCAATTCCCGAGTGCAATGGCGCAGAACTTCTGGCTCGCCAGCTTCGCCTTCATTGCCTGTTTCGTTTTGACGGTGGTCATTTCGCTGGCAACCAAACGCACCAAATCCGACGCAGAACTCAAAGGCCTGGTCTATTCGCTGACGCCGAGGCTCAAGGACGACGACCAGCACTTCCTGCTGCGCCCGGCGGTGCTGGGAACCATTTTGCTCGTCGCCTGCCTCATCCTGAACATCATCTTTTGGTAGAAAGGAAACAAATTTATGGGACTCGATATTCGCTGGCCAATCGGCATCATGTTCACGCTCATCAGCGTGCTGCTCATCATTCAAGGGGCGATCACCGGTCCGAGCGACAAAGCGCTTGGCATCAACATCAACCTCTGGTGGGGCATCGTCCTGCTCGTGTTCGGCGTGCTGATGCTGTTCGGCGCGGCCAGGGCGGGAAAAGAGCCGCCAAAGCAGCGGTAAATAAATTTCCAGCGGCCCCGGTTTCGCGAGTGGCATGGTTTAAATTCTGGTGGGGCGAGCGTCTGTCGCGCCGTAGCCCGGCGAAGGCTGATCCCTGCGGACAGGCTTTGGCGCGTTCAGCGCGACACACATGAAAGTTTCGGTAAAGCAAACTCCTTTTGGCCGGACGATGGACGGCAGCGCCGCCGGCCTTTACACTTTGACGAACCGCAACGGCCTCGTCGCCAAAATCACCAATTACGGGACCATCATCACCGAACTGCACGTGCCCGACCGGCACGGAAAATTTGACGATGTGGTGCTCGGCTTCGACCGGTTTGAGTCGTATCTTCAGGGACATCCTCATTTCGGCTGCACCGTCGGTCGGGTGGCCAACCGGATTGCCGGCGGCAAATTCACGCTGGACGGAAAGACTTACACGCTGGCGGTCAACAACGGCCCCAATCACCTTCACGGCGGAATCAAAGGTTTTGACAAGATTCTCTGGCAGGCGGAAGCGTTGGCCGGTGACGACCCGGCGGTCAAATTCACTTGCACCAGTCCTGATGGCGACGAAGGCTACCCCGGCAACCTCGCGGTCGCGGTCGTAATGACGTTGACCGGCCAGAATGAATTGCGCATTGATTACACCGCCGTGACGGACAAAGCCACGCCCGTCAACCTCACCAACAGCAGTTGCTTCAATCTCGCCGGCACCGGCGACATCCTGGGCCACGAATTGCTGCTCGCAGCGGATAATTACACGCCATCGGATGCCAACCTCATTCCCACCGGCGAAATTGCGCCCGTGAAAGGCACGCCGCTGGATTTCACCTTGCCCACACCCATTGGCTCGCGCTTCGACCGGCTGTCCGGCGAGCCGCGTGGCTACGATCATAATTTCGTGCTCAACGGCGGCGGCAAAAATCCCGCTTTCGCCGCCCGTGTTCACGAACCGGAATCCGGCCGGGTGATGGAAATGTGGACGACGGAACCGGGCATTCAATTTTACACCGGCAATTTTCTCGACGGCATCGCCGGCAAAAACGGCGCTCGCTACCGGCGTCATTCCGCTTTTTGTCTGGAACCGCAGCATTTCCCCGACTCGGTCAACCAACCGCAATTCCCTTCAATCATTTTGCGGCCGGGACAAACGTATCGCCAGACCACCCTCTATAAATTTTCGTCAGTGTAACCGCCAACCGCCACCCTCAACCCGATGAATTTGGACGAACTCGCCCGGCAAACCTCGCAACAATTTGCCAAAACCTGCGGACGCCCGCCGCGCTGGATTGTCGCCGCGCCCGGCCGTGTCAACCTCATCGGGGAACACACCGATTACAACGACGGCTTCGTTCTGCCGATGGCCATTGAACGCTACACCGTGATGGCCGCCGATTTCCCTTCGTCCTCGTCCTCGTTCTCGTCCTCGCCTGCCGCGCCGAATCCCGCCAAAGCGGGAGAAGGCGGGTCCTCGACCTCGACCATTTCCGTTCACGACACGCATTTTAAGGAGACCGCGCAAATTGAAGTTTCAAAGCCGGTGGCAAAAGGCGGGCCGAAATGGTCGAATTACATCCGCGGCGTCATCGCGGGCTTTCAGCGGCGCGGCGAAAAGATTCCCGCCCTTGAGGTGTTGCTGCACTCGACCGTCCCGCTGGGCGGTGGTCTTTCCAGCAGCGCGGCCCTCGAAGTGGCCACGGCCACCCTCCTCGAAGTCGTCACCGGCAAAGAGCTTGATCCGATCGAAAAGGCGTTGCTTTGCCAGAAGGCCGAACACGAATTCGCCGGAATGCCCTGCGGCATCATGGACCAGTTCATTTCCGTCATGGGCCGCAAGAACCATCTGCTCCTGCTCGATTGCCGGTCGCGCCAGACCGAACTCGTGCCGCTGAATGACCCATCCGTCGCTGTGCTTATCGTGAACACCAACGTCAAACACGAGTTGACCGGCAGTGAATATCCCGCGCGCCGCCAACAATGCGAGTTGGCCGCCAAAATCCTCGGCGTGCCCTCCCTCCGCGATGCAACCGCCGATGCGCTCGAAGACGCCAAGGGCAGGATGGACGGGGTGGTTTACCGCCGCGCGCGCCATGTCATTGGTGAAATTGAGCGCACCGTTCATGCCGCCGAAGGCATTCGCGCCTCAAACTGGCCTACGGTCGGTCAGCTCATGTATGCCAGCCATTATTCGCTCCGTGACGATTACGAAGTAAGTTGCGATGAACTCGATACCGTCGTTGGCATTGCCGAAGCCATCGGCCTCAAAGGTGGTGTTTACGGCTGTCGCATGACCGGCGGAGGTTTCGGCGGCTGCGCCGTTGCGTTGGTGAAAGCTGACGCCGTTGAAGCCATCTCCAAAAAGATTGCCGCCGATTATAAAAATAAGACCGGCATCGAAGCAGCCATTTTCAGTTCGCGTCCGGCTTCGGGCGCCACCGTTTTGTAGCCGCGACTTTCAAGTCGCGCTCCTGCATCGCGGGAAACAACGCAGCCTGAAGGCCGCGGCTACGTCTAATCCCCCAAAGACGTTGGCTGCCACCGGCGGCGCCTCCCACGTTTGAATCCTTCTTCGAGCACAGCCGGCAAAATCCACAAGTACCAAACAATAATTCAACCAATTATTCGCATGACAATTTCCGAGTGGCGCGGATGCAGGCATAAAGGGCCAAGGCCGATAGGGCTGATCCGATACCGGCAAATGATGTTCACATCCACAAGGCAGCGGCAATACAACCAGGTGCGAGCCGCCGCCTCCGCCCGGCAGGTCGGCGCAAAAGGCGGAATTATTTTGTTAGATGACCCGCCCCCCGCGTACCGTTGCAGGCTTGTGGCAGCCCATCGTCAACCTGATATTTGTCTTGTTGCTGTTCACGAGATTCTCGGCAACAAACTATCGTGTGCATACCCCCCATCACAGCCCCTCAGAGAAGGTTTAACGTGAATCCCGCGGCGGAGTAAGAAAAATCACTCTGCCTTGCCGCGCTTGAACAAGCCGGCTTCCTCGACCAATCGCGTCAATTCAGCGACCGATTGCACCTGCAACCGTCGCGTCAGGTTTGTCCGGTGCAACTTCACGGTCCGCTCGTTAATTCCCAAATCGCAGGCGATTTGCTTGTTCAGCTTGCCGCGCACAACGTGTTCCAGCACCTCCAGTTCACGCGCCGTTAGCCCGCCAAATCGCCCGCGCAATTCTTCCAACCGCCCGCGCTCCTTTCGCTCCTCCGCCCCACGCGCCAATGCCCGCCCGACGGCATCCAGCAATTTCTCCTTCGGGCTGAGCTTGGTCAAAAAATCTTCCGCGCCGCGCCGCATCGCTTGCACCGTCGTCGGAATGTCCCCCTGCGCCGACAGAAAAACCACCGGCAATGGGTTGGCCGACTTTGCCAGTGCCTCCTGCAATTCCAGGCCGTTCGATCCGGGCATTTGCAAATCCACCAGCACGCAGCCGGACATGCCGGGACCAAGCTGTTCGAGAAATGCTTCCGCCGAATCAAAAGCCTGCACGGAGCAACCCGCCGCCCGCAGTAACCGCGACACAGATTTCAGGAAGGATGCATCATCATCCACGACAAAAACCGTGCCCGATTCGGGTGGGAGATTCATGGATCAGTTGTCATTTGCCGGCAGTGTAAATTTGAAAACCGCCCCGCGCGCGGCATTGTTTTCCGCCCAGATCTTCCCCCCATGCGCTTCAATGATCGTCTGCGAAATGGCCAGACCCATGCCCATGCCGTCCGGCTTGGTCGTGAAGAACGGTTCAAAGAGGCGCTTCGCTTTGTCCGGTGGAATTCCGGTTCCACAATCACTCACCGCCACTTCCACGCTCCCGTCCCTGGCCGTTTCGGCGCGCACGGTCAAAAGCCGTCCGGCCTCCGTGCCACCCGCCATCGCGTCCACCCCGTTCAAAATCAGATTCAACACCACCTGCTGCAGATGGACGCGATCGCCGCGGACGGCAGGCAACTGGGCCGGCATTTGCAAAGTCAGGTTGACCCGCCGGGCGTGCGCATCCGCTTGGGCCAGCGTAACGGTTTCCGCCAGCAACCCGCCGAGATCCAAAGGTTTTGATTCGAGGCTGTGCTTTTTGAGCAGCGAGCGCATCCGGTCAATCACGCTGCCGGCCCGCTGGTCGTCCTTCCGGATGTCCTCCAGAATTGTGCGGATTTCCTCCAGGTTCGGTTTTTCTTTTTGGAGAAAAATCTCCGCCGCCTCCGCATTTCTCAAAATGGCCCCCAACGGCTGGTTCAGCTCATGAGCCAGCGCGGACGCCAATTGCCCCATCGTTGACACGCGAGTTGCATGCGCCAATTCCGTTCGCTGATTCAATATCTCCGCCTCAGCCCGGCGCCGCTGTTGTCGCTGTGCCAAAAGTCCGCCGATGGTGACCGCCTGCCCCAGAAAAACGGCCAGCAATATCAAAATCAAATCTCTGTGTTGTTCCCACAAAGTCTCTGGTCGGTAACGAATGACGCCACCGGCGGGGACGCGGCTCTCCTTGATGCCCCAGCGCTGCAAAGCCCGCCAATCCACAGTCGGCGTTCCCTTCGTCGCCACCTCGATGGGTACCTTTTCAGGGTCTGCGCCTCCGAGCACGCGCAGCGCGAGTTGTGCGGCCCTCGCGCCCAAATCTTCAGAATTTACCACCGACCCGCCCACCACCCCGCTGCCGAGCACCCATCCGCCGAGCACATACACCGGCACGCTGGCGGCAGGCGCCAGGGTTTGGGCGAGCTGCGACATGTAAAAGGTCTGGCCGTTTACATCACTTATGACGGTGCTTAACAACACCACTGTGCCTTCGGGCAACACCTTTACGGCTCCCGGTAATTCCGCAACCGGCCGGTTGGTCCAAAAGTCGAACTCGACTCCCTCCAGTGCTTGCGACGCTTCTGCAATCCGGCCCAGGGTCGCGCGATCCATGCCCGATATGCCTCCAATCACCACGACGCGCCGCGTGTCCGGTTGCAGACGCATGATGAGACCCAGCGTGCCTCGAATGTCGAACCGCTGCACAATCCCGGTGACACCGAGCTTGCTGATCGCCTCCGGCACCTCCATCTCGTTGATCGCGACGAAGACGACCGGCACATCCGGAAACAAGGCGTCCGGCAGCTCTCCGGCAAGTCTGTAATCTCTCGATGGAAACGCCAGGATGAGATCAAGCTTCTGTCCGGCATATTTTTTGCCGAGGTAATCCTGGAACAGGCGAAAGTGCTCCTTGTCCGAAAAATGGCTGGCGTCGAGATATTCAGCCAAGAACTCAATCCGGTTCGTGACGGCCTTCTGCATTTCCGCCCGCACGGCCTGTTCCAGCATGATGTTTCCCGGCACATCTTTGCTCTCGTTAAAGATCATCAAAACCCGTTTGGGCCGGGAACTCTCCCGGTCGGTCGCGCTTTGAGCCAGACACTCCAGCCGGCCGAACAAGGTCAAAGCGAGAATGGCCAGGAGTACCGGCCCGGATTGCCTGAGGGCCGGTGAAAAAAAATGTCGTGTAAAATTCAAGTGCCGCCCAGTCTATCGTTCTGACTTCTTATTTCAAACTTATCCGGTTTAAATCCGGATTATTTCCAAAACAATCTGAACAACGCCAAAACAACCATGAAGGCCGGCAGACCAGGCAAGAGGCTTTTGTAAAATTCAGAACTGCTTGAGAGTTCAGGCACGCCGCAACATCGCGCCGATTCAGGAGGGGTTCAAGCTCACACCGACGCGTTGGGTTCCAAACGATACTACTGCCCAAATTTTCGGTTATCAGGGTTTCGGCAACAAAAGAGCCCGAGGCGCTGGCCTCGGGCTTTTGTCTCCCAACAACCGACCAAATTTCAATTATGGCAGCGCATGCGGCGGATTCAGCGTGCTGAGACTGCAGCTGACTTGCGGAGTGGCCCCCACTGTGAACGTGGTATAGGTGCCCTTTGCCGGGCAACCGGGAATGGCAGCGTT
>Ga0181523_10001788_pt1 | contig 22285 bp, 19 predicted proteins | sample PEATcosm2014_Bin_43_FD_119752 | JGI IMG/M metagenome (GOLD analysis project Ga0181523, IMG submission 119752) | Peatland microbial communities from MTU Mesocosm Facility, Houghton, MI, USA - PEATcosm2014_Bin05_30_metaG | ecosystem: Environmental > Terrestrial > Soil > Wetlands > Peat | place... | reverse complement strand
CGTGCGAGCCGGAATACTACCGGTGGAACCAGTGGTTTTTCCTGCGCATGCTGGAGCGGGGAATTGCGTATAAGAAAAAGAGCCGTGTGAACTGGTGTCCGAAATGCTGCACGGTGCTGGCGAACGAACAGGTGGTGAATGGGGGGTTCTGCTGGCGGCATGAGGATACGCGCGTGGAAGCACGGGACATCGAGCAGTGGTTTTTGCGGACGACGGCGTACGCGGAACAGTTGCTGGATGATTTGAAGGAGTTGGAGGGTGGATGGCAGGAACGGGTCATCACCATGCAGAGGAATTGGATCGGGAAGTCGGTGGGGGCGCGGGTAAACTTTGATATCGCGAACGTCGCTGGCACTGCAAAGATCGAGATATTCACCACGCGAATTGACACGATTTATGGGGCTTCGGCGATTATTCTGGCGCCGAATCATCCGCTGGTGCTGAAACTGATTGCTGGTGCGAAGAATCAGGGCCAGTTGGAAAGCAAACTGACGGAGATGAAGCGCTCTTCAGTGAAGATGGAGGATATCGCCACCGCGGAGAAGGACGGTTTTTTCACCGGGCGGGAAGCGATCAATCCGTTCAATCAGGAACGGATTCCGATTTGGGTAGGGAACTTCGTGCTGATGGAGTATGGAACCGGCGCGATTATGGCCGTGCCTGCGCACGATGAGCGTGACTTTGAGTTCGCTAAGAAGTTTGGATTGAAGATACCGGTCGTGGTGAAGAAGAAGGATTTCAGCACAGAGGACACAGAGAGCACAGAGCCGAAAGAGGCGTTCACGGAGTACGGGATTAGCGTGAATTCGGGCCCATACAGCGGGTTGGAAACCGAAGCGGCGATTGAAAAGATGGCTTCGGACGCCCAGGCCAGGGGATTTGGCAAGAAGGAAACGATTTTCCGGCTGAGGGATTGGGGGATCTCGCGCCAAAGATATTGGGGCACGCCGATTCCCGTGGTGTACTGCAAGAAAGACGGGATGGTCCCTGTGCCGGATAAGGATTTACCGGTGCTGCTGCCGGCGAATCCGAAGCTCACAGGCGAAGGGCAATCTCCACTGGCGACGGATCCGGAGTTTTTGCATACGACTTGTCCGAAGTGCGGTGGGCCGGCCCTGCGCGAGACGGACACGATGGACACGTTTGTGGACTCGTCGTGGTACTTCTACCGGTATTGCGATCCGAAAAATGACAAGGCGCCGTACGATTCGGCGAAAGTGGGCTACTGGTTCCCGATTGACCAGTACATTGGCGGGATCACGCACGCGATTCTGCACCTGCTGTACTCCAGGTTTTGGTGCAAGGTGATGCGAGATTTGGGATTGATTACGCATAATGAGCCGGCAGCGCGACTGTTCACGCAGGGCATGGTGTTGAAGGGTGGAGAGGCCATGTCCAAGTCCAAGGGCAACGTCGTGGGCGCGATTGATATGGCGGAAAAGTATGGGGCGGACACGGGTAGGCTGTATACCTTGTTCGCGGCGCCGCCGGAAAAAGACTTGGAGTGGAGCGAGGAGAGTATCGAGGGGGCGTGGCGATTTTTGAATCGGGTCTACCGGTTGGTGGAAAAGCATGCGGGAGGACTAACCTGCGACGTGCGATCAGAGGCGCCCGCAACTGAAAAAGAAAAAGCATTATTGCGGAAGGCGCACCAGACGGTGCGTCGCGTAACGCAGGATTTTGAAACGCGCTGGCACTTCAATTCGGCCATCGCTCAGATTATGGAGTTGACCAACGCCATTTATGCTGTGGAACCGCTGGAAGAAAATCTGCGGGCGGAAGTGCGCAAGGAAGTGCTGGAGTTAGTGACACTGATGCTTGCCCCAATGACACCGCACCTGGCGGAAGAGTTGTGGGAGATGCTGGGGCATGGCGATGGATTGTGGAACGCGGTATGGCCGGCGTTCAATGCGGAATTGGCCAAGGATGACGAGGTTGAAATTCCCGTACAAGTGAATGGGAAAGTGCGGGGAAGAGTGCGGGTGGCGGCGGGAGCTTCACAGGAAGATGTGTTGAAGCTGGCCCAGGCGGATGCGGGCGTTGCGGGGCATCTTGCTGGGAAGACGGTGCGGAAAGTGATCTTTGTGCCGGATAAGCTGCTGAACATTGTGGTGGGGTGAAGCATGGATGGGGCGACGGCAAAGCAGATCGAGGGAGAGCAGGGACCGATGAAGACGGAACTGGGCGGCGTGGTGGTGCTGGATTTTGGAGGGCAGTACACGCAACTGATTGCCCGGCGTGTGCGCGAACAGCAGGTGTTCAGCGCGATTTTGCCGTGCACTACGGCAATCGAAGAGATTCGGAAGTTGCAGCCGGCGGGGATTATTTTGTCGGGCGGGCCGAGTTCCGTGTATGACAAGGATGCACCGAAATGCGATCCGGCGGTACTGGCGATGGGAATCCCGGTGCTGGGGATCTGTTACGGCATGCAGTGGATATCGAAGACTCTGGACGGAAAAGTGGAGCCGGTGAAACGGCGGGAGTACGGGCCTGCGCAGCTGGACCTGGAACAGGCCGAGAGCGAGATTCTGGCGAACTTTCCGCGAACGATGCGCATCTGGGCGAGTCACGGGGACAACGTGCTGGAATTGCCGAAGGGATTTCATCTGACGGCAAAGACGGCAAATGCGATTGCCGCGGCAGAAGATCCCGCGCGCAAGATTTATGCGGTGCAGTTCCATCCGGAAGTGAATCACACGGAGCATGGAACGGAGATATTGAGAAATTTTCTCTTCAAGGTGTGCAAGGCTGAGCCGAAGTGGAGCGGGGCTGCGTTTATTGAAGAGTCGGTGGAAGCGATACGGAAGAAAGTGGGCGCGCACAGGGCCATTTGCGGGCTGAGCGGCGGCGTGGATTCGACGGTAGCGGCGGTGCTGGTCCACCGGGCGATGGGCGACCGGTTGACGAACATCTTCGTGAACACAGGGCTGCTTCGGAAAAACGAGTTTGAGCGCACCTTGGAGATGTACCGTGAGCGGCTGGGTCTCCGTGTGATCGGCGTGGATGCTTCGGAGCGATTCCTGACGAAATTGCGGGGAGTGACGGACCCCGAGAAGAAGCGAAAGATTATCGGCGGGGAGTTTATTGCGGCGTTTGCGGAAGAGGCAGAGAAGCTCCAGAAGGGCGAGACGCGTGGGGAAATCAAATTCCTGGTGCAGGGCACGTTGTATCCGGATGTAATTGAATCGGTCTCCGTAAAGGGGCCCTCGGCGACCATCAAGACTCACCACAATGTGGGCGGGTTGCCGGAGAACATGCCATTTGCCCTGGTGGAACCCCTGAGGGATTTGTTTAAGGACGAAGTGCGCAAGATTGGAAAAGACTTAGGGTTACCTGTAGAAATACTGGTAAAACACCCATTTCCAGGTCCCGGGCTGGCCGTGCGGCTACTTGGGGAGATCACCAACGAAGGCCTGGCAAAACTGAGGGAAGCGGACGCGATCGTGACCGAGGAGATCCGCCGGGCTGGGCTTTATGAGAAGGTGTGGCAGGCGTTCGCCGTGTTGCTGCCGGTGCGCAGCGTGGGAGTGATGGGGGACGGCCGTACCTACGGGCTTACAGTGGCGGTGCGTGTGGTGCAATCGGATGACGCGATGACCGCGGATTGGGTTAGGCTGCCGGGAGAGGTGCTGGAGCGGATATCCACGAGGATCGTGAACGAGGTGCCGGGAGTTACGCGGGTCGTGTACGACGTCAGCAGCAAACCGCCAAGCACGATTGAGTGGGAGTGAAGTAACGGTACACTTTTGAATCGTTTCAGGGGTGTGCTGGGAGCACAGTATTAGGGGCTGAAGTTGAGGTCCTTCGCGGCGCAAACGGCACGCCGCTCGGGATGACAATCTGTGGTCCGGGAGTCGGGGGGTAGAAAGCGAAAAGCCGCCCCCGGCGCGTGAGGGCGGCTAATCTAGTCAAGCAGTTGTGACGAGAGGGATGAGAATGATTGCAGTACTACCGATTGGCCATTTTTTGCGCCATATACAGCAGCAACTTGCGATCTTCCTCTTCCGACTTGCTCAGCAAGCGGCGAAGCTTGTTGAGGTAGCGAGCCTCTTTGCCGGCGCTGCCCCAGGCGATGTCGTCAGACGACCTGCGCTTGGGGAGATTCGGCAATTGAGGCGGCTCCTCGCCGTCGTAGAAGAGTTGATAGAGTGGGCATTCGAGAGCGCGCGCCAGTTTTTCCAACGTTTCAATGGCCGGAACAGTGTGGCCATTTTCGACGCGGGAAATATAACAACGAAGTAGACCGGTGCGCTTCTCGATATCACCCTGGGAGAGTTTCTTTTCTTCGCGCAGAGCGCGAAGACGGTCACCGATAATCATGAGTTGAGTATTCCACAACTAGTTAGAGGTAGCAAGTAGAAACATTGCGGGGCTGTTGAAATAAGATTGACGAGGACTGGACAGGATTCTAAGAATAGCGTAACCAAAAGACGATGCCGCGCGTCCCAAAACCAGAGACCATGGCGCTCCCCGAAGTGGCGGAGACGGAGAGGCTCGTGGCGCAGGCAGGTCGGAGCGGCGATGACCGGGAACTGGTGCGGCAAGCAAAGGCTGGCAGCAAGGAGGCCTTCGAGGCGCTGGTTGTTCGGCACCAAAGCCGGGTATTCGCGGTGGCCGGCGGAATCCTGCGGAACCGGGAGGACGTCGAGGACATTGCCCAACAGGTGTTCTTCAAGGCGTATTTCTCGTTAAAACGGTTTGATCAAAGGGCTGCCTTCAGTACATGGTTGTACAAGATTACGGTGAACGAATGCTGGGACGTGCTGCGAAAGAGAAAGGTGCGGCCTTTGGTGTTGGAAGTGGATTTGAGCGAGGAGCAGTCCCGGCAATATCAGGCCGCGGAACAGCTTTCCGATGGCCGGCCGGACGCGAGCGAACAATTAGCGTCACGGGAACGGGTAGACCAATTGTTGGGGTGCCTCGAGGAACGCGACCGCTCGATGCTGGTGCTGAAGGAAGTGCAGGGATTTTCGGTGGAAGAAATTGCGGAGATATTGGAGATCAACGCGAATACCGTCAAGGTTAGGCTGTTCCGTGCGCGGCAGAGAATTGCGGAAAGTTTGAAACGCCGGTTGAAAGCGAAAGCGTAAGTAGCGTAAGAAGAAGGAATTGTGATGTCCAAAAGCAATGATGAGCAGAGAGGGGAACGCGAGATGGCTGATGAGCTGGAACTGAAGAACAGCGAATGCCGGCGATTCCTGGAAGAGATGGAAATGGGGCCGGCTAGCGTCGGAAGCGGGCACCAGCAAGTCTGCGCGGATTGCCGGGCGGCGCTGGAGGATTTTCTGGCGACCCGGAAGGCGCTGGAGCCTCTAAGCCTGCCGGTGGCGGAGGCAGGGCCGTGGTTTGCAACGCGAGTAATGGCCGCGATCCGTTCACGGGAGAATGAGCAGGAAGAGCGGCGAAATGGTGTGTGGCTCGGGATCAGGAGGCTGGCGCCGCGGTTGGTGGCGCTGTGCGGGTTGGTGCTGGTGGTGGGAACAACGTGGGCGTATCAGGTACGGCAGGACGAGCTTGCGCGGCGACTCCAGATTAGTTCGGGCGAATCGATATTTGAGTCGGTTCCGGCGCCGTTGAATGACGACGTGATGATAGGGGCGGGAGAGCGTCCATGAATGGAGAAACCCGGCGGAAGGCTTGGGAGTGGCTGGCGGTTGTGTTCGTGTTAGGGGCGGCGATTGGCGGAGTATTCGGCTACAGTTTCGCGCTGAGGAGTCATGCGGACACCAAAGCAAACGCACCGGCGCCGACCGAGGCGGAACGGCGTGCCAAGCGCGTGTCAGAGATGACCAGTGCGATTGGGTTGACGCCGGAACAAGCCCAGAAGGCTGATGGGATTATTGGGGCCGCGCACGCGGAAATGGGGGCGATCCACGACAAGGCTGAGATGGATGTGGATGCGGTACGGCAAAAAGCACGGGCGCAAATAAGAGAGTTCTTAACGGAAGAACAGAAGCCGAAGTATGAGGCGTTTGTGCGGCACATGGACGAGGAGAGGAAGAAGCAGCAAGGGAAGTAGGGGAGCCTTCAGTAGTCAGTTTTGAGTTGGAACTGAATCATGAGTTTGAACCGGGTGAGCTTAGCGCTTTCCCGGTTTTGTTTTTTTCGGACTCCCCAGGACGCTCACAACTCAGATCGTTGATACCCGCGTGTCCACTGAGAGGAAAGTCGCAGTGGGCTGCAGGCTGATCGTTGACTATTTGAGGTTGCGCATGAGGTCAGAGGCGGTTTTGGCGGCTTTCTTGATTTGGTCGACGCTGTGGACCGCTGGGTCGGAGTCAGCAATCTGGTCGGCGAGCACGTCGGCGTTGGCGCTGATGACGCAGAGGAGGTTGTTGAGAGTATGGGTGACGGCTTCCAGGCGGCTGGCGGGGAAGTGGCTACCGCTGCGGATGTCGAGTGCAGGTTCCATCTGATCAGCCATCCTAAGATGGGTTTGAGTCTTCTGCTCGGAATGGACTCCGAGTAGCGTGGTGTGAAACAGGTCCGCCGTGAGTTGATTGAGAGGCAGGCAATGGGAGGCGCCGGCTTGCTGAGCCTTTTTGTCCAGATCCTTGACGGAGGGATAGAAGAGCGCCAGGACGGGAATAGCAGGGTATTCTGTGCGAACCTTCTGAATGATGCGAAGGCCTTGAAAGCTCCAGGCATGAAGGTCAATGGCGAGGGCATCCCAATAGCCCTCGGCGAGCACGCGAAGCAGATCAGAAGGTGAATCGGAGCGATGTATGCGCAAGGGAGCGGCGGGAGCTTCCGCGAGCGCGTTTGAAACTCTCATCCAGGAGGGGTTTTCGCCCAGGAATAGGATCTGGAATACGGTATCGTCCATAGGTCTTTCTAGCTTCTCCTTGCATGTTGTGCACGAGCATGTTCATAGTTGAACCCCCGCTCGCAAATTTGCGAAACACTTCGCTGAAGCAAAATCAGGAAACGCCTTCGGAAACTACAGGGCGGCCACCCGAAGGAAACAAGCGCTGAATTTCCATCAGCAACCCCTCGGGGAGGAGGCTTTTGGGCACGAAGCTATGCGCGCCGCGTCGCAGGCATTCCTCACCAAGGGAAAGGCCATGTAGTTCGGAAAAAATAATGATGCGCATATCCGGACAAACCAGGCGGATATGCTCCGCAGCCTCCAGACCATTGACGCGTGGCATGCTGAGATCGAGTAGGACGAGATCGGGATTATAGAGAGAGGCCAGTTGCACGGCGTTCTGGCCGTCACTGGCGGTCCCGACGATCTCAAAGCCCCCGGCAAAGTCCAGATAGTCGCAGACGGAACGCAGGGCGGTGGGCGAATCGTCAGCGACGAGCACGCGGATTTTGTTCATTGCGGACCTCACTTCTCCGAAAAGACCTGATTAATATTCCTTAATGTTGCCGGAGGAGGTCAAAGAGGGGAATTGGAGGGATTGCGTAGGGCGGATTCACTAGTACTGTGGGGCAACATATTTTGAATTGCATGAAATCTGCGGGATCAGGGCTCCATGGGCGGAGAAGGAACTGGGACCCAAGAGCACGCTAAGTCGCGTGATTGTGCCCCAGCAGCGGCACCTGAGGCAGAGCAGGCAACGGAGATGTGCTGGGATACCCTCCTATTAGATGCGGGCGGAGAGCCGAGCCATGGCAAAAGGCAATTGGCCCAATGCGGAGGGCGTGCTATAAAGGAGAGACAGCACAAAATGCTGAAACCTGACGAAAATCAGAGCCTTGCGTCCACGGGTGAGCACTCCTCAGCCCCGGATTCTTCATTGTCTCCAGAGAATCCCGCGACTCAGCCCGTCGTCGCTTCAGCGCTTGGCCATCAGGCCCTGCGGCACGAAATTCGCGTGTGGACCCGCGACCTGCTCATCGCTATCGGTCTGGCCCTGGTCATCATTGTGTTCTTGTACCAGCCAGTGAAGGTGGAAGGAACCAGCATGGCGCCTCTCCTCTCCGATCAGGAGCGCATCTTCATCAACAAATTTGTTTACCGGTTTGCGCCCATCGAGCGCGGAGACGTGGTAGTGTTCTGGTACCCGCTGGACCGCTCGAAGTCCTTCATCAAGCGCGTACTGGCTCTGCCGGGGGAAAATCTGGAAATTCGCCGCGGCGTGGTGTACATCAATGGGCATGTCGTCCCCGAGCCCTACGTGCCGCCGCAGTATGCCGATGTCACCGATTTCGGACCAGTTCGCGTGCCCCAGGGCAGCTACTTCGTGATGGGGGACCACCGTATCAGCTCGAACGATTCGCGGGTGTTTGGACCGGTCGCCAGCCAGTACATCTACGGTCGCGCCGTATTTGCCTATTGGCCCGTGGATCACTTTGGTTCATTGTCGACGACCGAGGCCAGCGGCAAATGAAGCTCGACGGAGGACACACTGACGACGGAAGTACTGCATCGACCCGCAATCCTCGCGCTCGAAGACGGGCGCATCTTTAACGGCCGCGCTGCCGGCGCCATCACGCGCCGCGGCGGGGAAGTCGTTTTCAATACCAGCCTCACGGGTTATCAGGAAGTTTTCACCGATCCCAGCTATGCCGGTCAAATCGTTTGCTTGACGTATCCGCACATTGGCAACGTGGGCGCCAATCTGGATGACGAGGAATCCTCGCGGCCGTACATCGAATCGCTGATTGTTCGTGAATTCTCGCAGATTTCTTCCAACTGGCGCTCCGCTGAAACCGCGCAGCTTTATCTGAACCGCCACAAAATTCCCGTGATCTGGGACATTGATACGCGCGCGCTGGTTCGCCACATTCGCAAGGTCGGGGCGTTGCGTGGCATGGTTGCCACCGATGGCACGGCGGCCGACCAGTTGATTCACGAGGCCAAGCAGCTTCCTCTGATGGCCGGGCAGGAGCTGGCGGGCCGCGTCACGTGCGAAAAAGCGTACGAGTGGCAAAAGGGTTCGATCGAGCTGGCCACTTCTCCGTGGGCCGAGCAGATGGGCGAGTCTGAAGCGAGCCCCGACGCATACAAATTCCGGGTGGTGGCCTACGATTACGGCATCAAGCAGAACATTCTGCGCTTGCTGGTGGATCATCACTGCGAAGTCAACGTCGTGCCCGCGAACACTTCCGCGGACGATGTGCTTGGCATGCACCCGGATGGCGTGTTTCTGTCCAACGGGCCGGGTGATCCCGAGCCCTGTACGTATGCCATCGATAACATCCGCAAGCTGGCGGGCCGCGTACCGGTTTTTGGAATCTGCCTGGGCCATCAATTGTGTGGACTGGCGCTGGGCGGCAAAACCTTCAAGCTGAAATTCGGCCACCATGGCTCGAATCATCCGGTGAAGAATCTGCTGACCAGCCAGGTGGAAATTACGGCGCAGAATCACGGGTTCTGCGTGGACCCGGAATCATTGCCCTCCAGCGAAGTGGAAATCACCCACGTCAACTTGAACGACGGCACCAACGAAGGCATGCGCAGCAAAACGCTGCCGCTTTTCAGCGTGCAATATCATCCCGAAGCCTCACCGGGGCCGCACGATTCGCACTATTTGTTCACGCAGTTTACGGACATGATGAAGGAATTCGCGCATCCGGGGAGCTCGCGGCCCTAACCATGAATTGCCAATCGCATACGCCGCTCCGTGCGGGGATAAAGAAAGTTCTGCCCCCTGTCACCATGATGCTCGTGGCATCGGTGTTGTTGGCGGAAACGCCGAAGCTGAACATCAGAACCGCGCACGGTGGGCCCCTTGAGGAACAGCGTAAGCAGCAGATGGAGCGCCTGGCCAAACAATACGACCTGAAAAAATACACGATTACGCGCGACATCGTGATCGAACGCGGCGCCATCAATCATTCCTCACCTGTGCTTACACTGAACCTGCGCTTTTTAGATAACGACGATCTCGCTCTTTCCGCTTACGTCCACGAGCAAGGGCACTGGTGGCTGATGGAGCGGCACCGCGCAGACAATCCCGCGTTATTTGAAGACCTGCAGCGCACCTTTCCGAACCTGGACTATCGCACCCCGGAAGGCGACGGCGAACTTCGCAGCAGTTACTTTCATATCGCCGTGTGCATGCTGGAATGGCAAGCCATGGAAGAACTAGTGGGAACCGAGCGCGCGCGAAAAGTAATCGAGTGGAAGCAGAGGGATCACTACACAGGAATTTATGCCATTCTGTTGAACCAGAGAGAAATGGCTGAAAGCGTGTTAAACCGCCACGGTGTGAAGTGGTGACCGGCGGAATGGGAGTTGCGTGGCGAGAAAAATGACCTTGAGGGACGATGCCTAAACGCAAAGACATCCAGAAGATTCTGATCATCGGCTCCGGCCCGATCGTCATCGGCCAGGCCTGCGAATTTGACTACTCCGGCGCGCAGGCGTGCAAGGCGCTGCGGGCCGAGGGCTACGAAATCGTGCTGGTGAATTCCAATCCCGCCACGATCATGACGGACCCCGAACTCGCCAACCGCACATACATCGAGCCGCTCACGAAAGAATATCTCGAAGAAATCCTGATCAAAGAAAAGCCTGATGCGCTATTGCCAACCGTTGGCGGACAAACAGCTCTAAATCTTGCCGTGGAGCTTGCGGAAGGCGGCATCCTCGAAAAATACCACGTCGAAATGATCGGCGCATCGCTGCGCGCCATCAAAGTTGCCGAAGATCGCCTGTGGTTCAAAGATGCTTGCCGCAAAATCGGCCTCGAAGTGCCCGCCTCTGCGCTGGTCAATAACGCACAGGATGCTCTGCGGCTCTGCGATCAGTTGGGCTTTCCTCTGGTGATCCGGCCGTCATTCACGCTGGGCGGCACGGGCGGCTCGATTGCATACAATAAGGAGGAATTTGCCGAAGCCATCGCGCACGCCCTGGATATGAGCCCGGTGCACGAAGCTTTAGTGGAAGAATCCGTGCTCGGCTGGAAAGAGTACGAATTGGAAGTGATGCGCGATTTCCGCGACAACTTCGTGGTTATCTGCTCGATTGAAAACTTCGATCCCATGGGTGTACACACCGGCGATTCCATCACCGTGGCTCCAGCGCAAACGCTGACCGACAAGGAATACCAGCGCATGCGCGATGCCGCCGCCGCGATTATCCGCGAAGTTGGCGTGGAAACCGGCGGGTCCAACGTGCAGTTCGCCATCAATCCTGAAAACGGGCGCATGGTGGTGATTGAGATGAATCCGCGCGTTTCCCGCAGTTCCGCGTTGGCCAGCAAAGCCACGGGCTTTCCCATTGCAAAAATCGCCGCGCGCCTGGCGGTGGGAATGTCACTGGACGAAATCCCCAACGACATCACCAAGAAAACGCCTGCGTGCTTTGAGCCCACCATTGATTACGTTGTGGTGAAAATCCCCAAGTGGCAATTTGAAAAGTTTGCAGGCGCCGACACGACTCTGGGCACGCAGATGAAATCTGTGGGCGAAGTGATGGCCATCGGGCGCACGTTCAAGGAAGCGTTACAAAAGGGTATCCGTTCGCTGGAGCCAAGTACCCCCTGGCGCGCACCAGCCGAGGCGCCGGGTTCGCTGCTGCGCGAAAAACTGGCCACGCCAAGGCCGGACCGCATTCACTGGATCATGACGGCGGTGGAGCACGGCCTGCCCGCCGAGGAAATCTGCGAACTCACGAAAATCGATCCATGGTTCATCCATCAAATTGAAGAGATCAACGTCGCCAACCGCCGTGCTGCCGCGGTGACCGTGGAAACTGCCTCGAAGGATTTGCTGCGGGAAGTGAAACGTATCGGCACGAGCGACGAACTGCTGGCGCAAATCTGGAAAACCACTCCGGCGGCCGTCCGCCTGCAACGTGCTCGCTATGGCGTCGCTCCCGTCTTCAAGCGCGTGGACACCTGCGCCGCGGAATTTGAGTCCTTCACGCCGTACATGTACTCGACCTACGAGGACGAAGACGAAACTGACCCCAGTCAAAAACAGAAAATCATGATCTTGGGCAGCGGGCCCAACCGCATCGGACAGGGCATCGAATTCGACTATTGCTGTTGCCACGCGTCTTTCGCGTTGCGGGCCGATAACTTTGAAACACTGATGGTGAATTGTAATCCGGAGACGGTCTCGACCGACTACGACACCTCCGATCGTCTGTACTTTGAGCCGTTGACTCTGGAAGATGTGCTGGCCATCGTCGAGCGCGAAAAGCCGCAGGGCGTCATCGTGCAGTTCGGCGGGCAAACCCCATTAAACCTGGCCCTGGAATTGAAACGCAATGGTGTGCCCATCATTGGCACCGCGCCGGAATCCATCGACCTGGCGGAAGATCGTCGCCGCTTTGGTCGCTTACTCGATGAATTACGCATTCCGCAGCCTCGCAATGGTACGGCGCTTGTGCCGGAAGAAGCGGCCCGCGTTGCCGGCGAAATCGGATTGCCCGTGCTGGTGCGACCAAGCTATGTGCTTGGCGGCCGCGCCATGGTGATTGCCTACGACGTGAATACGGTGCAGGAATATGTGGCGCAAGCGGCGATGATGGGTCCGGCGCGCCCCGTCTTGATTGATCAGTTTCTGGAAGAGGCCACGGAAGTGGATGTGGACGCACTCGCCGACGGTACTGACGTGGTTATCGGCGGAATCATGGAGCACATCGAAGAGGCCGGCATTCACTCCGGCGACTCTTCGTGCGTGCTGCCACCAGTCAGTCTCTCGCCGAAGGTGCTCGAGACGATTCGCGATTACACCAAGCGGCTGGCCCTGGCGCTAAAGGTTGTCGGCCTGATGAACGTGCAGTACGCCATCCAGCGCGAAACGGTTTACGTCCTGGAAGTGAATCCGCGCGCTTCGCGGACGGTGCCTTTTGTTAGCAAAGCCACTGGTGTTCCGATAGCGAAAGTCGCCGCGCGGCTGATGGTTGGGCGCCGCCTGGCGGACATGCAATTGCCTCTTGTGCATCATAACGGCGTTGCGGAAATTTCCGTCCACGACTACTACTCCGTGAAATCACCCGTGTTTCCCTTTAGCAAATTCCGTGGCGTGGACACGATTCTCGGCCCGGAAATGCGCTCTACCGGCGAAGTCATGGGCATCTCAACCTCCTACGGGCAGGCATTCGCTAAGGCGCAACTCGCCGCGGGGCAAAAGTTGCCGCGAACTGGCACCGTCTTCATCAGCGTGAACGACCGCGACAAGCGGCAAGTTGGCACAATCGGCAAAGAGCTTGTGGCGCTTGGCTTCAAACTTGTGGCGACGCGCGGCACAGGTTCGGCGCTGCATGCCCAGGGCGTACCTTGCGACGAAGTCTACAAGGTGAACGAAGGCCGCCCGAATATCGTGGACCTTATCAAGACCGGAAAAATTCAGTTGGTCATTAACACGCCGCTAGGTCGCGAATCGTTTTACGACGAAAAATCCATTCGCCGCGCCGCAATCCGTTACAACATCACCTGCATTACGACGATGTCCGCGGCGCAAGCGGCCGTGCGTGGAATTCACGCTCTTGTGGAATTGCAACGCGAAGTGAATTGTTTGCAGGATCTCCATCAAAATAGCGTGGCGGCATCCGGCAAACCTGGCGGAGACGATTAAGCGATGGAATTCCTCGGTATCTTCCCGGCCCTAACCACGCCTTACGAGGCGAATGGCGAAGTCTCGCTCCCCGGCCTGAAGGAAAATATCCGCCGCTACAATAAGACGGGCTTGGCGGGCTATGTGGTGATTGGCTCGACCGGAGAATCGGTCTTGCTTGGCCGCGAGGAAGCCGACGCCATACTCGCTGCGGTGAAAGAAGTGGCTTCGCCCGAAAAACTGCTCATCGCCGGGACGGGCGCGGAATCCACCGTGGAAACCATCGCACGCAGCAAGCGCGCCGCGGCGCTCGGCTATCGAGCGGCTTTGGTGAAGACCCCGTACTACTATAAGCCTTCTTATCATGCGGAAAATTATATCCGGCATTTTCGCGCGGTCGCGGATGCTTCGCCCATTCCCGTGTTGCTCTATTCCGTCCCGGTTTTCACCGGTGTGACGCTGGAAACTCCCGAAATCCTCGCGCTCGCCGAACATCCGAACATTGTCGGCATTAAGGACAGCTCCGGCAGCATTCAGCGCATCGGCGAAGTTGTGGCTGGCGCGCCTGCAAAGTTTAATGTGCTGACAGGTGGCGCGGCGGTCTTGTATCCAGCGCTGGCCCTTGGCGCCAAGGGCGCGATTCTGGCATTGGCATCGGCCCTTCCGGAAAAACTCGTCGAGCTGTACGACCTATTCGTCCAGAGTAAGCACGCGCAGGCCAAGGAACTGCAACTCGCATTGGTTGGCGCGTCCAAACGCATTATGTCGGAAAACGGTATTGCCGGTCTGAAATACGCCATGGACCTGCGCGGTTACCACGGAGGCGTCCCGCGACTGCCCCTTTTGCCCTTGACCGAAGAGAAAAAACGCCAGATCGCCGCACTCGTGGCGCAATACGAAACATCCGCCGCGCGCGTCTAACCAATCCGGGTTGCTGTCACCTTTGGCTGCGATTATCATCTAAACGTCCATGGATTGCCGCGCCCTTCCACCGCAGAAGTTGCCGCACACATCGAAGCTCTTTCGCGATTTCAATGAGGATTTTTCAAGGGTTAAAGGCTTCTTTGCCCACCCGCCGAATCTGCAGGCTGTCACTTCGTATGCGAAGAAGCTCGATTTTCCGCGTGACCGCCGTCTCGCCGTGGCCGGAATCCTGCGCGATCAGAATTTGCGCTATAGCCACAGTGCCGAAACCGAAGCGAATCTGAAGCGTTTGGAAGAAGGCGCCGTTGCCGTCGTCAGCGGCCAGCAGGTGGGACTGTTTGGCGGCCCGGCGTACGCGTTCTACAAAGCATTAAGCGTCATCGAGACGGCGCGCCACCTGTCCCACGAAGGCATCCCCGCCGTGCCGATTTTCTGGATGGCCACGGAAGATCATGATGTGGATGAAGTGCGCCACACCACTTGGTTCGCCGATGGCAAGCTTTCGCGATTGGAGCTTCCGAAGCCCGCGGAAGACGCCGTCCCCGTGGGCACGATTCCTCTGGGCGACGCCATCGTTGAATTGGTGGAGCAGGCTATCGCGCAATTGACCGGCCCCGCCGCTGCGCAGATTGCAGAGATTCTTCACAGCAGTTACACGCGCAACGACACCTACGCCAGCGCCTTCGGCAAACTCTTCGCCCGCCTCTTTGGCAATCATGGACTCATCTTGCTCGATCCACTGGATGCGCGCCTTCACGGTGTTGCCGCGCCCGTCCTGCGGCAAGCACTCGAGGAGCGCGACACTCTGAACGAATTGCTGCTCCGCCGCGGCAAGGATTTGGAGAGCGCCGGGTACGAGGTCCAGGTGAAAGTAACCTCGCGCAGCACGCTGCTGTTTTCTCTGAAGGGCGGAAAACGCCAGGTGATCACCGCCGCGAACGGAAGCTTTAATTGTGGAGGAGAATTCTGTCCGCGCGAAAAGGCGCCGCACTGTGTGGATTCCGATCCCGAGAACTTCAGCCCCAACGCACTGTTCCGGCCGGTGATTCAGGATTATCTGTTGCCTACCGTAGCCTACTTCGGCGGCCCGGCTGAAATTTCTTATTTTGCACAATCTCAGGTGATCTACGAAAAAGTGCTCGAGCGCATGCCGGTCATATTGCCGCGGGCGGATTTCACGCTCGTTGATCCGAAGGCAGAACGCATTTTGAAGAAGTATGGCCTCGACGTGGAAGACACCTGGAAAGGGAAGCAGGAACTGCGCAAGAAAATGTACGGCGCCAATGTGCCAAAGAAATTAGCACGAGAGTTCGACGCGAATTTGCGACAAATGGAAAAGAACGTGAAGAAGCTGCACCACGCCATCGCCAAGGTGGATCCTACGGTGCAAGGCACGATCGCCCGCGTAGAAAAGCGCATGCGCTATCAGATCGAGCGCCTGCGCGAGAAAACCGGCGCCTCACTCGATCGCCACGAAAAAATCATCGTCCAGCACGAGGAGTTCCTGGAAAATCTGCTCTACCCGCAGAAGGGGCTGCAATCCCGCGATTTGTGCTTCCTGCCGTTCCTGGCGCGCTGGGGCAGCGACGGCCTGAAGGAATTGCAGAAACTCGCCACCACCAGGAAGCCCGGCCAACATTGCGTCCTGCCTATCCCATAAAGCCTGCATTCTCGTTATCTGGACAGCTGTCTTTTGGATTTCAGACAGTATCTGCGATTCCAAAGGCTTCTGGATATTTTACGGAGCCCTTTTGGCCGGAAATCGCTCCAACCACAAGTTCAAGAGCCATGAACTCGGCCTTGCCCTGAAATGGCGATGCGAACTTGCGAGTGAGCAGGTGCGAGAAACCGAAGCGAGGATAATATGTCGTGTGACCCAAGACGAATACGGCTTCGACTTTCTTCTTTTTGAGCAGTGCTAATCCCTCGATAATGAGTTTGGAGCCAATTCCCTGACGTTGGCGAGCAGGACTTACAGCCACCGGAGCAAGCGCAACCGCGTTAACGTTTCTTCCGTCAATTTCGACAGCAAGGGAACTAAACAGCAAATGCCCGATTATTTCGTTTCCATCCAGCGCGACCAATGACGCCACGATCAGGTGCGCGGCACGCAACTTGTCGATCAACTGCGCTTCGTAGTCGCCTCCGAACGCCTTTTGGTTGAGGGTCCCTATGGAGAGAAGGTCTCTTTCTGTTTCTTCGCGGATTATCATAGATCCTACTGCCATTCGGAAGGCCTTCAATGCAAGACACTACCAGATTCCGCTGTACTTTGTGATGTTGCTTACTTATACATTCGATTGTGGGTCGCATGTTCAGGGAGACGACGATGCAGAGCATTCGCGTAAAGACAGACCGGCGCACACAGATGGTAGACATTACCACTGAGGTCCAGAAAGTAGTGACAGCGTTGGGCGTGCGCGTGGGCACCTGCTTCCTCTACGTGCCGCACACGACCGCCGCGATTCTCATCAATGAGCACGCCGACCCGGACGTCGCCACCGATGCCGAAAGCGCTCTGGACCGCCTGGTGCCTCTGGCCGGACCGTATCGCCACAGCGAAGGCAATTCCGACTCGCACGTGAAGACCATGCTGGTCGGCGTGAGTCAGTTCGTCTTCGTGCAAGAAGGCAAGCTGGCGCTGGGTCGCTGGCAGGGGATTTTCCTGGCCGAGTTTGACGGCCCGCGCGAACGCCACGTTTACATCAAGGTGCTCCCCGATCGCCTCTAGCGCTTGCCTCCCAGGATTATCCGGCCGTGGAGGGATGTCTGCTTAACGGTGTGCTAAAGTTTGGAGCGATGGGAAATCTCGGCGTTTACATCCAGGTGCCGTTTTGTCAGACGAAATGCACCTACTGCAACTTCCACACGGGCGTAGTGTCGGCCGGCCGCTTTGCGCCCTATGCAGAAGCGGTCTTCCGGGAGATACGAGAACACCAGGCGCGATTGCGCGCTGCGGGAGTGGAGTGGAGCGAAGAAGCCCATCGCAACCCTGCAGAAAGTCCTGTGGTGGACACCGTCTACATCGGCGGCGGCACGCCCAGCCTTCTGGAGCCTGCGCTTCTGGCGGACATGTTGAACGCTCTCCGCGATTCCTTCAACTGCGCCTGGGAAGAAGTCACTCTCGAAGCCGACCCCGAAACCATCGAAGCTGAGAAGGCCGCGCAATGGCTCGCTGCAGGAATCAACCGCGTCAGCTTGGGCACGCAATCCTTCGCCGATGATGAACTCAAGGCCGCGGGACGCATGCACCGCCGCGACGACATCTACCGCGCCGTGTCGATTCTTCACGCCGCCGGAATTCGCAACATCAGTTTCGACCTGATTGCGGGCCTCCCGAAGCAGTCGCGCGAAAGCTGGCTCGGTTCGCTCTATGAACTCGTCGAACTTTCTCCCGCGCACGTTTCCGTCTACATGATGGAAATTGATGAGGGCAGCCGGCTGGGGTTGGAAGTTTTGCAAGGCGGCACGCGCTACAGCGCCCGCGATTTGCCCAGCGAAGAGCAGATGGCGGAATTCTACGAAAACGCGCAAGCCATCCTGAAAGCCGCGGGCTATCAGCAGTACGAAATCTCCAACTGGGCCAAGCCAGGCTTTGCTTCGCTGCACAATTTGAAATACTGGAAACGCGAGCCCTACCTGGGATTCGGCGCAGGTGCGCATTCGTTTTCCGGCACACAGCGTTGGGCAAATGCACACGACGCTGCGGCCTACGTCGCCGCGATCAGCGCTGGCCGCAGCGCCATTGAAAACGTAGAGCGCGTCAGCCGCGAGCAGGCGTTCGAGGAAGAACTGTTCCTCGGCTTGCGCCAGCTTGGAGGTATCGATTTGCACCGCATCCAGCGCGAATACAGCGTCAATCTGGAAGAAAAGATCGGGCGGCTGGCTTCCGCGGGCATGATTGAACTCGAAGGAGAACTGGTGCGTCTGGCAGCGGGAAAACTGAGCATCTCAAACGAAGTAATCGTGGAATTGCTGCGCTAGCAAGCGAAGCAACATTTTACGCGAAAATACACGGGACACGGAGAACTGCACATGACGTACACGGTGGCAAAAGGGAATCAGATGGTAGACCCGGATCGCGTTTCGCCCATCGATGGCATCGTTGATCTGCGCAGCGACACGGTGACGCGCCCCAGCGACGAAATGCGCCGCGCCATGGCCGCCGCCGAAGTCGGCGACGACGTCTACGGCGAGGATCCCACGGTCAACCGCCTGCAATCCCGCGCCGCCGAAATCTTCGGCAAGGAAGCGGCCCTCTTCGTGCCCACCGGCTGCATGGGCAACCTGATCTGCATCCGAAGCTGGACGCACCACGGCAGCGAAGTGATTTGCGAAGAGCGCGGCCACGTCAACCTCTATGAGTTGGCGTCGATGTCCGCCATAGCGGGCTGCATGCCGCGCACCACCCGCGGCGGCGACGATGGCATCCTCACCTGGAAGCAGATTGAGGCCGTCATCCGTCCAAAGATCTATTACGACTCGCAGACCGCGCTGGTCTGCCTGGAGAACACCAGCAACATGGCTGGCGGCACGGTATATCCCACGGAGCGCGTGAACGACATCTGCGATCATGCCCACACGCTAGGTCTGAAGGTACATCTCGATGGCGCGCGCATCTTCAACGCCGCCGTGGCGCTCGGCGAAAATGTTGCGCGCATGACCGCAAAAGTAGACTCCGTGATGTTCTGCCTCTCGAAAGGGCTGGGCGCGCCGGTGGGCTCGATGGTGCTGGGCTCAAGGGAATTCATCGAACGGGCACGCATCTATCGCAAAATGTTCGGCGGCGGCATGCGGCAAGTGGGTGTGCTGGCCGCGGCGGGCCTGGTCGCGCTGGAAAAATCACCCTCGCGCCTGCACGAGGATCACGACAACGCCAAGCATCTGGCGCAAGGCATCGCGGCCATTCCGGGCTTGCGAATCGATCCGGCAAGCGTAAAGACCAACATCGTGATCTTCGATTGCACGGCCACCGGCATGAACGCGGTGGAATTCTGCGACGCGCTGCACCCCAAAGGCGTCTGGGCCCAGGACACCGCGACCTATTCCGTGCGCATGGTGACGCACTGGAACGTGGATCGCGCCGGAATTGACAAAGCCATCGTGGAATTGCGCGCGCTTGCCGGAAAGAAAGTGGCCCGCAGCGCCTAATCAAGTTTCGCCACCAACGCTCGGGTGGCACACAATACAAGGAGACACCACATGAGATTTGCAGGGACACGCATGGCTCTGGGACTGTTGTGTTTTGTGTTGTTGAGTGCAACGAGCGCGAGAATAGCCAACGGGCAAGCGGCAAAGCCCGCGCCAACACCCGAGGAAGCAAAGAAGTTTATCGAGAGCGCCGAGCAGCAGTTGTTCGATCTAGGCCTCAAGGCCTCGCGCGCCGCCTGGGTCCAGGAAAATTTCATTACCGAGGACACAGAGCAAATTTCCGCGGATGCGAACGAGGCCCTGAACACCGCCAGCGCAAAGTACGCGAAAGAGGCACACCGTTTCGATAAGGTAGCGCTCGCTCCCGAATTAGCGCGCAAACGTCTGCTGCTCGAATTGGCCACCGACTTTCCCGCCCCCGATGATCCCAAAGCTCAGAAGGAACTCGCGCAGGTCATGGCTTCGCTTGACGGCGATTATGGAAAAGGGAAGTGGTGCCCCGATGGCGACAAAAAGTCCTGCCTGGACGTGACCGCCGTTGGCAAATTGATGGCCACCAGTCGCAATCCCGATGAACTGAAGCGCGCGTGGATTGGATGGCACGCTGTCGGCGCTCCCATGCGCGATCGCTACGCCCGCATGGTGGAATTGGGCAATCAAGGCTCGCGGGAGTTGGGTTACGCCGACGCGGGCGCGCTGTGGCGTTCCAATTACGATATGCCGCCGGACGCCTTCACCAAGGACCTGGACCGCTTGTGGGATCAGTTGCGGCCGCTCTATTTGTCGCTGCACGCCTACGTTCGCGGCCAATTGGCCAAGAAATACGGCAAGGACGTTGTCCCGCCAAACGGCCCGATCCCCGCACATCTTCTGGGCAACATCTGGGCACAGGAGTGGAACAATGTCTACGACCTGATGGATTCGCCGAAGCCCGCACAGACGTATGACCTGACCAAGATTCTCCAGGAACGCAAGACGGACCCCAAGGGCATGGCCAAGTACGCCGAAAACTTTTTCATCTCGATAGGCTTTCCGCCGCTGCCGCCAACGTTTTGGGAACGCTCACTCTTCACCAAGCCCGCCGACCGCGACGTGGTCTGCCACGCCAGCGCCTGGGACGTGGATTCCAAGGACGACTTGCGCATTAAAATGTGCATCCAGATCACCGAGGAAGATTTCCGCACGATTCATCACGAAGAAGGCCACAATTTCTACCAGCGCGCCTATAACACGCAGCCCCCGCTTTTCCAGGGCAGCGCCAACGACGGTTTCCACGAAGCTGTTGGCGACACTATCGCTCTTTCCGTCACGCCCGAATATCTGAAAAAGATTGGCCTGATCGATACCGTGCCCCCGGCGTCCGGCGATACCGACTATTTGCTGCAGCAGGCGCTGGAAAAAGTCGCGTTCCTCCCCTTCGGCCTGGTCATTGATAAATGGCGCTGGGAAGTTTTCTCCGGCCAGGTGAAGCCCGCGCAGTACAACAGGGCGTGGTGGGACCTGCGCGAAAAATATCAAGGCGTGGCCCCTCCGGTCGCGCGCACCGAAGCCGATTTCGATCCCGGCGCGAAATATCACGTTCCCGCGAATGTGCCCTACATGCGCTATTTCCTAGCGCGCATCTACCAGTTCCAGTTCCAGCGCGCGCTTTGCAAGGAAGCCGGCGTGGACGGGCCGCTCCATCGCTGCTCTATTTACGGCAACAAACAGGCTGGCGCAAAGTTGAACGCCATGCTCTCCCTGGGCGCCAGCAGGCCCTGGCCCGATGCCCTGGAAGTCCTAACCGGCCAGCGCGAAGCGGATGCCACGGCCCTGGCCGATTATTTTGCTCCGCTAAAAACGTGGCTCGACGAACAAAATAAAAAGAACGGCTACCCCGTAGGCTGGTAGTCCGTCCCTTCCTTGCCTTGTAGAGTACGCAAGCTACTTGGCGAAATCCGCGGGCTCGTACTCTGGCCGGATCTCAATATAGGAGTCAACCGGCATCGGATTCGGGCAGCGCTTGAGCCATTCGACGGCTTCGTCTATGGATTTGACTTCCCAAAGCCAGTAGCCGGAGATCTGCTCCTCCGTCGGGGCAAACGGCCCATTGACGACGCTGCGCTGGGCTCCTGAAAAGCGTACGCGCTTGCCCTGTGACGTTGGCTTCAAGCCGCCGCCACCGTTCATAATTCCAGCCTGTATCAATTCCTGGTTGTACTTGCCCATTGCGGCAAGCAACTCCGCGCTTGGCATGACGCCCTTTTCACTGTCTTTGCTCGCTCTAACGATCACCATGCATTTCATTTCCGTCCGTCCTTCCGATGAATGCTCCGTGGTTGATTGAACAGCACGTTTTGATCGAGGTCGCCGTTAACAGCCAAACGCCTCTTTCCCCGCATCTCACAGATGCTCGTGAGCCACGGAAGGGTGCGCCCTGCCCTCCTCTCCGGGTTGTGCCATTGGCAACGCCGTGATGCGCAAATCCCCCACATAAGCTAAACTTTGCTTCTGTATTAGAATAATCTTGAGGTGGCCCCAGCGTGGATTTCACGTTCACCGAAGAGCAGCAGCACCTGCGCAAGTCCGTCCGCGAATTTGCCGAAGGCGAAATTGCCCCCCACGTCCTCGAATGGGATGAAGCCTCGCACTTCCCCCAGGAAATCCTGCCGAAACTGGCGGAGATGGGCCTGCTGGGCGTGATCTTCCCCGAAGAATACGGCGGCGCGGGGCTTGGCTACATCGAATACGCCACCGTCATCGAAGAACT
>Ga0181523_10001786_pt1 | contig 22289 bp, 22 predicted proteins | sample PEATcosm2014_Bin_43_FD_119752 | JGI IMG/M metagenome (GOLD analysis project Ga0181523, IMG submission 119752) | Peatland microbial communities from MTU Mesocosm Facility, Houghton, MI, USA - PEATcosm2014_Bin05_30_metaG | ecosystem: Environmental > Terrestrial > Soil > Wetlands > Peat | place... | reverse complement strand
TTCCCGCACAGTTCCCGCACAGAAAAACGGGGCTGAGATTTCAGCCCCGCCGTAAGTATCCCATTATGTAGAGCTTTTTGGTTGCGGGGGAAGGATTTGAACCTTCGACCTTTGGGTTATGAGCCCAACGAGCTACCAGACTGCTCCACCCCGCACTTCGATCATATCGCCATGTGAACCTTAGGTCAAACAGCAGCCGCTGGCATGAGAGCGACTACGTTGCGCTCTGCGAGAGAGTCGGCGACAAATCGATTCGAGCCCTGACGCTCGAGAAAGCTGCGCCTTGCGATCGCATTGCGATTGTGTTTCCCAGTACATTGCTGGAGCTTCGATGAGCGTGACTGTCATGCTCGATGGTTGTTTTTTCGATGGATTTATTTCAAACGAGAGGTACCACAATGTGGCAGATTCATCCCTGGCTGGCCGTGGGCGTAGTCGCTTCGACGGCGGCGACTGATGCCGTGTACGTGATGTTCAGTGCGGCAGTAGCATCGCGGCGGCGCGTACCCGCGGCGACGTGGAGCAGCGTGTGGTACTTGCTGTCGGCGTTCGCGGTCATCAGTTACACCAGAAACTGGATCTATGTGGGTTTCGCGGCAGTGGGATCGTGGATTGGAGCCTATGTGTCGATGACGGTGCTGCGCCGGCCGGGTGCTGCTGGGCCGGCGTGAGAAGTGTGCCGCAGGGGCTAAAGCCCAAATCATTCAGGATCCGCCGCCGGCACGGCTAAACAGGCTGCTGAAAAACTCAAGAGTAGATCCCTCGCGGCCTGAAGGCCGCTCGGGAAGACAAAAATAAAACGGCTTATCGGCACGACTAAAGTCGGGCCCTGTTACAAAACACTGCAAAAGCGATTTTTTCAGCGGCCTGTGAAGTCGTGCCCTGACACAAAGCATTTACGAGACTGCTTCTAGTAATGGAAGCGATAGCGAAACTCTCCATAGATTTGCCGCGGCTCGTTCCAGTGAAATCCGCCAAAGGTGAGACTGTTATCCAACTGCACTCGGCGGTTGGCCACATTGAGAGCGGTCACGGAGATGGCGTACTTGTTCTCGACGAGACTCTTGCCAAGAGAAAGATCGACCGTGGTGTGGCTGGGAAGATAGGGCCCAGGGTATTGCGCGTAGGGCGTGCCATACAACCCGTTCGTGAATCCCGAGCCGTAGTACACGTTGCCCGAAGCGTAGGCATGCCAGGGAAGCCTGCTGTTGATGCCCCAGTTCAGCGTGTTTCTCTGATCGTGGTCTACCGGCGCTAGTCCCGGCGGGATATCGAGAGGACAAGCCGAAGTGACCGGAGTAGGACAGATCAAGCCTCCGGTAATCGGCGATGTCGCCTGCGCAATTTGATTGGCATAGACGAGGTGGAACTGAGCGCGGTGCCAGAGCATGGGAGAACGTAATGTGGTGTCCCAACCTTGAATCAAGGCCCGGTACCACGTGATCGGCCAGAAGAGGTTCGATTCTCCTATATTGTTGTGGTCCAGCCAATTGCTCGCATTGGTCTGATAATTATCGACCTCAAGATTCCAGCCGCGATAGGGAATGATAAGACTGGCCTCCCATTGTTTATCCCGCTCTCCCTGGAGAGGCGCAAAAGTAAAATTCTGGCTGTTGGCCAAGCCAAAGAGCGCGCCGGTGGCCGTCACCAGTGGCGGCGGTTGATAGTAGTGACCATAAAAGGCGCGCAAGACCCAATTCAGGCCCGGAATCCTCACTGCGACGCCAACGCGGGGATCGGTTGCGTTCTGCGAGATGGAAGATCTGAATTCCGTTTGGCGCAGCCCCGCAATTATGGTCAACCACTTCGTCGCGTTGAAGCGGTCGCTGATGAATTCCTCGGCAACCCCTCCCGTTACGTTGATGCTAGAGGCAGGGAAGTTGGGAGTGCCATTGGTGTATTGGTTATCGAAGTAGTTGTACTGATGCTGGAAAAATCCGTACACTCCGGCTTCCAGATCGTTTCTCCAGAAGGTCTTGTTGACGATCCCTTGCAGACCGACGTAATTGGCAACCTGATTTACGGTCGAGATGACAGGATAGTCGTTCGCGCCGCCTTGGTAGTCGGCGGCGTTGTAGTGATAAAAGGGGGAAAGCGTAAGCAGCGTGGTGGGATTGAAGGTGTGGACCCAGGAGAAGATGGCGTAGCCATCGGGCTCCCGCTCGGCATCGTGCAGGCCGTAACTGGGAACCTCGCCCGACGCTTCTAGGATCTGATTTCCGGTTGAGTTAGGATCAGGATCGACCGGAATCTGGTAGTAATCCTGCCGCAAGGAAGTGACTACCCGAAACTGGTTCTGGGAATCATGATTGTAGATGAAGGAAGCGAATCCGCCGTAGCCGTTCTCCGCATCATGAACAACTTGCGGGATGGGAGTCTGAAGCCCGTAATTGCTGCGATTTCCGTTTAAGCTGGCATAGTAGGCGAATCGCTGGGTGTGTCCCCCACAACTGATTTGGTCGTCGGTCTGATAGAAATTCCCCGCACTGAGGACCAAGTCGCATTCCCGGTCGCGTTCAAAACCAGTTCGCGGCGCAATGTTGAACATTCCGTAGGTGCGGTCTCCATAGGTGGCGTCATAGCTGCCTTGTAGTACTTCGAGATAGTCGATGTCCTTAGGATCAATCTGCGGCCCCAGATTGGTGGCGATGTTGGTGTTGGGTATGGAGACGCCGTCAATCAGCCACTGGACTTGATGGCCTCCATTCATGTGCAGCATGTCGTGCGTCACATAGGTAGCCGGCACGTAATCCGTGATCATCTCCAGGCCGTTGGTGCGGTCCGCTCCGGGAGTTTGCTGGATGTCTTGGCGGTTAAGCATGGTCGTCGGCGTGACACTGTCCATGGTCGCCGCCACTGGCGTTCCCGAGACGACGACGTTTTCCTGCGTGCCTGCGACAGCCAACTTGAAATGCACTACCGGACTGGTGTCGGACTGAACGATCACGTCTTGTTGCGTCTCCAGGAAACCCTTGGACGAGACTGTGACCGTGTAAGTGCCGATGGGAACCGAACGGAATTCAAACTCTCCGTTGTCGGTGGACTCTTGGGACTGTGTCCAGTCCGAGGTTTGAGCCTTCAGGGTAACGTGTGCACCTTGGATGGGACGGTGCTGCGGATCGTGGACGACGCCGCGAACAGAGCCAAAGATGGTGGCCCATAAATTCGGCGCAAAGACGAGCACCACTGCCGTTAGCGACAGCGCGGTTGTCCAAAACTGCACTTTGATCAAAAACGATTTCATTGCGGTTCCACTGCGCCTTTCCACGGCTTCTAGGCGCGCATCGATAACGGATCGCTTTCCGCAGCGATGGTGTTCCCGAGTCAAAAACAGCTCGCGTATAGCGACGCGGACAAGCATGTGCCGCGCCTACGACAACGCGCTCTGCACCAGGGAAGCACGGGCTTCAGGAATTTAACGGTTGCGAATGCGAAGGTTAGGACAGAGGAGGCCCACGCTTCTGGGCATTGCCTTCAACATATCGGGGAATGTCAGGTGAGGCGAAGGGAAGAGGATCCTGCCAGGACGAAGCCGGAATAACCGTATTGCATCGAACGCCGAGTGCGGTTACCGAGTGCGAAATGATGGCTGTGACATGACGGTAGGGACAGTTGGCCGTGGCCGAGCGGAAGCCGTCGACTGCCAACGGCATGGCGCAGTGATGTTGGCCGGCACGGCGGCAACATGCAGGAACGGCCTGTTGCGCTTGCACGAAGGGCAGAGTAAATCCTGCAAGCTGCAGGAGAAGCATCAGACTGGCGAGCAACCGGCGCATAAGCAGAAGGATTTTACTACATCCCGAAGCTGTGACTGGAGTAGAGCGCGACCTTCGATGTTGGCCATGGCACAATCGGCAGCGCTAGGCGCGGTGACATACCCGCTTACGGTTGCGAATTGTGTGCGTTTCAAGCTGGGCGTGGGCGACTAGCCTGCCAGACATTACAATGGGAGCATCATTTCAGAGCTACGCAAAGTTGACGCGACTCAAGTATCAGCCGGAGAAAACGTGTGCGTTATGTAATCGTGATTCTTGCCATTCTCGGCATTGTCGTGTCGTCCCTCGCCCTCAAGGTCCACTTCGACGACCCGGGCAAGGAACCGTGCAGCATCAATGACAAATGGGATTGCGGCGTCGTTAATCACAGCCCGTACGCCATGGTTCGCGGCGTGCCCGTGGCTGCGATCGGCATTGCGGGATATCTTCTCATCGCGGCGCTGGGCTTCGCGCGACGTAAAGGATTGCTTCTGATCTCGGTTCTGATTGGACTGGCGTTCGCACTGTATCTGACCAACATTGAGGCCCACGTGCTGGAGGTATGGTGCCTGTATTGCGTGATCTCGCAGGGGATCATCGCCGTGCTCACTTTGTTGTCTTTGATCTGGATTGGCTGGCCGAAGCTGCGCGGGCGAACAGCGTAGTTTCAATTGTGTGAGTAGTGCAGGTTTACGAGAGTGGTCGCAACCCGTGCCGCCGCTCTGCGGCTCGCATTATTTCCTAGTAGAGCGGGGGCTGACGCCCCCGCCTAACATCATGTCGCCGCGTTGCGGCTGTTTTCATCGCCTAGTTAGATTGCCTTGATCCACCAACCAATTCTGGTCCGGACTTAATCGGGGTTTCCTCAGAACTGAGCTGTTTCCACGCGATTTCGGCCATTGGCCTTGGCCTGATATAGCGCTGCGTCGGCGCTTTGTAGCAACTTCTCGATAGAGCACTCGCCACAGGGATTAGCTGTGACCATGCCGATGCTGATCGTAACCGTAACTTCAGCTTTCAGGGTGCGAACAGGTGACGCGCTTACCGCCAGGCGCAGGCGCTCCGCGAACTGATCAGGCCGCTCGGTTCCCAACTCGGCTGCCGCGACGATAAATTCCTCTCCACCGTAACGTCCCACAATATCGTAGGCGCGGACCGCAGCACTCAGCCGTTGTGCGATCTCGTGCAGGATTGCGTCTCCAGTAAGGTGTCCAAATTCGTCGTTGACGCGCTTGAAATTATCCAGGTCGATGAGGAACACGGAAAGCGACATGCCTTGCGCTGAGCCCGCTCCACGTCGGCGCGCAGTAACTCAAAGAGCGCTCCCCGGTTCCAAATGCCGGTGAGCGAGTCGTGCGTGGCCTGCAAGCGCAAGGCTTCCTAGGCCGCAAACAAACTGTCGTGGAGCTTTATCATGCGTTCGCCGACGTGCATCCTGGCGAAGAACTCGTGAACATTGAATGGTTTGGTGAGATAGTCGTCCGCGCCAGCCTCGAGGCCTTCGACAATGTCGGCGGTGGTGTGCTTGGCTGTGAGCAACAAAATGTATTGGTAGTGGTCACGTGGAGCGGCCCGCAGACGCCGGCAGACCTCGGGCCCGGACAGACCAGGCATCATCCAGTCCAGCACCAACAGCCGCGGTGCGTCGGGCGCGAGGGCATGTTGCAGGGCCTGCAGACCATCGCTTACCAACTGCACAAGATAGCCCTTACTAGCGAGGAAATGCTGCAGCGCGCGCCGATACAGGGGATCGTCTTCCGCCACTAACACACGACCCAGGGAATCGCTATTGTCCGACGGTGCCAGCGGGAGCGGCTTTGGCAGCTCTTCACTGCAAGCGAATTGCATCGGCCGGTTCTCCAGCGGAGGAGGCCATCAGTTGCCGGAGGGCCTCGATGTAAGCCATCAACTGCGCCACTAGTTCGCCTGCCCGGGCTGGATCTCTGGAGAGGCTGGCTTGTTCGAGGGAGAGTGCAAGTGCCTCGCCATCGACGGCTCCCAGATAGCCGAGGCCACCTTTGGGCGAGTGTGCAGTCTCGCGCAGCCCAGCGAAATCTTTCTGCGACAGCGATTGCGTAAGACGTGCGGCAAACTTGGGATACTCTTCAAAGAAGAGGGCGATCAGCTCGCTCAGCAGCAACTCATCGCCGTCGACTCTCTCCAGTGCGGCAGCATAATTCCAACCGGCTGGCATAACAGCATTGCCTCCTTTGCGTTTCCGGCCGGTTCCTGCAGCAAGACTCGGCGATGGCAACTCTCCATTTCTATCGGCAAAGGGAAAGCAGTCTTGAGCCTGGGCTGTCCTACCAGTTAGCAGGCAAAGCGTCCGCGAGCTCGGCGGTTAGCGCCCACTCGACGGCGCGCATTCTTTCAGCGGTGAGCTTGTGTCCGCCACAAGTGATGTAGAAGACATCGTGAGCAACGGGCCCTTCGGTATCGATCAACGCGACCTCGATACTGCACTCCTCCGTGGTCAAGGTCGAACTGATGGTATGGAGGAGTCCGGGCCGGTCCTGGGTGATGATCTCCAGCAGGGTGCTGCGAGAGGAGCACACTTCGTCGTAGCGCAGGTGCGTCTTGACGGATAGCTTCACCGGCTTGTGATCGGCCTTCAGTCGCGACTCCAGCAGGCGATCGAGTGACGCTTCGCGCATCAGTATCTCTCGCACCGACCGCTGGAAGCGCTCGCATTCAGGAGGATTCAGTTCCAACGTGTGAAAGCGGTCCTTAAAATAGAAGCTGTCGACAACCACACCACTGCGATTGGAGAACGCCGTGGCCTTGGTTATGTCCATACCCCAAGCGTAAAGAATGCCCGCCAGCGTGCGAAACAGGCCTGGATGATCGTCGGTAGCGACGATCAATTCATGCTGACCACTGTTTGGCCGCAGTCTCAGCTGCACCGGCTCGGCGGCAAGGTTCCCTGCCATGGTGAAGTGCTGAGCTACTTGTTCGGGCGAGTGTGAAAGCAAGTAGCGCTGCGGCAGTCCCTCGAGAAACTTCCGCACCTCGGAACGCTGCGTCGGCAACAGTTCGATGACTTTCTCGACGACCTCCGTCGAAACTTTAGCGTCGAGACCCTCGACATCGGCGCTGCGATCGAAGTAGCCTGCCGTTCGGGTGTAAAGGCGCCACAGGTTCTCGGCTTTCCATGGAGTCAATGCCTCCGGATTCACTGCCTTGATATCGGCCAGCGTCAACAGCGTGAGCATCTTGAGTCGTTCCGGCGCGCCAATCTTGCCAGCCAGCTCACGGATCGTCGCGGGATCGTAGATATCGCGACGGCGCAAGGTGGAAGAGATTTCGAGATGGTTGGCGACCAGGAAGCACACCGTCGCAGCATCTTCCTCGGAGAGCTGCAAGCGCTCGACGGCCGCTGCGGTCAGTTGAACGCTGCCATGCACATGGTCCGCGCCTTCCAGCCCTTTGCCCGTGTCATGCAATAACAGCGCGAGGAACAGCAACTCCGGATGCTCCAGCTCCGAGATAAGCTGCCCGAAGGGCTGCAGCGATGGATTCTGGTCGTCCTTGAGCCGGTGGAGCACTTCGATCGCCATGAAGGTGTGCTCGTCTACTGTGTAGCGGTGATAGAGGTCGCGCAGCACGAGCAGGTCAATGGTTTCGAACTCGGGAACGGCGCGGGTGAGCAGGTTAAGCGAATGCATCGCGCGCAGCGCATTGGCGGCATGAGGAAGGGTGAGGGCCTCGCGCAGATGCTGCCACAGGAACTCGTCTTGTGGCATGGTCTCGGCCAGGCGGAGATGAGCATCGTTGAGCCTGCGTTCGGCTTCGGGACTCAAAGCAATGCCGTGGTGAGCCATGAAGATGAACAGACGCAACACTGCGGCAGCTTCGCGCGCGTCGGCAGCCTGCTGAAAGTACACGCGGCCATCCACGACGGAGAATTCGGAGTTGGAAACGCGCGATCGCCAATGCTGGAAGGAGCGGTAGAGCGACGAACGTTCCCGCGAAACCTGGCCTAACAGTTGCGAGCTATTGCGATACACCGCTTTGGCATGACGAAAATAGAGCCGCATCCATTCGGCTGGCGAGACCGCCCCTGCGCCGGTAGCGATGCCGCGGGCGGCCAGTTCCTCCTGCGCTGCCCAAGTGACGCTGTTGTCGTCGCGTCCGTGGCGATAGTGCAGATAGCAACGGCTGGAGCAGAGAAATTCCATCGCATCGAGCATTTCGCCATGCGCCGAATTCTGGCGCACGCTCACCAAGTCGCGGTGACCAGAGCTGAGCGCCACAATCATTCCGATCCACTGCGCCACATGACAATCACGCAGGCCGCCGGGGCCGTCCTTCAGATTCGGCTCCAGATGAAAGATGGTGTTGCCAAAGCGCTGATGCCGAGTCTGCGTCATCTCTGAGAGGCCCTGGAGGAGCGCGTCAGATTCGCGGGCGATCAATTGCGGCAAATGTTTGCCGTGCAAGCGGTCGAACAGGGATTGGTCCCCGCCGAGAAGGCGGCAATCGAGCAGGGAGAGCGTGAGCTCCAGATTGCCCTGGTCAAATCGTCCGCAATCCGCGAGGGTTCGAACGCACGGGCTGACGCGCAACCCGCAGTCCCACATTGTCTGACACAAGCTACTGACCGCAGGCTTGATGAGTTCACCGCAAGCGTCATTTTCGGTCAGGAACAGCAGGTCAATATCGGAATAGGGGAACAGCTCACTTCTGCCGAAACCGCCCAAAGCGACCAGGGAGCAACCTTGCTTTGCAACTTCGGCGAAGTGCTGCTCCCACAATGTCAGAGCCAGCGTGTCCACCAGGCGAGTCCGGCTGCTGAGCGAGGCCAGACCCGATCCAACGGCCTCAAAGTCACGCTGGATACGCTGCGACTCCTGGCGGTAGTTATTGCGCAAGGCGAAGTCGGGGACAGCGGCCGCCATTGGAACCTTGGACGGTGACAATTCCGGCTGCTGCTGCCCCGTGCTCACAGGGCGTTCTCGCCACGGTCGTCGTTGCGGATGCGGATGGCCTCGTCGACGCGGGCCAGGAAAATCTTGCCATCACCGATTTTGCCGGTGCGTGCGGCGCTGGTGATCGCCTGTACGGCGCGGTCGACGATGTGGTCGGGCAGCACCATTTCGATCTTCACTTTGGGAAGAAGGTCGACCGTGTACTCGCGGCCACGGTAGAACTCGGTATGGCCCTTTTGTCTTCCATGCCCGCGCACTTCGGTCACGGTCATCCCCTCCACACCAATTTCGATGAGGGCGTCCTTGACGGCGTCGAATTTCGCAGGTTGAATCACGGTTTCCAGTTTGGTCATTGATGGGCCCCTATGGCATCGACGCTTCCCAGTAATAGCCTTCCTCGCCGTGTTGGGTAACGTCGAGGCCCTGCACCTCGTCCTCGGTCGACACGCGCAGGCCGAGCGCAAAGTTGACGATCTGCAAAATAATGTACGTACCCACCGCGGCCAGCGTGATCGCAATCAAAACGCCCACGAACTGATTGCCAATCTGCCGGTAGTTGCCGTCGATCATGCCGGATGGCAGCGGGTGTCCCTGGGCATCTTTGAAGATTGGGTTGATCAGACTGGTGGCGAAGACGCCCGTCAAGAGAGCGCCGATTGTCCCTCCCGCGCCATGCACTCCGAAAGCGTCGAGAGAGTCGTCATAGCCGAGACGGGCTTTCACCATCGCGACCATCACGTAGCAAAAGACGCCGGCAATCAGGCCAATCAGCAGCGCCGGCACCGGAGCCACGAATCCGGCTGCGGGAGTGATGGCAACCAAGCCGGCCACGGAGCCGGAAATTGCTCCTAAGACGCTGGGCTTGCCGTTGCGAATCCATTCCGCCCCGGCCCAGCCGATAGCGGCGGTCGCCGCTGCGAAGTGGGTGGCAACAAACGCGCTGGTGGCAAGGCTTCCAGAGCTGAGCGCGCTGCCTGCGTTAAAGCCAAACCAACCTACCCACAGCAGACACGCACCGATAAAGCTGAGTACCACGCTGTGGGGTGGCATGGCTTCTTTCGGGAAACCAACGCGGCGGCCAAGAAACAGCGCGCAGATCAGCGCCGACACTCCCGAGGTGATGTGGACCACGGTGCTGCCGGCGAAGTCGAGAGTGGGAAAACGCCCGCCAAGACTGGCGTTCAGCAAGCCACCCTTCCCCCATACCATGTGCGCCATCGGCGCGTAGACCACCAGCGACCACAACACCATGAACAACAGCATGGCGCTGAACTTCATGCGCTCGGCAAATGCGCCGCAGATGAGCGCCGGGGTGATGATGGCGAACATCAACTGATAGATCATGAACGTCTGTTGCGGAATGGTGGCGGCGTAGTCAGCATCGGGCGCAGCGCCCACACCATGAAGGAACGCGTGCTCCACTCCTCCGATGAAGCTGTTGCCCGAACCGAAACAAAGACTGTAGCCGATGATGGCCCACAGCACGGTGACCAGGGCCATCATAGCGAAGCTCTGCATCATGGTGGCCAGCACGTTTTTCTTGCGCACCAGGCCGCCGTAGAAAAGCGCCAGGCCGGGGCCGGTCATCAGCAGTACCAGGGCCGAGCACATCAGCATCCAGGCATTATCGGCGGAGCCTTTGGCGTCGGCGACTTGCTGCTGCAGCTGCGCAATCTGGCTGCCTTGCACGGCTGTGTCCGCCGCAGGCGAGGCCGCTTGCGCGACCAACGTACCGCACAAGACCAGAGTTAGTAGGAATGGTGAAAGTTTTCGAACCAACCGCATGCAGGACTCCCACTAAGTAAAGTGAACCGATTGAACTACGACGAGTGTGAAGTAGCGCCGTTCCGGACGCAGCTTTACATCTTCGCGGAGAGATTGTTTGCACCGACCTGCCGCGCGGCTTGCCGGATTTGCTCGGTAAGAACTTTGATACGCGACTTCGCGGCGAATGAGAAATTCAAACTATTTATGAGCGGGATTAGTTTCGGTTATCGCGCAGGATGCGGATTGAAGAGTCTCGCGTTTAGGGTTGATGCCTGTGCCGCGAATCGAAAGAGTTATCGTTCCGTACCGAGCGGCCCTGCCGTGATTGGTCGTGTTAACGCCTTGTTCACGGAAGTAATCGTGCAATGACCCGAAATGTCATCGCGTGATCTCCCAGACCACGCCGCAGCCTTCGTAGCAGCCCGTCCCTCCGCCAGCCGTTGTGCCGTAGAGATTGCCGTTGGCGTTGAGCACCGGAGTGCCCCGAGGGCTCAAGCCGTCACTGCCGTTGAAGTCGTGGAGATCGACCACGGTGCAGGTTTGGCTGCAATTCGTCAGTTCGAAGATCCAGCCAGCGCCGGCGCCGCCAGCAGGACACACCCCAAATAAATCACCGGCGGCGTCCATGGCTACGCCACCGTTGGATTCGCAGCCGGAGATGAAGGTGTAAAGCACAGAGTAGGTGAACCCTCCGTTTGAGGGCGCCAGTTTGTAAACTACGCCATCTCCGTTTTGTCCGCCGCTAACCGTGACGCCATAGAGATTGCCGGAAGCATCGATCATTAGGTTGCGGTACGGGCCACCCCCATTCTCCCCGTCGAAGTTAACCAGGACATTCTCCACCCATCCCCCCTTGAAGGCATGAGCTGGTAAACCGTTCCGGCTCCTCCGGTTCCTCCCTCGTCCGTGGTTCCGTACACATTGCCGGCGGTATCGAGGACCACACCCGAATATGGACTGTCCCCGTCAGTGCCGCTGCTGCCGAAGTTATGAATGATGCTCTCCGTGTATCCTCCGCCTGAGGCGGTCAGTTCGAACGTAGTCCCGTCGCCATACATACCTCCGTCATATGTCGTGCCGTAGATGTTTCCCGCTTGATCGAAGGCTAAATTCACGTGGTCCGGGTATTCCCCATCCGAGGTTCCCGTAAAGGTGTGAAGTACGGTTTCGCCCCAATAGCACAGTATTGCCTTGCACGCAGTGAGCGGCGGTCTCAGTTCGAACGCGGTCCCGTAGCCTGCACCGCCGTAGATGGTCGTGCCATATAAAGCGCCATTTGGGCCGATCGCTACCGCGCCGTACGGCTCGGCTCGATCGCTGCCCCCGGTAAATTCGTAGAGTGGGCTGAGGGTCCAACTGGAACCCTGGTCTGTCAATTTGAAGACTACTCCGGCATCGTGGTTTCCGCCTCCTGACGCCGTCCCATACAGCACTCCCCCAGGGCCGATCGTCACGCCGGCATAGGGAGTTGCCCCGTCTCCGCCTCCACTGAAGTTGTGCAGCACGCTGAACGTCTGCGCCTGCGCCGCCGGGGCGACGATGACAGTTGCCGCAAACATGACTACCAACGCGAGTACAACTCTTCCTGCCTGCCACTTAATGTCGAAAATCGAAGCTGCACTTTGCTCTTCACCCGCCATTGTGATTCTCCTTCACACCATGCCTTCCTTGCCGAGAGCCGGGGCAGGATGGTTTCTTGACCTGCCAAACGGTCTTTTGCTGCTGGCGCGGAGCAACTATTGCGCTCTCCTTTGGGCAAGTCAACTTAATTTCACATTACGGCGCAAGAACTTCATTGCAGACGGTTTATCCGAGTACGTTCAGGATTGTCTTTTTGAAATGCGCCGGGGCGTGACAGATAGCGAGCTCCAAATCGCTTTATCAGAGAGTGAGCTGACGCGTTCTCCTATGGTTGCGCGCAGGAGAGAATCCTCCGATCTCGCCCTCAAGGGCAACGGCGCATGCGCTGCTCCTCATCCGCTATGGACAAGCGGAGTATTATTTTAGGCAGAGGTGGGGAGTGTTCAGGATCATAACCGTGGAGCGCGAATATGGCGCAGGCGGCAGCATCGTTGCCGCGGAGCTGGCGCGCCGCAAGGGTTGGCAGTTGCTGGATCAGCAATTGACGTGTGAGATCGCGAAGCTGGCATCGGTGGACGAACACGCGGTGGCGCGTTGCGAGGAAAAGTGCGATCCGCTATTGCATCGGCTGGCGAAAGTTTTCTGGCGCGGCAGCCACGAACGCTCGTTGCCGATCTCTGACGATAAGATCTTCGACGCGGACGAGTTGGTCGCTCACGCGCAAGAAGTAATCGAGAAGAAAGCCCGGGAAGGTAACTGCGTGATCGTGGGGCGGGGCGCTCCGTACATCTTGAGAGCGCGTCCGGATACATTTCACCTCTTCGTCTACGGCTCGCGCGAGAAGAAGATCGAGCGGCTGATCAAGCTGAAGATGAGCGAGAAGGATGCGACCGAGATGGTGGACACCATCGACCGGGAGCGTGCCGCCTTCGTGCGCAAATACTTCAATGCGGAATGGCCGTGCCGCCGGCTCTACCACTTGATGCTGAACTCCGACCATGGAATTGAGCACGTTACCAATATGGTTTTGGCAACCATTGACTCGTTGGAGCGGCAAGGGAAGACTGAGCCTCCCGGGCAGAACGTCAACCTTGAGCGGGCGCGCCAGCCGGCAGTTTAAGCTACAGGGGAAAAAGTCCGAACAGCAGATCCCTCGCAGGCTGAAGGCCGCTCGTGATGACAAAAATAAGAGACCTGCGACGGCGCAGTTGAAGCTGCGCGCCTTCAAAGCCCGACTAACCCCAGAACTTATTAGCACTCGCCCGAATGACCTTTGTCACAACAGGTATGTGACGGCTGTGCTTGCGCACGCGTTTGCCAAGCATAGACTGAGGGCACGTGAGGTTGCCTGACCGCAAGGAGGTAGCCGAAATGCGAAGTACTCTCCTCGAGAAGACCGCGAGCCACTCGGAACCCAACACAAGAGAGGTTTGTGAGAAACGTCTCCGGCGATTGGGGAGGGGCAGTCGTAACGTCGATTAGTAATCGTTGTTAAGGAAGCTCTGATTTGGTCACGGCGAAGTTTTCGAAGGTCAGCAAGCGGTGAAGGAGTCCAAAAAGCAGATCCGTCGCGGGCTGAAGGCCATCGCAACCAACGCAACGTTGCTGGGCCCACGATTAGCCCGCTTGGGATGAATAGAGATAACGGACTCATGGCAACGCCGCTTCGGCAAAGTCAGGCATAGCTCCGGAAGCTGTGCCGCTTTCGAAGGCCGGCTCTTCGAGAAGTCCAGACTTAGGCAGTGTCTCCTTAGCGAAAACCTGCGGGTCGAGGGCCCGCCACAAACCTCTTTTGGAGGTCGCTATGCCGTTAAACAAAGTGAAGGCATTCTTAGATACTCATGGCACTAAATATGTCGTAATCTCCCATTCCAAGGCCTACACGGCGCAGGGTATTGCAGCCATCTCGCACATTTCCGGCCGCGAATTGGCCAAGACGGTCATCGTAAAGCTGGATGGCGACTTGGCCATGGCTGTATTGCCGGCGTCGTACCAGGTTGACCTGGAGGCGTTTCGTCATGCCACCGGAGTCCAGGTGGCGGAGCTGGCTACCGAGCGCGAGTTCAAACAGCATTTTCCCGACTGCGAGACGGGAGCAATGCCGCCGTTTGGCAACTTGTATGGCATCCCGGTTTATGTGGACGAGACGCTGCTGGAGGACCGCGAGATCGCCTTCAATGCAGGCTCGCATTACGAGCTGATCAAGATGGCCTACAAGGATTTCGAGCGCCTGGTGAAGCCGGAAGTGATGGAGTTCTCGTCGGCGCGAGTGGCACACGTGCTGGTGTGAGTCAGGCTTGACTGGCCGGAGCAGCGCAAATTCAAGCATCGTCCGCACGTCCATGCCGATGTTGCGCTGCTCCGCCGGTCGGCCTTGTATAGGCAGCGGACTGCCAAAGCCAAAGTGTGCTTCGTTCTTCGTGAGCTTGCAGACGACGGCCCGTGGTCGGGATGCTAGGGGATCTCGATCTGCCGTCCGATCTGGTATCGGACAGGATCGCCGCAGAGGGCGAGGGCCGCGTCTGCACGTTACCACGCGGAGGGTTGCGCGCGAGTGCCGCTCCGCAGGACAGAAGAGGACGGCCCTGCCTTGCACAGGCTATTGCGAAACCCGTGTCGCCGCGTTGCGGCTCGCCCTATCTCCCACTAGAGCGGGGGATGACACCCCCGCCTAGCATCATGCCGCCGCGTTTTGGCGGTTTTCGACGCCTAGTTAGGGCGCCTTGATCCACCAACCAATTCCGGACCTGAGTTTCCTAATAGCCTCTTCAAGGGCGCGACCGCAGGTTGTCTTGGGGTTCAACAATGCGCATCAGCGCCCACCCCCATGACTCGCAGTTCGTTACCGGGATGAATCTCGATGTCCGGAGTCTGTCTACTCAAATCAGATCCACGTTGCGCTCAATCGTTTTGATGACCGTGTCCATGTGCCCAGACAGCACCTGCTTGGCCATGCTCAGCGTGTAGCCCGTAAACGTATGCACCGGCACATGCGACGGTAGCGACAAAGCAAACCGGTCGACAACAGCATCGACCACCACCGGTCCATCGCTGTAGGCGAGGGCCTCAGCGAGCGCGTCCTTCACGTCGCCAGGCTCTTCCAGGCGTATTCCTTTCGCACCCATGGCTTCGGCCACCTTGGCGAAGTTCGGGTTCTTGAAATCCACACCGAAGGGCACGAAGCCGGCTTCACGCCGGCAATTCGCGATCATAAGTATTGTTATCACCACACGACGGTACGGAAGTTGGTGCCCAAGACGAACGTTTATGGACTGCAAAACCCAGGCGTCACGGGCGAACCTTACGGGCCCTACGAGCTGCCGTTTCTGGAGAGCGGCGCGGCCATACAGATCGGGTTCATGCAGCTGATTCACGGAGTCTCGATCGGCCTGAGGGCCGGACAGCGCGCGCAGGTTATGCTGTCGGCGCTGCACGGCGCGGCGGCGAATTTACGCGAGATGAATAAAGCTGCGGCCAGAGCCAAGGCGGCGCAGGCCATGATTGGAGGCCTGGTCTCGAAGAAGAAGCCGGCGGGCGTAAAGAGCGTCGAGGTGAAGGACGAGGAGCGGGCGTGAAGGTTGGACGGAGGTCAGGGGTCAGTGCGGTCGCCAGATCCTTCCTGGTATGGGAACCGCAGATCCCTCCGCTCGGAGTAAACTCCTCGGTCGGGATGACAAGTCTGGAGGTTGTCGGTTGTCGACGCGGGAAGGTTAGCCCTCCGCGCGCAAAGCCGGCCTCTCTGGAGTACAATTTTGAAGCGTACGCAGAGGAGAAATCACATGAGGCGATTCATACCCGTTGCAGTGTTAATCGTAGGGCTGGCGATTGTCGGGCTGGCGCAAACTTCCATGACCCCGGGGATGCAGAATGCTCCGGCGCGCAAGTCCCCGCTGGCGGGGTATGCGGGCGCGTGGATTGGGACGTTCGACGGCCATGCCTGGCTGACGATTCGGCTGACCCAGCAAGGGACGCAGCTTTCCGGCACGGTGCAGCGCCAGAGTGATCTGAAGTTCAACGATCAGGGCGACATCAAGAGCGTGGGCGATGAGCAGACGACCGCTGCGGTGGAGAACTCGCTGCTCAACGGAGACGGCCTAATGCTGACGGTGAAAGATCCCGGGACGCAGCAGACTGATCGCTATCTGATGCGGCTGACCGGCGCCGACACCGCCGAGCTCAAGATGGTGGCGATGTCCATGCCACCGGGAATGGCGAAGCCGAAGCCGTGGAAGTTGAGCCGCGTAGGCGCGAACGCGGTAACACCCGTCCGCTAGCCTCTGGGCCTGCGAGCAGCGCCGCGTCCATATCCTCGCGCCGCATATTCGTCGTTTCGTGCCACTGAGGGCATAGGCCTTGATCTTGCCTTGGTGAACCCATAGGAGGAATGAACCGCGTTCTTACCTTCAGATACTCAGCCGGCTTCCGGACGGCCGACGGCCGCAACGCCTATGTTTCACTACCGGCTTTGGGGTCCGGTAGAGGACCACTTCCTGGTCCTTTTCTGGACGGCCTTACAAACGGTCTACCTCGCCGCCAGCCGCCCTATTGCTTATGCATTCATGTCATGCAAAACCTCTAGTATCTCCGACTCTGCGAGAACGCGGCTGGAGCGTTTAGCTACATCCAATATGGCCTTAACGATTGCTGGGGTGCTCGGAAGACCTCGATCGCTGAGATAGCAGACGACGTTGGAAGCGCCCGACATGGGACCCACTTCGATTTCCTGCGTTCGGCCAATCCATGAAGCCGGCACACCCGAATAGACGCGGTCGGCCAGCCATGCGTTACCTTTCTTCTGGGCCTTGATGACGGCGGACGCATGAACTCCAGTGGCCGTGCGGAAGGCATCGCGTCCGACGATGGGCATATTAATTGGCATGGGGACGCCAGTTGCAGCCGAAACCATTTGCACGTAAACCGGCAAGCGCGAAAGATCGTCGTCGCGCACGCCTAGCAGCTTGAGGTTGACCAGAAGTTGCTCCATTGGAGTGTTGCCAACACGCTCGCCGATGCCAAGTGCCGTACCGTGCACCCGTGTGACGCCGGCCTCGATCGCCGCCAGACTATTGGCCAGATCCAAACCGCGATCGCGGTGGCCGTGCCAGTCAATGCCGACGTCGGTACCCAGTTCCTCGACTAGAGCTTTCACCCAAGTGACGAGATTCCAAACGCCTTGGGGAACCGCTGCGCCGCAGGTGTCACACAGACAAAGGCGTCTGGCTCCGACTTCTATCGCTGCCGTCAGGAGAACGCGCAGGTGCTCGGGAGAAGAGCGGACGCTGTCTTCCGTAACGTACATGACTTCGAGCCCCTCACGAACTGCGAAGCGAATAGCCTCCCGCGTGTGACGGACAATATCGCTTAACTCCCACTCTTCGGCGTACTGGCGAATGGGGCTACTGCCAATGAAGACACAGGCTTCAATGGGAACACCGATCAGTTGAGTGACCTCCGCTATGGGTTGGATGTCGACCATTAGTGTTCGGGCAGCGCAGTTGGCCCGGATGCGTAGCCGCTGGTCGGAGATTTCACGGCAAAGGCGCAGTACAGCTTCACGCTGGTGCCCACCAGCGCCAGGCAGTCCAACATCGGCAGTCTCAATGCCCAGGCTTTCCATGTGGTGGAGTAGTTCGACTTTCGTTTCCAGGGAAGGATCGGTGACCGACGGACTTTGCAGCCCGTCACGCAAGGTCTCGTCGTCGAGCATCACGTGACTGGGATACCGTGCTCTTCGCGGGCCGGCCTGCGCCCAATCGTGGACAAGGGTACTTTCTTCGCCTGGGTTCATGTGTCCGTCCTCCCCACTCAGGAGGTGGTGCCTTGCGCGCGACCGAATTCATGGGCTCGCCGGACAAGATCGTCTGCGCTTTTAACATCACCTTTGCTGCGTCGAATGACGGCCAGATGGAACAGGCTGCTCACTTCGCCCACGGCCTCATCGAGGCTACGCTGGAACTCGCGCTCGGCGGCGTCCGCTTCGCCCCGCCGCTCATGAATCACGCCAATGTGGTAATGGGCCATCAAGTACTCGGGCGTGAGGGCAATGGACTGTTTGAAATGATTTGAGGCTTCTTCCAGTTGGCCAGCGTGAAACAAGGAAACCGCCAAGCGATAGTGCGCGGCGTTGTAGTTCGGGTCGAGCTCCAGGCAACGACGAAAGGCACGAATGGCTTCCGGCATATTGCAACGGTGATACCACGCAACGCCCAGATCGTAATACGCCAAAACAAAAGTGGGGGCTGCCGTCACCGCTTTCTGATAGCGCTCGATAGCTAAGTCGAGCGTGCCTTGGTGGAAGTAGAAGGTGCCTAACATGTGATTCGCAAGCACATGGTTCGGGTCGGATTGCAACAGATGCTCCAGTTGCTGACGAGCTTCGCGGCTGTGGCCGTCCCTCTCCTCCACAAGCGCAAGCAGGAGCCTGTCATCGAGATAGGCATCGCGCAGGAACAGCCCACATTCAGCACAGAATTTGTCTTGCTCTTCGGCTGGCCGTCCACAGCGAGAACAACGCAGCGTGAGCTGAGGTTTTGTGTCTTGTGCTGCAGATTTGGCGGCCTTTGGAGCAGGCTTCTTTTTCTTCATCGCAGGTTTCACCGTGTGCATGACCAGCGCCTCCTCTATTCCCTATTTGCCGTGGGGTCTTCAGGTCTCGTTGGATCCAGAGTGCACTCCAAGCAGATCCTGCTGGAGGGTTTGAACCCTTGACTCCTGAAGAATCCCAATAGGCCGAAGTGGTCCCACGAGACTTCGGTCCGCAAAGTCGCAATTCGCAGCGCCCCAAGATTGAGGCGCAACTGTCGCATCAGCGCCTTACCGACGCTCTTTCCCCGGACTCCAGGATCGACCGAGATAGCATCAATAGACGCCGACGGCTCCGCTACGCCGTACTCTCCATAGTAGAGCGACCCAATCACGAAGCCCACAACCCGGCTGTCCACTTCCGCCACCAGGGAGATCTGCAAGGCCGCTTGGGTTATGGCCCGTTGCAGCATGAGCTCAAAGTAGCGGGGACGGCGACGACCGCTAGCCGCTGCATCAATCGCTACCACAGCATTGAGATCAGCAGTGCGCATAGCGCGCACCAGCACCGCATCCGTCTCCAACACATCTGTTTCTTCCATGCTGCCTGTCGCCATGGAATTCCTCCCACTTCGCTTTACGTGCCGCCTCCCAAAAATTGTCCCGCGTCCACCCGCAGAATCTGGCCGGTAATGCGGCTTGCGTCCGGACCACATAAAAAAAGTACTGCGTCGGCAACATCGGAAACCTCGAGCACACTCCCCAGCAGGCTTTCCGCTTCCGCAGCTTCGCGAGCGGTTACCGGTAAGGCCTCTGTCAGCGGTGTGCGTACCCAACCTGGCTCGATCACATTCACCGAAATTCCAAATCGGCCGGTTTCTCGCGCGACGCTTTTGGCTAAACCAAGCAGCCCCGCCTTGCTTGCTGAGTAAGCCGAAGTGCCAAACTTGCCACGCGATCCATTGATAGATCCGATTAACACCACGCGGCCACCCGGTCCCTGGCGCATCAGGGGAATGGCGTGACGCAGCAGCAAAAAGGCGCCGCGCAAATTAACCGCCTGGATCATGTCCCAATCTTCCACCGCAAGCTTCCAGACGACCGCTTCACGGGAAATTCCGGCCGCGTGAATCACCAGATCGAGGCGCCCATTCTGCGTGAAGAACTGCTGCACGGCGGCGCCTACGGAATCGTCGCTGCGCATATCGCAAGACAGCCAGGGAATGTCGCTGGCGGGCGGTGGTGAGAGGTCGAGAGAAGTTGCCACCGCACCAGCTTCCTGTAAAGCGCGAACGACCGCACTGCCGATTCCTCCCGAGCCGCCGGTAACAACAGCAGTCTTGCCCGCCAGTTGTCTGAGGGCAGTCATGCTGATACCTCCGCGTGGCGGGCCAGCATGCGATGTCGATAAGCTCCCCACAAAGCCGCGCCCAGAGCACCGGCATAGATGGAGTTGGGGTGGGTGCGGATTTCCACGTCCAGACCATCCTCTCGCGACTTTTCTTGCAATGCCTGTGCCAAGCCGGTGTCGGCCGATAGACCACCCGTGATTGCCACTTGCCCATGCACATCAATCGCGCGCAGCAGCTTGGTGAAGCGGCCGGCCATGGAAAGATGAATACCTTTCAGAATATCGGGCGTGGTAATTCCCCTGCTGACCATGTTGATAACATCGGTCTCGGCCAACACCGCGCAGATGCTGCTAACCACTTGCGGATTGGCGGCGCGGCACGACAGAGGTCCTACGTCGTCCAAGGCAATGCCCAAGTAGCGCGCAACATTCTCCAGAAACTGGCCCGAACCGGAAGCACACTGGCCGGTCATGCGGTAACCAAGCACGCGGCTGCGCCCGTCTATGCGCATAGCACGTGCATGCAAGGCTCCGATATCGAGAACGGCGCGGACTTCCGGCATAAGGAAGATCGCACCACGAGCGTGGGTGGTCATGCCGTAAAAGTGTCCGCGACTAAAATCCACCAATTCACCTTCGCCGGTGCTAGCCACATAACAAACCTTTTCTGCAGACACGCCGGCTGCGCAGAGAGCCGCCTGGTATCCGTCATTCACTACCTTGCGCAATTCGCGGCGGCGTATGCGCTCGGTGAGCAACGTGAGAACCTCGGTATCACCGTCGCTGGGCGTTAGCAGAACCGCGATTTTCACGGCGCTGGAGCCCACATCGACGCCGGCGGTAATCTGGTCGTCAACCGATCGAGCCCTCGACGAGATGGCGGTAGTTGTCATGCGTTGGCCTGAGCCCCTCGCCGCGCAAATAAAGCTGCGCCCAGAGCGCCGGTATAGATGGAATCGGCAGAAATGTTCAGTGTCCGATCGCCATAATTCTCCTGCACCAGTTCGCGCAGCGCCTTCACGGCCGCAGGATTGCGAGCCACACCGCCGGTAAACGTAAATTCATTGCTGATGCCACCGGAACGCGCAAGCAGCGACATGGCGCGCATAATGATCGCCCGGTGCAGGCCTGCCAGGATATCCTCGCGCCGCTGGCCTAACGCGAGCCGCTCCCGCAACTCCGCCCCGGCGAACACCGTGCACGTGCTGTTGATCTTTACCTGGCGTTGGCTCTGCAGAGCCAGCGGTCCCAGCTCATGCAATCCCAAGTTCATCTCGTCGGCGATGTAACCGAGATAACGTCCACATCCGGCAGCGCAACGGTCATTCATTTGGAAGCTAACAACCAAACCGTCGGCATCTACCTGGATTGCCTTGGTGTCCTGCCCTCCGATGTCCAGCAGGGTCCGGGTGTCGGGAAACATGGCATGGGCGCCCAGTCCGTGACAAAGAATCTCACTGCGAATCTGCTCCTTGGGAAAAGGCAAGCGCTGGCGTCCGTACCCCGTGCCTACGGTACCGGCTTCTATGATGTTGGCGTGGCAGGTCGCCTCCACCACCTCGCGCAGCCGCGATGCTTTGTCTTGCACGGCCAGCGTCGCCGACGCCAGAGTTGGCTCCAGCGCGCCGCGCAATTGGGTTTCGAAGCTACCTTGAGTAGTCGCATTCTCGACGATGAGAATTGCGGCGTCGAACAAACCGCATAGCATATCGAAGGTGATTCCACGAGGGTCGCTGTATTGTTCTGCCAGTTGCATGTAATCGGCGGTCGCAAGGTCGCGGAAAAAGTCACTCTTGCGCACCGCCAAGTCGCTAAAATGCAACCCGGCCCGCTCGACCATCGCATTCAAGATGCTTTCTACCGCCGCGCTGAGGTCCTCCCGATGGCTGCTATGGCGGGGATCATCGGCTGCGGCTTGCAGAGCTTCCCGAAGCCCTTGCAACCGGTCGAGGTGCTGGCGGCGCCGAAAATTCAGCTGCAATGAGGAAAGGAACGCTTTCTCGACCTGAGCCAGCGCTGGATCACCGGTGATCGCCTGGCGAGTGAGCGTGAAGCGAGTGCGGATCAGAGCTTCCTCCCGCACCACTTGGCAGGCGACATCGTAATTACTGCGACTGTTGGTTATGCCGCGGCCGATCACCTCACCAGCGTCGTTGAGGACGACAGCTTTAGTGGTAGTAGAGCCGAGGTCAATGCCGACATAGGTCCGTAGAGCATTCATGCGTTCACGCCGGTGCGTTTTTGTTCGATCATCTGCAAATAGCTCTCGATGCGGTTCTTGATGTTCGCGGCGGAAAAATAGCGCGGGTCGACCAGGTCGCTTTCGATGAAGCCGCCGGGAACGCCAGTTTTCTGCTCCAGTTGGCGCAACATCAGGAGCTGACC
>Ga0181523_10001785_pt1 | contig 22295 bp, 12 predicted proteins | sample PEATcosm2014_Bin_43_FD_119752 | JGI IMG/M metagenome (GOLD analysis project Ga0181523, IMG submission 119752) | Peatland microbial communities from MTU Mesocosm Facility, Houghton, MI, USA - PEATcosm2014_Bin05_30_metaG | ecosystem: Environmental > Terrestrial > Soil > Wetlands > Peat | place... | reverse complement strand
GAGCAGCCGCGCACCGTGGAAAATGCCCTGCGCGGCCGCGTTGACAACGAGGGCGCGACCGCCAGATTCGGCGGCCTGAATCTGACGTCCGCCGAGTTGCGTTCGATTGACCGCATCGTCATCGCCGCCAGCGGCACGAGCTGGCACGCGGCGCTCGTCGGCGAATATTTGATCGAGGAACTGGCGCAGATCCCGGTCGAGGTGGAGTTCGCGCACGAATTTTGTTACCGCAACGCGCCGCTCGAACGCGACACCGTGCTGCTCGTCATCTCGCAATCCGGCGAGACCGCCGACACGCTCGCCGCGCTGCGCGAGGCCAAGCGCCGGGGCCATCGCGCTCTCGCCATCGTCAATGTCGTCGGCAGCACCATCGCGCGCGAATCCGACGGCGGCATTTACATGCACGCTGGTCCGGAAATCGGCGTCGCCTCAACAAAGGCATTTGTCTCCACGCTCACGATTCTTTCGTTGCTGGCCGTGCATCTGGGCCGGATGCGCAATCTCTCTGCCCGCCGGGCGCTGGAGATTTTGCACGCGCTTGAAGCCGTGCCCAAACAACTCGAGGCGATTCTTGCGCAAAATGACGCGCTGAAGAAACTCGCCCGGAAATATGCCAGGGCCGGAGATTTCTTTTTCCTGGGCCGCGGCTACACGTTCCCGATTGCGCTCGAAGGCGCGCTCAAGCTGAAGGAAATTTCCTACATTCACGCCGAGGGCTATTCAGCGGCGGAAATGAAGCACGGTCCGATTGCGTTGATTGATCCGAAGACGCCGACGGTTTTTGTCGTGCCGCAGGATTCGATGTACGCCAAGACGATGGCGAACCTGGCGATGATTCGCGCGCGCAAAGGCCCCATCATCGCGCTGGCCACCGAAGGCGACAAACAGATCGGAAAGGTGGCCGACGACCTGATGTATCTGCCGAAGGCGCTGGAACCGATTTATCCGCTTCTGGCGGCGGTGCCGTTGCAGTTGTTCGCCTACCACACCGCCGTCGCGCGCGGCTGCGACGTGGACAAGCCCCGTAACCTGGCCAAAAGCGTGACGGTGGAGTGAAGCAGGCTTAGTCGAGGTTTTTCGCCTTCGTCAGCCGACTGTATGGCGTGTAGCGCTGGGCTTGCGCAGCCTGGCAAGACCGGGGCTGATCGCCGCAACTCCGGCCTGCTACAAGAAGTCCGGACGATTGATTGAGTCACGCATAAATCACGTGTGGCGCGCCAGTTAACTGATTTGTATTTTCCTCTCAGGCGCGTTTATTTTCCATCTTCCCCCGTCTCCAGTTCAGGAACGAATTCCACGTAATCAATGTTCATGTCTCCATTGTCAACGATGTGCATTGTCATAACCTGCAGGCCCTTCTCCAATTTGACCTCGCCAAGATTTTTATACGTCGCCCATCGGTGGACGCCTTTGGTATCGCGGATGAGGATTTTTCCAGACTTGTCTTCACCGTTGAAATCAAAACTGAGGCAACGATCCGGGCCGTGGGCGGAGATGTGGGCGTTGATCGTATAGGTTCCCGCCTTTTTGACTTTGACGGTGTAGTTCAGCCATTCACCGGGATGAGTCCAGCCGACGTAAAGAATGTTAAATTGTTCCGTCTTGCCCTCAACGTTTTTGTCGAAAGGTTTTTTGGTGTAGGAAATATCGACGCCTTCATTCTTTCTGAAATTCCAATAATACGGCGATGACTCCGGCATTTGCTGTTCCGGGCGCTGATTGAGTTCGCCGCTACCCCGGTTGATTTCCGGGTCGGTGTCGTGATAAGCCACGCCTTCGCCACCCAGATCGTAAAACGCCGCGTGGATTTTACCGGGAATGACTTGCGCTTTATCCTGCCAGGGCTTTCCTTTGTAATCCGCCGGCACACCACCACCACCCCCCTGGGTGCTACGCGTCCCGGCGCAGCCCGCCAGCGCGACGACGCAGGCAATCGCCCCGACTGACAAAATGATTTTCACGCAATGATTTTTGTTTTGTTTCATGGATTTGCTTTCTTTGGTTTGGCTTTTCAAGGGGACGAACTGCCGGGGATTGTCCGACTGCTGTGTTGAAAGTCAAGTTTGGCTAACCATTACGATCTGAAATCGAATTACGTCCGGCTGCGGATCAGTCCCGACATCGTGCTGACCTTCGGGTTCAATGTGACCGGGCTCATCTTTTTGAGCCATCGCATATGTTAGTCCGAGGAATTGGTTTATGTTGATTTTTGACTCCGGTTTTGTCCATCCTCGACGGAAGAAGAGGTGCTCCTGCCAATCCGTAGTTGATAACAGTAAATCAAAATGAAATACTCCATTAAACAATTATGAAAAAGCTTATTGGCATCATGCTGCTTTGGTTTGTTATCAACCCAACTCGGGCAGAGGAACTCAAGCCTCCCATTCACCTTGCGGTTGTCGGTCTAGATCACGATGCCGCCGGCGATTTTATTTCACGGGCGCGCAATCATCAAGATGTTCAGTTGGTTGGCATTGTGGAATCAAATCAGGTATTAGTGACACGCTATGCCCGACTTCTTAATCTAAGCACCAATTTTTTTAACTCTAGCCTTGAAGATTTGCTGGCCAAAACCAACGTGCAAGCAGCGGCAGTTTTCACCAGCACGTTCGATCACCGTCGTGTTGTGGAAACTTGCGCGGTTCATAAAATTGACGTCATGTTGGAAAAACCTTTGGCCGTTAACCTGGAAGACGCATTGGCCATGGCCGCTGCCGCAAAAAAAGGCGGTGTTCAAATCATCGTTGATTACGAGACCTCTTGGTACGCGGGCATTCAAAATGCGTATGCCATCGTCCACAGCCGGCACGCCATCGGTGATCTGCGGAAGGTTATGGTTACCGCGGGGGATCAGGGACCCAAAGAAGCCGGTTGCTCTGACGCATTTCTGGATTGGTTGACTGATCCAGTACTTAACGGGGGCGGTGCGCTCACGGACTTCGGCTGTTACGGAGCCGCCTTGATTACCTGGTTTATGAATGGGCAACGCCCTGATTCCGTATTTGCAACAGCCCAACATATCAAACCCGAGGTCTATACCAAAGTGGAGGATGAAGCAACCATCGTTATTACTTACGCACAGTCACAGGGCATTATCCAAGCTTCTTGGAATCTGCCATTTGCCGAGAGGAGCATGAAAATCTATGGGAATAGCGGGTACGTATTTGCACCACGAATGGATTTACTGCGAGTCCGCCTGGCCAACACTGAAGAGAGCGATCTCGAGTTGCCAACCCAGCCAGAGTTTGGCCTGTTGACTGATGATATTTCCTATTTTGCCGCCATCGCCCATGGAGATGTCAAACCGACCGGACCGTCATCCCTGCAGGTAAACTTAATTACGACCGAGATTCTTGATGCCGCGCGAAAGTCCATTGAACTGGGAAAGCAAATTGATCTCCCTAAAAATCCGTCCTGGTAAGAAAGCGCTTAATATCATTGAAACATTTTGGACTCGAAAAAAGAATGACGTTGCCGCTGGTGATGCAGATATGTTGGGTTCGGTTTTGTTTGGGCCAATACAGTCGGTTTTGGTGATTTTTTTATTGCGCACTTTTTACAGGAAATGCCCGACGCTATTGGCGCATCGCTTGTTTTAAGCTCCGAAGCCCGCTTTGGCGCAAAATAAGCTCCCAGGCGATAGAGCATGACCCGTCAGTATTGTCCCCGTTTTATGCGACTGTTAATGTGGGACAAAGATGTTAAATTGCGATATTGCCTGTACTGATGTGTGCACTTGTTGAGCCGTGTAAGAGTCCATCGGCCAAGGCAGAAGCGTTTTGCAGAGAAAAACATTGTGAAAACATTATGCTATTTTATGAATTATAAAATGACCCTCAAGCTGAAAAGGTTTGAAAAAGACGAATTGCTAAACCAACCCTTTCAGCTTCCCCAAAGCAGCAAAAAAGAAAGACCGTTGAAAGCGGCTTTTACTTTGATTGAGTTGCTGGTTGTCATTGCGATTATTGCCATTCTGGCCGCCATTTTGCTTCCGGCCTTGGCCGCAGCACAGGCGCGCGCGCGAGCTATAGGTTGCTTGAGCAATACCAAGCAGATGGCCGTTGGCTTTACCGTCTATGCGGGTGATCACGATGATTATTTTCCTTCACCACCATATGAGTGGGCACCGGGGCCTTACAAAAATCCACAGGGCTTTCCGTGCGGGGGAGAATGGCTGTTATCAGCCCATCAGTGGGCACCAAATACTCCGGCTCCCATGTTGCTTCCTTATGTACCAAATACGTTGGTCTGGGTATGCCCCGCGCGGAAACGCGGTCTGAGTTATGTCGTCAAAAATGTTGTGTCCGATGGCTGGGATCCGAGCATAACCGGTTTTCTTTCTTATGGATTCAATTGCTGTGATGTTTTTGGCGCTGTGGATTCCAGCGGCAATATGATCAATGCTAAACCATTCAAAGCTACTTCAGTTTTGCAGCCATCAGTGTTGGTAGCCGTCACTGATACCAGCGGCTCAAATGACCCCGGGAAAACCGAAAGCAACGGATCTGCCTGGTTGGACAGCGTTTGGGCGGCAAAATCTGGCCCCGACCAAGACCCGCAGACTGGGGAGAGTAATATGGAACCGGGAAATCTCCGTCTTCAGACCGCATATGCAAAACACAATAATCGTGTGAATGTCGTCTATGTGGATAGTCATGCTGCGCCCTCGTTGCCAAGCGATCTCACTTGGCAACAGTTCTTTGGAAGATCTGGCACCATCAATCTACAGGGCGGCGGCAAGAGCACCGTGCAAGGGGGCGATTCCATCAGCAGCCCGGACCGTGATAGCGTGCAATGGTCTCTCCAGCCAGAATAACGCCAACAAAGCAGCGGGCTTTCAGATTTCAAATTAGCGTTCCTTCCATAATAACGGCTTCGCACGCGAGCTGATGTCGAGTTCAACTTTTTGTTATATGTCATACCCGCTGCGCCAACTCGCCATCATCATATTCCTTGGTTCCTCGCTGCACTCCCTCCAGGCATCTCCCGGCGCGAATGTGCCCTGGATCACCTACGAAGCTGAGAACATGACGAATAGTGGCGGGACGTTAATAGGACCCCCGGTACAGGTTGTTGACCTCAATACCAGCGTCTCAAACACCATTCAGATGGAAGCGTCCGGAGGACAAGCCGTCGAGCTCACCGGCACGGGGCAATACGTGGAGTTGACCGCGCAGGCGGCCGCCAATGCCATCGTAGTGCGGTATTGTGTGCCGGACACGGCGAACGGGGCCGGAACCAACTATACCATCAGTCTCTACACGAACGAAGTCTTTGTTCAAAAACTTCCGGTGACCTCCCAATATTCATGGCGGTACGGCGCTTACCCGTTCACCAACAATCCCGCATACGGCAATCCGAGGAACTTCTTCGATGAGGTCCGCCTGAAAGGGTTGACCATCAATGCGGGTGACACGGTGCGCATCGAAAAAGATGCCGACGACACGGCGGCTTACTATGTCATTGATCTTGTTGACCTGGAGAATGTTGCACCCCCGCTCGCCGCGCCGGCAAATTCACTGTGCATCACCAACGCACCTTATAACGCTGTTGGGGACGGTGTCACCGACGACAGTACCGCGCTCCAGAATTGCATCCTTGACGCGTCGTCCTCGGGGAAGACCGTCTGGATGCCGGCCGGAACATACATCATAACCCAGTTCATCGGCCTTACTTCCAATACGACAATCCAGGGTGCCGGTATGTGGTACACCACCCTTCGCGGGAATGCATCCCTATACAACACGAGTTCATCCAAACGGGTCGCATTATATGGCGACGGAAATAACATCCACGTGTCTGATTTCGCCATTGTGGGTTTCCTGAACTACCGGAATGACAGCGAGCCCAATGATGGTCTGGGCGGTTTTTATGACACCGGGTCAACCATCTCGCGGGTCTGGGTGGAGCATACCAAGACCGGCGCCTGGATCAACAATTCGAGCGGCCTGGTCATTGATAGTTGCCGGTTCCGCAACACCATTGCGGACGGCTGCAATCTCAATACGGGGATGCAAGGCACCATCGTCACGAATTGCACCACCCGCGGCACGGGGGATGACTGTTTTGCCATGTGGCCGGCTGTGGCCACGCAGACATATATCCCCGGCTTCAATGTGTTTACTCATTGCACCGGTCAGGCGCCAGACCTCGCCAACGGAGGTGCGATCTACGGAGGCGTGAGCAATCGGATCGAGGACTGCGCGTTTATGGACATGCCCTACGGATGCGGCATATTGATCGCCGGCACATTCCCGGTCGGGGCCAACGGATTCTCTGGAGCAACCGTCGCCCAGAGATGTGATCTCACCCGTTGTGGCGGCTACGATCCCGGCTGGCTATGGCGTGCCGCCGTGACCCTCTGCCCGCAGTATATCAACATTACCAATGTCAACCTCAACCATTTGAACATCACGAACAGTTTGTCCTATGCCCTGGAAATTGTTTCTCCCAACAACCATGCAGCCCTGTCCAACGCCACCATGAATCTGGTCAATATTTCCACTTACGGTGTGCAAGTCCCGCCATACCAATCCGCCCCATACGTCAATGGAGTGTATGGGGTATGGGCCAGAAGCAACGCCGTCGGCAGTCTGAATGTCGAAGGCCTCACGGTCAACGGTGCGCCCATAACGTCAATGCCTGCCTCCGGGTCTGCTATGACCAACCAATCAACCGGCTCGCCGGTGCAGAACTTTGCCTTTAACTTCATTCCGCTACCGACCATCACGCCGGCGACATCAGGCAACGTCTTGCAACTCTCGTGGCCGGCGAATTACATCGGCTGGACACTGCAAGCGCAGACGAATGAGCCGGGCGGCGGCTTCGGCGCCAACTGGGGCATCATATCCGGCTCGACCACCGCCAACCAATTTTCCACCACCCTGGACAACACCACCGGAAGCACGTTTTTTCGTCTGATTGATCTGTAGAAAACCACAAAGCCTGTTCCTGTCCGGATGTCATCGGGCCAGTTTCGCCAGCCTCTTGAAGCCCTGATACACTACCACAAGCACGGCTGGAAAGCCCCATATTGACGCAGATTAAAACGAAGCTCCTTTCTGCAAGAAACACTGCATGCTTTTTTCATCAATGATTGAACGGAAAAACACCCATCCCTCTCTGTATGCGCGTGCATCGAGTAACATACCGTCGCGATAGTTGTCGAAATTAATTCTTGTAAATTCAATGACTGGCATGCAGCTTGGCTTCGATAATTTCAATCTGCTGCTGCGCTGAACTGTTTGCCGGGTCAAGTTTTAAAACGGCATGAAACTCTACAAGGGCCTGGTTCGTTTCCCCTTGCGCGGCCAGGGCTGTCGCCAGCTCTAAATGCGCCTGAAGCAAATCCGGGCGATAACGGATTGCCTCCGAGAATTGTCTTTGAGCTTCTTCGATTTCCCCCTTTGCCGCCAGTTGAACTCCCAGTTGGTAACGAGCTTGCCAGAATTCCGGTCTGGCTTTGACGGCAGCGCGCAGGCACGCAATCACTTCATCCCACTGATAAAAGGAGGCGGCGACATTGGCTCGGTTGAAATAATCCGCCGGGCCATCCGGCTCCAAACTCGCCGCTTTCTGATAACTGGCCATGGCTGCGTCAATGTCTCCCTGGCTTTGCTGTAGAAATCCAAGATTGAGGTACGTCTCCACAAAGTTCGGATTTGCACGGATCGCTCGTTTAAACCAATGGATGGCTTGAACAGTTTTTTGCTGGTTTGCCAATATCTCCCCCATTCCGTTCAGCGCTTCCGTATAGCCACTGCGGATGGCAATCGCACGCGAAAAGTATTCGGCTGCTTCAGCGATTCTTCCTTCGCGGACCAACAAAGTGGCGGTATGATAATGTATCTCCGGCACCTGTGGGAGAAGGTCGCAGCAGTGTTTGGCTTCTGTGATGGCTTGTGCCAAGTATCCCCCTGCCTCCAGCCATGCCACAAAATTCAGATGCAAAAAGCTGTCATCCGGAGCCAACGCCAATGCCTGTTCATACATTTGCATGGCTTGTTGGGGTGTTTGAGTGTTCATCATGGACCTCACTTCATCCAATTTCGCCTCGTAAATCTTGAGGCTGGCGGCGTGGTTGAACTGTCCGGTGAACGGCGGCGACATTATGCTGCTCAAAATGCGCAGCCAAACCCCTTGACGATCCCTGACGCTAACCGCGAGGCGGCGATCGCACAGTTCTGCGGACGCCCAATTTTCCCTGGCCTGGGCAGTAATTGAATTTGGAAGCAGTTTTTTCATCTGTTCGGCGAACTTAAGGGCCAGCAGATAATTACCGGCGAAATTCAAATGCACGTGCTCGTAAAAGAAGTTCAATGCCGGAATCCTGTCCGGTGAGCTTTGCGCCAGGGCGTTGTCTGCATCCAACAAATAGACGCCTTGCCCGGCATGACGGGACGCTGCTTCCTTGATAGCCGAATTGATCCGCGTGTCAGCCCGGAAATCGAGTGCATCATAATCTCGGGCCAGCTCAAAATCCCGCCGGGCTTGTTCATTATTGGTCAAAGCAAGGTCGCACCTTCCGATGCGAAATTGCAAATCTGCATATTGTGGGTCAATCCTGGCGGCTTTCTGATAAAGAGCAAGCGCCTCCCGATTCGAGCCTGCATTCTCCAAATCAATGCCCTCCTCGTAAATCTTGTTCCATGTGGACCCCTGGTTTTTATCCAGACCGGCTGAATGTATCGAAGCGAACGGAGCGCAATCCCTCAGATTAACAGCCACCGTACTCAAGATGACAGGCACGTCGGCCTTGTGTGCCGCGCGCAAAATGTCTTCCAGATTTCCTCTAAAATTGGCGTAGGCACGCAGCCGGGCGGGATCGTCATACCCCAAACGATTATTCATGAACATTTCCATGCCGCTCCACTTTTTGGGAGTTGATGAATTTAACCGCCTCAGGAGAGCATCTAACAATTGGCCGATCCGGGTGGCCTTGACGGCGAGCATGATTCGAATGATGCCCAGTCTGGGCGCGTGAAATCCATAACTTGACTCGGCACCGAAGGGTCCCACCATCTCGTTGTTGCCCATGTAAATAACCCACAAATCCCCCGGATGTCGGGCGCACTCGCGCGCAATGGGCAGGATGGTGCTCGAATCAATCGCCGTTAATGCCACACAAACCACTTGAAAGTCCGTTCCCGGAAAACGTTCGCGCAGCAACACCTCCAAGTATCGGCCAACACCATAAGTCGGCTCGGGGTCTCCCATGGCGGCTGATTCGCCAAACAGGAAAATCCGATACGAATTGGTGGCTTTTTCCGCGGCAAATCGAAAGGGTGGTGATCTTCGGGCGATGGCCGGCGGGAAAAACCGGTAACTGAATTTGTCATTCGGCACATAATAATTATGTCCATCAATCTTAATTCGGCGGAAAAAATGAGTGTCGTAGCCGTATCCTGCCAGGCGGAGCCCGAGCTCAATACCGCCCAATATGAAGAACGGGATGAAAATCATCGCAAAAAGACGCATCGGCCACAGACGACGTCTTGAAACAGGGGGTGAGGGAATCATAGTGATGACTTTTAAAGAGCGTTGCTCTTGTTTGGCCGATTGTTTGTGGAATTGCGCCTTAAAACCATAAGCTGCCTAAATTGAACAAGATAGAAATTTTTCACAATCAGAAAAACACTGTTTGTCGGAACTCCATGAGAATGTCCCCATGATAACTCGATAGAAATGTCCCCTTTTGGGCCGGGTTGCGGTAGCAACCGGGCCACAAGATGGAGACATTAACAATGAGTCGGAAGGAACGGGATCGGATGACGATCATGACGGGCGTCCAGCGGCAGGAACTGACGCTGGTGCAGGCGGGCGAACTGATGGGGGTGTGCTACCGCCAGAGCAAGCGGATCTGGCGGCGGTATCAGGACGATGGGGACGCCGGGTTGGTGCATCGGCTGCGGGGCAAACCCAGCGCACGGCGCAAGCCGCCCCAACTGCGGGCGCAGGTGCTGGCCCGCTATGCCCAGGAGCGTTACGCCGACTTCGGCCCCCCACTGATGGCCGAGCATCTCTTGAAGGAAAAGCTGGTGGTGGATCACGAGACACTGCGACGCTGGCGGATGGCGGAAGGCCAGCACCCGGTGCGTCGCCGCAAGCAACAGCACCGGCAATGGCGGGAACGCAAGCCGAGCTTCGGGGCGATGGTGCAACTGGACGGGTCGCACCACGACTGGTTCGAGGGGCGTGGCCCCAGGTGCGTGCTGATGGTGATGGTGGACGATGCGACCAACCGGATGCGGGCACGGTTCTTCGAGGAGGAGACCACGCGGGCCAGCTACGATGTATTGGAAGGCTGGGTGCGCAAGCATGGGCTGCCCGCCAGCCTGTATGTGGATCGGGACAGCATCTATCGGTGCGAAGGCGTGGCGAGCATTGCCGAGCAACTGGCAGGAAAGCAGCCGCAGACGCAGTTTGGGCGGGCGATGGGGCAGTTGGGCATCGGGCTGATTCTGGCGAACAGCCCGCAGGCCAAGGGTCGCGTGGAACGGATGAACGGAACGCTGCAAGACCGGCTGGTCAAAGAGATGCGGCTGGCCGGGATCCATGACATTGAAAGTGGAAACCGGTTTTTGGACGGGAAGTATTTGCAGGCATTCAACCGGCAGTTTGCACAGGAGGCGGCCAGCCCGGTGGACATGCATCGCGCCGTGCCGAGTAACTTGAACGAAGTGTTGAGCTGGGAAGAAGAACGGGTGGTGCAAGGCGACTGGACGGTGGCGTGCGAAGGGAAGCGGTATCAGTTGGACCAACAACACGAGGCGTTGAGCCTGGTGCGACGGAAGGTGATCGTGCGGACGCTGCGCAACGGGCGGGTGCAACTGGTGTATCGGGGCAAGGCGCTGAAGTGGCGGGAACTGCCTGCCGGCAGTGTGAGGAAGCCTCCGGGAGCGAAGCCGGTGCGGGCGGAGAAAAGGAAACCGGAGGGACAGACCCCGGCGTTGAACCATCCGTGGCGGCGGGATGCAGTGGGATTTGGGCGGAAGTATTGGAGCTGGATTAAGGCGCGTGGGCGCGCGGTGCGGCTGGCGGTGCGGGACTCCGGTCGGCCTCCGCTACGCTCCGGCCTCCCTGCGTCCCGCACCGCCAGCTGGGGAAACCGAACGACGAACAACAACCAACCAAGGGGACATTCTCTCCTGAGTTAAGATGGGGACATTTCTAAAGAGTTTTGACATCAGAAAAACACTGTTTTAGCCTCGCAATTTGACGCACTGACAAGTTCACTGTTCTATACCAGTGCATGTGTTAGTTCTGAAAATACGCTTTTATTAGTTTATGACTCTGTTTTGTCCAATCCCGGCGGGGGGAGGGCGCAGCCCAACCGGAGCCGGGGATGGACTGGGTTGCGCCACGAACCGCGCCGGACTTTGATAGCCCGGACTGCTGTGGAGCCTCCGTTGGTTGTATAACAACTAAGAGGCGGCGAGACAACTCGCCGCCTGTGATTTTTCCCTACCCCAAAACTGTTAAAGGACTTTTAGATTTACCTGACCGTTCACTGTTTAATCCAGTTACTGCACCAATATCCGAAGGAACCCTTTCGTTCCTCCGGGCATCGTGACTGTAGCAGTAGTGGTGCTCCCGCCGGATTGGATATCGGTTTGTAACGCACCCCAGGCAGCGGGGTTAAGACTTGGTGACTCCTGCACCGTATAGGTTGCTCCAACCGCTGATGTCCACGTAAGCGTGAACTGTGAAGTAGTCCGATTATACTGGAACGACGTAATGACGACGCTTGGCGGACCAACAACACTAATTGATCCATTGACGAGCAAATTATTGACCCAGCTTAAACCGGTGGGGAGACTCGGAAGGGTAATGGAGGCAAATTGACCGCCATAATTCGTATTTTCGATGTTATTAAATAACTGATAGGTATCCCCGGCGACTGGCGGAGGACCAGAGTTGATGACATCCAATGTTCCGTTCGTAGAATACCAGAACCAGTTCGTACCGGCGTCGAGGGCAATCTGATTGGTATAGGCAAGATCGAACACCACCGTTCCATTAATGGCTGGATAATTAGTTGTAAGGATTATCGTGTCGAGGATTTCATACGTTCCGTCGATCGTCATGGTTGGCATGTATATCACGTTGCTGCCGGCGATGACACCCGTACCGCTAAAATCAACCAAGCCATAATTTGTACCGAACCCTACGATTCCATTGTTCGTAAAATTTCCGCCAACATTCCACTGCTGAACGTCCATCACATAGAGAGAACCTCCAAATATTCCCGCATTCCCCGGTCCATATACGTCATCGGGACCCACATTGTCAGCATTGGTCCATCCAAGTTTGCTTACCAGGGTATTATTAAGATTAGTGAGTATCATGCTGCTAGGCTCGATTTCTAAGCCGCCGGCGAAGTAGTTTGAGCCGTAGGTGGCGTCCTTATCCCACAGCATACCAGCGCAAACGGTAAGACCCATAACCGTGATCACGCCCACGGAGCAGTCCCAAGCGTTACTTGCGCCGATGTACAAGTTGCCGTAGATGGTGAAATTGTCGCCGCACTCCACGTAGCAACCGGTATAACCATTTGTGTGGTCCGGCGGAACATTTGTCCCGTTCACAATAAAATTCCCGTAAATGGTCATAGGCTGACTAGGATAATAAGGGATGGCTCCGTTGTAAAAGTCGCCCCAGCCACTGAAGACGAGATTCCAGTAATCAGTGCGCTTGGCCCAGAAAGAGTTGCCCTGGTAAACGACGGTGCAGTTAGTGGCAGTGGCATCCAACACTCCCACCCCTTGAGCTCCAGAGCCTTCGTTTTGGCCGCTAACGGTGAGCGTGGAACCCGGCGCCATGACCAGCGTGCCGTTACCGCCGTCATCGCTGTCAAGCGTTTGACAGATCGCATTTGTCATATCGTTGGTAATGACTACACCATCCAGGATTTCAACCCAGTCGTTTGTGGTCGGCAAAACCCCATCAGGCCATGGCTCATTGGTGACGGTGGAAGACCAGTTCCAGTTACCGACGTTGCTAACGTTGATAACATTTTGTGCACGGCTCATCGAAACGAAAAGCAACGTGGACAGGATGATTAATGCGACAAACAATTGTTTTATTTTCATATTCAGTTGGGGGTTCTGGTTGATATTACTCATGCGACCATCAATGTTCGGAATCAAGTTTACAGGTGTTTGATTTGGAATTTGTTATATCATTTAATTTACTGTGAATTATTGATCAACGATAGTCGCATAAAACGGTGACTGAGCAGAATTTGATCCTGCTTAAGGATGATCTACTAAACGCCACGTTAATTTAGAATAATTGATTGACTTCTATATCGCAGATGGCGGACACTACGATGTCAAAATTTCACCATTCAAAAAAATAGAGCAGGCCGCGCTTGAATTCAGTTATTGCATTTTGCCACGCGACGAAGGAAAGACTCCGCAGCGGTCGTAACCGCTGCGGAGTGAAAACAAGCCGCAAACAAACGCTCTCAACTGATGCGCCGCCGTGCAAGCACCAAACCCGCCAAACCCAAGCCAACCAACGCCAGCGTACCGGGTTCAGGCGTCGCTACTAATTGGATGCTGTCAATTGTAAAACTATATCCATCCGGCAAAGTAGTAGTTGGATCCATGCTCAATTGGAAGAAAGCTATGTTCGCTCCACCCGCGATAGCGGCTTCCTGGGCTGCACTAAGAGGTCCGGTTTCGGTGACCATCTGATTAGCCGGGTTATACACATACCCTTTATCCTGGTTCCCAATGTTCTGTCCATTCACCGGAAAGGTATAACTGAGATTGTAGCCATCATATCCAAAGTACCTAACCGGGTTGTAGGCGCCACCACTGGTATCACCAAGCAATGGTTGTAAGTTATACCACGTCCAAGCAGCCCCGTTTACATAATCAGCCGTGTCGGTACCCGGAGCCGGACCATTAATCGTATAGGTGAAAATAATTTCGTTGTCAGCCGGATTTAAAGCCACCTGCTGCGCTGTCGGGATGTCCCACTCGCCCCAATTGTAACCAGAACCGGTAAGTGAAAGTCCGGTCGGCGTAGTCGTATTCGGTGGCAGAAAACTCCCACCACCCATGGCAATGCCGGACGCAACGCCGCCTCCAAAGATAGTTTGAGCCTGTGACGAGTTTGCAACTATTAAAGCACCCGCTACCACCAAGGCGGTCGTGAGCCATTTTTTTTGCTGTTTCATAAGTTTTTTCTCTCTCGATTTAGTTAATTGTTAACGTTGCGCTGATGAAATCAAGGTCTGGCCAACATTGCCGCAGCGCTTGAGACGCTTCTGAAGCGCCGTTACTTGACTCTAGAACGTGATATTCATTTGCGATGAGTTTAGTCTAGCATACTGGATCTTTCTTGCCAGTCGCATGAAACGGTGACATGACGATTTCGGAACTATAACACTGACTGACGCAGACGGTTACAATGCAAAACGGCATCAATAAATCAGGCCGAACGCATGGATTGGAGCGATGTTGGGGACTTGCAAAAGGTAAAACGAAAGGTCTTGATGGCTTAATCTTACGCATGAGAATCGCAAAACGGCACTTTGTTGATTCCGTGCTCCAACAGTTGCATCTGCCAGAGCTACGCACGCGTGACTGTTGGGGACAGTAATTCCACAATGGGGTAAGTTTCAGGGCATAGCAGAATTGGGGAGTGCCGGTTGAGGCCTTGCGCCTGCCCTGAGCCGACAACAATTGCCATGCCGCCCGCCACTGCGATCGCAGTCGCCAACCATTTTGATTGCTGCTTCAAAATTTTCATAGTTTTAAAGGTTTTAGTCATTGAACATTAAAAAACCGTACGTTATTTAATGTGTTTTGTGTGTTTATTTGGCAATTATCGCCTTTTTAGCGATAGTCACCTGAAGTGACAACAGCCTCAAAACATCAAGTGTCCTAGTGGCGCATGTACTTTGCCACCGCTTCTGTACGCGATTGAACATGCAGCTTTTCGTAAATGCGGCGGACATAAGTGCGTATCGTGTCAATACTTATGCTCAACAAGTCGGCGGCTTGTTTGTAGGTAAGTCCCTTGGCAAAACACTCCAACACCATTTTTTCGCGCGATGAAAGGAGCGTCTTTTCGTCGTTGGTTCGCCCCGCACCTTGAAATGACGCCACCACTTTGCGCGCAATCGGACCCGACATCGGCGAACCGCCTTTATGCACTTCACGGATGGCTTCAAGAAGTTTTGCGGGCGTCAGCCGTTTCAACATATACCCGCTGGCTCCGGCCGAAAGCGCCTTGAAAATCTGGTCGGTGTCCTCGTAAACCGTCAACATCATTACCTGCATCTCCGGCATCATCACTTTCAGGCGCTCCACACATTCAATCCCGCTTATGCCGGTCAAATGAATATCCATCAACACTACGTCCGGACGGTCTTGTGGCAAGTGTTTTAGGGCCGCTTCACCGCTGTGGTAGGAACTGACACAGCGAAACCCCGTCGAGCCATTGATGAAAGTCTCTATAGAGTGGCACAACTCTTTCTCGTCATCCACTATCGAAACCGTTATCATAGCGTCACCATTTTCCCTTCGGATGGTCCAAGGGAAGAACAAACCGAATCGTCACTCCCCGTCCCGGTTGGGAATCAATCAAACAACGTCCTCCGATGTCGATCATTCGCCGATACATGTTGCGCAGTCCGTTGCAAGTGGCCCCCGCGGCATCCACCGACTGTGGATCAATAACGGGCGGATCAAAACCGTCGCCATTGTCCGAGACGACGATTTCCACCGCCGAACCATCATAAATTAGAATGATGTTGATTTGGCTTGCCCGGGAGTGTTTGAGCGCGTTGGTAAAAGCTTCATGCACGGCCAGCAACAAATGATGACGCACTTGCGAAGAAAGCGGATACGGCGGCAATTGTTCGGGGATGTCCACTTTACATTCAATGCCGGTTTCCTGAAAATATTCCTGGGCATAATGTCCGAGGTAAGACGCCACGTGTTCCAGCATGTCATTTTGCGGGTTGACCGCCCAGACAATTTCATCCAGCGACTGAAGCACATCGCGGGAGGTGTCTGAAATGGAAACAATTTGGTGCTGCAATTCAGACGACACGTCGTGACTTCTGCGAGCGTGTTCGCTTAGAAATGAAATCCGGCACAATTTGGCGCCCATTTCATCATGCAGGTCCTGGGCGATGCGAGTCCGTTCCCGTTCCAAGGCCCCTTCCTGTTCAAGATGTTCCATACGACGTTGGAGGTTTCTTTTTACTATAAAACGAACACCACCGCCCACCAAGACCAGAAGGGTCAGGGAAGACAACCCGATAAACCACCAGTTTTGCCAAAAGTATTTCGAAACAGTCAACCCCAAGGTTGCGCCGGTTTCATTCCAAAGCCCGTCGGCATTGCAGGCGATGATATGGAACCGGTAGTTGCCTGGCGGTACATAACTGTAAAAAGCAACCCGTCGGTTTCCTGCTTCCACCCAGTCTGAATCCAAACCTTCAAGCTGATAACGAAATCGTATCCGTTCCGGCGCATCGAAATCAAGCGCAGTGTATTGGAATTCGATGCGATGCTTGCCCGGACCCAGTCTCAAAACTCCGGCCTGTGATTCGGTGGATTTGAGTTTTTCACCTTGTGCGCCAGATGCTGGGTGGGTGACTGTAAATAGCGGATTCGGCACTCCATCCACCAAAACCTGCTCAAGCAACACGGTTGAGATCGGCAACTTTGACAAATGGACACGCGGATCAACGACCACGACCCCTTTCAAAGTTGGGAACCAGAGCTGACCTGATGTGGTCTTCAGACCGGCCGGGCAAAATCCTCCGGCGCATTCTTCTGATAACATTCCTTCCGCCCGGCCAAAGACTTGCGGAGAAATGGCGGATATTTTACCCGCGGCCAGTTCTTCCAGTTCGCGTTTGCTCGCACTACCGATGCCGCGGTCGCTTCCCAGCCAAAGCCGGCCTTTGTCATCTTCCAGGATTTCTGAAATGGTATTATCCGGCAGCCCTTCGCGAGCTGTGAACGTTGTCATGCGGCCTTGCCGCCACAAGCTTAAGCCACCACCGGCCGTGCCAATCCAGAGCGAGCCCTCGGAATCCAGATAGAGCGTGCGAACCAGGTCGGTCAATAACCCGTTGCTTGTGCCCCAATGTGCGCGCACGCCACCATTAAACTTATACACCCCATCACCTTCGGTGCCAATCCACATCATGCCATCGGCGCCGGCCACGATGGTTGTGATCGGATGAACCAGGTTGGTCTGCGCCTGCCACTTTTCATTTTCCAGCCGCCATAATTCTCCTTCATGCGTTCCGGCCCATAAGCGACCATTCCGATCCTCACCTAGAGCGATAATGTTAAAGCCAGGCAATGAGAATAACTCCGCTTTGTTTGCAGTTTTCGTGGGGGCTTTAAAGTGCAGCAACCCCTGTCTGCCTGCCACCCAGCAACTGCCATCCTTGGATACAAGCAGGGCATTGATTTGCTGACCTATGATGGATATATCGGCGGACATGAGACGGCTGAAACTTCGTCCATCCCACCGATACAGGCCATCGCTCGGCTTGCCCACCCAAACCACGCCGGGCGCAATTTCCGCCAGGCCAGCCACCGCGCCGTAACCCAACCCTTGTCTTTGATCAAAGGCGAAAAGATCCTTTTGCCGCAGCAAATTCAATCCCGCATCGGTGGCCGCCCATAAATTGCCGTCCCGATCCACCAATATAGACTCGACGGAATTGTCCGAAAGTCCGCTGCTTGCGTTAACTGATACCAGTTTACCATCCTTGAATTCAAACAACCCTTCGCTCGCTGATCCCGCCCAGACTGTGCCATCCGGCTGCTCTGCCAGGGAACTCACATAAGATCGGGCAAGATGACGCGGTATCTGGTGGGGCCGCCACTGATTACCGTCGCGACACAACACAAAGTCATCTCCCGCGCCAATCCAGATCCGCCCCGCCTTGTCCACCAGCAGGCAGTGGGGGTCTTGGAGCAATTCTTTTATCGCCGCGTCTTGAAGGGGAATGAACTCTCCAGCATGAAATTGAAAAACGCCAACCCCTGTGGCTCCCAACCACATATCCCCCCGCCGATCCTTGAACAAGGCGGCAATGGCTTTGCCCTTGAATTCTCCGGCGGCCTTGAATGTCGTCAAATGTCCGTCCTGCCATAATGCCAACCCCGCGTCGGTCCCGATCCAGAGCCTGCCTTCATTGTCTTCGGCCAGAGCGCTGACCGAGTCGGAGGGCAACCCGTCTGCCATTGTAAAGGTTGTTAACTGTCCTGCCTGCCAGCGGATCAAACCTTCACCAACACTGCCAATCCAAAGTGTCCCGTGACTGTCTCCAAACAAAGTGCGCACCGGTCCGCTGGGCAACCCTTCCGGTAAACCGAAAGGCACAAACCGGACACCGTCGAAGCGTGCCACACCATCGTCAGTTCCCACCCAAAGATAGCCGTCACTGGTTTGCGCCAGCGCGCGGACGTGATCCTGTGGCAAACCTTGCTCGCTTTGCCAACACCGGAAGGTAACGAGCGGTTCTCTGCTTCCTAATCCGCGATTCGCCAAGCCGGATTCATCGCTGTTCAATGCGACAAAATCACCAAAGGAGGTGGCAATGGCCATGTCGCTAAATATCCATCCATCTCCTCCGCCACCGTGACGTAGATGGATTTCGTTAAAGGAAGCGTTGGCGTTAAATCTTGTAATCAAACTTTCCGGTTGCGCCCCCTCGGTCGCTCCAGGACCCAAATCCGGATTCAACCACACGGTCACGAGATCATCGCCTCCAAGAACATACTGTACCTTGAAAACAATGGTGCATTCAATCCCCCGATGAGGGTTCTCATAAATGACCGAAGTTCCCGGCGTGGAAGGTTCTGGCCGGGAAGAATGCAAATCAATGTAATCGGACCCTTCATGGGATTCCCCGTTTGCGTCCGCTCGAAAGGCGCTGTAGGCCCAAGCTTTCAAGGCATTGCCGATGCCCAGGCGTTCCTTGTCACCCTCATACAATTCAAAGGCGGCGAAGTATTCTTCCGTGCTCGCGTCGGATAGCGGGTCCACATGAACTTTGAAATAGAGTGTGTTGGTGAAAGAGTCATCTTCTTTCACTGCGCCGCCCAAAATGTCAAAGCCTACTCCCGTGTCATGAACCAAGGTCGTGCCCAAATCACTCCACAGCACAGCCGCCTGCATCGTGTTGGCGCAGATTAATATCCCCAACATCCACGGCCACCCCATGTAACGGCTGATCATTTCAACCACGGCGATACGCCATTGTTTTTTTAGCGACCATACAAGGCACTGGACAAACTGAATGCCCATGATATGACTGAACGGCGCAGCATGATTTCATTTTATGCCCAAAATAATTATGCAGCCAATAAAAAAATGGCGAATCAAACCCGCCATGGATTTGAATGACTACTCCGATGGCGTTTTGCTGCCTGGCATAAAGCAAACCCGCGAAAACGGATCCTTCATCGTGACGGTTAACGCTCAACTGCAAGCCGCATTGGCATAAAGTGATCTGCATCTTTTACGGTCAAAAGGCCATTGGCAAATGACCAGCCGCAGGGCGATTTTGTCATTGCGTCCGCAGTCAATCGGGGTAGCGGGATATTCCGGGGCGGATTATTGCCGATTTCAAGAGAGACTTTTTTCGCCTCGCCATCGCTCCACAGTTCCAGAACCAAATCACGCGGCGCCGGGCGATAGGGACCTTCCGGCATGGAAATCTCAATCGTCGTCTGCCGATCGTCGCCGGTCTGACGAAAATGGTGCTTCATGAAATTGCCTTTTTGGAAGGCGAGCGTTTCGCCGTCGTCTTCGTAAAGCGAGGACTCGGATTCTTTGGCGGGCGCAATCAGAACCTGCAGCGAGTTTCCCGACATTTCCTCGGTGGATTGAACCACCGGCTGGCGAAAGATGAACCCGCCGGCGCGCACGAAAATGGGAATCGAATCAAGTCTGACCGGCATGTGAATGGTCCGGCCGCCCTCGTACCGCCGGCCCGTCCAGTAATCAAACCAGTCGCCTGCGGGCAGATAAATGTCGCGCGCGATCACGCCTTCGTGCAGCACCGGTGCCACCAGCAAATCGGCGCCGAAAAGAAATTCATCGTCAATCCCGGCGGCATGCTCGTCCTTTGGAAATTCGAGAAACAGCGGACGCAGCGCGGGCAGGCCGGTTTCGCTGGCCTGCTGCATCACATTGTAAATGTAAGGCAGCAATTCGTAGCGCAGTTCAATCGCGCGTTTGTTGATCGCTTCGTCGCGATAGCCAAACGCCCACGGTTCCTTGCTCGGTGAGTTCATATCGCTGTGCGAACGCATGAACGGAGAAAAAACTCCGAATTGCAGCCAGCGGGTGTAAAGCTCACCGGATGGCGCGCCGGCAAAACCGCCGATGTCAGACCCGACAAACGGAAAACCCGACAGCCCCAGGCCGAGCAGCGTGGACACCGATTGCTGCAACGACGACCACTCGGACGTGCTGTCGCCGGTCCAAACGGCGGCGTAGCGCTGGCCGTCCGCGAAACTGGCCCGCGTGAGCACGAACGGCCGCTCGTTCGGACGGAGCCGTGAAAGTCCTTCAAACGTCGCGCGGCTCATCAACTGGCCATACACGTTGTGAATTTCGCGGTGGGTCGTCGGCTGGCCTTCATTGTCAAAAACAACGTCCAAAGGCATGGTCCCGTCCGGCGTGCCGAAAACCGCCGGTTCGTCCATGTCGTTCCAAATGCCAGCGATGCCGACCTCGAGCAGCCCTTGGTGGAGCGAACCCCACCATTGGCGGGCCGCCGGGTTGCTGAAATCGGGGAAGACGCTCGGTCCGGGGTCTTTTTCCGCCACCGATGGCCAGACCGGGGCTTCATACACCGAACCGTCCGGGTTTTTCACGAAATAATTCCCGGCGATGCCCTCGTCGTAAGGCGCATAGCCCCTTTCCTTTTTCGGGTGCGGGTCCAGGATGCAAACGACGCGAAAATGCTGCGCGCGCAAATCCGAAATCATCTTCTTCGGGTCGGGAAAACGCTTATGATTCCAGGTGAACGGCTTGAAATTGTCCAGATAATCAATATCCAGCCAGATGACGTCGGCGGGAATTTTATACTCCCGGAACGTATCGGCCACCAGCCAGACGCGGGACTCCGGATAATAGGTGAAACGACTTTGGTTGTAGCCCAGAGACCAGAGCGGCGGCAACGGCATCCGCCCGGTCAATGCGGTGTAACGCTCAATGACTTTTTTCGGATCCGGGCCGTTGATGAAGTAATAGTCCAAATCGCCGCCCGCCGCGCCAAAGGTGAGCAACCCCCGATCTGCGTGGCCGACGTCAAAAAAACTGCGCCAGGTGTTGTCGAGAAAAATTCCATACGCCTCGCCGTGGCGTGTTACCAGGTAAAACGGCACCGAGGCATACATCGGATCCGTGCTTGCATCATGGGCGTAGGTGTCCGAGTTCCACATGACCAAACTGTAACCGCCGAGTTTCCAGCCGCGCTTGTCAAGCCGGCCGGCCTTTTCGCCAAAGCCATAAACGTGCTCGTCGTCGCGGAGACGTTTGGCAATGCGGAACGCGTCGCCCGCCAAAGCGATGCCGTGCCCCGGATCGTCAGCGTCCAGACTCTCGCCGGCGGCGTTGGCAAAGGAAATCCGCAGCGGGTCGTGCCGGACCAGCACCGTGAGCGTGGCGGTCTGCAAAACGGTGGAAGCGGAACCCATTGTGACTTCGGCTTTCGTTTCCCCAAAATCACGATCTATGACCGCGTAAGAATGGTCGCGCTCGAACGATTTTGCCTTCGTGAAATGCACCCGCACGACGTCATCCGACAACGTGGTAATAGCCAGCGTGCCTTGGTCGTTGTGAAACAGCAGGGTTTTCCCATCCCAAACCGGGGCCGGCATCGCACCCAGTGATGACCAGTCCGTGGTGGTGATTTCACCCGATGATGTCGCACGCGGCATATCCGCCAGCGTGGCTTTTTCGGGTGCGCACCAAATTATCCCAATGGCTGCCAACGTGGATATTAAACCACGATGACACAAAGCGCGGAGAACCGACCTGATCCCACCCCGGCAACTATTTTTCATATTTAAAAGTTTCGTCACGGTATTGATTGGGCTCAATCTAACAAATTGGTTTTTCAAATATGATAGCAATTTGACAATTTTAACGCAGCGTAAAAATAAAATTCTGTCGTGTAGTTTTCAAAAGCGGAATTCTGTGTGCGATCAAAAGCGGAAACTCCGTGGCTAGCCGGATTACGGAGAATAGAGCTGAACGTGGATTTATCGCTTTGAACTGGCTCCGGCAGG
>Ga0181523_10001782_pt1 | contig 22312 bp, 16 predicted proteins | sample PEATcosm2014_Bin_43_FD_119752 | JGI IMG/M metagenome (GOLD analysis project Ga0181523, IMG submission 119752) | Peatland microbial communities from MTU Mesocosm Facility, Houghton, MI, USA - PEATcosm2014_Bin05_30_metaG | ecosystem: Environmental > Terrestrial > Soil > Wetlands > Peat | place... | reverse complement strand
TCCAGGTGGAATCGCCCGCCTCCACCGTCAAGGAGCAGCCGGCTGGGAGGCGCCCCGGGCGCGATCCGCCCGCCGCCCGGCACCGTCCTAGCGCGCTCCGAGAACGCGGCCGCCGCCCGGTCGCGGACGGCCGCGATCTCCGGTTCCCCGAGGGAGGCGACGGGCATCACGAGGACGTCGAGCTCGTTCTCGGCGCCGCGGTGGTGGTGCCCGTCCGCCCCTTCGTGGCCTGGGTCGGCGAAGTGGCCGACCACCAGCTCGTGGGAGCCCGCGGGCAGCGGGTACGCCCCCGCCCATTCGAAGGGGTACTCGGGCTCCAGGAACTTCGGGTCGATCTCGGTCGCCCTGCCAAGATTGAAGCCTCCGATGTCTAGCACCTGCCCGAGGGCGACGTCGCAGTCGCGCGTCCTGTGGATCGAGGCGACCGCGTTCATCCCCCGTATGCGCTTTTCCAGCGCATCGACGCCGGTCCCCGGCACCAGGTCGATCTTGTTCAGGAGGATGACGTCGGCGAACGCCACCTGCTTCACGGACTCGTCGCCGGAGTCGAGGTGCCCCGCCGCGTGCTTGGCGTCCACAACCGTCACGATGCCGTCGAGGCGGAAGCTCCGGCGCATCTCGTCGTCCGTGAAGAAGGTCTGGGCGACCGGGGCCGGGTTCGCGAGGCCGGTCGTCTCTATGAGGACGCCGTCTAGCCGGTCCTTCCTCTTCAGGAGGCGCCCGAGGATACGTATCAGGTCGCCGCGCACGGAGCAGCATATGCACCCGTTGTTCATCTCGAAGAGCTCCTCGTCGCCCTGGATCACAAGCTGGTTGTCGACGCCGACCTCGCCGAACTCGTTCTCTATGACGGCCAGCCTGCGCCCGTGCTGTTCCGATAGGATCCGGTTGAGCAGCGTCGTCTTTCCGGCGCCCAGGAATCCGGTGAGGACGGTGACGGGTATCGGGTTTTCCTCCATGTGGACCGGGCCCCATTGAATGCCAATGCGCTAGCCCGTCAATCGGCGTCGCTCGCTCGGGGCCGGGCCCCGGGTTGCGCGCCGCGGCGGGCCGCCGCACGCCGGCGGCGCCGGGCGTGCTAGGGGGTGAAAACGGCGTCGTCCTCGGTCCAGAGCCTTCGGTCGGGACCGGCCGAGCGGACCTCCATCCTCTCGCCGGAGAGCTGGTGGAAGAAGTAGGGCGTTCCCCACCGGTCGCAGAGCTCGCCCTTGGCGTTTATCGCCGGATTGTCCGGAGGGATAAAGGCGAAACCCAGCCGGTTGCGCCCCGCGAGGGCCGCTGTTATCTCTGCATTCTCGCCCGTAGGGTTGCCCGAGTGCAGCGCGCTTCGGTAGGCGACGAATACCTGGTCGACGATGCGCAGGTCCGCCTGGACGTTGCCCGCGGGTGAATTGAGCCCGTCGGCGAGCTCGGAGCGGCCGTTTGCGCCCGCCGCCGCGCCCGCGGGCGCGGCCGGAGAGGCCGCTACCCCGAGCGCCGCTGGCGGGCGCGCCCCTGCCTGGCGCCGATCCGTCCTCTCGGTGAGCAGGAAGAGGAGTCCCGCAAGTGCGACGGCCGACCCGACCAGCGCGATTCGAACCCGCTTCGACCCCATCGCAGTCCGGCGCTAGGCCATGAAGCCGAGATTGGGCGCGCCGAATCGCCCGATGTTGGGAAGGACCAGCGGAAGGTTCGAGGAGCTCACGCCGAACCACGTCGCCAGGGTGGCGGAGTACTCGTCGACGCTGGTCGTCGGTATCCAGCGGCCCCTGCCCGTGTCCACGGGCCCGCCGAGCTCGAGGAGGGGGACCTGGCCGTAGATGTCGCCGCCGTTGACGGCCCCGCCCATGATCATGTGGTGGGAGCCCCACCCGTGGTCGGAGCCGGCCGTGCCGTCGCTCGTCCCGTTCGTGTTGAACGTCCGGCTGAAGTCCGACGCGGTGAACGTGGTCACCTGGCCCTGCACGCCGAGCTCGATGGTGGCTGCGTTGAGCGCGTTGAGGCCCTGGCTCAGGTCCTGGAAGAGGGTCGCGTGGGCCGGGAGCTGGTCCGAATGCAGGTCAAATCCGCCGAGGCTTGCGAAGAAGACCTGCCGGGTGAGTCCAAGCTGCGGGGCGATGCCGATCATCTGGGCGATCATCTTCAGCTGGGTGGAGATGGACGTGTTGGGGAACACCGTCTTGAGGGCGGGCGCCGAGGCTAGGGTCGTGTTAAGGAGCTGGGTGTTCACGACGGAGCTCGTAGTCAGGCCGCCGAACGCGGCCTCGAAGAGGTTCTGCTCCTGCTGGTTGAGGATGTTCTGCTGGGCGGCGTAGCGGCTGGTCGCGAGCGCGCTGCCGCTGGTGCCGGCGAGGACCGCCGCCCCGTTGGCGTTCACCGCGAACTGCGTGACCATCTTGCCGACCTGGAAGGAATTCTGGCCGGCCACCGTGACCGACATCGATATCTTCGGGTTCGAGTTCAGCGCGTTCACGATGTCGGCGAGGCGCCCGCCCCAGCCGGTCACGAACGGCTGGTCGGGCACGCTGCTCTGCCATTGGACCTGCTGGTCCGCATGCGAGAAGAGCTGGGGCGGGAGGGCGACGGTTCCCGCCTTGTACTGGGCGAGGGTGACCGGCTGGACGAGGGTGCCGGTGTTGGCCAGGAGCGCCAGGTTGCCGTTCGAGAAGAGCTGCTGGACCTCGACGAGCGACGGATGGAGGCCCCAGGTGCGCCCGTCGCTGTAGGTCTTCGGCGAGATGGGCAGCAGGCTCGACTGGGCCAGGGCGAGCACCGACCGGTCGGTGGCGTAAAGCTGGTAATTCGTGCTGTCGGTCGGCACGAGCATGTTGTTCGAGTCGTTCCCGCCGTACAGGAACAGGCATATGAGGGCCTTGTAGTCGGTGGGCGCGGAGTCCGCCGCAAGGGCCCCGATCATCCGCAGCTGGGCGAGCGCGGACAGCATGCCGGTCGCGCCGACGGCCGCGCAGGCTCGCCCAATGAAGCGGCGGCGGGTCAGGTCGTAGGGGGTGTTCATCGTTGGATCGCTGCGTCCTGGGACGTCGCGGTGAGGTACAGGGCCGCCTGTGCGAGGGCGGTGGGCGGGGTGCTGGAGGGGAGCGACTTGAGCTCCGCGGTGATCAGCTGCTGCGTCTGCACGCTCATCTCGTTGGAGCACAGGAGCTGGCTCAGCGTCGACACCATGTCCGCCGGATTGGAGGCGCTCGCCGTGAGCGACGAGAGATCGAGTACGACCGTCGACGCCGACGGCGCGGCCGGTGTGTAGACGCTAGAGTATATGTAGTTGGGCACGCTGACCGCGGTGCTCGCCGTGGTTATCTGGAACTCCGGCGCGAGAAGCCCTGCCGCCGCTAGCGTGCCGGGCTGCACGTAGCCCGGGAGGAAGAAGTTGAACACGGTCGGGGAGCGCAGGGCGGCCTGGTCCATGCTGACCTCGGGGTCGAAGATCGGGAAGCGCCCCTCGGCGGACGCGGCGTTGAACGCTCGGAAGATGCCGGTCACCCGCAGCAGGGGCTCCTTCAGCTTCCCGTATCCGGGGTTGTTGACCTCGGTCAGGGAGCGCGCCTCGTAGTCGAGCAGGATGGCCCTGACCACCGCCGCGAGGTTCCCGCGCGTGCCGGTCCCGTCGTTGTCGAAGACCTGCGCCACGCGGTAGACGTAGCCGGTGCTCGGGTTGCTCGTCACCAGGCGCTGGATGAGCTGTGAGCAGATGAAGGGCCCGGTGTTCTGGTGGTCGAAGAGGGCGTCGAGCACCGCCTTGAGGTCCTGGGGCGCGGTCTGGTTCGCAGGGATGACGATGCCGTTGACGATCGTCTTCTGGGTGACGTCATGAAATGCCTGATACGGCATCATCGGGTCGTCGAAGTCGGCTGCGGAGCCGTAGAAGCTCGGGTTGGCGGCCGGGGAGAAGTAGCCCCATCCCGTGAGGGCGTTGGCCGTCTGCACAATCTCGTTCTGGTCGTAGGTGGGGACGGGCAGCCCGCTGGAGTCGAGCACCAGCGTGCCGTCGGGCTGGAGCTCGTTGAGGCCGATCGTGAAGAGCTGCTGGACCTCGCGCGCGTAGTTCTCGTCCGCGCTCGTCCCCTTCGCCAGATTGGCCTTGGCGTTGTGAAGCATGTTGAGGTAGTTGCCCATCGCCGGGCTGAGGGTCACGTCGTTGAGCAGCGTGCGGAAGTTCCCGAAAGCGTCTTTCGCGAGAAGATCGTAGTAGTTCGCCAGGCCGTCGGCCTGGTTGGCCAGCGAGGACGCGACATCCGAGGTGACGAAGATCTCGCTAAGCGCGAACGCGACGCGCTGCCGGAGTTGGTCGGGGGCGGTCAGGGAGATCATCCACCAGGCCGCCTGCCGGTTCTGCTGGGAGGCGGTCGTCTGCTTGCTCAAGGGAAAGGCCGCAAAGTCCGCGTCGGTCGCCCTTCGGTGGGACGTCTCCGGGAGCGCCATCTGGTTGTTTATCCAGGCTTCGTACCCCTGGGCCTGAAGGTCGCTGATGGCGGCCGCCGTCGGCCCGAACGTCGCCTGGGTGAGGAAACGCGGCGCGTCGACATCGGAAACGGAATCCAGGTTGATGGGGGGGGGCGGAGGCGGCGGCACGAACGTCTGGGAGCCCGGGCTCAGTATGAACTGCCCGCCGAGCTCGCCGCTCGGGAACTGGGCGCTGTCGATCTCGACGTACAGGTTGCCTCCTGCGAGTGCCGCGATCACCTGGGCCGCGGAGTACTGGCCCGCCGCCGTCGGGGTCCACTGGAGGTTGTCGACCTGGCCGTCCGGGAGGTTGAGGACGTAGGTGCCGTTGCTCATGTCGCCGCCGATGGCCAGATGGGCGACGACCTCGTCTGATGAGAGGTTGCTGAACGACACGCTCACGCTCGCAAGGGTGCCGCTTGCGCTCAGGAGGATCGTCGCCGTGCCCGTCCCCGTGGAGCCCGAGGCGTCCGCAGTCGGGCGGATCTGCGCCACGTAGAGGGTGGGCGGGATGTTCGTGATGGTGACCGTCGCGGAGCTCGCGGCCCCGACCGTGTAGGAGCTGCCCGCGCCCAGCGTCAGGACGACCGTGCTCGACGAGGAGCCGGACAGCGACGCGCTCGGCACGACGGCGATCGCCGCCGAGGCCGCGCCGCCGGGGATGGTCACCGTGCCCGACAGGCCCTGGTAGTCGATCCCGTCCACAGCGGATCCGCCGACCGTGTAGTTGACCGTGATCGGATCGGAAGCGTCGCCGGTGCGCGTCACCGTGAAGGCCCCGGGATTCGAGCCGCTCGTGTCCGCGTTCGCCTGCGTCGCCGCGATGGTGACGACGTCGGGCGCGGACGGCGTGATGTCATACACCTCGACGAGCGCGATGCCCGTCGAGTTGTTGTTGCCGCTCACGAGGACCGTGTAGTTGCCCGAGGCGAAGGTGCCCGCCAGGGCCGAATCGAGGCTGCCCGCTGCGAACGGGAAGGCCCCTGCCAGGGTGAAGTCTGCGCTTAGGGTCGCGGCGTCGGCGCCGTTGCCAACCGGGGTCCCCCAGTTGTCGTTGCTCGCGATCGTGATGTTGGAGTTGACCACGGTGATCGCCGGGTCGCCGAGCGTTCCCGCGACGCCGAGGGCCGCCAGGGCCGGGCCGGCGGCGCGCACGAGCAGTGTCCTAGTGCCGGTGCCGGGCCCGAGCGAGAATCCCGGAATCATGATGTTGCCGCTGGTTCCCACCTGACCCCGCGTCGAAAGATTGATGAGGCGCGCGGTCGTCGGCGTGGGCGCGACCTCGTACACCTCGAGCAGGGCGAGTCCCGTGGTTGCGCCGGCGCCGGAGACCTGTGCCGTGTATGCTCCTGCCGGAAGCGTCACGACGAGTGCGGAGTCGGTGCTTCCGGGAATCAGGGGAAACGCGCCAACGGAGCTCATGACCGCGGCGGTCGCGCTCCCGCTGCCCCATCCCTGATTCGACTGGATCAGGGCGCCCGATGAGTTAAATATCGAAAGCACAGGGGCTTCTAACAATCCTGGCGCGCCCTGGGGCACGATCTGGGAAAGCGACGGGCCGACGGCGCGGATAAGCACGGTGTCCGGGTCGCCCGGCCCTACGACGAGGCCCGCGATCATGATGTCGGGCCCCGTTCCGACCTGGCCCCTAGTCGAGATGTTCGAGAGCCTGGGGGAGTCGGCCCGGGCCAGTGCTGCGAGCACCGACACGAACACAACCCCGAATACACCTAGGCGCAGACTCTGCGCTGAAGCTGCGGAGACAGGACCAGACATTGGGCTTAGTGACGGCCGACACCCGAATCGGTAACAGACGAATGATGGAAATTATGAAAATCTCTTACCGACCGAGCATCTATCACTAATGGGCTAAGGGCGTATCCGACCAGAAGTCCCGCGCAATGATTATTGTACGTGTATTCGCTACGCATTAACCGGCGCTATGTTACAAAATACGAAGTTGCGTCGCGCCCGGAACGCACGCATCGCCGCCGCCGCCCGTGCCGCGGCGGCAACTGGGCCGGGCCTGCCACTGTGGCAGGCGGCGCCAAGGCTGGCAAAAGGACCCCCGCCCGCGTTTTCCCGCGAGGGCTTCGGGGCCCCAGCTTCGCCGTCGCAACGAATGTGCAAGTGGCGCGACGCCCTCTCGATCCTGCCAAAGGGCCCGCGGTGCCTGCCTTCAGGCGATCTCGAAGAAGGGGGTGCCCTCGCCGTGGCCGACGATGGAGCACTCACACGGAAGCACGGGGCGCACCGCAGCGAGCGCCTTTTCCACGGCGTCGCGCGAATTGCAGTCCCTCGAGAGGTGCGCGAGGTAGACCCGCCGCCAGCGGGGGCTGGCTGCGCTCGACAGCAGCTCGCTCATCCGCTCGTTCGACAGGTGGCCGTGGCGGCCCCCGATCCGCCGCTTGAGCGTCCATGAGCGCCTGGGGTCCGCCTCAAGCATCCGGGGGCAGTGGTTGGCCTCGACCACGACGACATCGGACTCTCGGATGCTGTCGCGAACGCTCTTGGGCGCGTGGCCCAGGTCCGTCACCCAGGCGAGGGTTCTCTGAGGCGAGAAGAGGTCGCCGTCCCCCCCGCACGTGAAACGGAAGCCGACCGGGTCCTGGGCGTCGTGGGGGATCGCGAAGCTCTCTACAAGCAAGTCGCGGTAGTGGAATGACGATCCGGTCGCGAAGATCCGCCAGTGCGGGCTCCACGACAGCTCCCTCTGGATGGCGCGGGCCGTGGAGGCGTTCGCGAAGAACCTCAGGTTGGGGAACCTCTTCAGGCTCTCGATCCCCGACGAATGGTCGCTGTGCTCGTGCGTGACGAACACCGCGTCGACCCGCTCGATCGACTCGCCCGACGCGGAAATCATTGCGGCCAGGCGCCGGGCGGAGAAGCCGGCGTCCAGAAGAATCCGCGCCCGCTCCGTCACGACCAGGGCGCTGTTGCCCGAGCTGCCGCTGCCCAGTATGCAGAATCTCATCGCCATCCCGGCGCATCATCAGTCCCGGGCCGCCGGAGGCGCAACGGTATTCAATGCGCCCGGTTGACCCGAGCGCGAATTGTGTTACCTCTGCACCTCTATGCCGACGAGTGCGAGGGACGCCGGGACCGGCGACGTGTACGTCACGCGCCAGGTGCACTTCAACGCCGCGCACCGGCTGCACAACCCGGCGCGCGGCAGGCTCTGGAACGAGCGGACGTTCGGGCCGTGCGCCAACCCGAACGGCCACGGGCACAACTACGTCCTGGAGGTGACCGTGCGGGGCCGGCCGGACCCGCAGACCGGCTATGTCCTCGATCTCGGGGAGCTCAAGCGGATCCTGGAGAGGGCCGTCGTCGGCCCGTGCGACCACCGGAACCTCAACAAGGACGTCGCGTTCCTCAAGGGAACGATACCGACGGCCGAGAACCTCGCGGTAGCGTTCTGGCGGCGCATCGCCCCTCGCATCAAAGCGGGCGAGCTGCACTGCGTCCGCCTGTACGAGACGCCCCGCAATTTCGCCGAATACCGCGGGCCTGGCCACGTGCAATGAGCAAGGCGAAGCGCATGTACCTGCACCCCACCGCCGAGGGTGGGCTCCCGCGAGTCAACCGCTCATACGACTCCCGATTCCGCCCGACGCCGAGCTACCGCGCCTCGCTGCCCGACATAATGGACGCGGAGCACCACCCGATTAGGGGGGCTCACGTGCCCATCCAGCAGGTCGGCGTCTCCGGCTTCAGGCTGCCGCTTAAGTTCCGCAGGAAGAAGGGCGCCACCGTGACGCTCGAGACGAGCGTGACCGGCACCGTCTCGCTGGAGGCCGAGCTCAAGGGGATAAACATGAGCCGGATCCTGCGTTCGTTCTATGATCACAAGGGAGAGGTGGTGACGGGCGAGACCATCGGCCGGATCCTCAAGAAGTACCTCCGGCGGGTCCGCACGAAGGACGCGCGCCTGAGGCTCGAGTTCTCCTATCCCATCCTCCAGAGGAGCCTGCGCAGCGGCCTCGAGGGCTACCAGTATTACGATGTGGCCTTTGAGGGCGTGCTGACGCGCACAGGCAGACTCCGGCGCTTCGTCCATTTCGACTTCGTTTACTCGTCGGCCTGCCCCTGCTCGGCCGAGCTGGCCGAGCACGCGCGCGACGCGCGCGGGGCCTACGCCGTCCCTCACTCACAGAGGAGCAGGGCCCGGCTCACGATCGAGGAGGCCGAGGGCAGGAAGATCTGGATCGAGGACATCCAGGCGAAGTGTGCCCGGGCGCTCGGGACGGAGACCCAGGTGATGGTGAAGCGCGAGGACGAGCAGGCATTCGCAGAGTTGAACGGCGCCCACCTCAAGTTCGTCGAGGACGCGGCGCGGCTGCTCTACCAGGCTTTCGACGCCGACCCGAGGATCAGGGACTTCCAGATCGCCTGCTCGCACCTCGAGTCGCTGCACTCCCACGACGCCGTGAGCGTGATCTGCAAGGGCCTGAGGGGTGGGTTCACGGCCGATTTCATGGATTTCTCCCTGCTGAGGTGCTAGCGGCGCGCGATCGGAAAGCCATGGCAGCCCGCTTCAAGCCCCCTGTAATAGTCATAACCGGCGCGTCGCAGGGAATCGGCGCCGCCATAGCCAGGGCCTTCTCGGCCGAGCTTCCAGGCGTCCGGCTGGCGCTTGTCGCGCGCAACGCGCGAAACCTGGCCTCGGTCGCCCGCTCCTGCGCGCGCCTTGGCGCCAAGGCCGAGCTCTTCACGTGCGACGTCACGGACGAGGCCGCGGTCTGCGCGATGGAGCGCGCCGTCCGGCAACGGCTGGGCCCTGTGGACGTGCTGGTGAACAATGCGGGCAAGTATTTCGGCGCGCCGTTCCTGGGCACGAGTTCGGCCGACTTCGACCGGACGCTGGCCGCGAACCTCAGGAGCCTTTTCCTGGTGACCCGGGCGTTCGCGCCGGCGATGGTGCGCCGGCGCCGGGGCGACATCTTCAACATGGGCTCCATCGCGGGACTCACTGCCTACCCGGGCGGGTCGGCCTACACGGCCGCCAAGTTCGGCGTCGCCGGGCTCTCAAAGGCCATGCGGGCGGAGTTCAAGGACAAGGGGGTCCGGGTCTGCTGCGTCCACCCCGGGGCCACGGTCTCGCCCTCATGGAAGGGCAGCGGAGTCGCGAAGGCGCGGATGATGCCGGCGGAGGACGTGGCAAGGGCCTTCGTCACCCTTTTCAGAATGACGCGGCGCACGGTCGTCGAGGAGATCGTGCTTCGCCCGCAGCTCGGCGACGTCTAGGGGCGTCCCCGGGGCGCGCCCGGGGATCCCGCACCCTGCACGACCCGCGGGCGCATTCTTTGCAGAATGCAGGAATCCCGTGGAATCCGGCCGAAGGTTGCCAGCATAAGGCAGTGATTGATAATATTTAGCAGCGAGGCGGGCATATTGGCACGGCTCCGGCTCAAGGATCCGCATGAACAGGCACTGGACGCCCGGGCGGGGCGAGCAGGGCCACCGCCAATGAACAGCCTTAACTCATTCATCTTTGCCCTTATCGGATCGGTCATGGGTCTCCTTCCCGCGGTGTTCCCGTCGTGGTTTCCCCCGACCGGGGCCGACCAGTCGAGCACCCGCGCGCTCTGGCTCGACACCATGGGGGTGGTGCAGGCCGGCCTGGGCGTGGGGTTCCTCATCCGCGCGCACGTTGTCCCCGCCGCGTTGCGGATCCTCTCGGCGATCCCGACGAGCGACCGCGGCGCGTTCGCGCTTCCCGATACCCACAGCGTGGCCGGGCGGTGACCAGGGGACCCGGAGATTGCGCCGGTACCCCGGGGCGCCGACCGCCGGGACTTGCGCAGCGGCCTACAGCAGTGTGGCCTGGCCGCCCGCTGCCGGCCTTAGCCCGACGGCACCGTAGCCCTTCTCCGTGAGGACGCGTCCTTGGGGCGTCCGCTGCAGGTAGCCCTCCTGGATGAGGAAAGGTTCGTGCACCTCCTCTAGGGTCTCGGCCTCCTCGCCCACGGCCACAGCGATCGTGGTCATCCCGACCGGCCCGCCCCGGTAGTTCTCGGCCATCGCGCGCAGCATCCGCTTATCCATCTCGTCGAGGCCAGCCGCGTCGATCTCGAGGAGCGCGAGGCCGGCGGAGGCCACGTCGCGGGTGATGACCCCGCCGGCGCGCTCCTGGGCAAAGTCGCGGACGAAGTTGATCAGGTTGTTGGCCACGCGCGGCGTGCCGCGGGCGCGGGACGCGATCTCCGCGGCGCCGCCCTCGTCGATCTCGACCTTGAGGAGCTTGCACGTCCTGCGCACGATCTGGTGGAGGGTGGCCTTATCGTAGTAGTCCAGGCGCGTCTGTAGGGTGAATCTCGACCTGAGCGGGGCCGTGAGGAGGCCCGAGCGCGTCGTCGCCCCTATGAGCGTGAACCGCGGAAGCGTCAGCCGCACGCTCCGGGCGTTCGGCCCCTGGTCGATCATGATGTCGATCCGGAAATCCTCCATGGCCGAGTAGAGGTACTCCTCGACCGTCTTCGGGATCCGGTGGATCTCGTCGATGAAAAGCAGGTCCCCCTCCTGCAGGTTGGTCAGCAGCCCGGCCAGGTCGCCCGCCTTTTCGACGACGGGTCCCGAGGTCACTCGGACGCTCCTTCCGAGCTCGTTTCCGAGGATGAACGCCAGCGTGGTCTTGCCGAGACCCGGTGGACCCGAAAGGAGGATGTGGTTAAGGGGATCGCCCCGCTTCCTGGCGGCCCCGACCATCACCTGCAGGCGCTCGATCGTCTTCGTCTGTCCCGCGAAGTCCGAAAACAACAGGGGCCTGAGGGCCGCCTCCGCCGGGGTGACCGGCGCCGCCAGGGTCGACGAGATGAACCCCGTCCCCTTGGCGCGGTCCCCTGCGGGAGTGGAGGGCGTCATTTCCATTCCAGCTCGGCGCCGAGGGAGCGGAGATTCTCGACGAAGCGAGGGTGGGCCCGCTTGATGATCTCCGCGTTTCGCACGACGCTGCGGCCCGGAATCGACGCCGCGACCATGGTGAGAGCGACGGCGGCCCGGATCACGTAGGGAGAATCGACCACGGCGGGCCTCAGCGGCCTGTTGCCAAAGACGACGATGCGGTGGGGATCGCTCACGAGCACGTGTGCCCCGAACTTCGCCAGCTCAGGCATCCACGAGAAACCGTTTTCGTAGACTTTGTTCCAAAAGTGGATCGTGCCCTCGCAGCGGGTGGACAGCGCGACAAGCAGCGGCAGCAGGTCCACCGAGAAATACGGCCACGGGGCGGCCTCGATCTTGGGCAGCAGGTTGCTCGTGTACGGCTTCTCGATGACCCTCGGCTGTCCGGCGAGCACGACCGCGGTGTCGCCCTCGTGGCCCACGGTCACGCCCAGCTTTGCGAACGAGCGCGCGATAAGGTCGAAGTGCCGCGGCACGGACCTGAGGACCCGCACGTCGCCGCCCGTAATCGCGCCGAGCGCCAGGAACGTCGTCACCTCGTGGTAGTCCGAGCCTATCTCGATCGTCGCCCCGTGCAGGGCCCTCGCGCCCGCGACCGAGAGCATGCTGGTCCCGATCCCTTCGATCTTCGCCCCCATCGCGACGAGCGCGTTACAGAGCTCTTGGACGTGGGGCTCGCTTGCCGCGTTAATCAGGGTGGAGGTTCCGCGCGCCAGGGCCGCGGCCATCGCGAAGTTCTCGGTCACGGTCACCGACATGTAGTCGAGCCAATGGCGGGCTGCGCGGAAGCCCCCGTCCACCGATATCGACAGCGGGTCTCCCTCGTGCACGGTGGCGCCGAGCGCGGAGAGGACCTGCAGGTGCGGATCGATCTCGCGGACGCCGAGCGAGCACCCCTTCGCGTTCGACCGCAGGGCGATCCTTCCCATCCGGCGCAGCAGCGCCGGATACAGGAGAACGGTCGAGCGCATGTCCTGGGGGAGCTCGGCGTTCGCGAGCGTATTCCGGAACGACCGGTGGTCGACCCGCATGACGCCCGATGCCCGGTCCCATTCTATCGCCGAGCCCTGCGCCTGGAAGAACGACACGAGCTTGTCGAGGTCCGTTATGTCGGGGACGTTCGTCAACGTGACCGGCTCGTTGGTGAGCAGCGTGGCGCAGAGGATGGGCAGCACGGCGTTCTTGTTGCCCGAGGGAGTCACTGTTCCGGACAGCGGTTTGCCGCCGTTTACGACGAGATCGGCCATGGAAAAGGAAAAGGCGTCCGCGCGCGGCGGACGCCTTGGAATGCGCTCCTTGAGGAGCGCCTTGGCAAGACCTAAACGGCGGGTCAGATCGCGCCGCCGCCCTGGTGGCCCTCGGAACGGGGATCGCCGCGGTCCCGGCCGAAGCCTCCCCGGTGGCGCCTGCGCCGTCGGCCGCCTTGGCGATCTCCACCGCGGTCGCCGCCGCGGGCCTCCTGTTCGCCGCCCTGGGGGGCTCGGTCGCCGCGGTAGCCCTGGAATTCGCCGCCGCGCCCGCGTCCGCCGCGGTGGCGCCTGCGGTGACGGTGGCCCTCCTGGAAGGGCTCGCCGGCGCTCTCCCGCCCGGCGGGCGCTTCAGCCGGCTTGCTGCCGCCGAACAGGCGCTTCAGCCAGCCGAAGAAGCCGCCTGCGGCAGGCTTTGCCTCCTGGGGAGCGCGGTCCGCCTGGAACGGCTGCTCGGGGCGGGGGCGCTGCTCGAACTGCGGGCGCTGATCGCGCTGCGGCTGGTTGCGGCGGAAGTCGCGTCCCTCCGGACGCGGCTCGCTGCGGTCGTCCCTGCGGTCGGCGCGGAACGTGGGCCGGCCCTCGCCGACGCCTCGGTCAGGGCGGTCGCCGGGATGTGACTCGCGCGGCGACAGGGCCGAGGGCGATTCCCACCTCACAGCGGGGCGGGCCGACTCGGCGGGTGGAAGGATCTGGATTTCCGGCTTCTCCGCCACCGGCTCCGGCGGGCTCGCCGGGGCCGCGGGTGCGTCAGCCGCGTTGGTGGCCTCGGCATCCGCCGCGGCTGGCGCCGCGGGGACCTCGACATTGGCCGGCTCCGAAGCCGGCGCGCTCGCGCCATCTTGGCTCGCGAACGGATTCTTGTACTCGCGCTCGTGCGTTATGACCTCGACGGCGGTGGGCTTGTAGTCGCTCTTCACCGCAGTTGCCGCTGGGGCCGAGGCGCTCACTGGGCGCCTGCCGCGGGAGAGGCCCGACCCGCGTGTGCTGCCGAAGCTTCCGGCAGGGGTCTCGGCTCCAGCGGCTGGGGCCGGACCATCGCCGGCCGGGGCCGCGGGAGCGCCGGACTGATTTGTATCTGTCATTGTGTTTTTGTTTTGTGTAGTGGCGCTCACCGGAATGCGGGAGCGGCCGTTGTTGATGCGGCGCCGCGGAGCGCATGGGGACGCGCTCGGACGCAAACGCCGAAGCGGATAAGTCTCGCTCAGTCTTGCCCGGCGGGCAACTCCAAAAGAGATCCGGCCCGACCCCGCCAATTGCATCTTGCACCCGCCCGCCGCGGCCGCAGTTTCGACGCAAATGGACAAGTTCGAGGAGATATTCAGGATGCAAGACGCGCTCAACCGGAGGATAGGCGTGGAATTGCCGCCGGGGAGCGACGAGGAGAAGGCCAAGTGGATACTCAACTACACGCGGGCCATGCAGCAGGAGCTCGCGGAGCTCGTCGATTCGGTGCCCTGGAAATGGTGGGCGAAGTACCAGGAGTTCGACGCGCAGAACGCCCGGGTGGAGGTCGTGGACCTCTTTCATTTCCTTGTCTCCCTCGCGCGGACCCTCGGCATGAGCGCGGACGACGTCTACCAGGCGTACGTGAAGAAGAACCAGGTGAACCTCCAGCGCCAGGAGACCGGGTACGCCAAGAAGGACGAGTCCGACTCCCGCCACATCTGAAGGGCCGTCCGCCCCTGGCGGGCCCGCGTGGGTTCTCAGCGCGAGACGACGAAAGCGGCCTGGACGTCAACGGCCACGTAGCCGTCCTCGATGATCGAGGTGCGCAGCTTGAGCTTCGCCTTGCCGTAACGCGCGAGCGCGTCCTTGAACTCGGCGATCGCAGCCTGTGCCGGGCGCTCGCAGATCGCGCGAAGGTCGCCGATCACCGGGCGCCTGTAGGCAGCCCGGCTCTCCTTGACGACGATGTGCCACACCGGCTTGTCTGTGTTCTCCGCCCTCATCAGCTCCCACACGACGCCGTAACCGGCGAGCGTCGCAAGCGCGACAAGGCTCCCGCCGAACGCCGTGTTGAGCGAGTTCTTGTTCTGCTCCTTTGGGGCGGTCAGCACCAGCGCGCGGTCGTCGCTCACCTGCACGCCGACGCCCATGGCCTTCGCGAGCGGGATCATCTCGTGGAGGAACAACTCGAGCGCCGGAACCTTGACGGGCTTCATCGCGCCCGAGGCTGGACGATTTATTGCTCCGCGTCAAAGCCGGCGCGTCCATTCCCCGCGAATATGGGCACGCGGTGCGTAAAATACTGTAAATAAGTGCAATACGAGTGATTAAGCGGCCGCCCGGGCCGCACCGGACCCGGGGGGCGCATGTCCGGGCAGCGGCCCCGCTTCGGTGTTGCCGGGCCCTCATGCCCGCTTCACCTTTCGCCAATGAACGTCTCGCTAGGCAGGCGGCGAGTATTGGCCACGGCCTTGGCCTGCCTTCTGCTGTACGGCGCCGTCGGCTTCTTCGTCATCCCGCCGATCGCCAGGTCTCAGGCGCAGAAGCGCCTCTCGGCCGAGCTTGGCCGGACGGTGTCCATCGGGAAGCTGCGGGTGAACCCCTTCATGCTGTCAGCGGCGATCGAGGACTTCGACGTGGCCGAAAGGGACGGCCGCGGCTCCTTTCTCGGATGGAAGCGCCTCTACGTGAGGTTCGATGCCCTGCGCTCGCTTGCCGGCGCGTGGGTGCTCGGCGACATCGAACTCGACGGCTTCCACGCCGGCGCGGTGGTGAATCCCGACGGGTCCTTCAACTTCTCCGACCTGATCTCGAAGTTTGCCCCGCCGCCGGCGGGCCCCCCGCCGAAGCCGGCCCCGTCCGTCCTGATCGGCAACCTCAGGGTCTCGCAGGCCCGAGTGGACTTCAGCGACCACTCCCTCAGGCACCCGTTCGCGACCACGATCGGCCCGGTGACGTTCTCGCTCACGGGTTTTCGGGCCACCGGCCGCCGGGGCGCCCCGTACCAGTTCGCCGCGAAGACCGAGGCGGGCGAGAGCCTTGAGTGGAAGGGAACCCTCTCCGCCAATCCCTTCGAGTCCCGCGGCGAATTCGACGTCGAGAACGTCGTCCTCAAGAAGTACTCGCCCTACCTCGAGGCGAGATCGCGGGCAGACCTCACCGCGGGCAAGCTCTCCCTGCGCGGCCGTTACCACCTGGACCTCAACCCGATGAGCCGGCTGCTGGTGCTAGGCGACTCCGAGGTGCATCTTCGCGACCTGAGGGTCGTCGAGCGCTCGAGCGGAAGCCCCGTGCTTGAACTGGACTCACTCGATGTCACGGGCATCCAGGCGGACGCGGTGCAGCCAAGGGCGTCGGCGGAACGCGTCGCTCTCGCCGGCGGCCACCTCACGGTGCGCAGGAACAAGGACGGCTCGGTGAATCTCCTCTCGCTGTTGGGGCCGGCTGCGGCGCCGCAGGGCGCCGTCGCGAGCGCCGCCCCGGCCGCCGTTCCCATGGTCTCCGCCGGCGAGGTGGCTCTCAGGGATTTCTGGGTCGACATCGCCGACGACGCGCCCTCCCACCGCGCGAACCTGTCGCTGAGGAGCCTGCAGCTCTCGCTAAAGGATTTCACCCTTGCCAGCGAGGCCGCGATGCCGCTGCGCCTTTCCTTTGAATGGGCACCGAAAGGAACCGTCGAGCTCGATGGCACCGTGGCCCTGAAGCCCGGGCCAAGGGCCGACCTGAAGGCCAACATAGCGGCCATGGAGATTCTTCCCTTCAGCCCGTACCTCGAGGAGCTCGTGAACGCGCGGGTGACCCAGGGGGCTGTGTCGGCATCCTGCCGTCTGCGCGCGTCCCTGGCCTCCGGACAGCCCGCGGTGGCGCTTGAAGGCGACATGCGAGTGGAGAACCTGGGCATCGTTGACGCGGCCCGCGACAAGGCGCTCCTCGGACTCTCGAGTCTCCGGCTCTCCGGGGTGAAGGCCGCCACCACGCCGAAGCTGGCGGCGTCGGTGCGGCAGGTCGACCTCCTCGGCCCCTACGTCCGCGTGCGCGTCGACGCGGACCGATCGCTCAACCTCGCCTCGCTCTTGAGGCGCGCAGAGCCGTCCCCGGCCGCGCCCCCCGGGGGCGCCGCTGCTGCGGGGGCCGCGGCGAAAATTGAGATTGGCCGCGTCGCAATTACCGGCGGCGACCTCAGCTTCACCGATATGTCCGTCGATCCCAACGTGCGGGTGTCGCTGAGCGAGCTTGCCGGGTTCATTTCCGGGCTGTCATCGGAGAACCTTGCGCGGGCCGACGTGGCGCTGAAGGGCATGGTCGGCGACCAGGGTCCCGTCGAGATCACAGGCAAGCTCGATCCCCTTGGTGCACACAGGTTCGTCGCGCTGGATATCGGCATGAAGAACGTGGACCTGCTCCCGCTGAGCCCGTACGTAGGCAAGTACGCGGGATACGAGCTCGCTCGCGGCCAGCTCGTGGTCGACTCGAAGGTCAAAGTCGACGGCGAGAAGCTCGATTCGACAGTCGTCGTTACGCTCAACCAGTTCACGCTCGGGTCGGCGACCGCAAGCCCGGACGCAACGGCGCTGCCCGTGAGGCTGGGCGTGGCCCTGCTCAAGGACGTCGACGGAAAGATCGTGATAGACCTGCCCTTGGAGGGAAGCCTGGCCGACCCGAGTTTCCGGATCGGCAAGGTCGTGCTCCGGGTGGTCGTCAACCTCCTGACCAAGGCCGCCGTCTCACCCTTCACCCTGCTTGGCTCGATGTTTGGCGGAGGAGGCGAGGAGCTCTCATTCCAGGAGTTCGCCCCGGGCAGCAGCGAGCTCCAGGCGTCGGAGCTCCCCAAGCTCGGGGTCGTCGCGAAGGCGCTGGCAAACCGGCCCGGTCTCAGCCTGGGCCTTGAGGGCGGCTTTGACACCGCGGCGGACACATACGCGCTCAAGCGCTCGATGCTCGCCGAGCTTGTGAGGGGCCAGATCTGGGAGGAGCGCCACGCCGCCGACCCCAACATCGCCCCGCCAGACAAGCTCGAGATCTCTCCGGAGGAGAACGCCGCCATGGTCAAGAAGCTCTTCGACTCGAAGTTCCCGCCCGGCACGCAGTTTGGCACGCCTCTGCCGCCGCCGCCCGCGGTGGAGCCACCGCCACCGGGTCCCCCGCCAGGGCTCCTTGAGCGCATCGTGAACGCGCTGACGTCCAGAAGAGAGCGCGACGAGGCGGCTGCGCGCAAGAGGGCCGAGGACCTCGCCTCCCAGCATGCTAAGGACGTGGAGCAGGCCGCCGCCGCGGGCCTGCCTCTTGAGGTGATGACGGGAAGGCTGGCCGAGTCGATACAGGTCGGTGCCAACGACCTCGGCGCTTTGGCCACCGAACGCGCGCGGCGCGTTAGGGATTATCTGATCGACACGGGCCGCATCGCGCCCGAGCGCCTCTTCCTCGCGCAGGGCGCGGGTCACAAGGAGCATGGCACGGGCCCGCGCGTGTTCCTGAGCCTCCAGTAGGAAGGGCCCGCCGGGCTTGCGGCGCGCCTCGGGCGCGTTTGAGTGGGCTGATGGCAAGAGCCGAAGAGCCCAAGATCATCTTCTCGATGATCGGCGTCTCGAAGAGGATCGAGCGCAAGGAGATCCTCCGCGACATCTCGCTGTCGTTCTACTACGGCGCCAAAATCGGGGTCCTTGGGCTCAACGGCTCCGGGAAATCGTCCCTGATGCGCATCCTTGCGCTTCGCGACACGGAGATCGAAGGCCGCGTCCACATCGAGCCGGGTTACGAGGTCGGCCTCCTCGAGCAGGAGCCCCAGCTTGCGGCTGGGACCACGGTTCGCGCGAGCGTCGAGGAGGGGGTCAGGCATCTCGCGGAGCTCGTCGCGGCGTATGACGCGACGTGGGACGAGCTCAACACCGCCGAGGGCGAGGCCGCCAAGGAGGCCATCGCCGAGCGCCAGGGCGAGCTTCACGAGAAGATCGAGGCCCTTGGGGCCTGGGACGTGGGGCCCCAGGTGGAGATGGCGATGGACGCCCTCCGCTGCCCCCCCGCCGACCAGGTCGTGGACCAGCTCTCGGGCGGCGAGCGCCGGCGGGTCGCGCTCGCGCGCCTACTCCTGCGCAAGCCCGCGGTGCTTCTCCTCGACGAGCCGACCAACCACCTTGACGCGGAGAGCGTCCAGTGGCTCGAGCAGCACCTCGCCCGCTACGAGGGAACGGTGATCGCCGTCACCCACGACCGCTACTTCCTCGACAACGTCGCGCAGTGGATCCTCGAGCTCGACCGGGGCCACGGCATCCCATGGAAGGGCAACTATTCCTCATGGCTCGAGCAGAAGCAGAAGAGGCTCGCTGTCGAGCAGCGCACCGAGGACCGCCGCCAGAAGGCGATGGCCCGCGAGCTCGAGTGGATCCGCAAGTCGGCGGTGGCGCGCCGGGTGAAGTCGCAGGCGCGCATCACCGCCTACGAGTCGATGCTGAAGGATTCCGTAGACGAGAAGGAGAGGGACTTCGAGATCGTGATCCCCCCCGGGCCGCGCCTCGGCACGCTAGTGGTGGAGGCCAGGGGTCTCGCGAAGGCCTACGGGGAGAACCTTCTCTTCGACGACCTTTCCTTCTCGCTCCCGCCGGGAGGCATCGTCGGCGTCATCGGACCGAACGGCGCTGGCAAGACGACGCTCATCCGCCTGATGACCGGGGCGGAGAGGCCGGACGCCGGGACGCTCCGGATCGGCGAGACAGTCAAGATCGCCCATGTCGACCAGTCGCGCGACTCGCTCCCGGGCCACCTCACGATCTACGAAGCGATCAGCGGCGGCGAGGAGATCCTGAGGATGGGGGGGCGCGAGGTGAACGCCAGGGCCTATTGCGCGCAGTTCGGGTTCACCGGCCCCGACCAGCAGAAGAAGGTGGGCGTCCTCTCGGGGGGCGAGCGCAACCGGGTCCACCTCGCCCGCCTGCTCAAGGCCGGGGCCAACCTCGTCCTGCTCGACGAGCCGACGAACGATCTGGACGTCAACTCGATCCGCGCGCTGGAGGATGCGATCGAGAACTTCGCCGGCTGCGCCGTGGTCGTCTCCCACGACAGGTGGTTCCTCGACCGGGTCGCGACCCACATCCTCGCATTCGAGGGAGAGAGCACCGCGCGCTGGTTCGCCGGGAACTACTCGGGATACATGGAGGACCTTCACCGCAGGCGCGGCAAGGATGCCGACCAGCCCCACAGGATCAAGTACCGGCGCCTGACGCGCTCGTGACGTCGTCCCAGGAGCTCAGGCGCCTCCGAGCAGGGATTTCAGGTCCGCGAGCGAAAGACGCTCTGCCGCCGCATCGCTCGCCTCGAAGACCCCGGCAAGGAGCGCGCGCTTGTCCCCCTGGAGGGACAGCACCCTCTCCTCCACCGTCTCCGGGCACACAAGCTTGTAGCTCGTTACGACGCGGGACTGGCCGATCCGGTGCGCCCGGTCCGTCGCCTGCGCCTCTGCCGCGGGGTTCCACCACGGGTCAAAATGGACGACCGTGTCCGCCCCGGTGAGGTTGAGCCCGGAGCCGCCAGCCTTGAGCGAGAGCAGGAAGACGGGCACGTCGGCCGACGACTGGAAGCGGTCTATCTCGAGCTGGCGCGCCGCCGGCGCCATCGAGCCGTCGAGGTAGCAGTGGGCGGTGCCCGCCGCCTGCAGCTCCGCGCGGAGCAGGGCGAGGAGCGAAGTGAACTGCGAGAACACGAGGAGGCGGTGGCCGCCGTCCGCGGCCTCGGCCAGAATCTCGAGGAAAGCGTCGAGTTTCGCCGACCCCGCGTAGGGTGCGCCGGATCCCCCCCCCGGAGGATCCGCGCCCTCGCTCCCGACGAGCCGCGGATCGCAGCAGATCTGGCGCAATCTCAGCAGCTGGGTTAGCGCCGCGAGGCGCACCCGCGCCTCCGGGGCGCCGGAGGCCTCGAGGTCGAGAAGCTGGCGCTCCGACCTCTCCTCGAAGGAGCGGTAGCGCGCGGCCTGCTCGGCCTCAAGCGCGCACCAGACGACCTGCTCGATCCGCGCGGGCAGCTCCGGAGCCACCGATCCCTTCGTCCGGCGCAGGATGTAGTGCGCCGCCTTGGCCCTCAGCCGGTCGTCCAGCCAGGCGCGCTCCTCGGCGCGGGCGCCCTCGGGAACCCGCTCGACGTAGCCCGGAAGGGCAAAATCGAAGAGCGCGCGCAGGTCGTCGAGGGAGTTCTCGACGGGAGTGCCCGTCAGCAGGAACCGCCCCCGCGACCTGAGGGAGCGCAGCGCCCGCGCGTTCTGCGACCGGCTGTTCTTCACGTGCTGCGCCTCGTCGCCGACGACGCACGCGAACTCGACCGAAGCCATGAGGTCGCGGTCCCGCGCAAGTGTCCCGTAGGAGGTGATGACGAGGTCCCAGTTCGCAAAGTCGCCCACCTCCCGCAGCCGGCGATCCCCGCGGTGGGCGAAGACCCGCAGGCCAGGTGCGAAGCGCGCCGCCTCGCGCCGCCAATTCTCGACGAGCGAGGCCGGGCATACGACGAGGCCCGGGCCGGATCCGGCCGTCGCCGCGCATAGGAGCGCGAGGGCCTGCAGGGTCTTGCCTAGGCCCATCTCGTCGGCCAGCACGCCGCCCAGGCCGTTCCGATGGAGGTGCCAGAGCCACGCGGCGCCGATCCGCTGATAGGGGCGCAGGACAGCCTCGAGGCCGGGCGGCACGGGCGCCGGCTCGAGCCGGGAGAGGTTGCGCAGCGCCGCGGTCCGCGCGCGCCACTCGTCCGGGGGCCGGAAGCCGGGCGAAAGCCGCTCCACCAACTCCTCGACGTCGGCGGCCCGCGCGGCGCCGACATGCTGGGTCCGGCGCGCGCAGGCGGCGTCCGGCCCACCCCCGGCGAGGGCCCGTTGCGCATCGGCGAGCCTTCGCACGCGCTCCGGGTCGACCAGGATTATTCTTCCATCGCACTCGGCGTAGGCGCGGCCGGCCGCGATCGCATCGCGGATGGCCCCGTCGCTCGCACCGGCGCCCCGGAGGCCGAGGGAGACCTCCCAGCCGTCGCCCGATGGCGAAACCTCGCACGTGATCTCCGCCGCGGCCAGGTGGGCCGTCCTCGCGGCGAAGTTTGGCGTGAACTCGGCCCCTAGTTCCCGCCGCAGGCGGTCGCCGTGCATCGCGATGAAGGACAAGGTCTTGTGGCGGTCGCGCAGCCACCATTTCCTGTTCGACGGCTCCAGGACAAACCCGGCGGCCCTGAGCAGCTCAACCACCTCGCCGTGGCGGGGGTCCTCGCGCGAGGGAAGGCTCAAAGCAAGGTAGTGCTCGGAGCCGTCGACGACCAGGGGCTCCCTTGCGGCGGGCCGCGGCGCGCGGCGGGCGGGTTGCGGCGCGGGGCTGGGGGCCGCCTCCGGCTCCTCTAGGAGCTCGTCGTGGCCCCAGGCCACCGGCCGCGCGTTCTCGACGAAGATCGGCCGGCCCGCCGCCGCGGCCGCGAGCTCGCGCAGCTGCCGGCGGCTCAGCTGGATGAAAGCGGGCGGCCTCGGGGTCGCGCACCAGCCTTGGAGCAGGGCTAGGGCGGGGGCGAGCCCGGGATCAGGCTCCGCCCCCGCGTCGAGCTCAACCCTGATGGCGACGGCGTCCCTTGCGGCCGCCGCGGGCAGGTTCGGCGGCAGGTGGAGTCGAAGGGCGGTCACGGCGTCCATGGTCAATGCTTTCAATTTTCCAGGAGAAATGGAATAAAACACGTGCAAAGCGGCTCCGAGACCCAGTAGCCCCATGACGAGCGAGTCCTTCACGCAGCTGGTTGACGCGCACTATGCGCCCCTCTACCGC
>Ga0181523_10001781_pt1 | contig 22313 bp, 18 predicted proteins | sample PEATcosm2014_Bin_43_FD_119752 | JGI IMG/M metagenome (GOLD analysis project Ga0181523, IMG submission 119752) | Peatland microbial communities from MTU Mesocosm Facility, Houghton, MI, USA - PEATcosm2014_Bin05_30_metaG | ecosystem: Environmental > Terrestrial > Soil > Wetlands > Peat | place... | reverse complement strand
TCTGGGAGTGGCCAGTTGGTATGATTTCGCCGTCGCCATTCAAGATGAGGCCCTCGAGCGCGGCTTGTTGTCGCGCGCAGCCTCCATCGTGCCCATCACGACCGCCGAATACCCGACGCGCGCGCGGCGGCCGGCCTTCAGCGTGCTCGATACTTCGGCGACCCGTGCGCTCATCGCTGCGCCCGCGGTGCATTGGCGCCACAACTTGAGGGTGATGTTGAATGAGCTTCGAACCTCGTAACCTGTGCATTACCGGAGGCGCGGGCTTCATCGGGGCGAACTTCGTGCGCCATTGGTTGGCGCGCACGCGCGAAGGCCGGGTGGTGGTGCTCGATGCGCTGACCTATGCCGGGAACCTCGAGAACCTCGCCGGCCTGGATCGCGATCCGCGCTACCTGTTCGTGCGTGGCGATATCTGCGACGAGGCGGCGGTGCGCGCGCTGCTCGAGCGGCATCGCATCGATACGCTGGTGCACTTCGCGGCCGAATCGCATGTCGATCGCTCGATCCTGGGTCCCGATGAATTCATCCGCACCAATGTGCTCGGCACGCATTCGCTGCTCAAAGCAGCCAAGGTGCTGTGGTTGGAGCGCAAGACCGTGCCCGCGCATCGCTTTCATCATGTGTCGACCGACGAGGTGTATGGATCGCTTGGGCCCGACGATGCGCCGTTCCACGAATCAAGCCCCTACGCGCCCAATTCGCCGTATTCGGCGAGCAAAGCCGCCTCGGATCATCTGGTGCGCGCCTATCGCGAGACCTATGGCCTCGACACGACGCTCACCAATTGCTCCAACAACTACGGACCCTATCAGTTTCCGGAGAAATTGATCCCGCTCACGTTCATCAACATCTTGATGGGCCAGGCGCTGCCGGTGTACGGCGACGGCCTGCAGGTGCGCGATTGGCTGCACGTGGCCGACCATTGCGAGGCGATTGCGCTCGCGCTTACGCGCGGCCGATCGGGCGAGGTGTACAACATCGGCGGCAACAGCGAGACCACCAACATCCGCATCGTTCGAACTTTATGCGGTTTGGCGGACGAGTTTCTGGCGGAGCGCGCGGATTTGCGCGCCGCTTATCCGGCTTCCCCGGCCGCGGGCGGAAAACTGTCAGTCGACTTGATCACCCACGTCCGTGACCGGCCGGGGCATGACCGGCGCTACGCCATCGACTATCGCAAGTCCGCACGCGAGCTCGGCTACGCCCCGTCTCGCGACCTTCAGAGGGGGCTACGCGAGACGCTGGAGTGGTATCTCGCCAACAGCGGCTGGTGGCAGGCTCTCCTCGGGCGCGATTACGCGGCCTGGGTGGAGAAGAACTACCAGCGGCAATAGGCCCTTCCGCTGGACTTTGGCGGTACGACTTGTGCCCCGGGTTCCCCTCTGCGGCGCAGAGTTGCCCTCTGCGGCGCAGAGGTTATGATGTGCGGCTGGGAAAACGAGCGATCCGTGTCGAATTCGTGGATGCAAGTGAGGTTTGGAAGCAAAATGCCAGGCGCTTTCTCGATGGTCGCCCTCGACTGGACGAGGTTCGTATTTGCGCGGACTACAGATCGATTGCATTTGCTGACGGCTGACGTAGGTTTCACCGCTGCCGGATCGCACCATGCGAAATAGGTTTTTGGGAGCCTTGCTCGCCATGATGTCGGTCGGGCTGACTGCATCGGCGCAGACCTCGGATACACTCCAGGCACTTAAGGACAGTCTGTCGCCGGATGCGCAGAGTTCCATACTGCAGGATGTCTTGGGCAAAGGGGGCGAATCGGGCAAGAAAACGGATCAAAAGCTCAAGACGCCGGAAACGGTGCTGCAGTCAACGGAGTTGCTTGAGTCGACCAAGAAAGGCAAGACGCTTGACGGCCGCACCCTGCGACGCTTGCTCGAAGATCCGGAATTGCGCCCCGACGATACGGTGATGATTGAGATGACACCGGTTGCCGAAATTTGTAAGCGCAACGGCCTAGGTGTGGAGAGTCAGAGTAACATCAACAATCCGAATGGCAACAACGGCCCAAACGGCCTCAACAGCTCGTCCCTGGGTGCAACCGCTCTGACCCCCCTCAACTCCCTCAATGCTCCTAACGGACTCAATGGCATCCCTGGCGTCGCTGGAGTCGGCGGAATCGGCGGAATCAACAGCCCCTATGGTCCTCCGCCGGTCATCACGTTTGATTTCAACCGCTGTCCGACGACTGCGGGAATTACAAAAACGGACGAAGAGAAAGCGGCCGCAGAAAAATTCCAGAAGCGGATTCTGAGCAACAATCCGTATCAGCTCAACCGCTTCGGTGTGCTCGAACTGCCCGGCTTGCCGGCGATACCGGTCGCCGGCCTGACGGCGTCCGAAGCGACCAAGCGGCTCAGCGCCGATCCGGAACTGAACGACTATTTCGTACGACTGACCCTGCTGCGCCTGACGCCGTCCGGCGGAGAAGGCCTAAAGCCGTTCGGTTATGATTTGTTCGAGGGTGTGCCGAGCACCTTCGCGCCGGTCACGGATATTCAGGTGCCGATCGACTACGTCGTGGGGCCCGGCGATACGTTGAATATTCAACTTTTCGGCAATGAATCGTCGAAGTACGAACTGACCGTCGGACGCGACGGCCGAATCAATTTCCCCAAGCTCGGACCCATCTTGGTGAGCGGCATGACCTTCGATGAGGCGCGCGAGACGATCGAGCAGCGAGTCGCGAAGCAGTTGATCGGAACCCGCATCAGCGTGACGATGGGCGATCTTCGCTCGATTCGCGTATTTGTGCTGGGTGAGGCCGAAAAGCCGGGCTCTTACACCGTGAGTGGCCTGTCGACGATGACGAATGCGCTGTTCGTCAGCGGTGGCGTCAAGAAAATCGGATCATTGCGCAACATCGAACTCAAACGCAACGGCAGTTTGGTCACGACGCTCGATCTGTACGACCTCTTGCTGCGTGGCGATACCCGAGGCGACCGTCAGCTGATGCCGGGCGACGTCATCTTCATTCCGCCCATTGGCAACACGGTATCGGTCTATGGAGCCGTGCGCCGGCCGGCCATCTATGAGCTCAGGTCGGAAAAGACCGTGGAGCAGGCAATCGGACTCGCCGGCGGCTTGTTGCCCGATGCGGATGCGAAGAAGGGGCAGCTGGAGAGAATTCTGCCGTCCCGCCTGCGCGAGATGCAAAACGTCGATCTGAGCGGTGCGGCAGGTCGCGCCACAGTTCTCGCTAACGGCGATAAGCTGAAAATTCCCGAAATTCGACCGACGCTCGAGAACTCGGTGACCCTCTCCGGGTATGTGTATCGGCCCGGACACTTCGAGTATCGCGCGGGCTTGAGATTGAGCGACGTCCTCAACAGCTTCGACGAATTGAAGCCCGAAGCGGATATCCACTACATCATGATTCGCCGCGAGGTTCCGCCGGAAGAAAGGATCGAGGTCCTGTCGGCGGATCTCAAGCGCGCCCTGGCCGCCCCCGGCGCGGGGGCGGATCCGGAACTACGGCCGCGCGATGAGATCATTGTGTTCAATCTGTCGTCGAACCGTGACCGCATCTTGGAGCCGATCCTGAGGGACCTCGCGCTACAGGCGACGCCGGACAAGCCTGAACAGGTGGTCAGCATCGATGGACGAGTGAAAGTGCCGGGAAAGTATCCGCTGGAACCGGCGATGCACGTCAGCGACCTGATTCGCGCCGGCGGCAGCTTGGAGGATGCGGCGTACCGGGGTCAGGCGGAATTGACGCGCTACGTTGTTGTCGACGGCGATGCACGCCAGACCGAGTTGGTCACGGTGAATCTCGCCGCCATTAGGCGTGGCGAACCCGGCGCCGATTTGGGACTGAAGCCCTACGATTCGTTGGTCATCAAACCCATTCCGCTGTGGGCGGAGCCTGGCAGTATCGAAGTGGCGGGTGAGGTCAGATTTCCGGGCAAGTATCCCATACATCAGGGTGAGACCCTGCATTCCGTATTGCAGCGTGCCGGCGGATTCACCGACCTGGCATTTCCCTATGGCGCGGTATTTGTCCGCGAAGAGCTCAAAAAGCGGGAAAAAGATCAACTTGAACTGCTTGCGAACCGCTTGCAGACCGACTTGGCGGCGTTGTCGCTCCAAGCGATCACGGCCAGCGCCGCCACCAATTCGGGCGCCGGAGCGAACGCAGGCCAAGGACTGGTGGTTGGGCAACAATTATTGGCGCAGCTCCGCGAGACCAAGCCCGTGGGCAGGCTGGTCATCGACGTCGAAGGCGTTCTCAAAGGACGGCCCGGCGGACCCGATGATGTCCTGCTCAGGGACGGTGACAAGCTGGTGGTACCGAAGAAGACGCAAGAGATCACGATTTTGGGCGAGGTGCAGAGCCCAACCTCACACGTGTACGAAGCGGGGCTCACCCGCAGCGACTACATTGCCAAGAGCGGCGGAGTCACTCAAAAGGCGGATAAGAACCGTATCTACGTGGTACGTGCGAACGGCGATGTCGTTACCGGAGGCCGTACAGGTTGGTTCAGGCGCAGCCAATCCTTCGAGATGCGGCCGGGCGATACGATCGTGGTGCCGCTCGACACCGAGCGGGTGAGGGCTTTACCGCTTTGGACGGCGGTCACCACGATCATGTACAACCTGGCTATCGCGGTCCTGGCGCTTCACTCCTTGTAAATGATCATGTGATCTGATAGGCGACCTGGTGGACGGATAGATGCCGCAGTGTTCGGCCAAATTCGCAGGCATCCGTTCGCGGCGCAATCCGTCAACTCTGCCGAGCGCGTGTCCATCACGACCATGCTGTTGCCCGAAGGAACCAAGAAATCACCTCAATTCGGAAAAGCTCACGCAGCGCATCGTTTACACTTCGCGCTTTAGCACGGAGTTGTGATGCAACGCTTGAACAGACGCAAAATCGCCGTCATTGGTCTGGGGTATGTTGGCTTGCCTTTGGCGGTGGAATTTGGCAAGAAATATCGAACGGTTGGTTTCGATAGCAACCCGGCGCGCATCAAGGATTTGAAAGCGGGCCGCGACGCCACGATGGAAACGACGAGCGCAGAGCTCAAGGCAGCGCGCAACCTGTCGTTCACGACGCAGACCAAGGATATCAAGTCGTGCAACGTGTTCATCGTCACGGTGCCGACGCCGATCGATCAGTACAAGCGTCCGGATTTGACCCCGCTGCTCAAGGCCAGCGAGACCATCGGCCGCGTCCTGAAGAAGGGCGATATCGTCATTTACGAATCCACCGTATATCCGGGCTGTACGGAGGAAATCTGTGTGCCGGTGCTCGCGCGCCATTCATCACTGCGTTTCAATAAGGATTTTTTTTGCGGCTATAGTCCGGAGCGCATCAATCCTGGCGATAAGCAGCATCGTCTGGCGACCATCAAGAAGGTCACTTCCGGCTCCACGCCGCGGATCGCCGATTTGGTAAATGCCCTGTATGCTTCAATCATCACGGCGGGAACGCATCAGGCATCGAGCATCAAAGTGGCGGAAGCCGCCAAAGTGATCGAGAACACCCAGCGCGACGTGAATATTGCCCTCGTCAACGAGCTTTCGCTTATTTTCAATCGTATCGGTATCGACACCGAGGAAGTACTGAGAGCCGCGGGCACGAAATGGAACTTTCTACCGTTTCGGCCCGGACTAGTGGGCGGCCACTGCATCGGCGTGGATCCTTACTATTTGACGCACAAGGCAACCGAAATCGGTTACCACCCGGAGATGATCCTGGCGGGGCGGCGCATCAACGACGGCATGGGGGCATACATTGCCCAGCAGGTCATCAAGCTTATGACCGAGCGGCGCATCATGGTCGCGGACTCGAAGATCCTGATTTTCGGACTTGCCTTCAAGGAGAATTGCCCTGATCTTCGCAATAGCAAGGTAGTGGACATCGTGAACGAATTGCGGCGCTTCGATGCCAAAGTCGATGTGTACGATCCTTGGGTCGATGCCGAGTCGGCCTATGGCGAATATGCGTTTCGCACAATCACTACGCCTAAGCCCGACAGCTACGACGCGATCGTGCTTGCGGTGGGTCACGACGATTTCAAGGCGATGGGTTTGCGTAAGATTCGCCGATTGGCGAAGAAAATGCACGTCCTCTATGACGTAAAGTACCTATTTTCTCGCGATCAGACCGATGGGCGGCTTTAGCTCCACATGAATAGTTTGGTCAACGGGGCTGCCGGACATGGCCTTTTGCGGCTCAGCGGCAATTTTGGGCTCACGCTATAATATAAAATCGAGTGCGCCTAACGGCGACCGCTACATCGAGATTCTAGATCGTGAAATCAATACTCGTCGCGACCCCACTCGCGGGGGCACCCAATTCAGGACATGATTGAATGAATAAGCCGGTCACCGATCGGAAAATACGCTTTGCTTTGGTGGGCTGCGGCCGAATTGCGGCAAACCACATTGGCGCGATCGACGCGCACGGCGAGCGTTGCGAGTTGGTCGATGTTTGCGACGCGGATCCGGCCAGATTGGCCGAGGCGGTCGCGAAGACCGGCGTGCCGGGCCACCTGAGCCTCGAAAAAATGATGGCGGAAACTCGAGCGGACTGCGTCGTGCTTGCATCGCCGTCGGGCCTGCACTCAGAACAGTCCATCCGAGTGGCGGAAGCCGGCAGGCACGTGATGACGGAAAAGCCGATGGCGACCCGATGGAAAGATGGCCTGGCCATGGTTCGTGCTTGCGATGCCGCCGGCGTGAGGCTGTTCGTGGTGAAGCAGAATCGACGCAATCGCACGCTTCAGTTGCTGAAGCAAGCGATCGAGGCGCGGCGTTTCGGCCGTATTTATATGGTCTGCATCAATGTATTCTGGACCCGTCCGCAGAGCTACTATGATGGCGCCAAATGGCGCGGCACATGGGAGTTCGACGGCGGGGCATTCATGAATCAAGCGAGCCATTATGTCGATCTGCTGGATTGGTTGGTGGGACCGGTGGAAAGCGTGATGGCTTATACGGGAACATTGGCCCGACGCATCGAGGTCGAAGACACGGGAGTAGCGGCGCTCAAGTGGCGCAACGGCGCGATGGGTTCCATCAGCGTGACCATGCTGACCTATCCGAAGAATCTGGAGGGTTCCATCACGATTCTTGGCGAGACCGGCACCGTGAGGATCGGTGGTGTTGCAGTCAACGAGATCCAACGCTGGGAGTTCGCTACGCCACACGACATGGACCGGCAGATAACGGACGCGAACTACGAGACGGCGTCGGTATACGGGTTCGGACATCCGCTTTACTACGACAATGTCATTTGCACGCTGCGCGGCGAAGCGGAGGCCGAAACCGACGGCAGGGAGGGGTTGCGCTCGCTCGAATTGTTGATCGCGATGTACAAGTCCGCCCGTGATGGACAGCGGATCAACCTGCCGCTCGAGTATTGACTGCCGTGGCGGCGACATTCGTCCATCCGACTGCGATCATCGATGAGGGAGCCGTCTTGGGCGAAGGATGCCGTGTCTGGCACTTTGTGCACATATCTGCGCAGGCGCGCATCGGGGCCGGTTGCAGTTTCGGCCAAAATGTCTATGTCGGCAACGACGTTTCAATCGGCAACAACGTCAAGGTTCAAAACAACGTGTCGATTTACGATGCCGTGACCTTGGAAGACGACGTATTTTGCGGTCCCAGCATGGTTTTCACCAACGTGTACAATCCGCGCTCCGCCGTGGTTCGCAAGGCGGAGTACCGCAAGACCGTAGTGAAGAAGGGCGCCACGTTGGGAGCGAATTGCACGGTCATATGCGGAATTACCATCGCAGAATACGCGTTCGTCGGTGCGGGGGCGGTGGTCAACAGGAGCCTTGCACCCTATGCCCTGGCGGTCGGCGTGCCGGCGCGGCAGATCGGTTGGATGAGCCGGTTCGGTCGGCGCTTGGATCTTCCGCTGCAAGGGAACGCGCGCGCCCGTTGCGATGAATCAGGTGAAATCTACGTGCTTCGCAACGGTGTGTGCACAGTCGATGGACCGCTTTAGTGCGCATGGAATCGGCACGCGTAGTTCGAACGGTCAGCATCGTGGGCGCGCGTCCGCAGTTCGTGAAACTGTCGCCCGTTGCCAGAGCCATGCAGCATGCGCGGCTGAGGATCGACGATCGGATCGTTCATACGGGGCAACATTACGATGATGCCATGTCGAAAATATTTTTCGAAGAGCTGGAAATACCGCAGCCGGCGGTGAACTGCGGAGTAGGGTCGGGGCCACAGGGCCGTCAGACCGCACGTATGCTGGAATCAATCGAGGCCCATCTATTGGAGACTCGACCTGATGCGGTCATCGTTTACGGCGATACGAACTCGACGCTTGCGGGTGCGCTGGCTGCGGCGAAATTGCACATTCCGGTCGCGCATGTGGAGGCCGGATTGCGCAGTTTCAACCGAAGAATGCCCGAGGAGTTGAATCGAGTGGCGACCGACCATTTGTCGGAAATCCTGTTTGCGCCGACAAAAACGGCCATCGAAAATTTGACCACCGAAGGCCTGCGGGCCAGGGCACTTTTGACGGGTGATGTGATGTACGACGCGGTGTTATTCTACGCGCAAGTCGCTACCACCCGCTCGAGCATTCTGCGCGAGCTTGAGCTGTCGAGGGGAGAATATGGGATCGCGACGATTCATCGCGCCGAGAATACGACGCCCCGGGATCTCGGTACGCTGCTTGACGCGCTCAACGACGCCGCTTCGCGGTTCGGCCGGATTGTCTTTCCAATGCATCCGCGTACCGCCACCATTTTGCAAAGTGATTTGCGCGAATGGCGCCCGGCCGCGAATCTGATGGTGACCGGACCGCTGGGGTACCTCGATATGCTGTCCTTGATTCAAGGCGCGAATTGGGTCCTCACCGATTCCGGAGGGTTGCAGAAGGAGGCGTTCTTTTTGAATTGCCCGTGCGTCACCCTGCGCAATGAAACCGAATGGGTCGAAACCGTGCGTGACGGGGCGAACTTCCTTGCGGGGAGCGACGGCGCGCGGCTTGCGGAAAGGCTGAGCGAATTGACGCACCATCCGCGCCGGACGTTCGAATGCGCGCCGATCGCCGATGACGGACCATTTGGCGATGGGCACGCCGCGGCGCGCATCGTAGAGGCGCTCTGCGACCTTTGTGAGTCAAATCCATGAGTGAGTCCATGGAGTCCCCGCGGACCGATCTGAGCTTGCTCGAGATGCTGCGTTTTCTAGGCCGGCACATCGTCCTTCTTGCTGTCTGCGTGGCCGTCTTTAGCGTTGCGGCGGTCGTTCTGGCGTTCACCATAAGGCCGATGTACCGCTCAGAGGTGGTGGTTTCGCCAGCCAGTACATCGGGGAGCAGTCTGGGCGAATTCGGTGCCCAGATTGGCGGCCTCGCCTCTTTGGCCGGCATCAACATCGGCGGAGGCGGAAAGAAATCGGATGAGGCACTGGAGTATCTCCGATCGCGCGCCTTTACGGCGGGGTTCATCCAGCGTCATGCACTCATGCCAATGTTATTCGCAAGGAAGTGGGATGCAGTCCGTAAGCAATGGCGGGAGCCTGAGGATGCGCCGACGATCGCCGAAGGCGTCGCCAAGTTCTCCAAGAAGATCAGATCGATCGCAGAGGATAAGCGTACCGGCATCGTGACGCTATCCATTGTCTGGAGCGATCGGGTAGCCGCCGCCGACTGGGCCAATGCGATGATCGCGGAGGCGGATCAAGCACTGCGCGAAAGGGCTATCGCAGAGCAGAGTCGCAGCATCGAATATCTTAAGTCGGAAGCCGCGCAAACTTCCACGGTCGAGATCGGGAATGCGATCTCCAAGGTCATGGAGAGCGAAATGAAGAACGCCATGCTGGCTCGGACGCGCGATGCATACGCCTTCAAGGTGCTCGATCCGGCGACGGCGAGCGATCCGAAGGATCACGACAGCCCGAATAGACCCTTGATCATTGCCATGGGGGCCTGTTTAGGCTTAGTGGTTGGAATCCTCGTGGCCGTCGCCCGCCAACGCCGCGGCGTGCGGCACTGAAGCCAAGTGCCGGCATGAATTCGTTAGATTTCGTCCACGCGTTTTGTCTCGCCGGCATTGCGATATACGTTTGGCGGCGTGAACCCCCGCGGATTTTGCTGACACCGCTGATGCTGATTTCGTTTTTCGTGCTGTATGGTGTCGGCAATATAATCTACTTCGCCGGCGCCGACACGGTGCCCGACGTTCGCCGCGCCGTTACTCTGTGTCTCATCCTGATGTGGGCCAGCCTCGTTATCGGTATTGAATTCGCAAGAGCCAGTTCGCCGTCGCTTACCGCAAGATCCGAGCAAGTGATGCGTCTATGGAAAGTGACGGCGATATCGGCTCGACCGGATGGCAATCAACTGCTGGCTGCGGTCGGGATTATCGTAGCCGCATTTATTTTGGGAATGTTTTTATACCTCGGCAAGCCGACGCAACTCCACAATTTCTTGGCATTCGACTTGACGATGGACAAGGTAAAATACCGAGGGGAATTTGCCGGCGGTGGCGGTTATGTCTATCACACGTTCATTGCCTCGGTGGCGCCCTTTGTGAGCTTTCTTCTGTTGGTGAAGGGGCGCGCGACAAGGCGGCGCTATCTGATGGCAATTGGTTTTCTGGTCTGTGTTGCGGTATTTGCGGGCAAATTAGGCACATTTGAGAAGATTCCTTGGCTTATCTACTTACTGCAGCTAATGGCGGTTTTCCAGGCCACTCGACGACTTGAATTCGGATTCGGCCGGGGTCTAATATTTTTGATAGTCGTGATTGCGGGCGCGACGGTCGCGGCGCTGATTGCGATACCTGACCTCGATTCGACTGGCATACTCGAGTGGCTCGGCTATCGTTTCTTTGAAGTCAACAACGAAGTCATCTATCAAACCTTCTACGTATATCCGCACTATTTACCGCATACCTTGGGGATGAACATCGGGTTGATCCACAGCTTGTTTGGCAGCGGTGAACTCTTGTCCGCCCATGCTCGCGTGGCCAATTTCTTCGGCGCCGACGGCGCCACTTTCGACTCATTCTTCATCGGCGATGCGTGGGTGGATTTTTCCTACGGCGGGGTAGTTGTCATGTCTTTGATTGTCGGATACGTGGTCAAGACGGTCGACATCTTTATAATGAGCCTCGGCAAGGTGCCACTTGCGGTCGCATTGCTGGGCAGTGGCATCTATGGGTTGTTTCAGCTTCAAGTCACCTCCGCATTTACGGCGTTTCTTTCGGGGGGGCTTGTTTTAATTCCGCTGGTGGCCTCGGCTTCGGCCGGATTGGTCAATGATTTGTACCGCGACGGTGGCGATCAAGCGTCGAGGGCGGCGCCGTAGCCGAGGTGAGAATCATCACGTCCGAATTGGTGCCTCTATCGCTGCTGTACCGCAGCCTCCGGGAGAGCGGATTCGAACATCGTACGAAATCGCTGCAACTCCGCGCTTGCAATGTGATTGCTATCGGAAAACAGCGAGCGTCCGTCAATTACATAGTTGCAACGTTCGGCTGGGCACTGCACCCGATCGGGACGCGCGAAACGGATGTCGTCGCGGGCATTGAAATGTCGTAGTGTAGACCCGAAGCGTCGTAAGAAATCTGATGTTGGCAAAAACGTCGGTCGATTGAGTTGGTGGCCGAAGGCAAGTTGACGACTCAGAGTTGAGGCGACGTCCCAGCCGGGTTCGGCAATCGGACCTATGAGGACGACCTGCTTGCCGACACGGTGCAGTCGATCAATAAGATCATCCAACGCGGCGATCAATGATCGATTGTCGGTATTGTCGACTATACGGCCGCTTGGATCGATCAGATCGCCCTGCTCGTTGCCCCAAGTTAGCCCGATGATGATGGTTTGAGCGCGCGCAAGGTTCGATATTTCCTTAAGATTAGCTTGGGCAATTTCAAGGCATGCCTGGCTGATGTTCGCCTGCACCGTCGGGAGACAACCATTGACCGGAACGAGCAAGCCGGTCTGTCGGCGCGCCGTCAGAATCGATGTCCAGACCGGGGCGTACATCTGCGCGTGCGAATTCCCCAGCAGAACGACGTCGGCGTCGCTGGGCTTGCGGGACGGTAGATTCATGACGCAGGCGCGCGACCGGCCGAATGCCAAATAGTCCGATATGGGGCATCGATAGTTTGTATCGACGGCCTGATTAATTACCGATGCCTCGGCGCTCAGCCTACCCGGCAGCCCGTTAGCCCATAGTAATCCAACCCCCGCCGCCGCCAGCGCCATGACACCCGTGCCTGCGGCGAGACGCACTTTCCGGATGGGCATTTGCTTGCTGCGAAACGGGCGCTCCACGAACCACCAAGAACCGATCGCGCAGGCTGTCATCAAACCGAGCGCTGCTGCCATCTCCGGAGGAGTTAACGCGTGCACCAAATAGTATTGACTAAATACGATGATCGGCCAGTGCCAAAGGTAAAGCGAATACGAAATTAACCCTACGAAAACAACGGGGCGCAACCGAAGCATCCGATTTATCAGAGAACGGTCGTGCTGCCCAGCGAGAACCAGTAGCGCGGTCCCGATTGCCGCCGGCATCGCCGCCGGAACGATCCAATCGGAATTAAGCGGACGAATAATCGCAGTGACGATCAATAGCGCTCCGACCGACGCCACCACTCCGGCCGTCGTCCCCCGTGGAGCCGCATGGGGAGGCAACAGCGCGAGGACCGCTCCGAGTCCCAGTTCCCACGCGCGAGTCGGCAGCAGATAGAAAGCCGGCAGGCCACCACCGACAAAAAGTGCAAGCATGTTGGCGGCCAGCGACCCCAGTGCGAGCGCGGCGATCGCGTATAGAGCGCGATGCGGCAACCAACGCGCAAGAAGGACGAGAATTAGCGGAAAGAGTATATAGAATTGTTCCTCGACGCCAAGGGACCAGATGTGAAGCAACGGCTTTTGTTCTGCGGCAGCCGAGAAATAGTCCGTATCGCGCCAGAAATATATGTTCGCTGCGAAGACAAGGGTCGCGAGCAGGCTCTTGCCGTACCCGATCAGATCCGTCGGCAGCAGTAGCGCCACCGAAAGCAACGTGGCAACCAAGAGCAGCAGCAGCAACGCGGGCATAATCCTGCGGATCCGACGATCGTAGAAGCGAACGATGGAAAACCGGCCCTCTAGTACCTCGAGCCAAATAATGGCAGTAATCAAATATCCGGAAAGTACAAAGAACATGTCGACGCCGAGGTATCCCCCCGGCAATGCAGGTTTGAACAGATGGAAGAAGACAACCGATAGCACCGCAATGGCGCGCAGGCCGTCGACATCCGAGCGATACCGGATGACGTGCGAATCCGCACTGTAGCTGTTCTTCACGTGCATTATTGCGATCCAAGCGTACTCATCGACTTCTCCGGTTTGTCAGATTTTGACGTACAATACCCCGCGCAATAGCGGCGCGAGCGATGATTTCATGATGCTGAGGCAAAAACCAATATTTTGGAAAACGAGCTCGAAACAGAGCATTCAGAAAATTTCGATAATGCTCGCTGTCGTGCCTTGAGCAGGCGCCGGAGTTCGAATGTGGCAGCGAAAAGTCAGGCGCCGTGGCTGAAGTAAGCATCGTCAACTACGGCATCGGCAATACCGGATCGATATGTAATATGTTCCGCAAGCTTCGCATAGAGGCAGAAATCGTATCGAGTCAGAAATCACTGTCAAATGCAAACCGCCTGATTCTGCCGGGAATCGGCGCGTTCGATGCCTGTATGCATGCCCTCGACAATTCGGGCCTGCGGGCTTCGGTGCTCGATTTCGCAGCCAGGCAGCGGCCGCTGCTGGGCATTTGTGTCGGCATGCAGATGCTTACCCTCGACAGCGAGGAAGGAAACATGCCCGGACTCGGCCTGATTCGTGCGCACACCAGGCGATTTCCGAACATCGACGGATTGCGCGTTCCGCACATGGGCTGGAACACGATTAAATGGACGATGCCGGACCATCCGCTGGCACGTGAGCTTTCGAATGAAGGCCGCTTCTATTTCGTGCATTCGTATCGAGTAATATGTGAATCGTCCGAGAATTCTCTTGCCATTTGCAGTTATGGTGGCGATTTCTCCGCTGCAATCGTCCAAGGGACTGTCGCCGGCGTGCAGTTCCATCCGGAGAAGAGTCACCGATTCGGGCTGCAGCTCCTGAGCAATTTCGCGACCACATGAATTCGCTGCGTCCCCGAGTGATTCCCTGTCTCCAGGTGGCCGGCGGCGAGTTGTTAAAGACTCGACGTTTCAAAGACCCGCTGTACCTTGGAGATCCGATCAACGCGGTAAAGATATTCAACGATCTGGAATGCGACGAGCTGATCGTCGTCGACATCAGAGCGACGCTGGAGAAGCGAGAGCCGGACTACGCGTTGATCGAGGAATTCGCCTCGGAGGCGTTCATGCCATTGACTTACGGCGGCGGAATCAATTCGGTCGAGCAGGTGCGGCGCATACTATCCATCGGCATTGAAAAGGTCGTGATCGGCACGGCGGCGGCGGACGGAAAACTGATCAAGGCCGGCGCGGCTATTTTCGGCTCCCAGAGCATCGTCGTGTCGGTGGATGTTAGGAAGACGCTTCTCGGGCGTCGGGAAGTCTGTACCCGGAGCGGAACGAAAAGTACGGGTGTCGAGCCGCGTGCTTATGCCTTGCAAATGCAAAGCTACGGCGCGGGCGAGCTTTTCGTGCAATCGATTGATCTCGAAGGCGCTCGATCCGGTTACGACGTGGTACTGATGAATGAAATCAGCACAACGGTGAATATCCCGGTGATTGCCTGCGGCGGCGCCGGCGGTCTCGAGGATATCAGGCAGCTATTGCGCTCAAGTTCGGTCGCGGCCGCCGCCGCAGGCACCATATTCGTCTTGCACGGCAAACATAAGGCTCCGCTGATCAGTTATCCTCGGCCGAACGAGATTGCCTCGTTGATTGACGCTCCTAAAGGCGCAATTGAATGACAGAATCGATTCGGACATGCACTCGATGCATCATGGACACGACGGATCCCGATATCGTGTTCGATGAGAATGGATGGTGCAATCACTGTGCCAGTTGGTTCGAGCGTGCGGAATTCTATAGGCTACCTTTGGAAGAGCGCACGCGCCGGCTCGGCATTCTCGTGGAGGAGATCAAACGACGCGGTCGCGGCAAAGACTACGATTGCATCATCGGTGTCAGCGGCGGGGTAGATTCGAGCTTCGTCGCCATCAAAGTGAAGGAACTCGGACTGCGACCGCTTGCCGTTCACGTCGACAACGGATGGAATTCCGAAAAGGCGGTCGGTAACATCAAACGGATCCTCGATCCCTTGAACATCGATTTGTCGACCGTGGTCCTCAATTGGAAGGAATTCCGAGAACTTCAACTAGCGTTTCTGCGCGCTTCCACCCCCGATTCGGAAATCCCGTCCGACCACGCCATAGTGGCTTCGTTCTACAGCGCATGCAGCCTGCATCACGTGGGCTATTGCATGAACGGCATCAACTTCCGCACCGAAGGCATTCATGTGCGCGAATGGTCGCAGGGGCACCTCGACAGCCGCTACATCAAAAGTGTGTACCAGGAATTCACCGGCAAGCGGCTGAAGCACTTTCCGCTGATTCCGGTGACGACACTCGTGCGCAATATCGTTTTGCATCGCCCGAAGAACGTGTTTTTGCTCGATTATTTGGACTACGACAAGCAATCGGCGAAGCAATTACTGATCGACGATTACGGATGGGAAGATTATGGTGGGAAACACTACGAATCCTTGTACACGCGGTTCTATCAGGGTTGGATTCTTCCGCGCAAATTCGGATACGACAAACGCCGAATGCATCTTTCCGCCCTAATCTGCAGCGGGCAAATTACCCGGGATGAAGCGATGAAGGAGATGTCCGAACCGCCATATCCACCGGAATGGGTCGAGGCGGACACCGCATTCGTCACCAAGAAACTGGGAATCTCACGGGAAGAATTCGAGTCGATCATGGCCGCCCCGAAGAAACGCTACAGCGACTACCCCAATTTGCAAAATCATTGGGCGTTTGGACGGGGACTCGATCTATTCCGGTTTCTGAAGCACAGGCTTCGCTGGATCAGCTGATCCTCTGACATGACTTCCAGCGTCGTTTCGAGGGTAGCTGGGTTGGGCGCACTGACCGCGGCAGGGCAATTATTGATTGTCGGTTCCCTGCCGACTTACTCGAGGATTTTTGATCCAAGCACCTACGGCGAATATGTCATTTTCGTCGGAGTTTATACCGTAGTAAGTGTGCTCGCCGGAATGAGGTATGACTCCGCTATCGTTCTGCCGCGCAGTAACGGACTCGCCTCCGCGCTCTCGGCTTTGGTCATGCTAATCGGCCTGACGGTATCCGCATCGATCGCTGTGCTCACCCTGCTGGCGGTGACGTTCGGGTTGGCTCCTGATCACTGGGCAGCGGTAGGCAGCCATTTTGGTTATGGCTTGGCGGTCGCAACCGCGGTGGGCACGCTGCAGCGCTGTCTGATCGGCTGGTGTGTACGAGGAAGCCGATTCTTGTTGATGGGCTGCGGACAATTCGTGTTCTGTCTGGTGACGGTTGTCGCTCAGCTTTCCTTTGCACACATTATAGGCCAGCTTCCGGCACTTATTTGGGGCTATGTCTGCGCGTTAGGATTTCAAGCCGGCTGTCTTGCAAGCTACGCATTGCACCCAAGGCATTTCGCCTGGACGCTACAAGGCTCGCTGCGGGGGATGAAAGTTGTTGCACGAAAGTACCGTCGATTCCCCGCATATATGGTCGGATACGCTCTGGCTTCGTCGGCCCGCGACAGACTCATCCAAGTCGTTCTCGGTCTTGGAGCTGGAGCCGCGGTTGTGGGGCGCTTCGGGCTCGCCTATCGGGTGGTGTTTGCGCCGAATTCGCTGGTATACAGCGCGGTTTCTCCGGTGTTTTTCGCGATCGCCAGCCGTGGCAGCCGGCTTCCCGTAGGCCGGTTTGCCGCGGGCCTGGTGGAGGCGGCTTTCGTGATGTTGGTGGTGCCTTACACGTCATTTGCAATCGAGGCGCCGGTGCTGACCGACGCCCTGCTATCGCAGAAATGGCATGGTACCGGCCCGTATCTTCAGGCACTGGCGGGTCCCGCGTTGCTGCTAGCGACGACTTGTTGGCTGGACCGTGCCTTTGATTCATTTAGACGGCAACACGTGGCATTTTCGCTTGAGGCGTCCTTTACAGTGATTGCGGTGATAACCGTGGGTTGCTTGTCGCGGTTCATGGACCCCGTTGTGGTCGTGTGGACCTTCGGCGCCTTGGCGCTCGCTTACTATTGGATTTATTTTCTGTCGACTTTCATTGCATGCGGATTTCCGCTCCCGGATTTTCGTCGAGCATGCGCTACCGGATTGCTCGCGTTGGGCACCGCGCTAATTTTCAGCGCTTTAGTGCACCAGATACCTGCACTGTGGTTGCGACTGCCGGCGTATGCCTCGGTGATGGCCGGGGTTATCGCAATTTGGATCAGATTCCAGGGCGGCGCTGGTATACTGCGAATGCTGGTTAAATCGCGGGTTGACAGTGGTTCGACGTGAATTCCACGTCGCGGCGTGACGGAGCGAAATTTTGAGAGTTGCATTATTGAGCTATTGGTTCCCGCGCGGCATGGGCTACATCGTCAATATGCTTCCAAGGTATCTGGCCCGCCAGGGCGTTGAAGTTCATTACCTGACGATGGATATGCCGCATTATTTTTACAACAATTCGCAGCAGAACACATACGATAACTTCGAGCAATTGACTACGATGTCCCCGGGACAGGAAGAAACCTACGAGGGTTTCCGCCTGCATTGTGTAAAACATCGGCAAGTCGCAGGCCATCCTCGGTTCATCGGTCTTCGCAAGAAACTCGCGAGTATTCGCCCTGATATTGTGCAGTCGTTTCTATCGATCGGTTGGGTCGCTCTCGACGCAGCGATGCTGAGGATGCCGCTGCGCTACAAATTGTTTACCGCGGCGCACACTACCGCTTCGGTGTTTCCGCTTGCCACTCGAGAATCTCGATGGACGGAGCCGGCGAGAATGCGAAATTTGTTTTCCCGTTGGATCCCTGGACGGTTCGTCAGCACTCAAACCGAAAAATGTTATGCGGCCACTTCCGATTGCGCCGAAGTTGCCACGCGCTTTTTCGGGGTTCAGCCGCAAAAGGTCGACGTCGCACCGCTTGGCGTGGATACGGATCTATTGAGTCCGGTATCGACCCCCGAACACAGGGAAAGAAGAATCGCGGTGCGCGAGCGTCTCGGTGTGCAGTCCGAGGAGATTTTGTACATCTATACGGGCCAGTTTACGCAGGCAAAAAACCCTTTGTTGTTGGCGAGTGCCGTAGAAGCCATGCGCTCGCACGGCGCCAAGGTCAAGGCCTTATTCTTGGGCGACGGCGAACAACGAGAGGCGATTGCGGCACGTGCATCGAGCATCGCGTTGCCGTTCGTGCCTCACCGAGAACTGGTGGACTATTATCGCGCTGCAGATGTGGGAGTGTGGCCGACGCAGGAATCGACTTCGATGCTCGATGCCGCCGCATGCGGATTACCAATCGTGGTCAACAACACCTTGCGCGCGGTCGAGAGAATCGATGGAAACGGGTTGACTTACGATTTGAACGATCAAGCTTCCTTGGAGCGCGCATTGTCGAAACTGCTGAATTCGACCGCTCGAAAACATCTGGGAGATGTGGGCGCTCGCCGAATGGCCGAACAATTTAGCTGGCACGCGTTGGTCCGGCGTCGAGTGGATGACTATCGTAAGGTGCTTGGCATCGAATCCGCAGAGACGCACCGGTGATTCGCCGCGCGATATCCTCGCTCGCCCGAGTAGCGATGAGGCGTCGGTATTGCGCGATGCGGCTCGGTGCGGGAAGTCGTGTCGATTTTTGGAAGGTGAAGGCAAAGACGGATAATCGCATCGAAGTCGGCGCCAATTCCCTGTTGGCGAGTCGAGTGGTGTATGAGAAGCCGGGGGCGCAGCTCAGGATCGGTGCGCGATCTTTTGTCGGGGTCGGCTTGATGTCCATCGCCGAATGCGTGGATATTGGCGATGACGTCATGATTTCTTGGGGTGCAACAATCGTCGATCATCATTCTCACAGCATTCGGGCGCGCCAACGAACCTACGACGTGCAACAGTGGATCCACGGGCATAAGGACTGGACATGGGTTAAGATTGCGCCCGTCCGGATCGAAGATCGCGCTTGGCTGGGCTTCAATGTCTCGGTATTGCCTGGCGTCACCATCGGCGAGGGCGCGATCATCGGTGCCTGCTCGCTGGTCACCAAGAGTGTTCCGGCATGGACGATTGCAGCCGGCAATCCCGCGCGCGTGTTACGGGAGTTGACTGCTGATGAGCGCGCGTAACAACCCAGAAGTTGATCGACACGCCCTGAACACGGCCTGGGAGCAGGCGGTTGCCACGCTGCTGACGGATCCGCAGCAAAGATCACTAGCGCGAGATTGCTATTTTGATGGCACGGCGGTCGAGGCAGGCGCACGCTATTGGGCCAGCGAAGAATGGCGGACGGCAAGTTCGCTGTTGCCTGAAGTGCAGGGGGAGGCGCTGGACGTCGGTGCGGGACGGGGCATTGTGAGCTATGCGCTGGCGCGCGACGGTTGGAAAGTGTGCGCCTTGGAGCCCGACGGTAGCGCGCTTGTGGGAGCAGACGCCATCAGGGGCTTGGCGGCGGCGACTGGCTTTCCCATCGACGTGTTCGAGGCATTCGGGGAAGCACTGCCGTTTGAAAACGAGCAATTTGATTTGATTATCGCGCGACAGTCGCTTCATCATGCGCGCGATCTACGGGCGCTGATGCGCGAGCTGTATCGCGTTTCGCGCCCGGGCGGCCGGCTCATTGCACTGAGAGACCATGTGATCAGTAGCGCTGGTGACTTGGCGCGTTTTCACGAGGTGCATCCGCTGCATCGTCTATACGGCGGTGAACACGCCTACTTGCTCAAGGAATATACGTCGGCGATTCGGAGCGCGGGCTTTTCATTGCAAAAAGTCATTGCTCCGCTCGAGTCGCCGATCAACTTTGCGCCGCTCACTCGGGAGACTCTCGCGACCGAGATTGCCAATCGGCTCCCCAATTTCTTTGGTGCAAGGCGAAGCGCACGGCGCTTGTTGAGTACCCCGGCGATCATGACGATTGCATTGAAACTTATGCGGCGCATCGACAACCGTCCGGGACGCCTGTATTCGTTCGTCGCCGATCGTCAAGGAACCTGACCCATGCCAATCGCATGGGTCACTGGAGCAAGAGGATTCATCGGACGCCGCCTCACCCTATATCTTCGCGATCAAGGATTGGTGGTTTGCGGTGTCGGCCATGGCCACTTACCGGCGGAATTGTGGTCGCAGGCCGGTCTCGCGAAATGGTCGAATTCGGAAATCACCGCGGAAGCCTTCGATCAACTCGCGAATGAGCAGGGCATCCCGGACTTCGTGTTTCATCTTGCCGGCGGCTCGGCGGTTGGGGCCTCACTGGACTCACCGCTCGAAGATTTCACGCGCACGACCAACACCACGGCAAGGCTTTTGGAATGGCTGCGGACCCATTCGCCGCGCTCGAAGCTGGTCGTTGCGTCCAGCGCCGCGGTCTATGGAGACACCGGCGCTACACCCGCGGAAGAATCACGGCGGCCCGCCCCGGTATCACCCTATGGGTATCATAAATTGATGATGGAACAACTCTGTCACGAGTACTCGCAGGTGTTCGGACTTGAAACTGTTGTGCTGAGAATGTTTTCCGTCTATGGCGAGGGCTTGCGCAAGCAGCTCCTCTGGGATTGCGGTGTGAAGCTAATGGCGGAAGGGGATTCGATTAAACTCGGAGGAACCGGTGAGGAGCTTCGCGATTGGATTCATATCGATGATGTCGTGACCATGATGCACCAGATCGCGGCACTCGCGAGCGCTGATTGTCCTGTATTCAACGGCGGGTCGAGCGTCGGAGTGCGTGTGCGTGACATCGTTGCGCTGTTGTCGAAGTCTTTGCGGCGGACCAGGCGAGTGGAATTTTCCGGAATCCGCAGGCGTGGCGATCCCATCGTACTGGTGGCGGATGCGCGGCGGATGGCATCAGCGGGGGTCTCCTGCCGAATCCCGATAAACCTCGGCGTACAACGCTATGCCGATTGGTTCAAAATTGCGCGGACCGAGTGATTAGTCGCGCTGACCACAAGCCGTAGCTTGCGGCGGTGCCGCTTATGCTTGTAAAATGCTTGTTTTATCTTACTGACGCAAGGAACGATACCGTTCGCCGGACTGATTGGTTCGTGCTGCGCCCGTCTTTGGCGCAGTCTAGATTTGGCTGGACGTCCCCGCACTTGCTCCGAGGCGAGCTTTGGCACGCCATTTTTTGTGAATTTGTGTGAATTTGTGTGAATTTGAGGCAGCCGCGCGCCAAAAGAACTAAGAAATTTATCCGCGTAAAGTCAACCGGGACTATTCGAACGCGTTCCACTAGCACGCGCGAGTTTCACCTGGAAGTACTTTCACCCGGAAGTACAATGCGCAATGAGGTCTGGTCGATGAATCGAGCGGTGAAGTTGGGAGTCTTTGCGGTCGCTTTGCCGGGATTAGGGTCGTGCGGGGGCGGTCTGGCGACTGCGACGCCGGGTTATATCAGCGCTGGAGCCGGCGAGTCCGCGCAAGCATGGGGCGCGCCCACCGCAATAGTCAGAATCCCGAGTGTCTCGCCCGCTGCGATGGCCGCGACGGTGGTGACCGGTACGGACCCGGTGGTTGCTCTTTTTCCCGACGGCACCGCGTATTACAGCCCGGACGGGTTCAATTTGATGGGCGGCGGCTCGACCGTTTCAGCCATTGTTGGCCCCCTAAAAGTCTTCGCCATTGTAGCGGTCAGCGGCGGCGTCGATGCGCTGCTCTCGGACGGGACGGTGAATTTCAGTCCTGACGGGATGAATCTCGGCGGTGGAGGCTCAACCGTTAGCGCATATGCAGGAACGGTGCAAATCACCGGGCTCATTCCCGTGGGTAGCGGAGTTGATGCGGTGTTAGCGGATGGCCGCGCTTATTACAGCCCGGACGGTCGCAATTTGGGCGGCGGTGGGAGCAGTGTTGCTATTTATCCGGGCGGAGAAGCAATTCGTCAAATCGTCCCGGTGGGAGCGGGCGATGCCGTCGTTTCTCTATTTGAAGACGGTTCCGCCTACTTTAGCCCTGACAATCGTGACATAGGAGGCGGCGGAAAGACGGTCTTGGCGGCGCCGACCACGCGTTCGGCAATCACGGAATTGGTTAAAGTCGGCGGCGGGGTGCTGACTGCATTTACCAGCGGCGAGGTGTACTTGAGCCCTGACGGGCAGAACCTCGCCGGCGG
>Ga0181523_10001780_pt1 | contig 22320 bp, 17 predicted proteins | sample PEATcosm2014_Bin_43_FD_119752 | JGI IMG/M metagenome (GOLD analysis project Ga0181523, IMG submission 119752) | Peatland microbial communities from MTU Mesocosm Facility, Houghton, MI, USA - PEATcosm2014_Bin05_30_metaG | ecosystem: Environmental > Terrestrial > Soil > Wetlands > Peat | place... | reverse complement strand
CGGCGGCGATCGTCTCCGGCTTGGTCGCCCTCCTCCTGCAGGCCAACCCCGGCCTCACGCCAGACCAGGTGAAGGCCGCGCTCCTCTACGGCGCCAGCCCGGGGCCTGTCGGCAGCCCGCTCGTGGACGGCCACGGCGTCGCCAACGTCGTAGCGGCGGACGCCGACGCCGGCCAGGTCTTCCTCGACCAGGGACCCGCGGCGGCGGCCGAGTCGAGCTCGCCCGGAGCGACCGTCTCGCTGTCGTCGACCTGGGCGGCATCGTCGTGGAACCCGGCAAACTGGAGCGGTCCGGCCTGGGGCGGCTCCCCGCTCGGCACCTCGGTCGCCACGAGCACCGCCCTCGCCACAACGGCCTCGGCGGGCATCTCGTGGCTGGGTGCGGCCTGGAACGGGGCGGCCTGGAACGGCGCTGCCTGGAACGCTCAGACCTGGGAGGGCGCCGCTTGGAACGGGGCGGCCTGGAACGGTGCGGCCTGGAACGGTGCGGCCTGGAACGGGGCGGCCTGGAACGGGGCGGCCTGGAACGGGGCGGCCTGGAACGGTGCGGCCTGGAACGACGAGATCTGGGGGTAACGGCGACATGTCGACCGTGGCAACATCGCTGACGCTTCCGCGTCCCGCCAGGGTCGTGCTCGGCGTGACCGTCGCCGCTGGAGTGCTCTGTGCCCTCCTGGTGCTCACAGCGTTCGGAACCCTCGGCTTCGGCTCACCGGAGGTGTGGGGCGTACTGTCTGTTCTCGTCCTGGCCAGCTGGGTCTGGCCCATCGTGATGTACGCCGAGGGCTCCTCGCAGGCGCACCACCTCGACGAAGGCTTCTTCGTCGTTCTGGCGCTCGTGGCGCCGCCCCTGGGAGCCCTGAGTGCCTTCCTGCTGGCGACGCTGCTGGCACAGGTGATCCGGCGGCGGGCCGTTGTCAAGACGGCCTTCAACCTCGCTCAGATCACCATCTCGGTCACGGCCGGCCTCGTCGTCGTCCACCTCGTCGCACCTCCGGGGAGCCGGCTCGGTCTGTCCCAGCTGGCCGCCGCCGTCTTGGGCGCCATCATCTACTTCCTCGTCAACTCCTTGGCGTTGTCCGTCATCGTCGCCACCACGAGCGCCGTGCGACTCCGCTCGGCACTGCTCGACGGCATCGAGATACGGGCTCTCCTGCTGGCTGCCTCCGTGTCACTCGGCGTGATCTCCGCCCTGGCGGTGTCGGCCTATGCCTTCGCCGCCCTCTTCGTCGTGCTCCCCTTCCTGGCCTTCCGCCAGGCGCTCGCCGGCCACTTCCGTGCCCGCCACGACCGCAGCCGGTTGCTCGGTCTCTTCGACTCCACCCTGACGGTGCACGGTGCCATGAGGTCGGGCGACGTGAGCTCGTCGCTGTCGGAGGCCGCTTCGAAGCTGTTGCGCTGCCCGGAGGCAGCCGTCTCGGCGACGGAGCCGAACGAGGGCACCATGGCCGCCCGCATGGCGGTCGACGGAACGCAGTGCTGGCTGGCAGTGAGCGGCAGGAGCCGCGGCGAACCCTTCGACGATGCCGACCGCGCCCTGCTCGAGGCGCTCGCCGCTGTCGGCAGCGGCGCCCTCGCCAACTCCTCGCTCTACGAGGAGCGGCGCCGGGAGCACGAACGACTCGTTGCCATCACGGCCAGCTTGGCCGAAGGGGTGTGCGCCTTCGACGACGAAGCTCGCGTCACGTTCATGAACGCAGCCGCCGAGCAATTGCTCGGCTGGAGCGAAAGCGAACTCGCCGCCCAGGACCTCACCTCTACCGAGCTCGCCATCCTGGCTCGCATCGCCCGCCGCTCCATCGACAAGAACGAGGTCGTCGAAGGAGAGCAGTCGACGTTCCGTCGACGCGTCGGTGAGAACTTCCCCGTCGAGGTCACCTCCTCCCCCATCTGCTCGGGTGAGGAGGTGGTCGGTGCCGTGCTGACGTTCCGCGACATCTCGCAGCGCGTCCTGCTCGAGTACCACGCCTTCCACGACTCGCTGACCGGCCTCCCAAACCGCCGCATCTTCCTCGACCGCCTGCAGCACGCTCTCAAGCGGGTCGACCGCACGGGCGAGATCCATGCCGTCCTGTTCGCCGACATCGACCGCTTCAAGATGACGAACGACAGCCTCGGCCACCAGGCCGGCGACGAGCTGCTCGTCTGCATCGGCGACCGCCTCCGGCGCGTCACCCGGGAGGGCGACACGCTCGCCCGCTTCGGCGGCGACGAGTTCACCTTGCTGCTCGAGAACATCGACAGCCCAGAGGCAGCAGAGGCAACGGCCCTGCGGATCCTCGAGGCCGTCCGCGCCCCGATGACGCTCGCCGGCGGGCGCACGATCACTGCCAGTGTCAGCATCGGGATCTCCATCGCAACGGCCGGCTCCACGCCTGACGACGTCCTGCACGACGCCGACGTCGCCATGTACCAAGCCAAGCGACTCGGGGCCGACCGCTTCGCCCGCTTCGACGCCGCTGCCATGATCACACGGTCGGTCGACTGGCTCGACCTCGAGTTCGGGCTGCGCCGCGCCGTCGATCAGCAGGAGCTGACCGTCCACTACCAGCCCGTCGTCGCGACGGGAAACGGTCAGATCGTGGGCGTCGAGGCGCTCGTCCGCTGGGAGCACCCCGCCTTGGGCACGCTGTCGCCTGCGAGCTTCATCGGGCTGGCGGAGGAGACAGGGCTCATCTTCGCCATCGGCCATCAGGTGCTCGAGGAGGCCTGCCACCAGGCCAAGCGGTGGGTCGACGACCACGGAATGCCGTTCAGCGTCGCCGTCAACCTCTCGGCCCGCCAGTTCCAGCAGCCAGGACTGCTCGAAGAGGTCAGCTCGGTGCTCGCGATCTCGGGCCTTCACCCGTCGCAGCTCTGCCTCGAGATCACCGAGGGCATGGCCATGTCCGACATCGATCACACCATCCGCACGCTGACCGATCTGAAGTCGCTCGGTGTTCGGCTTGCCATCGACGACTTCGGCACGGGCTACTCGTCCTTGAACTACCTCAAGCTCATGCCGGTCGACTACGTCAAGCTTGACCGGGCCTTCGTGCGCGACCTCGAGAACGACCCGGTCGACGCGGCCATCGTCGCCGCCGTCATGGAGCTCGCCCGTGCCGTCGGCATGACCGTCGTCGCCGAGGGAGTCGAGACGGCCGGCCAACTCGCCCGCCTCTCGGCAATGGGCTGCCCGCTCGTTCAGGGCTACTACCTGTCTCACCCCATGTCGATGGACGCCTTGTCCGATCTGCTTCGCCGACAGAGCGACAAGCCGGTGCAGCTGGCACTGCCCGATGGGCAGCCGCTCCCGGTGCCGGCGCGCGCCAAGCTCCGCGTCGTCCGGTAGTCACCGAGCGCACCGGCCGTCCAGCGGCACGCTGACGGCTCGGAGGCACAAAGAAGGGGGAAACAGCCCCTTGACTCGGTCCGCTCCTGATATCAAACTCAGCCACTTGGGAGGGGTGGCTCCCACGTCTCGGGGGACCGGTTGCTCATGACCAACGATCCTGTGCATGCGGCGGTGCGGGCGGCGGTCAGACGGGCATGACGTCCTTTCCCGCCCGCAGCAGTCCACCCCTCGTGCGCACGCTCGAGCGGCCGCGGCTCTCCGCCATGTTGGAGCGCTCCTGGACAGTGCCGCTCACCGTGGTTGCCGCCCCGGCCGGCTCGGGCAAGAGCTGGCTCCTCGCCGGCTTCGCGCAGGCAGAGCACACCGCTGACCGCATGGTGCTCTGGTACCAGGCCGACCGGGCGACGGTCGACGACGTCGGCCTCGTGCGCCACCTCTTCGGCGTGCTCGAAGGGGCCGGCCTCGTCAGCGGACCGGCGCCGTCCTCCGTGGCCGACTTCGTGGAGTCCGCCCAGGGGGCCCGCCCGGTCGAGATCGTGCTCGTCGTGGACGATGCCCACGTGCTCGGCGGCTCCCCCGCCGAGGAGGCCCTCGGCCGGCTCATCTCGCACCTGCCGCCCTGGCTGCACCTTGCCGTGCTGAGCCGCCAACCACCTCGCGTCGATCTCTCCCGCCTTCGGGTGGCCGATCAGGTGCTCGAGATCGGGCCGGACGAGCTGCGGTTTCGCTCGTGGGAGGTGGAGGACCTCTTCCGGCGCCATCTCGGCCACGAGGTGCCGCCGGAGGAGATCGCCGAGCTGGCGCGGCGCACGGGCGGTTGGGCGGCCGGGCTCCACCTCTTCCACCTCGCCATCACGGGGAAACCGGCGGCGTACCGCCGCCACATCCTCGTGTCGCTGCCGACGCGGCTGCGAACGTACCGGGACTATCTCACCGAGAACATCCTCGCCGGGCTCGAAGGCGACCTGCGGTCGTTCCTCATCGACTCCTGCGTGCTCGGCATCCTCTCGGGCGCCATGTGCGACGCCCTCCTCGGGCGGAACGACAGCGCCGTCGTGCTCGAGGAGCTGTCGGCGCGCCACCTGTTTCTCACGACGAACGATGCCGTCACGTACCGGATGCACGAGGTCCTCCGTGGTCATCTCGAGCAGCTCCTCTTCGAGCGCCTGGGTGAGGAGGGAGCTCGCCAGAGCTGTCTGCGGGCAGCGTGCATCCTCGAGGCCGAGGGGGCGCTCGGGGAGGCGTGGCGCGCCTACTGCCGAGCCCAGGACTGGGAGTCCGCCCGGCGCCTCCTCCACAGCTCGAGCGGCGAGTTGCTCGATGTGGCGGCGGCGTGGCCGGAGGCGATGTCGGGAGCCCTCGCCGGCAGCGACGCCTGGGTGCTCTTGGCACGAGCCCGTCGCCAGGTGCTGGCACTGCGCTGGCGGCAGGCCCGCGACACCTTCCGCCAGGCGGAGGGGCTCGCCGACGTCCCGCGCTTGGCAAGGACGTGCACAGCCGAGCTGATGGCCCTCGAGGGATGGGTGGAACCGAGCGCCACACCGCTCATCGGCTGGTCGGGGACGCTGCGCCAGGCGCTCACGGACGGGCCCGCTGCCACGGCCCAGCACGCCGCGGACGAGCCGATCGAGCTACTCGTGACGGCAGTCGCCTGGGTGCTCGCCGGCAGCCCCTCGCGTGCCTGGGATCTGCTCTCCAACGGGCTCGACTCGCCGAGCCAGACGCTCGAGCACTGGGCGACGCTCGTGGCGGCCCTCGCCGGCTGCCTGCTCGGGCGCCCCGGCAGCCAGGAGCTCGCCGCCACGGCGTTGGCCGGCCTCGAGCCGACGCTGCCGCCCTGCATCGCCCGCCTGCTCGGGACGCTTCCCGGCGGAGAGGCCGGCGCTCTTGCCGATGCAGCCCTCACCGCCTCCGAGGCACTCGCCGACACCGCCAACCCCTGGGTGGAGGCCGTCCTCGCCCTCGTGGCGGGAGCTGCGGCTCTGTTCGGCGGCGGGGGCGACGCCCGCCGGGCGGCCGACCGCTCCCTCCAGCTGGCGAGCGAGCTCGGCTCACGCACCCTGCAGGCCTGGTCCTCCGTGCTGCTCGGGCTCGTGGCGGAGCGGGAGGGGGCGGCGCCTGCCGCGCCACAGCTACTGGCGGCCGAGCGGCTCTCGCGCTCGGTGGGCTGCCCGGGTGCAGCCTTGCTGGCAGCCGCCGTCCGGGAGGGTGAGGGCGGCGGCGGAGTGGCGGGAGAACCGCCGGGTCTGAGCGCCGCCGACGTCGCCGTCTGGCTCCGGGCGGCGAGAGGGCTCCGGCGGCTGCCGACCCGCCTGGAGCCGGCGACGGAGGGCGGCGAGGTGCGGCTCCGCTGCCTCGGTGACTTCGAGCTCCGCATCGGCGGAACCCTCGTGGACATCTCGCGCGCCCAGCCGAAAGTACGGGCCGTTCTGCAACTGCTCGCCGTCAATGCCGGACGCGTCGTGCACCGCGACCGTCTCGCCGCCGACCTGTGGCCCGGCAACGCCGACGCCGCCACGCGGAACGTACAGGTGGCGATCAGCTCGCTGCGCAAGTTCCTCGACGCCGCCGGCGCACCTGATGAGACCCGGCATCCCGGCGGCTTTGACGAGGAGGGCGATCGCGGTTTCCTGCCTTCGGGCGCCGGCGCCCTCGTGGCTCGACGCGGCGATGGCTACCTGCTCGACCTCACGAGCGAGCAAGCCGACGTTCTCGTCTTCAACGATGCCCTGCGCGCCGCGCAGGCAGCCCGTGGCCGTCATGAGGACGACGGGGCCGTCGCCGCCTGGCGGGCGGCGCTGGAGGCCTACGGGGGTGAGCTGCTCGCCGGAGCCGGCACCGCCGACTGGCTCGTCGATGAGCGCGAGGTCTTCCGCACGCGGGCGGCCGAAGCGGCCGAGCAGCTCGCAGCCCACCTGCTCGAGGACGGCGACCCTGCCGAGGCGCTCCGGGTGGCCGGCCGCGGCCTCGAGATCGACCGCTACCGAGACGGCCTCTGGCGCACGACGGTCTCGGCCCACGAGCAGTCGGCGGACTACGCCGCCGCCGCACGTGCGACGGCTGACTATGCCCGCATGCTCGACGACCTCGGTGTCTCGGCGCCCCAGGCGCCGGCCGCCGGCGTCCTCGTGCGCTCCTAGTACTCAGGCGATCTCGACCCGGTGAGAAACATGGGCGGGCTTTGCCGCCGCCACGATCGTCTCCAGCTCGCCGAGGTCGCTGTCGCTCATCCCGGAGGCGGTCACCCGTACGACGATCGCGCCGCCGGCCGTGCCCGGTAGAGACCCGAGGGGTGTCTCCGACCAGGCGACGCCACCCGGGTCGATGATCTCGACCTCGACGCCCGTGCACAGCGCCACGTGGGCGGACAGCCCGTGCGCCGTGCCCTGCCAGCGGTACAGCTCGACGGCCTGGCGAACGAGCGCCCGCTGTCGCTCCACCGACCAGCCGCGCTCGGTTCCCATCCCGACCCAGCCCGCCAGCCAGGCCAGGAAGTCCTCCGGGGCAAGGCGCGGGTCGAGGTAGCACCAGAGGCAGTCCAGGGCGACGAGCGCAGGTGCCAGCACGTCGTCGAGCGCGGCGACGAGGCGAAGGGCGAAGTCGTCCTCGTGGAACATCGCCGGCAGCAGCTCGGAGAGGGCGTGCGGGGTCGGGCAGCTCCCTGCCTCGACGCCGCCCCGGCCGGCTGGTGGCCGGGCGACCAGGGTGGCGGCGGAACCCGAAGCGGAGCCGTGCGCGGGCACCCTTACGCCTCCACCCGCAGAACGTGCTCGTAACTGAACACGAGGGCGTTTGCATCGAGCAGGATCTGGGTGACCGACTCGCCCCGCTCACCGGTGAGCGGATCGGCCGGGAACAACCGGGTGTCCTCGAGGTAGTCGATGCCGGGGACGCCCTGCAGCACGGCGTACAGCTCACCCACGCGGACGGGCCGCCCGAAGGGCCAGCCGGTGAGGTTCGGCCCACCCGTGATCGGGTGGAAGTAGCCGTACAGGGCGCGCCGACCGTCGCGCTCGACCTCTGCAGGGTCGTAGCGGGGGCGGGCTCGGATGCGCACGACGGCCGTGACGCCCTGGTAGTGCGGCGGCTCCACCGAGACGCGGGCGCCGAGGGTGCGCCTCTCGTCGAGGTACTGCGAGACCCTCTCGAGCACTCCCACCGGCGGGATGAGCTGCTCGAAGCGCAGCCGCCCGACATCGTCACTCTCGGCGGACGGCACGATGAGGACGCGTACACCGTCGGCGTCGCCGCCGCCCGCCGCCAGGCAGCGGACACGTGCCACCTCGGGCGCCGCCTCGCGGGCGAGGTGCTCGTAGTCCTCCGCCGTGACGGCCCGGTTACGCGTGCGCAGGATGATGGGACCGCGCACCTTCGTCTCCTCGAGGGTCTCGCCGTCCACCCCACCGGCGGCAGCTGCCCGGTTCTCGACGCGGGAGACGAACGGGATCGTCGAGCGCAGGACGGAGATGGCTCCTCGCCCGACGTCGCCCCGGCTGCCACCGCCGATCGCATAGCTCGGCACGCGGATCGTGGCGCCCTTCGGCGGCACGGCGCCGTACTGGGTGAGCGAGCCGTCCGGCTGGCGGACCTGCGGGCCGAAGAGCACCTCGCCTCCGCGGCGGTCGACGACGACGTGACGGTCGTCAGCCCCGCTCTCGGCGAAATCGTCCACCTCGCCCCAGGGCTCCCACCCCTCCCCGTCCGCCGTCTCGACGACGGCCGGCTCGGCGCTCGGCAGCATCGGACCATGCTGGAAGACGAAGCGCTGCCCCGGCACCCCGGCCGAGACGCCGAGGACCTCCCGCTGGACGAGCTCGGCGTTGAGGACCGTCGTCGTGCCCCCGATCGTGAAGGCCCGTGCCGAGTCGATCTGGGGGGAGGCGGAGTAGGGCGGCTGGCCCTCGGCGGCAGCCACCACGACCGCCCGCAGCCAGCCGGCCCGCTCCCCGTCGATGACGGAGGCGGCATGACCAGCGGGGACGTGCAGCACAACGTCGCCGTCGCGGTTGAGGCCGCCCGTGGAGTCACGCTCGACCTCGCACGCCTGCCACTCGCGGCCGTCGAACGCCTCCCACTGCAGGGGCGGGCGCGTCGGGTCGACACCGATCCCCTCGATGTGGCACCCGAAGCGCAGCGCCACGGCGCAGCGCGGGACGGGATCGGAGAGGCCGACGTAGAGAGCGTCACTCGGGGCGGGAACCGCGGCGAAGCACGGCAGGGTGACGGCGCTGCCGAGGGGCTGCTCGGCGCTGCGGCGGGCCCGCATGACGGCTTCGTGGTGATCTACCATTGCACCGCTGCGAGACGCCTCCGCCCGCTCGGCCGTCTGGCTGCGCAGGAGGAGGAGCTCGCAGGGCACGATCGCAAGGGCGTCGTCGACGCGGAACACGACGGCTTCCTCCACCTCGGTGCGCACGGTCGCCACCTCGGTGCCGACGGCGACGTTGACGGCCGACGGCGTCGGGGCGGACAGCCAGAACGTCACGTAACCGCGGGCGGCCACCGGCGGGAACTGGCGCACGCCGATGAGCTCGAGAAACTTGATGTAGTGGAGGTCCGGCACTCGGTTCAGGCGGTAGAAGAGCTGGTCGACCATGAAGGCGAACGTCTCGATGAGCGTGACGCCGGGGTCGGAGACGTTGTGGTCGCTCCACTCCGGGCATCGCTGCTGCACGAGGCGCTTGGCGTCGTCGACGAGATCCTGGAAGCGGCGGTCGTCGAGGTTCGGGGCGGGCAGCGCCATCAGGGCTCACCCTCCTCGGGGATGACGTAGAAGGGAAACACGAGGTTGCGTCTGTCGTTCGTGGCGCGCGCCGCGTAGGAGACGGCGACGAAGAGGAGCCCGGGACGGTCCGGGTCGTGGCTCACGCAGACGTCGAGCACGTCGATGCGCGGTTCCCATCGCTCCAGGCTGGCGCGCACTTCGTAGGCGACGCGTCCCGCCGTCGTGGCGTCCGTGGGCGCAAAGACGAGGTCGTGGATGCCGCACCCGAACTCCGGGCGCATGGGCCGCTCCCCGAGGGCCGTGCCGAGGATGAGCCGGATGCTCTCGTCGAGCTCGCGCTCGTGACTGACGAGGGCGATGCGGCCCGTCGTGTCCGTGCGCACCGGAAAGGCCCACCCTCTGCCGATGAACTCGCCGCTCATGACCACTGCCTCCGCGTCCTCGTCGCCTAGTTCAACTTGATGGGCGTGCCGGAGACCGAAACCGGACCCTGGGCGCTGATCTGCACTTGCGAGCCCTGCAGGGACAGCGTGCCCTGGGCTTCGAGGGAGATGTCGCTCGACGAGGTGATCTTCACGCCGTTCGAGCCGTCGATGGTCACGGTCCCCGTGGCGCTCACCTTGATCGTCGTAGCGGTCTGGTTGAGGGAGATCCTGAGCGACTTGTCACCGCTCAGGAGGGCGACGCCGTCGTCGCCCTCGGCGTCGAAGAACACGAGCATGTGGCCGTCCTTCGAGACGATGCCCCGCCGCCTGACGCCGCCGGAGGTGCCGTCGACGAGATTGTCCCCCTCATTCGGCGTGTCGATGCCGTTGTAGAGCGAGCCGAGCACGATCGGATAGCTCTGATCACCCTGGTTGAAACCGACGACGACCTCGTCGCCCACCTCGGGGAGGAAGACGGCGCCCCGGTTGGCGCCGGCGCCCAGCTGAGCCATGGGCGCCCAGTCCGAACCGTAGCCGTCCGACATCCAGGGGAAGGAGACCTTGACGCGGCCCTGGTTCTCGGGATCGCCCACGTCGGTCACGATGCCGGTAACGACGCCGACGATTTGCTGTGTGCTCCCGGAGGCGCCCGTGCCGGCGCCGGTGGAACCTCCCCCTCCGCCTCCTCCTCCGCCGCCGCCGCCCCCACTAGCGAGACCGAGGAGGGAGCGCTGGTTCTTGCCGCTCACCGTGAAGGCCGTCGTGTAACCGTCGTGGGGGTCGAAGCGGTGCCTCGTCGTCGTGAGCACGTAGCGGCCGTCGAACGGATCGCCTGCCAGGCTCAGGCTGATCGCCGTCCCCGGCGCCAGCTGAGTGTTGCCGCGGGCGACGCCGCTCAACTCGGCGAAGCTGCCGCCGATGTGCTCGGCGAGGGCCTTGGCGGCCTGGTCGGCTTCGGCCTGCAGCCGGTGAGGGACCGTGACGCTCGTGAGCGTGCTGGCGCCGAAGACGTTCGCCAGGGCGGCGGGCGAGGCGGCCGTCGAGGCGGACGACGTGCCGGCCGGAGCGGAGCTGACGATCGCCTGTTTCGTCATCGGGTCCCAGCCCCTCACCTCGACGCTCGCTACCTGGTCAGCGGAGGTGATGACGCCTCGCAACTTCAGGATCTGGGCGCCCATGGTGAGCTGGAGGGGGTTGTCGGCCCCGCTCAGGCTGCCCGGGCCGGGGGCGGTCGAGGAGGCGACCGGCTGGCGGAAGTTCAGCTGCCCGGCGATGACGGACACCTCGTAGCCGACGGCGCCCGCCAAGCGCTTCAGGAACTGCCAGTCGTTGCAGTTGTCCTGCGCCACCCATTCGTACACCGGCGTCGTGGCATCGATCTGCCCGGGCGTGAGGCCGGCCCGCTTGGCGACCGCCGTGGCGATGTCGCTGTAGGTCATGTTCTGGTAGGTCTCGGTCGTGCGCCCGCGAAAGAGGCGATGCGACTCGTCATAGCCGCGCATGATCACGAAGGTGCCCGAGGCGTCGAACTCGGTCTCGAGGGCCGTGAGATCGCCGCGCAACAGCTGCTCGCCCCCGGGCGAGACCGTGGAGAAGACTTTCATGACCACCTGGGAGCCGATGTGGGCGCCCGTGGTCGCCAGCACCTGACGATTGGGGTCGCGAAAGCGAAGGCTGAAGAGATCCGGCTGGTTCTGGTTGCGGTCGACGATGGCGACGGTGAGGAGCTGCGACACGGCGTCGGGCACGGGGTTGCCGTCGATGGTGACGACGATCGATCCGGCGGTCTGCTGGTCGGGCACGGCCGTCAGGCCCCTGCCAGGGCGTCGTCGATGTCGGGCACGAGGAGGCGGGTGCCCGGGCGGAGCCTCATGGGGTCGTCGATGCCGTTGGCGGCTGCAATCGCCCGCCACCAGTCGGCCTTGCCGTACTCCCGGTAGGCCACGGCCGCCAGGCTGTCGCCCTCGACGAGCAGGACGGAGCGGATGGTCTGGCGGCCGCCTGAGGTGGGGTTCTGGCTGGCGGGAGCCGGGGAGATCTCCTCCATCGTGACCGTGCACGTCGCCCGCAGGGGCGTCCCGTCCTGGTCGAACATGGTCACCCTCGTGTCGACGGACTTCACGAGGGCCGTGAGATGGACCGTGGAGCCCCAGCCGAAGATGACCCAGGGCGGGCTGGGCTTCTTGCTGGAGAGCGTGGAGTCGAGGGGGAGACAGCAGCTCTGCAGGGTGAGGAGGTCCGGCGAGATGTCGGCGCCGAGCTCGTAGCCGTCGAGGAAGACCTCGACCGTGAGGCTGGCCGGATCGGCCCCCTTGAACTCCGGCATGGCGGCGCTCTTGGCGCCCCGAGCGGGCTTGCGCTCCCACTGGGCGCTCTTCTTCAGGCTGAACTCCTTCGGGTTGTAGGGGAAGGTCACCCGCGAGATCTCGCTGCCGCCCGTCGTGTTCGGCTGGATGAGGGCGATATAAGCCTTCTCGATCGCCATGGTTAGTCACCCGCCAGGAAGCCGTGGTGGGCGAGCTCGAGCGACTCGGTCGCCACTTTGGCGCTGTCGACAGCGAAGCTCGGCCCCGTCCACTTGACGGGGATGACCTGGTCGAGTCCCCACGAGCACACGACGGTGCCGTCCGCCGTCATCGCCTGGATCTGGGCGGTGCGACGGTGGATCGAACCCACCATCGACGACATCCAGGAGGCGATCTGGGCGCTGTCGGAGTTCACGGGCCGTGTCAGCTTGACGTTCGTGAACTTCATCCGGCCGGGCAGCTGGTACACGAACCCGTTGTTGCCACCCTCTTCCCTCGCCTCCAGCGTCACCTCGCAACCGAGCCCGTCACAGGTCGTGAAGGTGCCGAGGTCGATGCCGTCGACGGTGACCGTGAAGCAGACCGTGATCGCCGGGTCGGTCATCGACATGGACGGCCTCCGCTTCCTTGGGGACAGGCGGGCGCCATCATCGTTGCCCGAGGTCGTTCAAGAGCCCCGCTCGCTCGCGGTCCATGGCGAGCTCAGCCGCGAGGTGATCGCGGATGCGGTCGTAGAGGCGGCGGCCCAGCTCGTCGAGTTCGGCATCGGCCGCGCCCGCCCCGGGCGCCGGCGCCGAGCTGCCGCTCGGGAAGGCAGCGGGCGCCGGCGTGCCGCCACTTGAGTCCGGAGCTGCTGCTGGAGCCGGGGCGTCCTGGCGCTGCAGTGTCAACCGTTGAGCCGCGGGGGCGCCCGTCTCGCCCGGCCGGTCGGCGGCGCCAGGCGGGCGGCCGTCCGGGCCGGGGAACAGGATCACGGTCCCGTCGGGCGCCGTCAGTAGCGGCTGAGCCGTCCCGCCGAGGCTGGCCCGTTGCAGCGGCGCCACGTCGCCGTGCCCGGCCGGCTGTCGACCCATTCCGCCGGCCGGCGTCTCTCCACCTCGCTCGAGCCGCCGGTCAGGGCTCGTCGTCGCCCCCGTCCAGACGCTCGCCGGCGAGGAGGCCGGCCCGATGACGTCGCGCTGGGCGAGGATTGCCCGCCTCCCGACGCTGGGGTTCGGGGCGGAATCGGAAAGAACCGCCGACACCTCGACGCGTGCGGGCTCGGACGGGAGGGTCGCCGGTGCCGGCCCCTCGGGCGGGAGGCCGGCGTCGAAGGGCACGGACAGCGTCGGCGGCGACTCGCCCAAGAGCGGGCCAGCCGTCTCGGTCGGGCGGGGGCCGACGAGGGTCAGCGGCGCCAGCTCCGACACCGAGCCGGTACGGTCGCCGGCAGCGCCGGGGGCGGCGGGGCTAGCCGGCAACACGGGCCTCGCAGCCGCCGCCCTCTCCGCCGCCTGCGGCAAGCTCGAGGCCCTCGCCTGCAAGGGCAGGCTCGGCAGCGCACGGCTCATCGGGGCCGCCCCGAGGCCGGGTGAGGCGGGCGAACGAACTGAGTGGGGCGGTTGCGACGGCGGGGACGGCGGCGAGGCTTGCGACGGTGGCGTCGGCAGGCGGGCCGCAACCGGCGGCCCTCCAGGGCTGCGGTTGGTGGGGGCCCCGTCTGACGGTGGAGCGCCGGCGGCCGGCGGACTGGCCGGTGGCAGGTTCATCGAGGAGAGAGCGGGCGACGGGGGCACAGGCGCCTCGCGCTCCAACGTTTGCGGCTCGCCGAGGCGGTAGCGCTGTAGGCGGCGCGCCGTCAGAGGCGGCTCGCTACCGGGTGCTGTGCCGCCGTGCGCTTGCAGGCGACCGATGGCGGGTGGGGCGGCCAACGGCGGCGGCACGAGCTGGGTTGGCGGCGTCGGCGGCGGCTCAGTAGCGACGAGCTCGGTGGGCGAGCCAGGGCTGAGGGTCAACGGCGGGGACGCCAGACCGACGTCGCGCCTCTCCGCCGCCTCCTCCGACACCGGGACCTGCGGCGCACCGCTACGGCGCTCCACGGTCTCCTCGCCCGAGGCGGAGGGGTGGGCCCCGGATAGCTGCGCGGGGCGCGGCATCCCTGGCAGGCCGACGCTCGGCGCAGGCAGGGCGGCGCCTCCGGCGCTCGGTGGCCAGGCGCTCGCCGTCTCGGCACTCGGCCGCTCGGCGCTCGGCGAGCCGGCGATCCGATCCGCGGAGGACAACACGGCGGCGCTCTGGCTGCCCGCACTCGCTGCGGTCGGAGGCGTGCCAGGCACCCCCGACAGTGCGGCGGCAGCGTGCACAGGCAAGCGCATGACGCCGATGGGCACCTCGCCGGCGGTGACCGGGCTCGGGCCCGACGGGGGCGGCTCGGGGAAGCTCGGCAGAAGCTGGGGGGCGGTTTCTGGAAGGGTGGGCGCTTCATCGGCGAGTGCCCCGAGACGCGACAGCTGCGGTGGTGGCGACGGGAACCGCACGACGCCTTCTGCCGCCGGGGCGCTCCGAGCCGGTTGGGCGGCGGCCGCCACGTAGCCCGCCGGGCCGTCGATGGCGACGTCATGCAGCATCGAGCCGATGAGGCCGGGCTTCTGACGGGTCGTGAGCTCCGCTTCGAAGCGTGCCGGTCGCAGTGTCAGCTCGGGTGGCGCGAAGGTCCCTCCGATGGGCGCCAACTGCGGCCATCCCGCCTCGGCGCTTGCCGGGGCCTCCGTGGGCTGGGCGGCCGGAAGGGCCTCGCGGCCGAGGAGGCGTTGCAGCCAGCCCACGCGGTCTCAGCCTCCGGCGGCGAGCCGCCGGTTGATGCGGCCGATCTCGTCACTGAAGCGCCGCCGCGTGGCGTGCTCGAGGTCGAGGATGTCGTCGAGCGACCAGTGGAAATGGTAAGCGACGTACGCGACCTCCTCGTAGAGACGGTCGGCCGCGCACGTCACGATTCCCCCAGGCGACCACCGGCCATGTCGACCGAGAACTCGTGTTGGCACGCCGGGCAGGAGACCGCCGCCCGTGTGTGCCCCTCCTGGTTGACCCGGCGGTAGAGGTCCTGAAGGAAGGCGACGTCTGAGGCGAACATGTTCTCGACGAGGCCGGGGTGGACGTCGGTGATCGTGCCGAGGCGGGTAAGGACCCTCGAAACAAGCACGATCGTCAGGTAGGCGGGGTTCTCCCGCACGCGGTCGTCGACAAGCGGTACGAGCTCGTCGCGAGCCGTCGCCAGGCGCATGACGCCGTCGCGGTGCACGGTGCCGTGCGCATCGACGTAGCCGCGGGGCAGCAGGAACTCGAACTCGGTCCGGAGGGGATCGCGTGCCGAAGCGGCTCCGTGCCCCGCTCGGCGGTCGGCCACCTCTGCGGCGCTGAGCGCCGGCATCACTCGACCTCGATCTCCTCGTAGGTGAGCGTGAGCTTCTCGGTGAGCACGGTCGTGTCCCCCGCCTTCATCGAGCCGATCTCCATCGACTTCGGCCAGGCGTTCGTCAGCTTGTACCGCTTCACGGGCGCCCCCATGTAGTCGTACACGATGATGGCGCCGCCCTTGCGGGCATCGCCCATGTTGCCGAGGCGGGACTTCTCGACCCACTGCGAGAAGCTCGTGTCCGCCGTCAATCCACGCGTGAGGGTGACCTCGCCGGCCTTCGGGCGCCCGGGCAGCTTCTTGATGACGTACTTGCCGTCGGGAGTGTTCTCCTTCAGCTCGATGACGTCCTGCTCGATCTTGAGCCCGGTGACCTCCTGGATCTGCTTGATGACGATGCTGTCGAACTCGAGGCCGAACGAGTGTCCGACCCCGGCGTCCATGTCGGGGAGTGCCACGGCACTTACCTCCTCGTGTGTGTTATTCGATCAGGCTGGTCCCGCCGGAGAACTGCGACAGGCGGAAGATGACGAACTCGGCCGGCTTCACCGGAGCGACGCCGATCTCGCAGATGACCTGCCCGAGGTCGATCGTCTCCGAGGGGTTCGTCTCGTCATCGCACTTGACGTAGAAGGCCTCGAAGGGGGTCGATCCGAAGAGGGCGCCCTTGCGCCACTCGACGGCGAGGAAGGAGGCGATCGTGCGTCGGATCTTCGACCACAGCATCTCGTCGTTCGGCTCGAAGACGACCCAATCGGTCCCGTTCAGGATCGACTTCTCGAGGTAGTTGAAGAGCCGCCTCACGTTGAGGTAACGCCAGGCCGGGTCGGAGGACAGCGTGCGGGCGCCCCAGACGCGGATGCCGCGACCCGGGAAGCTGCGCAGGCAATTGATGCCGTGCGGGTTGAGCAGGTCGTGCTCGCTCTTGGTGATGTTGAGGCTGACCGAGATGGCGCCGCGCACGACCTCGTTGGCGGGGGCCTTGTGCACGCCGCGGGTGTTGTCGTTGCGGCCCCAGATGCCGGCCATGTGGCCGCTCGGCGGAACGTCGATGTTGCGGCCCGTCGACGGGTCGAACACCTTGACCCACGGCCAGTAGAGGGTCGCCTGTTTCGAGTCGTAGCCGGCCTTGTCGATGCGCCACTCCCGAACCTGCTGGGCATTGAGGCCAGGCGGCGGGTCGAGGATGGCGACCCGGTCGCCCATGAGCTCGCAGTGGGCGATCATGGCCAGCTGCACCGCCTGCACGCCGTCGAGATCGATCAGACCGTGCTGGTAGGCGGCCATGAGGTCCGGCACCGAGACCATCGTGACCGCATCGATGGCCTCGAGGCCCCCGAAACCCGTCCGATCGGCCGAATCGCCGACGTAGTCCGCCGGCGACATGGGTCGCGTCGGCACGGCCGGCAGGGAGGCCCCGCCCCCGCGCAGTTCGACCGTGCCCGCGTCGGGGCGCGTGATGGCCGTCTCGCCCGGCAGCTCCTCCAACCGGATGAGGGCCGAACGAGCGTTGACGACCGTGACGACGTTCTGGCGCCCCCGCTTGGCGGAGACGCGGTCGAACTCCTCGACGACCTCACCCTCGCGTCGCACGACGACCCGGAAGGAGTCCTCCGGTGCGCCTTCCTCGGCGACGGGCGCGATCTCGACCGTGAGGTTGTCGCCGGCCGGGCCGGCTTCGAGGGCGCTCACGCGATAGGCCGGGCTGCCGGCGCTGACCTCGGGCTCGCCTTCCTTCTGCTCCCGCGCCGCCGTCAGTTGGGCGGTGGCATTCGGGAGGCCACCCTCGGCACCGTCGGGCCCGACCCGCACGACGTAGCAGCTACCCCCTCCGTTGAGGAAGTAGCCGTACACGGCGTGGGCGAGGTAGGAGCCCTCCACGATCTCACCAAAGCTCCGTGTGTACTGCGCCCAGTTGGTGACAAGCGTGGGTGCGTTCATGGGGCCCGTGGGTGCCACCCCGACGAACGCCGCGACAGCCGTTCCGACGCCTTCGATCGGACGGGAGCCGGAATCGATCTCCTCCACATAGACGCCCGGGGACAGGTATTGCGGCATGCGGCGTCCCTCCTCCTCGATGTTGGATGCTCCCGTGAGCGTGCTTGCGGACGAGGCGGCGGGCAACGCCCGTGGAGCCGTCTGATCGACCCGAAGGACCTGCCCGATCGGGCAGCACTCGCGACGCCTGCTCGCGGACCACGACAGGTTTCCCCTTCCGCCTGCCCGATCGGGACACGACTGGTGGCAATCGGGCAACGACGCCGCCCGCTGCCGACGCCGTGCGCGATGATCGGTGGAGCCGGCACATGGTGGGGGCAGGCACCTGCCAGATGATGCCGGCCGCCGCTGACACGGGCAGCCGCTGACACGGGCAGCCGGTGACACGGGCCGCCGGTGACAGGGGGGACGGAGGGTGTTGAGGTGAGCAGACAAGAGGAGTACCTCGCGGACCGCTCGGCCCGTCCGCAGCCGGCCGTGCGAACGGAAGGCGACGCGCCGGAGAGGGCCGAGTCGGGCGCCTCAGCCCGAGCCGGCCGGCCCGGAGCACAGTCCGTCGCCATCCCGCCTGACGGTGGGGCGTCGGTGCTGCGCCTTCAGCACGAGGCCGGGAACGCTGCGGTGTCCCGCTTGCTCGGGGAGGAGGTGGCGGCGGGGGCCGAAGATCACCCGTCCGTGCTGGAGGTGATCGGCAAGGGGGGCGCACCGCTCGAAACCGGCCTCCGTTCGGAGATGGAGGCCGGTCTCGGTGCGGATTTCGGCGACGTACGCGTGCACACCGACGCGCCGGCGGCTGCCTCGGCGCAGTCGGTGCAAGCCCGCGCCTACACCGTCGGGAGCGACGTCGTCTTCGGCGAGGGCGCTTACCGGCCCGACAGCCGCGAAGGACGCCACACGATCGCCCACGAGCTGACCCACGTCGTGCAGCAGCGGCTGGGGCCGGTCGAGGGCAGTCCAGCCGGCGGCGGCGTCACCGTGAGCGATCCCTCCGACCGCTTCGAGCGGGCGGCGGAAGCGACCGCCGAGGAGTTCATGGCTGCCGGGCAGGCTCAGGCAGCCGAGGCGGAGAATGCCGACAACGCAAGCAACGAGACGGCCGAGGCTGGCCTGCAGCGTGAGGCTACCGACGAGACGGACGAGGACGCCGTCAAGCCAACAGCCTGACGCCTGCCGGGCCGCTCCGCAGCCCTGGCGACCGGCTCTCGACCTGGTCGATGGCGGGCCGGAGACGAACTTCGTCAGCGGCCGCCGTCGGCCTTGCGGCGCTTCGGGCTCCCCTCGATCCGGAACGTCCGCCCGGGCAGCTCCGGCGAGCCGCCGATGACCGTCTCGACCGGCGGCTGCGGCGGAGCCGGCGCGGGGGTCGCCCGGCGGCCGGCAGCCCGCGATCTGCGCGCCTCGGAGACGCCGGGACCGCGCACGCCGAGCCGGATGGGCTCGAGCACGGGCGGGCCGAGCTCGACGGGGAGGCTGGCGTCGAAAGGAGCGCTCACGACGAGATCGAGCGAGGGCTTCAGCTCGCCGCCGAGCGCCGTCCAGACGTCCGACAGGGCGCGGTCCTGTGGCGGCGGGAGGGCGATCGTCAGCGGCATCACCAACCGGACCCCTGCCAGCTGGCCGCCGAGGACGTCGATCGGCAGCGTGTCGTGGCGGATCACGCAACCGAGCACGGCGGCGAGCAGCCGGTGCTCGTCCTCGGGCCGTTGCGTCCAAGCCGTCACGAGATAGGAGAGCTTGTAGTAGCGAGGGGGGCGATCCCGCCTGAGCACGCGGCCCTCGTCGTCACGAACGTCGATGAGGCCGTTTTCGCGCATGCGAGTGTCTTCGCGGATGTCGTAGAGGTAGAGGTCGACCGTGGGAGAGTTTCGCCGTGACGCCCATTCCGTCGTGGGGGCGTCGAGAGCGACCTCGACGTCCGTGCCGGCCAGGGCGTCGCGACGGATGAGCGTTCGGAGGGCCTCGTCGACGTCCTGTATCACCGGTGGTCACTGTGCACCCTGCGAACATGGTCTGCGACGGCCGATCGGCCGTCCGATCGGGCAAGCCGTGTGCCCGCTCGCCTCGGTCAGTCCTGCAAGGTGGCGAACCAGGGCCCGAATTCCGACTCGACGCAGAGGCGCCCGAGCTTGCGGTACTCGGCCGCCGTCGCCCGTATCAAGTGCGTCATCGTCATCGCAACACCGGAGTCGGCCGCCGCGAACGCCGCCGCCATGACGACGTTGTGGATGTTCCCCCCGGAGAGCTCGAAGGAGCGGGCGAGGAACCCGACGTCGAGCTCCCCGTCGACGGGCACCTCCCGGCGGATGAGCCGCCTCCACAGCTGCTCGCGCTGTTTGGGCAGCGGCATCGGGAACTCGACGACGACGTCGATACGCCGCAGGAAGGCCTCGTCGACGTTCGACCGCAGGTTCGTCGTGAGGATGGCGACGCCGTCGAAGCGCTCCATCCGCTGCAGGAGGTAGGCCACCTCGACGTTGGCATAACGGTCGCGGGCGTCCCGCACCTCGGAGCGTTTCCCGAAGACGGCGTCGGCCTCGTCGAAGAGGAGGACGCCATTGACCCGCTCGGCCTCTACGAAGATGCGGTCGAGATTCTTCTCCGTCTCGCCCACGTACTTGTCGACGACGCTCGACAGGTCGATCACGTACAGCTCGAGACCGAGGCTGTCCGCCACGACCTCGGCGGACATCGTCTTGCCCGTGCCGCTGTCCCCGGCGAACAGCACCGTCACCGCCCGTCCCCGCGTGGCGGCGGAGGCCATCTTCCAGTCGTCGAGCACGAGCGACCGATGGCGCACCCTCCCCGCCAGGGCACGCAGCTGGCGCTCGATGGCAGCAGGCACGACGAGGTCATCGAAACCCACTCGCGGCGTGATCCTCTGCGCCAACTGCTCGAGCCCGGCGGCGTTCTGGGAGCGGGCGCCCCAGCGCAGGTCATCGGGCGAGACGTCGCGCCCGGCTGCTCTCGCCCGCCGGCGGGCGGAGCTCGCCGCCAGCTGGATCTGCTCCGGGCTCAGGCGGTAGGCGCTCACTGCCTGCGACAGTCGCTCTGGGGCGAGGCCCGCCCGCCCGCCCGCCGGCTCGGAACCGCCGGCCGGCTCAGGCGCAGGCTCGACAGCCGGCTCGGGCTCGAGGGCCGCCTCGGCTCCGAGGAAGGGCTCCGGCCCGAGGGCCTCCCGCCACAGGGCTTCCCGCTGCGACTCGCCCAGCACCGGAGGGTCGACCAGCAAGGGCGCCCGACCGGACCACCGCGGATCCCACACCTTCGATCCGATGAGGATGACAGCGCCGGGCAGGTCGGCCCACCATCGCACGAGGGCCGGGCGATCGGCGAGATGGTCGATGCCGGTGACCACGATCGTCCTCCCGGAGAGGCGGCCCTCTCGAGACGTCACGCCGGCCAGCTGTCCGTGGTCGGTGAGGGCGTCGGTCATCTCGAGGTCGACCACGAGGGCGGAACGATGTGCCGCTCCGAGGCCGGCCGCCAGCCAGGAAAGAGCGCTGCCCCCCGGCGGGCACTGCACGTACACGAGGTCGACACCGGCGTCGAGCGCCCGACCGATGACGGGGCTGGGCGGACCGGGCCAACGTGCCGGCATGCGGAGGAACGGGCTCACGATGGGGTCCGGCTCGTCCCGGCCGAGCAGGTGGGCGACGACGCGATCGGGCACACGCAGCGCCCGGCTCAGCAGCGGCCGCTCGGAATCCTCGACGACGACAAGCCCGCTCGAGACGAGGCGAGAGCTGGGAGCAAAGCAGTTGCGGGCAGCGCCGTCGCTCAGCGAGGCGCCACACAGCTCCAAGGCCAGCCCGACGCTCGCCCGCCGTCGCGTGACGTCGTCGTTGAGGTAGCCGTAGAGCTTCTCGAAACGAGGATCGAGGTCAGGGGCGAGCGCCGCCACGACGATGTCGAGCTCGAGCTCCGAGAGGTCGAAATTTCGGCCGAGCTCCTGCAGCCGCCAGGCGAAGTCGGTCGTCGCCGACTCGCTGCCGTTCGCCGAGGGCGAATCGTCGGCGGTCGACGGTGCCAACAGCCGGTCGACGAGGGCATCGTCGATGTAGAGCCCGCGAAAGGGATCGGCCGGGTTCGGGTCGCTCTGGCGGCGAGCGTCGACGCTGGAGCTGACGCGGGCGACGAGGGCACCGAGCCGGGTTTCGAGCCGCCACGCCGGCTCGCCGCCCGCCTTGCCGTTCGCCTCCGCCCCGCGCTCCGCCACTCGGTAGCCGGCCGGAGCCACGACCCCGTCACTCCCCGGGCCGGTCGATGCCCGCGTCGCCGTCACGGCCTGGCCGAGCGCCTAGATGAGACCCTGGCGCAGGGCGTAGGCGACGGCGTGCGTGCGGTTGCGAAGGCTGAGACGCCGCGTGACGTCGGCGAGCACGTTCTTCACCGTCCGCTCCGAGTAGACGAGCTCGTGGGCGACCTCGGCCGTGTTGTGGCCGTCGGCGAGGAGCCGGAGCACCTCGATCTCACGCTTGGTGAGGTTGGAGAACGAAAGCCCGCGAGGCGCCAGCACTTGACGCTGCGCCATGCCGACTTGATCGAGCAGCCGCCCGAGCAGGTCTGGCGGCACGGTGCCGTCGCCGGCGGCGGCGCGCCGCACACAGGCGGCGAGCGTTTCCGGCCGGGCCTCGCTGCGTCGGATGAAGCCGCAGGCGCCGGCTTCGACGGCGTCGAAGACGGCGGCGGCGTCCAGTTCGCCGGCCACGACGACGACGCGGGCGCTGCCTTGGCGCTGGGCGGCCCGGATCACCCGCACCGCGCCGCCGTCGACACGGTCGACGACGACGACGGCTACTTCGGCAGCCTCCGCCTCGGTGTCCTCGAGGATCGTGATGCCCGGGTACGCCCGCAGCTGTCCGATCGTTCCCAGCAACGACACGGAGTCACTTGCAAACACGACGACTGGGATCCGCGTCTCCATGCGACCGCTCCTTCCACGTTTCCCGCCAAGGTCGCGACGAGCATCACACGACCCGATCAGCAGTCGCTCAGCATCGGCTCAAGATCTGGCACTTCCCGGAAAGATTGCCCGATCGGGCAAGCCGAAGGCGAGGAAGGGCAAAAGGCTGCGCCGTGCGGGCGGCCGGTCTACGATCCTTGCGACCGGCACACAGAGCGGGTGGTTGGTGGCGCGAGTGG
>Ga0181523_10001774_pt1 | contig 22405 bp, 20 predicted proteins | sample PEATcosm2014_Bin_43_FD_119752 | JGI IMG/M metagenome (GOLD analysis project Ga0181523, IMG submission 119752) | Peatland microbial communities from MTU Mesocosm Facility, Houghton, MI, USA - PEATcosm2014_Bin05_30_metaG | ecosystem: Environmental > Terrestrial > Soil > Wetlands > Peat | place... | reverse complement strand
GATCGTGGTGGATTGCTCGACCATCGCGGTGGAAGAATCCGCGACGATTCGCGACAAGCTGAAGCAGCTCGGCGCCGACTTCATCGCCGCGCCCGTGAGCGGCAACGCCAAAGTCATCAAGGCGGGAAAACTCTCCGCCGTGGTCTCCGGCCCGGACGCGGCGTGCAAGACCGCCATGCCGCTGATCGAGATCTTCGCGCCGCGCGGCGTGTCCTATGTGGGCGACGGCGAGCTCGCCCGCGTCTGCAAGATCGCGCACAACGTCATGCTCGGCGTGGTCATCGAAAATCTGATCGAGATCACGCTGCTCACCAACAAGATGGGCGTGCCGCGCCACGCCTTCCTCGCCTTCCTCAACAACGGCGTGATGGGCTCGATGTTCACGCGCTACAAGTCGCCGACCTTGGTCAATTGCGATTGGACCACGACGTTCACGCCCGAACTGCTGCGCAAGGATCTCGATCTCGGCCTCGAACTCGCCCGCGAAATGGACGTGCCGATGCCGGTGACGGCGGCGACCCGCGAGTTACTGCAAAGCCATTTCGGCGCCGCCACGCTGCAGAAGAATCCGCAAGAATATCTACAAAGGGACTTCGCAGCTCTGGCGGAGACCATGGCGCTTGCTGCGGGCATGAAGCTGACCAGCGAGGAGAAAAACGTGCCGACAGGGCTGGAAGGTTAAAAATCACGGCGCGGCATCAAGTTCGTCGCGTCGGCGGAATGGGGAATGAGTCGATGCGCGCGAAGCTGCACTATTTATCTGCCGTCATTTTTTGCTGCTTAGCGGTTCTCGTTGCCGTGACGGTCGGGGTGCCGTCGGTGTCGGCCGCTTCGAATTGGCCGACCCGGACGGTAAAATTCATCCTCACGCTTGGGCCGGGAAGCGGTTCCGATATCGAGGCGCGGCTGTTCGCGGATCGGCTCAGTCGGCGCTGGGGCCAGCCGGTGGTCGTTGAAAACCGCCCCGGCGGCGACGGCATCGTCGCCATCAACGTCTTCGTCAGCGCCCACGACGACCACGTCCTGTTGTTCGCGCCGACCTCCTCTTTCACCGCGCATCCGTTTCTGCACGACCACCTGCCCTATAAGCCCGGCGACCTCGTGCCGATCACCCGCGTATCCAACACGATCGTCGCCATCTCGGTGCCGACGAGTCTCGGCGTTAACTCGCTCGACCAGCTCGTTGCGCTCGCCCGCAGCGAGCCCGGCAAGCTCAACTGGGCCGGCGTGACCGGCGCGCTGGATTTCATGTTTGCCGGATGGCTGAAAGAGGAGGGCCTCGATATCAGCAAAGTCGCCTACAAAAACCCGGTGGATGCGGCCAATGATCTCGCCGAGGGGCGCGTGCAGGTCTACGAGTCGGCGCTGGCGATCGTGCGGCCGCAGCTGCAATCCGGCAAGATCAAGCTCTTGGCCGTGACCAACACGGTGCGCGCGCCGAGCGAGCCCGACCTGCCGACGGTGAAGGAGGCAGGTTACCAGGCGCTAACGCTCGACGGTCTGGTCGGCCTGTTCGGGCCGGCCGGTATGCCGCTCGAACTGCGGCGACGAATAACCGCCGATGTCGCGGCGGTTGCCGATGCGATGATCAAGGACCGTCTCGCCGCCACGGGTCAACTCTTGAATGTCGGCGGTCCCGAGGCATTCGCGAAGTCGATCGACCAACAACGCGCCGCCGTTGCGGATTTTGCCAAGGCGCTCGGCATCGCGCCGATGCCGCAAGACTAAAGCATCACGGAGGCGTTGATGGCGACTCGATCTGTCTTCAGACGGAACAGTGCGATCGCGGCTGCGATTTTGGCGGGGAGCTTGTGGTATGGGCCCTCTCAGCCGGCCGCGGGACAGCAGTTGCGGCCGGCAAGGGTTTCATTGTCGTCGCTGACCGCTCAAGGGTTCGAAATCAAAGGCCTGACCGGAAACCAGTCCGGCGTCATCGGCACACTGGTCCTGCAGAAAGACAAGGAAGTCTTCCTGTGCGAAAGCAAGGACCTTTCCATTCAGCCGATTGCATTCGAGTGCTGGCCGGTCAAATAACCGGACGGTGGGCGCTGCCACCCCCGGCTTTGATCAATTGCAAAGATGCGTGAAGTTATCGCAGTGCTCGCGCGACCTGCGATAGTGCGCTTCATGCCGCGTCTCGTGTCGCGTCTCGTGCCGCGTTTCATGCCTCGTCTCATGTCCGCCGCCGCGCATCGCGATGCGGCAAGCCGAGCTGAGTAGCGCGTGCTTTGCTTTCATGCAGGCGGTGACCTTGGCGACGTCGGGGATGAACTCCGAGCACAGCCGCATGGCGTCGGGCGTGCAGGCCTGTTGCGCCTCCGCGCTGCCCTGGGCGTTCGCCCTGTCGAGACGATAAAGCGATATGCCGGCCAACAGTGCCAACAAGCAGATAAAATGCACGATCCGCATGGCCGCTTCCCCCAAAATGTCTGAGAATCTCATTCGTGCGCGGCGAATGAAGGTAGTGCAAGGCGCCGTCGAAGGCTTATACCCGCGCCGTGCATGTCGCCCCGTCCGCTCCGCCGACAAGTGCTCGTTCAAAGGTGGCGAAAGTACGATGTTAAGCGCCGCGAGCTTTCTTTGGAACCCGGCGTGTAGCGGGTCAACGACGTGGATCGGACAAGCCGACCGGCTCCTGTGCTCGCCCTAGGTTCAGTTCTCGCCCCACGCGAATCCGCGGGCGGTATTGTGGAACTGTCCTCCCGCGATGTTGTCCGGGCATGGCTCGATGGTTCCCTCAATCATGTCCGACGTCGCATTGTCAAAGGACATGTGACGGCAATACTGGCCATCGGGCATGGGATAGATGACATCACCCGCCGATTCGGCATGTTGGGCAGCCGTGGCCCTGCGGAGCAGCGGATTGATGGCGGCATGGCCGCCAAGCAGTAATCCCGTGGTAACAAGCACAAGAAACAGCGACGAGACAATGACGGCGCGCGCCGATGTCCCGTCGTCCCGGCGCGCTCGAAAATCTTTGCGCCCGCGACGGCTCGCGCCGACATGATCCGGCTCTACGAACCAGGCAGCGCTATGCGGGACTCTTCCGTCGGCGCCGTGCATGCGCCATTGAACACCAGAACCGTTGAATGGCCGATAAAGAGTTATCTTTGATTTGATGCAATTGCTCCGGATCGCCCATTGCCGCGGTCGACCGACGGTTTGAACTCCGGGGAAGCATTCCCCTCTCCCCGTAGGCGCCAAGAGATGAAATAATCGTCGGCAGCTAAGGACGACCAAGAGGGAGGAAGGCTTGCTCACCGCCGCCCGGAACGAAATGCTCACGCGCGTGGGACCCGGCACGCCCATGGGCGAGCTGTTGCGCCGCTATTGGCAGCCCGTAGCGGGGGCCAGCGAATTCGACGCCAATCCGATCAAACCCATCCGCCTTTTGGGCGAAGATCTCGTCCTCTTCAAGGATTTGAGCGGCCATTACGGTCTGGTCGATCGGCATTGTCCGCACCGCCGTGCTGACATGTCCTACGGCTGGGTCGAGGAAAACGGCATCCGCTGCAGCTATCACGGCTGGCTCGTGGACCAGACCGGGCGCTGCCTCGAACAACCTTATGAGGATACCGCGAACCCGAAGCCGTCGAAGGCCGGCTGTGATACGAAGGCCTATCCGGTGAAGGAATGCGCAGGCCTGCTGTTCGCTTATCTAGGCCCGCAGCCCGCGCCGGAACTGCCGGTATGGGAACCCTTCACCTGGGCCAACGGCTTTCGTGAAATCGTGCTCGCGGACATCCCGTGCAACTGGTTTCAGTGCCAGGAGAACTCCATCGATCCCGTTCATTTCGAGTGGATGCACGACAACTGGGGCAGTCGATTGCGCGGCGGCGATACCAATGCGGCGCCGAAGCATCTCAAGCTGAAGTTCGAGGAATTCGAGCACGGCTTTATCTACAAGCGCGTGCGCGAGGGCCAGAGCGAACAGGACCGCTACTGGACCGTCGGCCGCGTCGCGCTATGGCCGAACGGGTTTTATCTCGGCAGCCACTTCGAATGGCGCGTGCCGGTCGACGACGAGAACACGCTGAGCGTCGCCTGGTTTTTCATGCGCGTGCCGAAGGACCGCGGGCCTTATGTGCAGGAGCGCGTGCCGACCTGGATGAGCCCGATCAAGGACGAAAATGGCCGTTGGATTTCAAGTCACGTCATCAATCAGGACATTGTCGCGTGGGTCGGCCAAGGCCGCATTGCCGACCGCACCAAGGAGAATTTGCGTTCGAGCGACGTCGGCATCACCATGATGCGCAACCGATTTTTTCAAGAGATCGACGCTGTCGCGGCCGGCAAAGAACCGGCCGGCGTCATTCGCAGCGCCAACGCCGCGCAGTGCATCGCGCTGCCGAACATGGCGCGCGAGTTCAACACCGAGGGCATTTTGCTTGCCGACTTCGACAGGGATCCGCTCTTGCGGCAGCGGCTGAAGGAATTTCGCCACCATTACGGCCAACCTCCGCAGGTGCGGCGCGCTTTCGTGGAGGCGATGGGAATTGCCCGGTAGAGCATGATCCGGAAGAAAGCCCGCCCCGGACTTGGTCCGAGGCCGGTTTCCGGGTTTCGAAAAAAGCTCATGCTCCGCTAAGGTAATTCCATGCGCACCCAAGTCAGTACCCAAGTCCGCACCCGAGTCCGCACCCGAGTCCGTACCCAAGTCGCCATCATCGGCGCCGGCCCGGCCGGATTGTTGCTCTCGCATATTCTCGATCGCAACGGCGTCGACAGCATCGTGCTGGAGCGGCAGACCCGCAGCCATGTGCTGGAGCGAATTCGCGCCGGCGTGCTGGAAGCTGGGACCGTCGCGCTGTTGCGCGAGGTCGGACTGGGAGAACGCATGGATCGCGAGGGTCGGCCTCACGACGGCTCATGGATCGCCTGGGAGGATCGGCCGCGCCTTCTCATCGACACTAAAAAATATACCGGCAAACCGATGATGGCCTACGGCCAGACCGCCATTACCGAGGACCTGTTTGCCGCTCGCGACGCGGCCGGCGGAAACGTGATCGACGAAGCTGACAACGTCCAGCTGCATGAGCTTACATCGAGCCACCCCTATGTGACCTACGAAAAGGAAGGGGCGGTGCAACGGGTCGACTGCGACTACGTTGCCGGTTGCGATGGCTATCACGGGGTGAGCCGCCCATCGATCCCCGCATCGGTGCTTCGGGCCTACGAAAAGAGCTATCCGTTCGGCTGGCTTGGTATCATGTCGGAGACGCCGCCGTTTCCCGATATCTGTTATTGCCATCACAGCCGCGGCTTCGCGCTGGCGTCTATGCGCAATCCGATGCTGAGCCGCTACTACATTCAATGTGACCTCGATACCAAACTGCACGACTGGCCGGACGACCGCTTCTGGCAGGAATTCAAGGCGCGCTGTCCCAAGGACATGGCCGACAGCATCGTCACCGGACCGTCGATCGAAAAAAGCATTGCGCCATTGCGAAGCTTTGTTGCGGAGCCGATGCGTTACGGTGCGCTGTTTCTGGCCGGCGATGCCGCCCACATCGTTCCTCCGACCGGAGCGAAGGGCCTTAACCTTGCGGTCTCGGATGTCTTTTATCTGTCCCGCGCGCTCATTCAAGTTTATCGCGCCGGAAGCAAGCGCGACCTCGACGGCTATTCCGACACCGCGTTACGTCGGGTGTGGGGCGCCGCGCGCATGTCGTGGTGGCTGACGATGCTCCTGCACCGCTTTCCCGGCGAGTCGCCATTCGACGAACAGATGCGGCTTAATCAGTTCGATTATTTGCTCGGCTCCGAGCATGCCCAAGCGTCGCTGGCGGAGCAATATGTCGGCCTGCCGTATTAAAGCGCACTCACTCCTTGAGCCGCCGCCGCATCGTGCCGAGGAGGCCTCGCGGGAAAAACAGCACGACGAGGATGAAAACCGCGCCGACAAACGACATCCAATTCACGGTCATTGACGAAATGTAATCCTGCAATGAGACGAATACCGCCGCGCCGAGGAGCGGGCCCCAGAACGTGCGCATGCCGCCGATCACCGTCATCACGACGAAATAACCAGACAGCGAGTAGTGCAGCGCCATCGGATCGGCGAAGTTATTGAGCAGTGCATAGAGCGTGCCGGCGAGCGCGGTGAAGAAGCAGGAAATCGAGAAAGATAACCAGATATGCCGCTCGACCGGAATGCCGAGAAAACGTGCGCGGCGTTCATTCTCGCGAATCGCCAGCAATGTGCGGCCGAACGGCGAGCGCAAGAGCAAGCCCATCAAGGTGACCGCCACGGCGAAGATTGCCAGCAGGAAGAAATAAAAAACGGTTCCACCGTCCTCGATGTGCAGCGTGAATGGGCCCAATTCTATCGCTGCGCGCTGAAAATCGCGCAGGCCGTCGAAGCCGCCGGTGAAACTGTTCCAGCTGTAGGCGAGATAGTACCACAACTGCCCGAAGGCGATGGTGCACATGGCGAAATAGACGCCGCGCCGGCGCACGATCAGCATGCCAAACAATGTGCCGGCCAAGCCGCCGAGCAGCGTGCCGGCGAGCATAGCGAGCGGGGTAGAGTGCACGAGGTAACGCAGCGTCAGGCCTGCGCCATAGGCGCCCAGCCCAAAATAGGCGGCGTGGCCGAAGCTCAAGACGCCGGTGAAGCCGAGGAGCATATTGAGCCCCATCGCCGCCAGTCCGAATACCAGGACCCGCCCGGCGAGCGCGGTGTAGCCGCCAAGCAGCGGCAGCCAGAGCGGCACGGTGAGGAGCACCGTCCATATCGCGATGAGCGCCAATTCGCGCCGGCCCGCGGTTATTGGCAAGCGTCCGCCAAGGGAGGCGACTGCCATGGTCACGACAGCATCCCCTCCTCGCCGACGAGACCGCGCGGCCGGATCAGCAGCACCGCCATCAAGATCCCATAGATCACCGCTTCGCTGGCCGACGGATAGACGACCGTGGTCAGCGCCGCGGCCATGCCGATCAACAGTCCGCCGAACAAGGTGCCGATCAGGCTGCCGACGCCGCCAACAATGATGGCGATAAAGCTCGGCATCAAAAGGTCGTCGCCCATATTCGGATTGAGCCCGATCTGCCCGGCGGCGAGCACGCCGCTCAAGCCCGCCAACAGGCAGCCCAAGGCGAAGTTGAAGGTCCGGAGGTGGCGAACGTTGACGCCTAACGTCGACACGGTTTCGAGGTCGAAGGTTCCGGCACGGATGCGCAGGCCGACGCGGGTATAGCGCAGGAAGGCGAACAGCCCGGCTACGGCGACAATGACCACCGCCACCATGAAGATGCGGTAGTAAGTGATGAAAAACAGGTTGTTGGTGATCGGTTGCGCCAAGATCGCTGGCAGCCCCATCGGCAGGCCGTTGGGGCCCCAGATGTAGCGCGCCGCGTCCTGCATCACGAAGGCAAGCCCGAAGGTGAGCAGGAGACTATAGACCGGGTCGCGATTGTAGATACGGCGGATCATCAGCCGCTCGACCGCGAAGCCGATCAGCGCCGTGAGGAAGGGCGAAACCAAGAGCGCGCCCCAATATCCCAGCGTGGGCGACAGCGTGAACGCCAGATAACCGCCCAGCGCCAGGAAATTGCCGTGCGCAAAGTTGATGACGTTCGAGAGATTGAGGATCAGCGACAGACCGAGCGCCATCAGCACGTAAAACGCGCCGATGATCAGCCCATTGGTGACGTTGAACAATATGAGCTGAATCATCGGCGCTCTACGCTTGCGAATTTCGCCGCGAGCTGCAGGTGGTTAACTCGGTTCAACCATCTTGCACCCCGTCTCTTCGACCGATCCGGCTGCTTGTTCGCCGGGTATCAGAGTCGAGAGCGAGAATACGTCGTCAGGGGCACCTTTCGATGGATGTACTTCACCGACGAAGATATTGGGCATCAGTTCGTGATCGCCGGCGCGATAACGCACCGTGCCGGGCTGTAGCGCAACATCCGGCGGTAGTTCCATACCCTCCATCGCCTTCGCCAGTTTCGGGCCGTCGAGCGACTTCGCCTTCTCCGCGGCGAGGCGCACCGAGTGCATTGACACATAGCCGAACCAGTCGCGCGCGGAGGGGGTCTTTTTGGTGGCGGCGCGGTAATCGGCGACGAACTTCACCACTTCGGGCACGTTCGGCTGATTCCACCACCACTCCATGTCCCACCAGCCGGTTTGGGCTTCCGGCGGGCAACCTTTGATGCTTTCCAATTCGAACAACGCGCCGCCGAGCCCCATTTCGTTCTGCATGCCGAACTGCGTAAACTGCTTCATGCAGTTAATCTGCGTCAGGCCGCCCATGTTGTTGAGCAAAACATTCGGCTTGTAAGCCTTGGCTTTGATCAGAGTGGCGGAAAAATCGGTATTGTTGATTGGCAGCATGTCGCCATCATAAGTGCCGCCGGCTTTCTTAAGTGCCTTGATGAAGGCATCTTGCAGCGTGTGGCCGTAGGCATAGTCCGGCGTGACGAAGAACCATTTCTTGCCGAACTTCTTCACCAATTCGGGCGTGACCGCCTCGGCGTCCATCGTCGTAGTGTTGCAGACGCGGAACACGTTCCATTTGCAATTGGTGCCGGTGATCGGATCGGTATGGCCGCCGGGCACGATATGGAACACTTTCTTCTCGTTGGTCACCTGCGACATGGCGTAGGCGATACCGGAATTCACATCGCCGAGAATCACGCTCACCTGGTCGCGGTCGATCAGTTTGCTTGCCTTCTGGACGCCGGTGCCGACGTCATTGGCCGAGTCCTCGACAAGAAGTTGGACCTGGCGGCCGAGAATCCCGCCTTTCTTATTGATTTCAGCCTCGGCGTATTTGGCGCCGTCGACTTCGCTCTGTGCCAGAGCCGACAGCACGCCGGTCAGCGGATCGACCATGCCGATTTTGATCGGCTCATCGCCGAGCGCCTTGATCACGAATGGTGCGCCGATAGCTTGACTGGCGCCGAGCGCAAGACCCGCCTGGAGCAAGGTACGACGGCGCACGGATAGTGTGTTATTCGACATATTCGACCCTCCCTGATGTTGTTGTTTTTTGATTTTGGGGTTTGACCACGAATGCTTCGTGGCTTGAGTCGGCGTTTCTTCTTGCGGCCCTATGCGGGCGTCGCAGGTGCAGCAACGAGGCCAAACCCTAAAGCCCCTGCGCTGCGCCCAAGCTTGCAATATCTTCTACTGCGCTTTCGGTGCGGTCAAGGTGATGCGGGCCGAGCGGTGTCAGCTCAATGACTGCGCTGGCGGCGACAATTGGACGCGCCGCGATCGGCTATACTCAAGCTTCGCGGCACGGTGCGCGTCAGGCCAATTCCTTTTTTCGTGCTTTCGCCTGCCCGGCAAGAAAGCGCGACAGGCGCGCGCGAACTGCGTCGGCCTGCTCCGGCGTCCACTTGCGCAAACCCTCGCCGGTTTTCATGCCGAGTTTGCCGGCGGCCACGATCGCACGCAGGAACGGATGCGGGCCCGGCGTGCGGTCGAGATCCGCGTAAAGGACCTCGGCGATGTCGAGGGTAAGATTTGTTCCGACGAGGTCGGATTGCTCCATCGGGCCGAGCACGGCGGTCCGCGCGCCGAATCCTTCGCGCACCACGGTATCGACGGTCTCGGCGTCGCAGACACCGGCGGCGACGAGCGCGATGGCCTCGCGTTTCATCGCGTGTTGCAGCCGGTTGCCGACGAAGCCGGGGACGTCGCGCCGCACGTGCACCGGCGTTTTCCCGGCGTGGCGCAACAGCTCCATCGTCCGGCGCACGACTGCGTCGCCGGTTTTTTCGTTCTGCACGACTTCGACCAGCGGGACGAGATGCGGCGGATTCCAGAAATGCGTGCCGATGACGCGCTCGCGATGCGCAAGGTGACGGCCAATCTCGGTCGACGGGATCGCCGAACTGTTGCTGGCAAGGATCGTTTCCGGCGCGGTGAACTTTTCCAGTTCGGCGAAGATTTGCCGCTTGAGCGGGAGCTTCTCCGGCGCCGCTTCGAAGACGAAGTCTGCGCCCTGTACAGCCGGCGCGATTGTGTCGTACGCCTCGATGCGTTGCAGGAACTCAGGATCGTCTTCGAGCAGATCGGCGATTGCCTTCAAACGTGCCGCAAGCGATGCGCGGCTGTCCGCCGCCGGCTCGAACACGGCGACACGATGGCCCGCGGCGGCGAGCAGGTAAGCGATGCCGTGACCCATCAAGCCGCCGCCGACCACAGCTATTTTTTGTTCCCTCTGATCATGCATGTGTATCTCGCCAATCTTTCGGAACTATTAGGTTCCCGAGCCGTTATTTGAACAGAGTTTGTTCAGTGACCGATCCGCGGAGGAGAAAAGGTCATGCCTGTCCTGCTGTGGGTTGCTTTCTGGTCGTCGATCATGGGCGCCGCCGCGTGCTATGGCGAAGCGCAACAGCCGATTCGGGCGGAGGCGCCCAAGAAACGAAAGCTGCCGAGCGGCGACTAGCCTGCCGTATAGCCGCCATCAACATACATCACCTGTCCGGTACAGAAATCGGACGCCGGCGATAACAGATAAATCGCCATGCCGACGAGGTCCTCCACTTCGCCGAGCCGGCCGAGCGGAATGCGCGACAGCGAGCGGGCGCGCGTCTGCTGACCGAGCTCATTGTCGCCGTACATCCAGGCAGTCAGTTTGGAACGGAAAACCGTGGGCGCGATCGCGTTCACGGTGATGCCGTATTTGGCCCATTCGGTCGCCAGGACGCGCGTCAGCGAATCGGTGGCGCCCTTCGAGGCGCAATAGCCGGTATAACCGGAAAAATTACCGTGCCGGCCGCGCACCGACGACATCAGCAACACTTTGCCGCGCACCTTGCGCTCGATCCAATAAGCGCCGACAGCCTTGGCCATGAACCAGATGCCGCGCACATTGGCATCCATCACCGCTTGCCAATCTTCGTAGTCCAGCTCGTGAATGAAGCCCGGCTTGTTCAAGCCCGAGGCGACCACAAGCTGATCGACCCGACCGAATGTCGCGAGCGCGGCGTCGAGCATCGCTTCGGCATCGGCAAGGCTGTCCGGCCGGCGCACCACGGTCGCGGGTTGGCCGCCGAGCTCGCGCACTTCGCCGGCGACTTCATCGAGCTCGGCCTTGGTGCCAGAGGCGAGCAGCACTTTGCCGCCGAGCGCGGTGAGCGCCAGCGCAGTAGCGCGGCCAAAGGTGCCCGACGCGCCGGTGATAATGGCGACCTTGTTATTGACGTCGAACAGTGAAAGCGGATTGCGCAGCGGTTCGGAGATCATCGCGCTACCGACCGGTTTCAAATCTGAAGCTTTGCTTGGGATCGAGCACGGCGACGACGCGCAGCGCGCAACCTTCGCCCTCCGGCCAGCGCCATGGGAAGGCAAAAAAAGTGCAGCGCCGGCCGGTAATGGCGTCGATATCGCCGCCGATATTTTCGATGCCGGGAATGCCGTTCGTCATCATGACCTTGTGCGCCGGCTCCCAGTGCGGGAAATCGTCGATGATGTGACGGCCGGTTTCGGCGTAGTACTCGACATCGAGGTGAGGTTGCGCTGGCCCGGGTCCGTGCGGACCGAGAAACGTGCCGAGCGGATGGTCGAGCGCCTGCACGTCGATGCCGACAAGCTTGACGCCGCGTTCGACGAGCCACTCGGCTGCCTCCTTATAGAGGCCCGGCGAGTAGGCGAAATAATCCGGATTGTCGCCGTAAAGTTTATGGCTGCCGGTGTTGATCATCACGATGTCATTCTTCTCTATCTTCGGCTCCGCCCGCTGTAGATCCTTTGGCGTGATGACGCCCCATTTGCCTTTCGGAATCGACACCGCGACGCCAGTGCCGAAAAAGCGCCAGAGCGGATAGCCGGTCAGCGTCGGCTGATTTTCCGCAACATGGATCGGCGCGTCCATATGGGTGCCGCGGTGCATGATGCCTTCGAACTGCTGCACCAGAAGTCCGTCCTTGGCGTGAAACTCGAGTGTGCGCACGTTGAGATTGGCGCGCGACGGCCATTGCGGCATGCCGTGCCCCCAGTCATGGCTGAGGTCGAAAAGTTGCAGATCGTTGCCGCCGCGCGACGTTTTATGGGAAGACTTCTCACTAACGGCAGCTTTGTGGGCCGCGCCGCGCTCCAGGCGCAATTTCCCGTTGCGATCGAGCAGGGCGACGAGCCGGATCACGCAGGCATCGCCCTCCCGCCACTTCCAGGGAAAGCCCTGGAAGGTGCAGCGCTTGCCTTTCAGTTCATCGAGATCGCCGCCAACATTTTCGATGGTCGGAATACCCGCCTCGAGCAACACCCGATGCGCCGGATTCCATTCCGGGAAATCGTCGATCGCCTCGCGGCCGGTCGCTGCCTTGTATTCGGGCAGGAGATATTTGATCTGCGGGCCGTTGCGGTGCGGACCGAGCGAGGTCGCGAGCGGGTGATCGACGGTCGCGGTGTCGACGCCGACGAGCTTCACCCGCTTTTTCACCAGCCATTGCGCAGCGCGCTTGCTCAGGCCCGGCGCATAGCCGAAATATTCCTTGCTGTCGGAATACTTGCGATGCCAGCCGGTATCGATCAGCACGATATCGCCGGTCTTGATTTGCGGCTTGGCGCGTTCGAGGTCGCTTGCCTCGATCAGGGCCCATTTGCGTTTCGGGATCGCGACGACAACGCCGGTGCCGAAAAACCGGTCTAGCTCGAGCTCGCCGATGCCTGCCGCTCCGGGAACCAGATGGATCGGCGCGTTGACGTGGGTCGAGGTGTGAAAAATCGTCGTGATCTTATGCGTCATCACGCCTTGCTTGGCATGGTGTGTGATGCGTTCGAGCTTGATCTCCTCGTAGCCCGGGAAGATCGGCGTATACATGCCCCAGCGATGGCTGAGTTCGTAGAATTCGAGCCCGCTTGCGGGATCGACGACGGCCGGCATCTCACACCCTCACTCGACGCAACTGACCGGCTCGGCGAGCCGCATTCGCGTGTTTTATCGTTAATTGGCGGTCCTTATCACGATCCAATGCAGCGTGACAAACTGCTGCGCTAGGGGATCATGTTGCAGCGGGCGGACCCCGCCGGTATCTATACGCGGCCTCTTTTGGAAGCGGCGCAAACACCCGGCGCGAAACGACGCGATTAAAGATATGGCCCGTCTCGTCATGAAATTCGGCGGCACCTCGGTCGCCGATACCGACCGCATCCGCAACGTCGCGCGTCACGTCAAGCGCGAGGTCGACGCCGGCCATGAAGTGGCCGTCGTGGTCTCGGCAATGGCGGGCACCACCGATCATCTCGTGAAATTGTGCGAGGCGGCCGCCGCCGAACGCCATTTGCTCGAATTACGGGACTACGATGCAGTAGTCGCCAGCGGCGAACAGGTCACGGCCGGCCTCCTCGCCATCACGCTGCAGGACCTCGATATCAATGCGCGATCCTGGCAAGGCTGGCAGCTGCCGATCCTGACCTCGGACGCGCACGGCTCGGCGCGCATCCTCGACGTCAATGGCGACGAACTGATCCGGCGATTCAAGGAGCGCAAGGAAGTGGCGGTCATCGCCGGATTCCAGGGCGTGCATAAGGAAACCGGCCGCATCACCACGCTCGGCCGCGGCGGATCGGATACTTCGGCGGTGGCGGTCGCAGCTGCAATTCACGCCGACCGCTGCGACATCTACACCGACGTCGACGGCGTCTACACGTCCGATCCGCGCGTCGTGCCGCGAGCGCGCCGGCTCGAGAAGGTCGCCTTCGAGGAGATGCTGGAGCTCGCTTCGCTCGGCGCCAAGGTCCTGCAGGTGCGCTCGGTCGAGCTCGGCATGGTGCACAATGTCCGCATCTTCGTCCGATCGAGCTTCGACCCGCCGGAAAAAATCGACCCGCACGGCAATCCGCCCGGAACACTGATCTGCGACGAAGGGGAGATCATGGAACAGCAAACCGTCACCGGCATCGCCTTCTCCAGGGACGAGGCGCAAATTTCGATCCGCCAGGTTCAGGACAAGCCCGGCGTGGCGGCCGCCATTTTCGGCCCGCTCGCCGACGCCAACATCAATGTCGATATGATCGTGCAGAACGTCTCGGCTGACGGCAAGACCACCGACCTGACCTTCACGGTGCCGGCCGGCGACTACCAGCGTTCGCTCGATGTCATTGCCAAAGCCAAAGCGGCGATCGGCTACGCCCGGCTCGACGGCGCCACCGACTGCGCCAAGATTTCCGTGATCGGTATCGGCATGCGCAGCCACGCCGGCGTCGCCGCGCAGGCGTTCAGTGCGCTTGCCGAGCGCTCCATCAATATCCGCGCCATTACCACGTCCGAGATCAAGTTTTCGCTGCTGATTGACGCCGCCTTTACCGAACTCGCGGTGCGCACGCTGCATTCGCTGTACAATCTCGATAACGCGACGGGGTGAGCCGTCCGATTCGCTGCGCCGCAACATAATTCTTTGGCGCCGTCATATCGTTGTCTCTGGCTTGCGGTTTGCATGCCGCATTCGATATAGCCTGGAGGACATTCGCCGCGGGACGGGACCCGGGCGGATTTCTCTTTGATCGAGGCCGGCGCGCTACGGGCTCCGCTCCGGCCAAAGCCATGCCCGAGGGACCTCACGTCATGCGTGGCGCGCTTGGCGGTCCGCGCGTGCTGTTGCGCCGGCTTCGCGAAGTGATGGCGGAGCCGGTCAGCGCGCAGGAACGCCTTGATAAGATCGTGGTGCTGATCGCCGCCAACATGGTTGCGGAGGTCTGCTCCGTGTATGTGCTGCGCGTCGACGCCACGCTCGAGCTTTACGCCACCGAGGGCCTCAACCGCGATGCCGTGCACCGCACGGTGATGCGCGGCGACGAAGGCCTGGTCGGCTTGGTCGCCAGTCAGGCGAGCGCGATCAATCTGTCGAACGCCCAAGCGCATCCGGCCTACTCGTACCGGCCGGAAACCGGTGAAGAGATCTATCACTCCTTCCTCGGCGTGCCGATCCTGCGCGCGGGTAACACGCTCGGCGTATTGGTCGTGCAAAACCGCGCCCGGCGGACCTATTCGGAAGAAGAGGTCGAGGCGCTGCAGACCACCGCCATGGTGCTCGCGGAGATGATCGCGTCGGGCGAACTGTCGGCGCTGGCGCTGCCAGGCGCCGAACCGGCCGCCCGTCACTCGGTACATTTCAAAGGCTCGGCGCTGAGCGAAGGCATTGCGCTCGGACACGTCGTGCTGCACGAGCCGCGCGTCGTCGTCACCAATTTCATCGCCGACAACGTGCCGAAGGAATTGGAGCACCTCAAAGCCGCCGTCGAAACACTGCAATCCAATCTCGACGAAATGCTCGAACACGGCGACGTGGTCGAGGGCGGCGAACATCGCGATGTGCTCGAAGCCTACCGCATGTTCGCCTATGACCGCGGCTGGGTGCACAAGCTCGAAGAAGCGGTGATGACCGGCTTGACCGCGGAAGCCGCGGTGGAGCGCGTCCAATCCGACACCCGCGCACGCATGTTGCGTCAGACCGATCCGTTCTTACGCGAGCGGTTGCACGATCTCGACGACCTCGCCAATCGCCTGATGCGCCAGCTCACCGGCCGCGATCATGCGCCGTCGCGCGACAGCCTGCCGGAGAACGCGATCTTGGTCGCCCGCTCGATGGGCCCGGCGGCGCTGCTCGACTACGACCGCAAGCGCCTGCGCGGCCTCGTTTTGGAGGAAGGCGGCCCGCACTCGCATGTCGCCATCGTGGCGCGCGCGCTCGGCATTCCCGCGGTCGGCAACATCGATAACGCCACCGGTATCGCCGATCCAGGCGACGCCATCATCGTCGACGGCTCGGCCGGGGATTTGCACGTCCGGCCGTTGCCCGATATGGCGGCGGCCTATGCCGAACGCGTCCGGCTGCGGGCGCGGCGGCAGCAGCAATATCAGGCGCTCCGCGACAAGCCTTGCGTCACCAGGGACGGCGAAGAAGTAAAACTGCTGCTCAACGCCGGCTTGAGCGTCGACCTGCCGCATATCGCCGATACCGGCGCGGGCGGCATCGGCCTGTTCCGCACCGAGCTGCAGTTCATGGTGGCGCCGAATTTTCCGCGGACCAACGAGCAATATGCGCTGTACCGCGCCGTGCTCGATGCCGCAGGCGACAAACCGGTGACCTTCCGCACGCTCGACATCGGCGGCGACAAGTTGCTGCCCTATATGCGCAACGTCGAGGAGGAGAATCCGGCGCTCGGCTGGCGCGCCATCCGGCTCGGTCTTGATCGGCCCGGCTTGCTGCGAACCCAATTGCGGGCGTTGCTCCGGGCGGCCGGCAGCCGCGCGCTCAAGATCATGTTTCCCATGATCTCGACAGTCGAGGAATTCGATCAGGCCAAGGAATTCGTCGAACGCGAGCTGACTCATCTGCGCCGGCACGGCCACAAGCTGCCCGCCGAAGTCGAAGTCGGCAGCATGGTGGAAGTGCCCGCGCTGCTGTATCAACTCGACGAGCTCTTGGAACGCGTCGACTTTCTCTCGGTCGGCTCCAACGACCTGGTGCAATTCCTCTATGCGATTGACCGCGGCAATCCGCGGGTGTCGGGCCGCTTCGACGCGTTGTCGGCGCCGGTGCTGCGCGCGCTCAAGGATATCGCCGACAAGGCGCACGCGCATAAAAAGCCGGTCACGGTGTGCGGCGAACTCGCCTCGCAGCCGATCGGGGCGCTGGCTTTGGTCGCCATCGGCTATCGCTCGCTCTCGCTTACGCCGTCCGCCGTCGGACCGGTCAAGGCGATGCTGCTCGACGTCGATTGCCGCAAGGCCGCCGGGTTCCTCTGCCCTTTGATCGAGCAAGGCGGCCACGGCACGCCGATCCGCACGCAATTGGAAAAATTCGCCGCCGGCGCCGGGTTGCAGATTTAGAGTGATTTTCTTATGTGCTTCGGCTTGAGCGATATATTGCTGTCATCGTCCGCGAAGGCGGACGATCGAGTATCCGCCGCCCCGACGTAGATCGTCGATCTCGGCGATTACCGGATGCCCGCCTTTGCGGGCATGACAACGGAATTTGTGATGCTGCCCGACCAGAAACTCAATGCGCTTGTCACCCGGGCTGCGGCGCTGGAACGCGATCTCGCCGCCGCGCTGCCGGCCGAGACCTATGTGAAACTGTCGCGCGAATTCGCCGAGCTAGCGCCCGTGGTCGAGGCGGTCAATTCCTATCGCGCCGCGCAGCATGAGATCGACGACTTGACGAGCCTGATCGCGGATCCCTCAACCGACCCCGAAATGCGCTCCATCGCCGAGGCGGAAATGCGCGAGCTTGAGACGCGGCGCACGGCGCTCGAAGGGGAACTGCGACTGGCGCTGCTGCCCAAAGATGCGATGGACGACCGCAACGTCATTCTTGAAATTCGCGCCGGTACCGGCGGCGACGAGGCGGCGCTGTTCGCCGGCAATTTGTTCCGGATGTACGAGCGTTACGCCGCAAAGCAGGGCTGGAAAGTCGAAATCGTGACCGCGAGCGAAGGTGCGATGGGTGGCTTTAAGGAAGTCGTCGCCGAAATCCGCGGCCGCGGCGCCTTCGCAAAGCTCAAATACGAATCGGGCGTGCATCGCGTCCAGCGCGTGCCCGACACCGAGGCGTCGGGCCGCATCCACACCTCGACCGCGACCGTCGCCGTATTGCCCGAGGCTCAGGATGTCGACGTCGCCATCAACGATACCGATCTTAGAATCGACACGCTGCGCTCGAGCGGCGCCGGCGGCCAGCATGTCAACAAAACCGAATCCGCCGTGCGGGTAACGCATATCCCCTCGGGCATCGTCGTAACGATGCAGGAGGACCGCTCCCAGCATCGCAATCGCGCCAAGGCGATGGCCGTGCTGCGAACGCGGCTCTACGACTTCCAGCGGCAGAAGCAGGATGCCGCGCGCGCCGCCGAGCGCCGCGGCCAGGTCGGCACCGGCGACCGCTCGGAACGCATCCGCACCTACAATTATCCGCAAGGCCGCGTATCCGACCATCGCATCAATCTCACGCTGTACAAGCTGCCGCAGATCCTGGAAGGCGAGGCGCTCGGCGAGATCATCGATGTGCTGGTCGCGGAGAATCAGGCGGCGCTGCTCGCGGCCGAGGAGACCAACTGATGCCGCCGGCCGCGAAAGCAGGCGCTGCCGTTGCCCCCGCGAGCGGCGCGATAGCGATCACCGTTGCCGAGGCGCGGCGCGCGTGGGCCGCAAAATTTCGCGCTTGCGGCATCGATTCGCCTGAACTCGACGCCCGGCTTCTGGTCGGCCACGCGCTCGGGCTCGATCACGCCGGCCTCGCGGCCGCGAGCGCGCGCGGTCTTGGCGCAGCGGAAGAGGACGCGATCGCGGCTTTGGCGCGGCGCCGCCTCGCCGGCGAACCGGTCGCCCGCATTTTCGGGATCAAGGAGTTTTGGGGTCTGAGACTCGGCATCGATGCCGAGACGCTGGTGCCGCGGCCGGAGACCGAAACAATCGTCGAGGCCGCGCTTGCCGCTGTCGACGCACAGGGATCGCGCTCGCGGCCATTGCGCATCGCCGATCTCGGCACCGGCTGCGGCGCAATCCTGCTCGCGCTTCTGACCGAACTGCCGAATGCGTTCGGGATAGGTACGGACCTAAGTCCCGGCGCACTAGTCGCGGCGCGCGCCAACGCCCGGCGTCTGGCTCTCGATCGCGCGTCCTACGTCGTCTGCGATCTCGCGGCAGCTTTGTGTGGCCCGTTCGACGTCGTCGTATCCAATCCGCCCTATATCGCGTCGCGCGACATCGCCGCTCTGCCGCCCGAGGTGCGACTGTTCGACCCCCTCCGCGCGCTCGACGGCGGCGCTGACGGACTTGATTTCTATCGGACGATTGCCGCCGCCGCGCCCGGTCTGCTGGCCCCCGACGGCATACTCGTTCTTGAGCTTGGGGCCGGGCAGTCGGAAACGGTTGCCGCTTTATGTGGCTCAGCCGGGCTTGCGCCGTCGGTGCCGCGACCCGATCTTAAAGGAGTGGCCCGCGCCCTTGTGGCAAGAAAGTTACAAGTAATTGGGCATGAGGCGTGAGCATTGGACCCCGGCAAAAAAGCACTTGGAATGTCGGCCGGAACCGACTAGCTTGCGACCACGGAATCGGCCCGAAATGAGGGTGCCGTGTTGCCCTGAACGCGCCCGGGAGCAGAACTCCAAGAGTTAGCTCCAAAGGGCTGGCAATGCAGGCCAGGCAATAAGCGAAAGCTGGCAAGCGATAGCTGGATAGCGAAAGCCGGATTGGACGGCATACAGGATCGCCAGATTCAGAGCGCGAAAGTTCAAAGCGTGAAGGTTGAGCCGAGAAGTTTCAGCGGTTCGGCGTGCATTAATGCGCGGACGACGCGCGTATGACGAAAGGTTTGCGGCAGCGGGCCGGCGGATCCGCCGGCGGGGGCTGATTTGCTGAGGGCTCGAGACGTTCAATGTGACTTTGAATTGGGAACGATGGCGAGCGGCGTGGGGCCGATGCGGCGAAACAAGTGACGTTCGGTGACTTAACGCGGTGAACAGAAGCGATGGCGTCGGTGCCGTCGCGCAACACGGGGTTGGCGGAACAGCAAACCATGAGAAACGGTCAGAATAAACGCATGCGCGGTCGTAATCGTAAGGGTGGTGGCCATCACCACCAAAATCCCCTGTCGCGAATGTACGAGTCCAACGGGCAGGACGTGAAAATCCGGGGAACGGCATCTCACATTGCCGAGAAATATCTCCAGCTTGCCCGCGACGCGCAAAGCTCCGGAGATACAATCGCCTCCGAGAATTATTATCAGCACGCCGAGCATTATTTCCGCCTCATCGCTGCCGCGCAGGAACAGCTTCGCCAGAACCAATCCTATTACCAGCCGCAGCAACAGCCGGGTGACATGCGCGGCAATTCCGCCGACGACGGCTACGAGGACGGCGACGAACAGCCGGCAATGGCCGGCGAGCCGTACGCGCCGCAATCGCAGCCGTTTTATCAACGTGAGCCGCAGCACCATCAGCCACAGCATCATCAGCCGCAGCAGTACCAGCCCCAGCCCCAGCCCCAGCAGCATCAACCGCAGCAACACCCACAGCCGCAGCAATTTCAGCCGCGCTCGCAGCAGTACACGCCGCCGGAAAACGAAGGCGACGTTGAACGGCTGCCGTCATTTATCACCGGCGGTCAACCGCAGCAGCAGAGCGCTCCACAACACGGCCAAAGTGCGAATGGCCCGCATAGCCAAAGCGGCGGCAACGGCCCGAACGGCTATGACGGTTCGGCGGACCGGTTTCCGCTGCATCGGCGGCGTCGTCGTCATCGCGGCGGCGGCCCGCGCGACTATTCCACGGATCAGTCTGTCCCCGCCGAGAACGATGCAGCGCCGCAGCCTGGTGCGGATTCGGTCGACGAGTAACGGCTAAGCCCTTCCGGGCCGCGCTCACTTTCTCTTCATTGAGTTCGGGTTCGCCCCGATGGCGGACCCTAAAGAGCGTCGCAGCTATAGGCCGCGGGGAGCCTTGGCCAAGCGCACCAGAAGCCAGATCGGCACGACGATCACCGCTCCGAGCAAAAAATACCGCCACAGCCAGCGTACGGCGTCGAAGCCCATATTCCAGATGTGCTCAATAAGCCGGCGCACCGATTCGATGATGTTCCAGGGGTCGAGGCCGATCGCGGCGAGAATGACGCCGACAAGGATCGACAGCAGGATCAGCCGGCCGATGACAGCAAGGGGCGGCCCGCCAAAGAAGCGCTGAACGTAAACTTGGGGTCTTCGGGATTCCAGGGATTCTTGGCTCATCGCGATCTCCCGCTTGCGTCAGTTAGGAACTCGCAACGCCCCGTGCAAGCGGCCTGCCCACCACACCTGGGTTGCCCACCGAAATGGCCTCGCGCCGCCCGGTCCGCTTGGCATCGGGACGACGTTGCCTCGGCTTCGCAACTGGCGCTAAGTTGCGCCCGCCCCACGCTCGGTATGGGGCGTTTCGAGGATATTTCATGGCCAAGGTCGAAGACCGCGCGCCCGCATCGAATGCGAGCCTCAATGACGATATCGGCGAGCAAGCCCGGCTTCGCATGTATCGCATGCAAGTCGAGATTCGCGAAGCCGAACAGCGTGCGTTCGATCTGTTCCTGCAAAATCTCGTCAAGGGCACGAGCCACCTGTCGCTCGGCCAAGAAGCGGTCGCCGCTGGCTGCGCTGCCGCGATGAAACCGGGGGATCTTTCGTTCTGTACCTATCGCGGCCATGCCCACACGCTGGCGCGCGGTGTCGAGATCGAAAAGGTGCTGGGCGAGCTGATGCAGCGCGACAACGGCTTAATGCGCGGCAAGGGCGGCTCGATGCACCTGACCTCGGCCGATCACGGCGTCATGGGTTCCTACGCGATCATCGGCGCGCATCTGCCGATCGCCTGCGGTGCAGCCTGGCGCGCGCAGTACAAAGGCCAGGACGACGTCTCGGTATGCTTCTTCGGCGACGGCACCACCAATATCGGCGCCTTCCACGAGGCGCTTAATTTCGCCGCAGTGTGGAAGCTGCCGGTGATCTTCGTCTGCGAAAACAATCTTTACATGGAATATACGCCGATCGGCGACGTCACCGCGGTACAGCATCCGGCGGCCGACCGCGCCGCCGCCTATGGGCTGCCGCGCATCGTGATCGACGGCAACGACGCCGACATCGTCTATCGCACCGCGCGCGCCGCCTATGACAAGGCACGCGCCGGCGGCGGGCCGTCCTTAATCGAATGCCTGACTTATCGGTACAGCGGACATTCGCGCGCCGATCCCGCCAAATACCGGCCCGAAGGCGAGCTGGAAAAATGGAAAGAGCGCGATCCGCTCAAAATCTATCGCGAGCGGCTCGTGCAATTCGGTGTCGGCGAGGACATCATCGTGGGCATCGAGACCGACGTGAAGCGCCGCGTCGATGAGGCGACCGAAAAATGCAAAGCCGCGCCGCCGCCGGCGCTCAATATTCTCACCACCGACGTTTACGCCGACGGAGGTTTCGCATGGCGGAATTGACCTATCGCGACGCCGTGGCTCGCGGCATCGCGCAGGAAATGACGCGCGATCCGGACGTGGTGTTTCTCGGCGAGGACATCGGCAAGGCCGGCGGCGTGTTCAAAGCCACCGTCGGACTTTACGAGCAATTCGGTCCGTTGCGGGTGCGTGACACCCCGATTTCCGAGCAGGCGATCCTCGGCGCCGCGATGGGCGCGGCGATGACCGGTCTAAAGCCGATCGCCGAAATCATGTTCTCGGACTTTTTCGCGGTCTGCTTCGACTACATCGCCAACGAGTTTGCAAAAAGCCGTTACATGTCGAACGGCCAGGTCAAATGTCCGCTCGTCGTGCGCACCGGCAACGGCGGCGGCGCGCGCTTCGGTGCGCAGCATTCGCAGAGCGTCGAGAACTGGTGCATGATGATACCCGGCCTCAAGGTGGTGGCGCCGTCGAACCCGCGCGACGTCATCGGCCTAATGGCGGCCGCTGTGCGCGATCCCGATCCG
>Ga0181523_10001772_pt1 | contig 22421 bp, 16 predicted proteins | sample PEATcosm2014_Bin_43_FD_119752 | JGI IMG/M metagenome (GOLD analysis project Ga0181523, IMG submission 119752) | Peatland microbial communities from MTU Mesocosm Facility, Houghton, MI, USA - PEATcosm2014_Bin05_30_metaG | ecosystem: Environmental > Terrestrial > Soil > Wetlands > Peat | place... | reverse complement strand
TCCCTGGGACGCGATCGCGTCATCGACGATATGTGTGACGCCATCACGCGCATGTTGGAGAAATACAAGACCTCCGCTCCATTGCTGGGGATCGGCATCGGTGTGCCCGGCATCATCGACATGCGAACCGGCATGGTGCGCGAAGCGGTCAACTTGCCGGGCTGGTCCGATTATCCAGTTCGCAACGAAATTGAGCGGCGTTTGAAGACGATGGTGATTCTCGAAAACGATGGCAAGGTCGCTGCGCTCGGAGAAAAATGGCTGGGCGCGGCCAAAGGTTTTTCCGACATGGCGATGCTGACTCTCGGAACCGGCGTCGGTGGTGGATTGCTTCTGGGCAATGCCATCTGGCACGGCGCGAACGGCATGGCTGGGGAGTTCGGCCACATCACGGTTGAGCCGGAGGGCCCACTCTGCGGATGTGGGAATCGCGGGTGCCTGGAGCTATACGCTTCGGCGACCGCGGTAGTCCGGATGGCGCGGGAAGCGGCCGCGCGCAATAGCGGGTCGGCGCTGGCGCGCGCAGCAAACTCCGACCCGGAGTTCAGCGCGAAATCGATCCACAATCTTGCGCTTCAAGGCGATGAAGATGCGCACCGCATTTTCCGCTACGTGGGACGTTGTCTGGGCATCATGCTGTCGACGCTGGTGAATTCCCTGAACCTGCCGATTTACGTGATTGGCGGAGGAGTGTCGAGCGCGTGGGAAATATTTGCGCCCGCGATCTTCGAGGAGTTGCGCTGGCGTTCGATTGTGTATGCCGCCACAGCCCCGCCCGATCCTCTGGCCATCGACCAGGGCGCTTCCGCACACCTCGACGCAGACACCGGCCAGAAAACCATCATCACCCGTGCGCTGCTCGGCAGCGATGCTGGCTTGTACGGCGCGGCCCGCCTGCCGATGATTGCGGGAGCGAAGCGTTAATCGCGCTTGCGTTTCGGTGAGCGCGACGGATTGAAGGTAGCTTTCGGCGCTCGTGACGACTTTCCCGGGCGTGACGGTCGGGCTGAGCGCGGCGTCAACGACGGCCTCTCCGAGCGCGAGGGGCTTGGCATACGCGGTGGCTTCGATGGGCTCGACGATTTCGGTATGCGCGCCAGCTTGGTGGTAGGAGCTTTGGGTGTGTGCCGCGGAGCGGGTGCGCTGGGCGGAAGCGCAACTTTCACCCCCGACGCAGCGGTTTTCAGCTTGGCTACTTCCAGCAAAGTTAAGTTGCGCCAGTCTCCCGGCGGCACGTCGAGCGCGAGCGGGCCGTACCGCACGCGCCGGATCTTCTCCACGTGGTGCCCCACCTCTTCAAACATTTTCCGGACTTGGCGGTTGCGGCCTTCGATGATGGTCACTTCGAGCCAGGGGTTCGCCTTCGCGGATCAGACGAATTGTTGCCGGAGCCGTGCGCACCCGCCGCCCGCCTTTCTCGGCGATCGAAACTCCGCGGCGAAGCTTATCGAGCTTCGCCTCGTCAGGCTGGCCGGCGACTTTCACGACGTAAGTCTTCGGCACATTGGAAGACGCTTTCATCAGCGCGTTGGCCAGCGCGCCGTCGTTAGTCATCAGCAAAAGCCCTTCGCTGGCCCAATCCAGCCGTCCCACGGGGTACACGCGCCCTTTCACCTTCTGCACCAGGTCCATCACAGTAGGACGCTTTTTTTCGTCACTGACCGTGGTTACGTAGCCCTTGGGTTTATTGAGCGCGACGTACGTGAACCGTTCGGGCCCCTGCAACAGTTTGCCGTCCACTCGAATATGGTCTTGTTCGGAATCGGCTTTGGTGCCAAGCTCGGTGACTACCTGGCCATTGACCACGACGCGGCCGGCGACAATCAGTTCTTCGGCTTTGCGGCGCGATGCGACTCCGGCAGCAGCGATAATCTTTTGCAGACGTTCGGCAGGCATGGATGGCTACTCCGGTTTAGTGGCGGCTGGCGTTTCGGTTCCCTCTTTTTCGGCAGCAGGTTCGGGGGCGGCGAATTCGGATTCGGTGCCCGCGGCAGTTTCAGCGTCGATTTCCGCTGCCGAAGCTGTTTCGGATGAATCATCATCTACATCCTCTGCAGCTGATGCATCGGAAGAATCATCCCCTGCGGTTAACGGCAAACTTAAAGACTCATCCCCAGGCGCGCCCTCACCGGCAATCGCATCGCTCTGGAACGATTCTGCCAGCAGCTTTTCGAATTCCTCCATGCTGGGCAGCTCGCCGATGTCTTTCAGTCCGAAGCGCAGCAGAAACTCCTTGCTGGTCTTGTAGAGAATAGGGCGGCCGATGACGGCCTTTCTGCCCGCCGTCGTGATGAGTTTGCGGTCGAGCAGCGTCGCGATAACTCCGCCAGAGTCGACGCCGCGGATTTCGCCGATCTCGGGCAGCGTGACCGGCTGCTTGTAAGCGATGACGGCAAGAGTTTCGAGCGCCGGAAGCGACAGCCGGAAGGGCGGCTTCAGGCTCTTTGCGAAAGCGCGCACCACGTCGTGCTGCTCGGGCTTGGTGGACATGCGGTATCCGCCGGCAACCTGGCGGATTTCGATTCCGTGGCCCGCGCCCGAGTAATCCGCGATGAGTTCTTCAAGTGTGGCGCGGATGCGCGACTTGATTTCCGCGAGTTCGATGCCCGGAGTTTCCGCAAGCAGCGACTCCTTCACCAGCGAAAAAATCTGGTCGAGCGAAATGGGCGTCTCCGCCGCGTAAATGATGGCTTCGAGTTGGGGTCTAAGCATAAGGCAAGAGCCAAGTTTCAAGGTTTCAGAGTTTCAAGGTTTCAAAGTAACCCAAGGTTGTCGCGACGTTTTTACCCTGAAACCTTGAAACTCTGAAACCTTGAAACATTCTTTTTCACTTCCAATCATCGCGCACCGCAGCCTGCGCCGTCATCACTTCTTCGAAGTGGGAATGCTTTCTCACCAGCACTTCGCCGAAAACGTGGTCCTGCCGCACCTGGATCGCCTGCAACCGAACCAGTTCAAGCAACGCCAGAAACATGCAGATCAGCGCCGGTCGCGACGCTACATTGCGGAGCATCTGCTTCAGGCGAATGGGCCGATCTTCGAGCGAGAGCCGGCGGTGCAGGTACTGAATCATCTGTCCGACGGTTACGGTTTCCTCGTTTACTTCCAGGATTGGCCGGGTTCGCGCGCGGTCCAAGATCTGCTGGAAGGTTTTGACCAGGTCGATGACGTCGGCGGCGAGTTCGGGCTCGGTGCCTTCGGCGTCCATGAACTCTCGGATCGCTGGATTGCTCAGTACCGCGTCTTCAATCTGCTGTTTCTGCAGGAGCATCTGCGCTGCGGATTTGAACTTTTCGTGTTCGAGTAGGCGGTTAACCAGTTCGTTGCGCGGGTCGTCCTGCGCATCGGCGGCAGCAAGCGGATCGCGCGGCAACAACATCTTCGACTTGATGTGAATCAGCACCGCCGCCATGTAGATAAACTCGGAGGCGACGTTCACGTCGAGCTCGCGGATGCGCTCGACATAAGTGAGATACTGCGCCGTGATCCTGGCGATGGGAATGTCGTAGATGTTGATGTCCTGCTTGCGGATCAGGTCAAGCAGCAGGTCGAGCGGGCCGTCGTAAATTTCGCCAAGCGCGATGGCGAACGGAAAATCGTTGGCATCGTCTTTAGCGGATTTTGCTAACGGAGATTTGCCTTCCCGTAGAGACGCGGCTTGCCGCGTCTCAGCAGCCGACACGGGCAGAGCCGTGCCCTGCCCAGAAGCCTTGACTGGCGCTTGTTCTGATGTGGGCTGAGACAAATCCGTCACTTCGTGGAATCCTTCGGCGGGCCAGAGTCCGGGCCATAATCCAGCCCCATCGACTCGCGGACCTCGTCCATCGTGGCGCCTGCGACCTCACGAGCGCGGGCCGAGCCTGCCTTCAGAATATCCCAGGCGAGGCGCGGATTGTCTTCGTATTTTTTGCGGCGTTCCTGCATGGGGTTGAGGATCTTCACCAGAGCGTCGGCAACCCAGCTCTTGCATTCGATGCAGCCGATTCCGGCCGACCGGCAGCCCTCGTACACCTTCGCCATCGTCCCTTTGTCGCTGAATATTTTGTGCAGGTCGCCCACCGGACACACGTCAGGGTTACCACGGTCGGTGCGCCGCACCCGCGCAGGATCGGTGACCATCGTCTTCAACTTCTGTCGCACCACCGGCTCGGGATCGGTCAGCATCACCGCGTTGCCGTAGGACTTTGACATCTTGCGGCCATCGGTGCCCGGCAGGCGTGGAGCGGGCGTGAGCAGAGCCGCCGGTTCAGGGAAAACATATTCGCGCTTCCCCGCGTAGAACCCGTTGAACCGCCGCGCGATTTCGCGAGTCAGTTCGACGTGCGCCACCTGATCTTCGCCAACCGGAACCACGTCCGCCTTGTAAATCAGGATATCCGCCGATTGCAGCACGGGATAACCGAGAAATCCGTACGTGCCCAGATCTTTTTCCTTGATGTTTTCCCGCTGCTCCTTGTACGTCGGGACGCGTTCCAGCCAGCCCAGCGGAGTGATCATCGAGAGCAGCAGGTGCAGTTCCGCGTGCGCCGGCACATGCGACTGGATGAACATGACGCACTTCGCCGGATCAAGCCCCGCCGCCAGCCAATCCAGCAGCACCTCGACCGAGTTTTCTTTCAACCGCGAGGTGTCCGCATAGTCGGTGGTCAGCGCATGCCAATCGGCAATAAAGAAAAAGCAGTCGTACTCGTCCTGCATGCGGACCCAGTTTTCGAGCGCGCCGACGTAGTTTCCCAGGTGCAGCTTCCCAGTCGAGCGCATCCCGCTCAGCACGCGTTTCTTGGTTGAAGGAGTTGTCATTCAGAGTCTGCCCAGCATCCCGCGGTGGAAGTCGATTCTAAGCGTCATTATGTTGAACCCTGATTCTAACAAAGCCCGGAAAATGCCGACGCAGGAAGTCTGATTGCGGGATTGAAACTTGCAGTTGCGGGGATTGAAAGGTGGGATCTACTGCCCGGCGCGCATCGGCGAGACCATCAGTTGGCCGCCAGCTCTTTTCTTGCCGTCGCCTTTGTCGTGTTGGTAGAGCAGCGAGAGTGCGCCTTCGGCCGACGTAGTCGCTCCGGCGAGTTCCGCGGCTAATCCTTGATAGGAGCGGCCGATTTCGTGACTCCCCTGCGCCGCAACCGGGCTGCCCTTGTCAATCGCCGGTCCGATCACCTGGAAGTTGTTGGGCACCTTCCAGAGCACCTTGCAGTTGGTGGCTTTTTCCACATCCTCGTCGGTGAAGCCGGGAATCTTTTTGTAACGGTTGAGCACGATCCGCAGCCGGTCGCGGCCCGCCCCTTCCTGCAGGAAGTCGTGAATCCGGCCCGCGCTCCAGAGCGAAACGACATCGGTCTGCGCCACCAGCAGCACGGCGTTCGAAAGGTCGCAGATCATTTGCATCGTGGCATCCATCCGCCCCGAGCCATCGATCACGACGAAGTGATACTGGTTGACCAGCAGGTCGAAAAGGCGAGCCAGTTCCGAAGCCGTCGGGATGCTATTGTGCGGTTGCTGGGCGCCAGCCAGCAGATGAAGGCCATTGCGATACGGCGTCATCAGCCCATCGAGCAGCGAACCGTCCATCCGATGCAGGTTCTGCAAGGCATCAATCAGCGTGAATTGAGGCCGCAGATTCAGTTGCAGCGCAGTGTGGCCGATGGGAGCGAAATCCACCAGCACCACGCGCCCGTGAGTCTCCTGCAGGGCGACGGCGGTATTCACCGCGGTGGTGGTGGCGCCGGCTCCGCCCTTGGCGTTCAGGAAAGTGAAGACCCGGGCCTTGCTGGAACTGCGCTGCGCCCGGCTCAACGTGGCCGAGAAGCGAGTGAAGGCTTCGATCAAGGCTTCGCGGCTGGCATTGTGATCCAGAAACTCACGCGCTCCGGCGCGCATGGCGGAAACAATGTTGGTGGGCTGGTTCATATCGCCCACGGCGAAAATCGTGACTTCAGGAATGCTGGCGTGGATCAGTTCGATGGCGCGGATGGCCCGCTGCGGATTCTTGGGATCGATATCCACCAGCACAACCTCGGCGCGCTGATCCTGCAACTGCCGCAAAACGGCATCGCTCGGCCCCGGAGGGAACCCGACATGGCTCAGTACCGTCCGGGCCAGATTGGTGCTCTCCACCCGGCTATGCAATACGACGGATTGTTCGCGGTCCTCGGTCAGGAGAGCGACGGCGATTCCGGGCATGGGACTCGATTCTCGGTATTCATTATCATGCTACGAACTTCCAGCGCCGCGGCCAAATGACCTTCGTAATCGAATTGGACGACGGACGAAGCGGCAGGTTGCCCAGCGGGTCAATCACGGCAAACCACCCGCCAGACTGCTGGATGACTCGATTGTAAGGCAAATGACGGCCGCTTGAAAAGACGAGAGGAGTTGCCGCGAAACCACAGCCGGAAAGTCGAAACTCACCGCGGCACAGGGTCGGAAGCGCCTCCAGCGGCACTTGGGGGCGAAACTCGCACAAATTGCTCGGTTCGCTCGGAGGGCAAATACTCGTAGGAGTCAAGTTGCACGGCGATCCCGTTTCGTTGGCCGCCCAGGGAAGCCGAGGCGCGCAGCACCCGCCCACGGCACCGAACCGGCATGTTTTCCGCCAAGGTTATTTCCGACGGCATGGTAAAAGTCACTTCCACGACCGCCCCTTCCGGGAGCGCCGTCTCGGCATAAAAGAAAACTCCACGGCCACTAAGGTCCTGCGTAAAAGCGGGCACAGTCCGTCCCTCGAAATGAACCGCCAGCGGCAGGTGCACTTCGAAACGCTGCGCGCCTCGGCGTTCCAGACGATTAGGATCTGTACTCATCGTTTACCCTTCCCCGATCCAGTTTCTTGCGAATCGGTGGACACTAACTCTATCGCGGATCGAGCCGGTGGGGAAGTTCCAAATCAGCGACGCGAGCCGCGGGAATCTGCTGCATCATGGCATCAATGACTCACCGTCTCAATGAGCCAATGATTCAATGACTTAATGCCTCATCCTTCTCCCGGTTGCCGTCATCCGAAAGATGTGAAAAAGTTCTAGAAGGGTGACTGAAGAGAAAAATTCCGCCGCGACCGAAGACGCACTTGCGAAAGCGCCGCGCCTGCCAAAATGGGCCACGACCTTGCGTGCCCTCCGCCACCGCAATTTTCAGCTCTTCTTCAGCGGACAGCTCATCTCTCTCATCGGCACCTGGATGCAGACCGTAGCCCAGGCCTGGCTCGTCTATCGCATGACGAAATCAGCGCTGTTGCTGGGCAGTGTCGGCTTCGCCAGCCAGATTCCTGTCTTCCTAGTAGCTCCTTTCGGAGGCATCACCGCCGACCGTGTCAATCGCCAGCGCCTGGTGATCGCCACCCAGACCGCGTCCATGATCCTAGCCGGCATTCTGGCTGCCCTCACGCTGACAGGGCGCGTCCATGTCTGGCACATCTTCGTGCTAGCGGCTCTCCTCGGAGTGGTCAACGCCTTCGACATTCCCGGACGCCAGTCCTTCCTGGTCGACATGGTAGGCAAGGAAGATCTGATGAACGCCATCGCGCTGAATTCCTCGATGTTCAACGGCGCGCGCGTCATCGGCCCAGCCATTGCCGGAATCCTGGTGGCGAAAATCGGCGAAGGCTGGTGCTTTGCCGCCAATTCCATCAGCTACATCGCCGTGATCGTAGGCCTCTCTCTGATGCACGTGCACTGCGCTCCGCGTGCCAGCAAGCATTCGCCCATCGAAGACATCATCGAAGGTTTTCGCTGGGTCAACCACACCAAGGTCATCCGTGCGCTGCTCCTGCTGCTCGGACTGGTGAGCCTGGTCGGCATGCCCTACACCGTGCTGATGCCCGTCTTCGCCGACAAAATCCTGCACGGCGGAGCCCGCGGCCTAGGCATCCTGATGGGCGCCACCGGCGTAGGCGCTCTCTTCGGAGCCCTGACCCTGGCCGCCAAAACCGGAGTCAAAGGCCTGGGCCGCTGGGTTGCATTCGCCTGCGGAAGCTTCGGCGTCAGCCTGTTTCTTTTTTCCTTCTCGCATTCCTTCTGGCTGTCGGTAGCGCTGCTGTTGCCCGCCGGTTATTCGATGATGCTGCAGATGGCCTGCTCGAACACGCTGGTCCAGACCATGGTTCCCGACCAACTGCGCGGCCGAGTCATGTCCGTGTATTCGATGATGTTCATGGGCATGGCTCCCTTCGGAGCTTTCTTCGGTGGAGCCTTAGCCCACCGCATCGGCGCGCCCATCACCGTCGCCATGGGAGGAGTGGCCTGCGTCATCGGTGCGACCTGGTTCGGACGAGCCCTGCCCAACCTCCGCATCGAAGCCCGCCGCCTGATCGTAGCCCAAGGCCTGGCCGGAGGCGAACCCGCTCAGGAACTGAACGCGCAGCCGCTGGAAGAGTGACAGTTATCATCTGTCACTCATCCCTTATCGCTCATCTCTCGAATACCTGTCGCCCCGTCTGCTCGCATGCCTGAATTGTCCAGGCGGCAAGGACTGGGGTTCAGATGGCGAGCTAGCGGAATCGGCGGTCGAAGCCTCCCACACGCAAGAGCCAACGCATTATGCTTTACTTGCGAAAGAGGTTAGGCAGCCGTATCAGGGAACAGCACTGATTCTTACGGTTTGAACCCGCGCATCCAGGTCATCCGACCGCTTTGTGTTGTAATGAATTCTGATGCCCTTCGAGCTGTATTCTGTCCAGGCATAATTATATTCATTGCCAGCGCCAGAATCGTCTGGCGAGCCAAGGATACTTTCAACCTCTCTTCGGCTATTCCGAAAGGATAGCCCATACGGCAACTCACCCTGGTATTGCCGGTAATCCTGCTCGCCTTCGGAGTAGAGGAATATGACCTCCAACTTATCCTGCTTGGTGAATCCCAGTAAAATTCCCTCTGGTTTGAAGCTGTAAAAGTAGGTGCTAGGAAACTTCGAAATCTCCGGAGTATCCAGGATTGACAGCCAGGCCCTCATTCCTGGAGAGTTGACATCCACGCCCAGCGTTGGCAAGCCTGCCGACGCCATCTTTATCCGAGTCGCTTCTGCACGTGTTTCCTCCGCTGCGCGTGCTGCCTCCGCTGCCCGCGCGATGTCGGCGGCCAGCTTGGGATCGTTCCGCCAGACCGTGCCCTCGCTGACCAGGTTTTGTTCCTTCCTGGTGATCGGGATTTCCCGTTTTTCGAATCTCACGCACCCTTCAACTGATCCGCCGCCCTCCGTCCCGTAGCTGCATTGCGGGCCGGCAGAGGTGGCGATGCAACTCTTCGTCGTCTTTACGGGAGTTTTTACGAGGCCTGTTTCCGCGCACTCTTTCTTGGTCTTCGTCTTTCCGGTCGGTACGTCGAGGATTTCTAGCGCCCCTTCACTGCTGAAACGGACAACATCGCCTCCGGACTCTGCCGCCTTCTTGAGGATGGCCGCTTCGAGTTCTTGCATTACCTCTGCGTTGCCCTTCTTTCCCGGCTCAAAGGCACGAATCGTCCCGATCTGGACGTAGCTTTTGCTGGTCAGAGCGCTCTCCCCCTCGCGCGTCACCTTGGCGGGACCCGAGCGCGCACCCACCTTCTGCGCGACCGTGGGCCCGAAATGCCCCAGTGCCGTACCTTCTGTCCACTCCGTTCCGGGGGGCAGGGTTGGCTTGGCCGGCTCAGCCGCAGGTGCACTGGGTGCCTGGGCCACCACGAGATTTTGCCGGACGACCGGGGCGGCCGGATCGAAAGAAAAACTCGCGTTTTTTTTGTCCGTGCAGATGACCTCGGTAAAGCCCAGTTCGCGTATATGCGCGATAACACTGTCGGTAAAGATGCTGATGCAGATGGCTTCGGTCATGGCATATCTAGAAGTGTGAAACACGTAGTGAGTCGTGTCGGGTCCCTCAGCCGATTCGCTGCTCCCCTTGTCTCCTCGTCCCATAAACTCGGCATATTCTTTTCTGGCCAGGACCTTGCTCCGTTTTGCGGCCGGAGAGTCCTGAATCGCCTTCCAGACTTGCTTCATTTCTTCTGCTGGCGGAAGGAATGTCGACGGGACGGACACGACGCGGGTGATAAGATCGAGCTCGCAACTTCCGCCCTTTTCGTCCAAAGAGACGAGCTTAGTAAAGCCCAGCTTGCGCAGCCTCGAGGCGTAGCTTTCTTCATATTCCCCTTTGCATCTCGGAGCGTTTGCCTGGCCCGAGGTGAGGTACCAGACGTAGTAGGTTGCATCCGGCCCCTCGGCTGAACCCTTGTCGACGGGGGAGTCGGGATATAGTGCGATAATCGTCTTTTCGTATCGGCTGTTTTCTGCCTCGGCAAAGCTCTTCCTGTCTTCGGCCGTGGGTGAGACGGGCGCCGTGGACGCCGGAGTCGCTCCGGTTTGCGCCCAGAGGCCTGCGGCCCACAGGACGATTGCCGTCGCTGCCGCCAACTGCGCAGCCGTGATAACACCAACTCGCATTGCAGAACTCCTGGCCATAATCCGCCTCAACTGCCGGGCTGCCTTGCACTGGCGCAAACTCCGGCAGAAGAAATAGGCCACAACCCAGCAATGTTTGTCAGTGAGTTTCGTCACGAGCATATGTGGCTACGCTAAACCAGACACGCCAGCAGGCGAGGAGCCGAAGACCGTCTATGAAGGCCAGCACCGAAGTGCGGCCGGATGCTCCACTCATCGCGTTTTTCGCGATGAGTGTGATGCGCGCGTTTCTCACCTACTCAATCTGATGCCGGACCTTTTTTCAACACAAACAACCAGCGACGGCCATCACAGACTTCCAACCACCTCCGTGCGAAATCTCTTGACTTAAGACTCGCCGCACGCGACGATAGAGTTCTGATTGGGGCAGTTTTTGAGCGAGCCGTCTCCCAAGACGGCGCCTTGAAGCTGCCCCAAACCCATTTCAGCGCTCTTTGACAACCTAAGTCCTTATTCCGGAATACTTTACTCTAAGTCCTTTAGAATCAAAGACCGGACCGAGTTTCTCGCGCTAACCCAATGATTCCACTAGGCAGGGGGGGAGGGGGGTACCGGTACCAAATGGTTAACACCCCCGGAATATTGCCAGGGATACAAGCGCACCTCGCACTCGAAGGCCGCTGCACCGCCGCAAGGAGAGATCACGGCCCTACGTCTTATACGCGCCGTCGGGCAACCCCGTAATCCGTATCCCGCCATGCCCTTTGTGCCGGATGTTGAGACCGATCAGCAGCGCGGTAATCTGCTCGACGATGCGCGCGTTCTCCAGTTTCCCGCCATCGATCGCGCGCACGCCCGCGATCTTCGCCGCAAGTTCCATTGCGACCTGCGTGGCATTCGGATCGTCGCTGCACACGATCACGTCGCAATCCACGTCTTCATCGCCGTTGAGCACATCCGCCGAAACATTCTGGAATGCCGCCGCAACGGAAACTCCCTTCGGGACAAGTTCCGCCGTCTGTTGCGCAGCCGAGCCTTGCCACACGCCAAGGGTGCGGCTGGCGCGTCCTCCGACGCTTGCAGCCAGCGGAACGGTGGCATCAATCAAAATGCTGCCCGGACGGATCGCCGCCTTCAACTGCTTCAGCAGCGCCGCTTGCCCTTCGAACGGCACCGTGAGCACCAACAGATCGCTGGCCGCGCAAGCTGCGGAATTCTCCATCCCGGAAAGTCGAGCATTGAGCCCAACACGCTTGCGAATAGCCTCCGCTGTCTGCTCAGCCCGCGCGGCATCACGGGAGCCGATGATGACGGTTTCTCCCGCGCGCGCCCAGCGCAGCGCGAGACCCGTGCCCGCCGGACCAGTGCCGCCGATGATGGCGATGGCGCGGCTTGTGCGGGCGTTCATGCGGTCATTCATGAGAACTCCGCAAGCAGCGCATTTCCAGAGGGAAGCTCAGAAGCAAGTTCGGGGGGGAACGATTCGGGAGGCAGTTTGATTTTCATCCGCGAATATTTTGTGTTGCGCTCCGCCGGAATGCGTCCGATCTCCAGAATCAACGCCTGGAAATCTTCCGGACTCGTATATTCGCCCGCGGTTGCTCCGGCCTCGCGCGAGATGTTTTCTTCCATCAGCGTTCCGCCGTAGTCGTTCGCGCCGGCGTGCAGGCAAAGCTGCGAAAGCTTCCGATTCAGCTTCACCCACGAGACCTGGATATTGTGAATCGACCCAGCAAGCAGAATTCTGGCGAGCGCATGAATCTTGAGATGCTCGGCGAGCGTCGGTCCGGTGCGCGCCAGTCCCTGCTGGAACAAAAGAGTGTTCTGGTGGACAAAGCCCAGCGGAACGAACTCAGTGAAGCCGCCGGTTTCCGTCTGAATCTGCCGGAACAGAGACAACTGCCGCACCCAGTGGTCAGGCGTTTCCCTATGCCCATACATCAATGTCGAAGTGCTCGGAATGCCACACGCGTGCGCGGTGCGGATGACCTCTTGCCAGTCAGCCGACGAGAGTTTGTTGCGCGAGAGCACATGACGCACCTCGTCATCCAAAATTTCGGCCGCCGTGCCCGGCAGCGTATCCAGTCCGTTATCGCGCAGCATGGTGAGATAGTCGCGCAGCGTCATGCCGGTCAGTTCAACGCCGTACACAATCTCCATCGGAGAAAACGCGTGGATGTGCATGCCCGGCACCGCACCCTTAACGGCGCGCAGAATGTCGCGGTAATAAAATGGAGCCAAACCGTGGGGCAGGCCGCCCTGAATGCAGACTTCGGTAGCGCCCAGTTCCCATGCCTCTTTACTCTTGCGTCCCATGTCTTCGAGCGAATGAAAATAGGAGTCGGCTTCGCGCGGCCCCCGGCTGAAGGCGCAGAACTTGCAGCCCACGAAACAGATGTTCGTGAAATTGATATTGCGATTGACCACGTAACTGACAATGTTGCCGACCAGGTCGCGCCGAAGCGTATCGGCAGCCACCAGCAGCGCGAGTAAATCCGCGCCGTTACAGTTCGACCCATCGCAGTTGGCCAAGGCGTGGCGCTCCTCGTCCGTCAGACAGGCTCCGTCTTGTTTTTCCAGCACTCGCTCCAACGCGCCGCGAATCGCGAAGGAAGCGCGTGGTGCGATCTCTTCCCAAGTCAACGCGGGAAACTGGTCGAGTTCTGAAGTTTGCCAAGCCATAGCTTTCTCCTGTCGTACCCTTATCCAACTTCTACCGGAAAAGATCGTTCTTCGCAGGCCGGATCAATGCCCGAGCCCCAACGCTTCCTCGGCGGTTCTCGCGGAAGTAAGAGTACCCGCGAATGATGCACGCCGGAGTGCCCGCCAGCTTGCCGCAGACCAGTCCCGCCGCGCAAGCCAGTTCGTCCGCCACCGCGTCCACCGTCGCGTGCAGCGGGTAGCCGTGCGGATCGCGGCGTCCGCGGTAGTCGACCAGAGGCCGCATTCCGGCGACGCCAATCGCGACCTCCGTCAAGCCTTCCCGCCACGCACGCCCGAAACTGTCGCTGACGACGACCGCGATTTCGATCCCAAGCTGCTTCTTCAACTCCCGCCGCAACCGCGCCGCGGAGCGATCCGGATCCACTGGCAGCAAGACCGCGTGCCGCCCACCATCCACGTTCGACACATCCACGCCGCTGTTCGCGCATACGAACCCGTGCTTGGTCTCGGTGATCAGCAGGCCGCGCTTCCGCCGCACGACTCGACGACTCTCGCGCACCGCCAATTCATGGACGCGCGCGTCAAGCCCGTAGCGCCGAGCCCAATTGCGTGAAGTCACCGAGGGCCCGATTTCATCCAGCGCGACCAGCGCGCCTTCCGCCTTTGAGACAACCTTGTGCTTCACTACCAGGATGTCGCCATCCTGAAAGCGCAACCCCAGGCTTCGCGCCGCCGCCAGCAACCGCGCACACAACGATTCTCCGGCGCGGATTTCTCCACTGACCGCGAGCGGGATGATGCGAACTTCCCTCCCTGCGCATTTGCCGATGCCGGACCCCATGTCAGGCCAGATTCCGCCGGCCGAGATTCCAGCTTCGCACCAGCTTCTGCGAAAGCCGTTCTCCACCGGCAGCCGCCAGTTCGCGAAGATCTTCGGGACGATCGACATCCCGCGCGATCCCCGGTAGTTCGAGCACAACACATGGCAGGCCCGTTGCCTTCGCCGCAGCCAGGTGTGGCAGGAAGCTGTCGTTCCCAAAGCGCAGCGGAAACAAATCACCCGGAGATCGCCAGGCTGCATTCGTGCCACGCCCCGCTGCGTCCGGCACCAGCACCGCGCCGCCCTGAAGATGAGGCGCGCAATCTGCGATCTTTTGCAGTTCGGAACTCTCGATCAAAGGAATATCTGCTGGAACCACTAAGGTGCTGGCCGCTCCGCGCTCTCTGCAAACCGCCGTTGCCACTTCGATGGCGCGGGTCTCTCCGGAGCTGTCGTCTGGAACGACATCAAAATTGAAGCGCGCCGCCAAGTCGCGCGCGAACGAATCGCTCGTCACCACCGCAACTGCAGGCCGGCTTTGCCAATGCGCGAGCGCTTGCAGCACGTCCTCGCACATCGCCTGCGCCAACGCGAAGCGTTCTTCTGGACTCAATATAGGAGAGAGTCGCTGCTTGGCGTTAACGAGACTTTTGACCGGAACGAGAATCATGGCTGCCCCACGGTGGCCTGAGCGGACGGAGGTTGCATCGCCGCCTCCAGAACGCTCCTTGCCAGCGCGATTCTGTCTTCATTTTTACGCATGACAGTTAGGGCGCAATGCACACGCATGCCGGTCTTACGCAACTCTTCGGCAGCCGGGGCGTCCTCGGAGTCGACCACCAGCAGATCGAGGAAGTCGTGATAGAAGTCGGCAACGCCGGCAATCGAAACCGCGAATCCTTGCGCGGCCATGAGTATTGCGGCAGGCCCAGTAACCGCGGCGCCTCCCACAATCGGGCTCACGGCCACGGTGCGGGCACGACTTTCGCGCAGCGCTTCGCGAATTCCCGGCACGGCGAGAATCGGCCCGATGCTGGTTACCGGATTACTCGGCGCCAGCAGCACAAGATCCGCCGAGCGGATCGCTTCGATCACTCCCGGCGCCGGTTCCGCGTCCGACGCGCCAGCGAACCGCACCGATTCCACCGGATCCTGGTACCAGCGCTGAACAAAGTACTCTTCAAAGCTCAAGTCTCCCGCCGGAGTCAAAACCCGCGTCTCCACGCGCGAGTTGCTCATCGGCAGGACGCGTGTCTTGATTCCCAGCCTGGTTGCGATTTCGGATGTGGCTTCACTGAGCGTCTTGCCGTCGGCCAGCAGCTTCGAGCGAAAAATGTGTGTGGCCAGATCGCGATCGCCGGCGTGAAACCACGTCGGTTGTCCCAGTTGCCCCATGGCACTCAGGCAAAAAAAAGTGTCGCCCTTCACGCCCCAGCCGCGCTCCTGGCTTAGTTTTCCAGCCAGCATGTAGGTGATGGAATCGAGATCGGGCGAAACATACAATCCCCACCACAGCAAGTCGTCGCCGGTATTCACGATGATCGTCAGCTCTTCCGGAGGAACAATTTGCCGGAGTCCATCCACGAACTTGGCGCCGCCCGTGCCGCCGGTCAGAACCGTGATCATGCCGCCCTCTTTTTTTGAGCGTAGCCCTCAGCGTCTGCCGCTGCGCCCATGCGCTCGGCCAGCAAACCGCCGCGGGCCGCCGCTTGTTGCGCAAATTCAGGATAAACCGGCAACCGCTGGCGCAACTCAAATCCTTTTGCCGCGGTCCGCTCTTGCAATTCGTCCAGATGCGGCCAGGGCTTCTCCGGATTGATGAAATCCGGCGTCAGCGGCGAAACTCCGCCCCAGTCGTTGATGCCGCCCTCGAGCAGATCGGCATAGTGTGGATCAGAGAGATTCGGCGGCGCTTGAATGTTCATCTTCGGCAGCAGGAGGCGCGCCACGGCCAGCGTGCGCAGCATCTCCCCGCGGTCCGGTTCTGGCCAGCGTGCCATCGGCGTCCGACTCTTGGCGCGAAAGTTTTGCACGATCACTTCCTGAATGTGCCCGTATCTCTCATGCAAGTCGCGAATTGCGACCAGCGCATCCACGCGCTCTTCCGGCGTCTCGCCAATTCCAATCAGAATTCCGGTAGTAAACGGAATCTTCCGCCGCCCCGCATCGTCAATTACTCGCAGGCGCTTCGCCGGTTCTTTGTCGGGAGCCTTGTCATGCGCGGCGCCTTTCGCGAGCAACCGCGCACTGGTCGTTTCCAGCATAAGCCCGATGCTCGGAGCCACGCGGGACAGCCGTCCCAGCCATTCCGCGCTCATCAGTCCGGGGTTGGGATGCGGCAACAGGCTAGAGTCGCGAAGCACCTTCTCGCACATCGCTTCCAGATAATGAAGCGTGGATTTATATCCGAAGCGCCGCAGCGTATCGCGCATCTCGGGAAAAAGCAACTCCGGCTTGTCTCCCAAGCTGAACAACGCCTCGGTACATCCCATGCGCTCTCCGGCGCGCACTACCTCCATCACCTCGTCGGGCGTCATGGTGTGCGCGCCGGGTTCGCCGGGATCGCGGCGGAAGGTGCAGTAGCCGCAGTAGTCGCGGCACAGATTCGTCAGGGGAAGAAATACCTTGCGGGAGTAAGTGATGATTCCCGGCTTGAATCGCGCGCGGGCGAGTTGTGCCGCCCGGAGCAACGAAGGCAGCATGGCATCGTCTGCTCGCAGCAGATGACAAGCTGCTTCACGAGATATCGGCTCCGCGCCGGCGTTCGCCAACTCAGAAGCCGTTGCGGGCAGCGCATTTGCGGAAAAGGTGGCCATACGTTTCTACTTCGAGACTCGTTTCATCCGAACCGGCTGCGAGCAGCGTCCGGCGTTGGCAACGATCATACTGCCGCACGCGGAGTTTTTGCTGTCCACGACGAAAGACAACCACAGAGGTCACAGGGGTACACAGAGAAGAGCCACAGAGGATTCCCCTATGTACGCCTGTGATCCCTGTGGTTAGAGCCTTTACTTAAACATCACCAGCTTTGCTATCGTTGCCAGTTGCATGTTTGACGTGCCTTCGTAGATTTTTCCGATCTTGGCGTCGCGCCAGTATTTTTCGACGGGATAATCTTTCGTAAAACCGTATCCTCCGTAGATTTCTATGGCCAGCGAGGTCACGCGCTCGGCCACCTGCGAGGTGAAGAGCTTGGTCATCGCGGCCTCTTTCACAAAATTCACGCCAGCGTCTTTCATTCGAGCTGCGTTATAGACCATCAGGCGCGCAGCCTCGATCTCGGTGGCCATCTGCGCAATCTGGAATTGGATCCCTTGAAATTCCGAGATCGACTTGCCGAACTGCGTGCGCTCCTGCGCATACTTCGCGGCGCATTCCCATGCGCCGCGCGCTACGCCCAGCATTTGCGCGCCGATTCCGATGCGCCCTTCGTTCAGCGTTTCGATCGCGATTCTGTATCCCTTGCCCACCTCGCCGAGCACATTCTCCCTGGGCACACGGCAGTCTTCCAGAATCAGTTCGCAGGTTGACGAAGCTCGAATCCCCAGCTTGTCTTCTTTCTTACCGACCGTAAATCCGGGAAAGCTTTTCTCGATCAGAAACGCCGTGATCCCCTTGTATCCTTTCGACGCATCCACGGTGGCAAACAGAATGAACAATCCAGCCTCTTTGCCATTCGTGATCCAGAGCTTGCGTCCGTTGAGAACGAAGTCATTCCCTTTGAGCTCAGCCTTGGTCTGCAGCGCGAACGCGTCCGATCCCGATCCCGCTTCGCTCAGCGCGTAGGCGCCAAGCGTGTCCGCCGCCAGCTTCGGCAGGTAACGTTTCTTCTGGTCTTCACTGGCCCAGCGCAGAATTGCATTCGCTACCAGCGTGTTCTGCACGTCCACGATTACACCGGCGGAAGCGTCGGCCCGCGAAAACTCTTCGACGGCCAGGATCGCCTCAAAGAACTGGCCGCCCGCGCCGCCGTACTGCTCCGGAATCTCGATGCCCATCAGGCCTAACTGAAAGAACTGCTCGATCAGGCCATGATCGAAGACAGCTTTTTCGTCCATCTCTTTCGCCAGCGGACGAATCTTGTCGTCGGCAAACTGGCGGACGTTGTCGCGAAACAGAATTTCGTCTTCGGTAAGAATGGTGAGCGGCGTGGGATTCGAAAGCTGCAAGGTTTCCGGCATGGAGACTCCTTGTGGTAGAGACGCGGCTTGCGGCGTCCGGGCAGGATGGCGACCCGGAAATTGTAGCAGCAGAAGGACGTGGGATCGATGGCCTCTCGGTAAACGAGATGCAAAACCTGGCAGACTGGAGTTTGCCCTGGCGCAGAATTCCCGATACATTCTAGCTGGCCAGAAGCTGCACGTCTGGCGTTGAGCCTATGATGCACTCATCATTTTGTCGAATTCCTTTGTCCGCGCTCTGTTTGGTTGTTCTTGCAGGAACACTCCAAGGCCAAGGCGCGACAACCGCGCCATGGGAAGCGGCGGCGTTCTCCGCCGAACCCAAGGAAATTGCCGTCGCGGCTGCAGCGATCAAAGCACAGAAATTTGCCAACGTAACTGTGTTGCTCGATGAACGGCACGTGGTTTTCGATTCTGCCGAGCGCACAATCTCGAGCGTGCGCGTCGTCTACCGCGTTGAAACGAAGGACGCTCAGCGCGATTGGGGCACGGCGAGAGCGACCTGGTCTCCGTGGCGGCAAAAACGACCCGAGATCCGCGCGCGCGTCATCGCGCCGGATGGCACGGTCGCAATGCTGGATTCTAAAGTCCTGACGGAGTCTCCCGCGCACGATCAGCGTCCCGAAATTTACGAAGATCAGCGCTCTTACTCTGGGCCGCTGCCAACCGTCGAGATTGGCTCCATCGTGGAAAAGGAAACAATTTGGGAAGATACCGCGCCCACGACCAGCCATGGGATCATGCGGCGTTCTTATATCGGTTATACGGAACCGGCGTTGCACACAGTTTTGGAGCTCAAGGCGCTTGCTTCCGTTCACATTCAATACCAGGTTCGCAAAGCGCCAGCGGTAAAAGTGACGCGCAGCGAACAGAGCGGCACGGTGACGCTGCGGTTTGAGCAGGGACCGTTGGACGCATTGGAAAACGCCGAGAGAGACCTGCCCTCGGACTTCGAGCAGTGGCCCTCCATTGACTATGCCACCGGGGAATCCTGGAGCGCGGTTGCTCAGGGATATTACAAAGATATCGAAGACGCCATCCGCCCAGGAGAACTCAAGCCGTTGTTGGAAGGCACTGCCGGATTGAAAGGGCCGGATCTCCTGCGGCATCTGGTTACGAATGTGCACCAGAAAGTCCGCTACACCGGACTCGAGTTTGGCTCTTCCGCGCTCATACCCCATCCTGCGGGCGAGACGCTGAGGAGCGGCTACGGCGACTGCAAGGACAAGGCTATTGTGCTTGTCTCCGCACTGAAAGCGGTGGGCATTCCGGCTCAGCTTGCCTTGCTCTCTACGCGCGGTGACAGTGATGTAAGTCCCGAACTGGCCGGAATTGGACTTTTCGACCATGCCATTGTTTACATCCCCGGCAAACCCGGCACCTGGATCGACGCTACCGCCGAGTATTTCGAACCCGGCGACCTTCCCTGGAACGATCAAGGAAGATTCGCGCTGCTCATCGGCCCCAACACCAGCCAGTTGGTGCGGACACCGGTGAACACTCCCGCAGAAAACGCGCAGATCGTTCGCCGTGAGTTCTACCTCGCGGAGTATGGTCCGGCGCGCATCGTCGAGGTTTTTCATTCCACCGGCGAGGAATCGGCAGGCCTGCGTTACCGCTATGGACAGGAGGAGACGAAAGAGACACGAGAAGGCCTGGAAAGCTACGTCAAGAACAACTTCCTCGGCGAAGATCTTACCAGCGTGGACCACACGTCCGGATCCGATCTGAGTAAGCCATTTGAACTGAAGCTCGAAATCGCAAAAGGAAAGCGTGGATTGTCCGATTTGACGAGCGCTGTCGCCGCCATTCGGAACGACAATCTCTTGTGGGGTTACCCCGATTACGTGTTGGCGGACGACGGAACGGACAAGCCCGATAATCCGGGCTGGAAGCCACGCCAGAATGATATTGAGATACAGCCGTTCGTTACGGAGTGGCGCTATACGATCCTGCCGCCTCCGGGCTTCGACGCACCGGTGCTCCCTAAAGATGTGGAGCAATCATTCGGTCCGGGAAAGCTCACGCAACACTACGCCCTGGAAACCAGCGGCGCGGTTACGGCTGTCTGGCGCTTCGACTCGGGCAAGGCTCGCTACAGCCCGGCTGAACTCAAGGCTCTGCAACAAGCGGCACACACGCTGAACAATTCCAGCGCGGTGCTGATCACGTTCCCCCAAAAGGGCGCAGCGCTGCTGGCTCAGGGCAAGGCACGCGACGCGCTGGCCTCGTACTCCGACCTGGTCAAACTTCATCCTAACGAGGCGCTGCACCACATCCAGATCTCCAGAGCCTTGCTGGATGCTGGTTTCGGTGAGGAAGCCCGCAAAGAGGCTCGACGCGCCACGGAACTCGACGCCAAGGACGCGCTCGGCTGGGGTTCGCTGGGATGGATCGAGGAGCATGACGCCATTGGCCGCCGATTTGGCAAAGGCTTCGACCTTGGCGCGGCAGTAACTGCTTATCGCAAGGCGATCGAACTCGATCCCAAGGAATGGACCAACTACGCCGATCTGGCGATTCTGCTGGAACACGACGCCCTTGGGGAGCGCTACTCTACGGAATCGAAGCTGGACGAGGCCGCCGCGGAGTACCGAGCATTGAAGGACGTCAACAAGGAAAGAGGCGAAAGCTACGACGACAATCTCTTGTTTGTTTTGTTCTACGCGCACAAGTGGGATGAGGTTCTCCAGCTTTGCAATTCCCTGCCATCGAACGCAACCCGCAACGGCATCACGGTGGCAACGATTGCCGCTCGGGACGGTTCCGAGGCTGCAATAACCGAGGCCGCGCGCCGCGGGTCGAGCGAAGGCGACCGAAGCAACATACTGGTATCGGCCGCAAATGTGCTCATCCGTTTGCGAATGTATCCTCGCGCCGTCGATCTTTTGAATGCCGCGGCGGCGGGCCAGGAAGATAGCTCAAAGCTGCGCGGACGGATTGAGGTGATGCATGCGGTACATCCTTATGAGGAAGTCCTGCTGCCCGAAACCGATCCGCGAAGAGTTGTGCAGCGGCTTTATCTATATCTGTTAGACCCTCGTGCGAAACCTGAGGATCTGTTCCGCTTCACGGAATCCTATCCGGCGGACCAGAAAGACGAAGCCGAAAAGAGCGCCAGGAGCGCCGGGTTGCTTCGCAAAAGCCTGGAAAGGGAAGACGTCACCTTGCCCGTGGCCCGCGACCTCATCTTATCTAACCTGCAAATGTCGGTTGAAGGCGAGGAGCAATCGGGATTTCGCATCCGTGCGGCGGGCTTGGGAGACAAACCTCAAACCATGCTGGTCGCGCGGGGGCCGGCGGGGTACCGGATTATCGCGCTGGACAACGATGTGGATATGGTTGGCGAAGAAGTGCTGCGGCGGCTGGCCGCAAAGGACCTGAAGGGCGCGAAAATCTGGCTCGATTGGGCGCGCGAGGAAGTGACGCTCAGTTCCGGTGACGATCCGCTGAGCGGCGCTGTGTTCCCGCGTTTCTGGACTCGCGGCGACGATGCCGATCCGAAGAAGATGAGGCTGGCGGCGCTGGCGCTGCTGGCGGGGTCCTCCGCCATCGGCGAGTACTTCGACGAACTGAAGTCCGCCGCCCAGGCTCAGGCCAAGGACTCCGATGCCATTCGACTGGATTTGTTGCTGGCGAACGGAGCGACGAAGTTGCGGGACTGGAATCTGCTGCTCGAAGTGGCTCCGCGGCTGCTCGCGGCAAATCCGGCTTCAGACACGGCTTTGCGCCTGGTGGTTACGGCCAGCATGTTCACCAGGAATTGGGACGTGGGCCAAAAGGCCATCGCGGCGCGGTTCGCGCGCATTCCCGACGATCTCGCCGCCGTGCATTCCTCTGCGCTGCTGGCGGAGGGCAAAGGAGATTTTGCGCAGGTGCGGAGCATTCTTCGTCCCTTGATCGACAACAATCGCGCCCAGATGAACGACTTTAACGAGTACACCTGGAATGCGCTCTTTGTCGGCAAAGTGACAGAGGACGATGTCGCGCTCCTGCAGCGGGCCATCGCGAATAAGCCGGACAGTTCCTATGCTGAGATCCACACCTTGGCGTGTCTCTACGCGGAAATAGGCAAAACGAAGGAGGCGCGGGAACTTCTCTTGCGAGCCATGGATTCCGGGGGCCTCGATGAACCCAATGAGTCGATCTGGTACGGCTTTGGGCGCATCGCGGAGGACTACGGCCTGCCCGCGGTTGCGCTTTCGCTGTACCGACGAGTGGGCAAGACAGAGGCGATGGCAGATCTTCCCACTTCGACCTATAACCTGGCGCGAATGCGCGAAAAGTCGCTTCTCTCGGAAACAAAACCTACGCCATAGACTTCGCGCGCTGAGGGTCCATGGTTGGCCGTTTCCTGAATCGGCTAAGTGCTGGTGCCGGGAGGGGGA
>Ga0181523_10001770_pt1 | contig 22439 bp, 24 predicted proteins | sample PEATcosm2014_Bin_43_FD_119752 | JGI IMG/M metagenome (GOLD analysis project Ga0181523, IMG submission 119752) | Peatland microbial communities from MTU Mesocosm Facility, Houghton, MI, USA - PEATcosm2014_Bin05_30_metaG | ecosystem: Environmental > Terrestrial > Soil > Wetlands > Peat | place... | reverse complement strand
CGCGGAGCTTCCACCATTACGCAGCAACTCGTAAAAAACCTATTCTTCGGAACGGGCCGCTCTATCCTCCGCAAGGGCGCCGAGGTCACACTGGTACCGGTGGCCGAATTCGTCCTCGGCAAACGGCGCATTCTGGAGATATACCTCAACGTGGTCGAATGGGGCCCTGGTATTTATGGTGCAGAGTCGGCCTGTCGTTACTACGACGAAACCGCAGCCCGGAATATCGGCCGGCAACAGGCGGCACGGCTCGCTGCAGTTCTGCCGGCTCCCCTGAAGCGACGACCGGAGCGCATGAATAACTACAGCGCGATTATCCTTAAGCGGATGGGCCAAATGGGATGGTAATCGTGGCTAACAGTTTCCCAATGCGGCGGCTTTTTATTACTCACACGCTGGGCTCTGGTTGGATGGCAATTTACCCCAACTTCTGACGCGCAGGAGCCAACGCGCACGCGGTTCAACGCACGGGTGAAAACTTACACACCACTTGCTATAAACGTACGCATGCGCCTACTCGATTACGCACCCCGGCCCGTGCACCTCAGATGGCTCCTCGATTCTGACCCCGCCATCCGTTGGCAGGTCATGAGGGACCTCACCGGTGAAGCCCCCAACGCGATTGCAGCCGAGCGGTCTCGCGTCGCAACCGAAGGTTGGGGAGCCCGACTTCTCGCCCGTCAATCTCCTGCCGGCAACTGGGGCGGGAGCCCCAGGGGGTGGAGAGACGATTTGCCGAAGGAGGACCGAGGCTTGCTTATTACCCTCTACAGTCTCGTCGTCTTGATGGACCTCGGCCTCGACCCCGCCAGCAAGGAGGCTCGCAAGATGATCGACCGGGTCGAGAAGCGCCTCGTATTTAAGCGGCTTAACAACCGGCCTTACCTTCACGGCGAAACCGAGCCCTGCATCAACGGCAGAATCCTCGCCATCGGCGCGTATTTCAAAGAACCGAACGACGCACTGGCCAATCAACTCCTGGGCGAGCAGCTCGAAGATGGCGGCTGGAACTGCGATGCACCCAAGAGCCGACGCTCCTCGTTCCATACCACCGTCTGCGTGCTCGAAGGACTGCTGGAATACGAACGAGCAAGGCGCAAATCCGCAGCCGCCGCTAAGACCGTCACGAAGGCCCGCAAGCGAGCCGAAAACTATCTGCTCGAGCGCCGCATGTTCCGCTCCCTTCGAACCGGCGAAGTCATCAACAAACGCTGGCTCCGGTTCTCGTTCCCGACATTTTGGCACTACGACGTCTTGCGCGGACTCGATTATCTCCGGAATGCAGGAATCAAACCTGACAGCCGCGTCAGTGATGCCATCGAAACCGTGATTGAGCGCCGCCACCAGAACGGGCGCTGGCCGCTCAATTTCCTTCATCCCGAACATATTCCATTGGAGATGGAGACCGGTGTCGGCGGGGCAAGCCGCTGGAACACCCTGCGCGCACTCCGAGTTTTGCGCTGGTACAACAACTCAACGTGGTAGTTGTGGCGTGGGCCTGCCCGCGCTATGGCTTGGGTCAGAAAGATGCTGCGAATTTGCCATTCGGTGCGGGCAACCCTGAAGTGATGCCTCTCCGATTAGTACCGAGAAACGCCGATGCAACAAGACGTCGTCTACTTTAGTTCGATGGGGACGCCCACGGTGCCAAGAAGTCCACCGGAGTTGTCGCGGACGCTGCCGTTTTCTTCGATGCGGAACGCATCTTTCTGCAGGCCGGAAACGTGTTTGCCGGATTTGTCGGTCACGATGACGGGCACTAAAACCAAATTCGTGCGGGCGGTGAGTTTTGCCAATTCTTGTGGCGGGAGGGCAACACGATTTTCGGTGACAGCTGGCGCGGTCTTGACACTGGATTGCGATGGCTGCTGACCAATTGCCGGTTGGCTAAACAAGGGAGCGGAAATGAAGAGAAGCGCGGCGAGTATGGGCGTGGGTCGGAGCATTGGAACGGATCATTGGCCTTGCGCTGCCGCTTTCGCTGCCGATACCGAAATAGCGACCGAATCGGGTTCCGTCCAGACGGCTGTGCCGCTGCTTAATTCAAGACGGTGCATGGTGATCTTGAGACTGCCACGATCTACGTCCAGCATGATGTAGTGGTAGTTCACTTCCTTACTCTGAAACGGATCATCCTTGGCGCGTTCAATGGGATACGCGTGCGCTCCCGCGCCGCCAGTCACGAAGTAGGTGACGCCGCCATGCTCGTGGCGTTCGTAGTTATGCACATGTCCGGAAAAAACGACGAACCGGGCGCGCTGGTTCTGCTGCCGCGCTTCCAGCAGTTTCGCCAGCTTTTGCTCCTGAGAGCGGGCTGAGTGTCCGCCGCCGAACATCTTAGCATCCGACGAACTGGTGTAGGGAGGATGGTGAAGAACAATAAAGACGAAGTCCACATCGCCGGGAAGATGGTCTAGTTTCTGGGTGAGCCATTGCCCTTGTGGGCCGGAGGTCTCTTCCCGAGAGCTATCCAGCGTTAGCACCAGTGTGTTGGCGACGCGGACGGAGTAGTAGCTACTGTTCTTCAAGTCAGGAAAACGATCGAAATAATTGGCGAGGGCAACTTTTTCATCGCCGTGAAGATCGTGGTTGCCGAGCGCGGGGTAAACCGGAATCTTTTTCTCTCGCCACACCGCGGTTTCGCTGTCCCACACCTTCCAGTCGTCCTTGTCGTAGCCGTTGTAGACGATGTCGCCTCCAAAGGAAATAAACGCGGGATTGGTTTCGGCGATCGCCTTTACCAGAGCCTGGCGCACAGCCGGATTCGCCGCTTCGGTGTCCTTGGGATCATGGAAGCGCGAATCTCCATAGGCGACGAAGTGGAAGGGCGTGCTCACTTGCAGTTGCAGTTCAACCGGCCCGGTTTGCGGCTCCGCCTGCGAGTGCGAGCGCGAGCAGGCAACGCAGCCCAGAAAGAGATTGATAATCATCAATTTTTGGAAAACTTTCATTAGTTACCTACGACCAGCACTTCGAACTGTCCCGCTTCTGCTGTGGATAGGAAGAGACGGTGTGTTTTGGGGTCGAGCGCCATAGTCTTTGCCTTGGGCAAAGTTTTGACGTTCTCCACAACCGAGTATTTGTCCGGGCTGTCCTGGCGAATCACGGTGATAGTGCCCTCCCCGTTAGAATTGAAAACGAGCCGCGAAGCGGGATCGAAGGCGGTAGCATCCACGTGGTCGCCAATCGGGAGCGTAGCGATCACTTTTCCCGTATCGGCGTTCATGACCGCCATTACTTTGCTCCGGCAGCCGATGAACAAGCGCCGATTGGCTCGGTCCATGGCTATGCTGGAAGGCGATGCACAAGGCGCGGTCGGCCAACGCTGCTCGACTTTCAGCGTGCGGGAGTTGATTTTCAGCACCAGGTTCGCATCCTCCACGTTATCGTAAACATACCCTGTACCGTCGGCGACGGCAAATTCCGGACCGCCGCCGAGATCGACCGTTCCCACAACCTCTCCGTCCGCCGCCTGAATGGCGGTGGCGCTGTTGCTATCGCCATTGAATGCGAATACGCGCGACGTGGCGGGATCGTAAACGATGGCGTCGGGCTTCTTGCCGACCGGAACCTCGGCGATCGTTTTTAGCGTCTTCAGATCGAAGATCGTGACGGTCGAGGACTGGCCATTGCTCACGAATCCCCGACCCAGTTCCGGCGCAACAGCGATGCCGTGCACGCCGGGAGTGTTCGCGATTTTGCCGACGATTGCTCCCGAATCGACATCGAGCACTTCGACCTGGGTTCCGTGGGAGACATACAGCCGGCGGGCGGATTCATCGACGGCCAGGTAGTCCCAGCCGCCTTGGCCAGCTACCGGGATTTTCTGAGTTACGTGGTAGCTGTCGGCTGCCTGGGCGGACGCAGCCATAAGGGTGAAAGACATGGCGAAGATCAGCAGAGTTTTCAATGGAGGCTCCTCTAGAAATGTGCGTTCAAGATATGCAGACTTCATTCGTGACAAGAGGTCGCATGAGGCGGGCCACGTGAGCCCGCCTCATTGCGAACTAGAACAGGATGCGAAACATGAACTGCAACTGGCGCGGCGTGCCGGTTCCCGTGTTCCCGGGGGCGGCATTGTCGTTGTTGCTGTTGAAGTTTACCGACGAGTCGATGAAACCGAAATCACCGGGAACCGTAAGGTTCGCGGAGTTCTGCCCGGGAGCATAGACGAGGGTCAGATCCAAAGGATCGGCAAGCTGCACGTGATTGAAAATATTGAATGTTTGCACCCCGAACTCCATCGACAATCGCTCGGTAAGTTTCGTTGTTTTCGTGAGCGCCAAGTCGATCTGCCAGATATTCGGAGCGCGGATGGCGCCGTTCGTCTCGTTCCCGAATCGGGTGAAATTCCCGTTCGCATCGACGGGCGGCGCCTGAAACGCGGCCGCGTTGACCAACGGTGAGCCACCACCGTTTGGACCGGCAGGGTGAGGGTGGGGCAACATCACTGGTACACCTGGAACGATGTCAGGGCGCTGGTTAGTCTGGTCATTGCCGTCAGGAAGGAGGTAGGTATAGGGAAAGCCGTTGAATGGGGATGATGGATTGCTGATTGATCCGGTAAGGTCCATCAGGACAGTCAGGGGATGCCCGGTGTGCCAAAGTCCGATGCTGCTCAAGCTCCACCCGCCGAGGATTTTGCCAAGCGCACCTGTATGATTCATATACGGTTTGCCCGGCCCAAACGGAAGCTCGTACTCAGTGTTGACCGCGATATTGTTCCGAATGTCATAAATGCTGGGGCCTTTGTCGCATTCCAGGCAATTTACATTCTCCGGTCCTGTCGATTCGCCTCCTCCGACGGATCCATCATTAATGGAATGCGCCCAGGTGTAGCGCGATTGGAAGGCAAAGCCGTTCGTGAAGCGCCGTTCGAGCGAGGCTCCGAGCGCCTCATAGGTGCTAGCTCCAATGTCGCTTTTGTAGTCAACCGAGCCGAAGGGATTGCCGTTCGGATAGTATGGGTCCAAAGTTCGGAAGCAATCTCCGTCCACGGAGTTAAGCGTGACTGGCTCGGTGCATAGATTTACGGCTCCCCGCGAGAACAGATGCACGCCGTGGCTGCCGATATATTGCAACGAGAACAGGAAATTGGCCGCCAGTTGATGCTCCACCGTCAGCCCCCATGTTTCCACGTACAAATCGGGGCGGCTCTGTCGCTGCAGCGCCCGCGGGTGGTTCGCTTGTTTCGTTGCGATACTGGAGAGATCAGGGTCCTGCTGCGCGTAGGCGGGCTGCAATTGCGTAGCGGAATTAACAAGAATGCGAAACGTGTCACTCTCCAGCCCCGCGTTCAAGTCGTCATTTTGCGCGGCGCCGTGATAGATGCCATATCCCGCGCGAAATACGGTCTTCCCGTTAAACTGCTCGGGCGCCCAGGCGAGCGAAAATCTGGGATCAAAGTTGCGGTTGCTTTCGTTGTATAGAACTGGATTTCTGGGACACGGTGGGGTGTTGATGGGGCCCGGACTCGGTGCCACGTTGTAGGAACCCGATCCCAGACAGATACCGTGGAATTGATTGAGGTCAAACACTGTGGTCCGGTTGGTTGCTTCGTTCGCAACACCGTAATAATCCCAGCGAATTCCAGCCGTGAATGTGAACGTCGGCGTGACCTTAAATTCGTCCTGAAAATACGGCATGTAGAAAGTCCGGCGCAGCCGGTGACAGCACCATGGGGCGATGTAATTGATGCTGCTCAAACTTGCGGTCGCGAGTGAGTAGTCGTCGCCGAAGGTCAAGACGTTGTTCGAAGTTTGCCCCTGATTGAGGCGGATGCGGCGGATTTCGATGCCCGCCTTGAACGCGTGCCGCCCATGAACCCACGTCAGATTGTCGATTCCGCCGTAGGTTGTGCCGACCTCGATATCGGCGCTCGTGTTATTGAGCGTAACGAAATCGTTGGAATTGACAGCGTACGGTAACGCGCTTCCCCCGGGGTTGTGAAATGGCGATCGATTGATGTAGAGCTTTGCCTCGTTGAATAGGGTGGGACTGAATGTATGCTGCAACGCCAGCATGTAATTTGCCGGATGATTGATGGTTGCCTGGTTGTCGCCGGGAACGGTTGGGTTCGTAGCCGGAGCATACCAAATGCTGATGTCGCGCTGGGCGCGGCCGTAAAGGAGGGTTTTGTCGCTGATCTTCTGGTCAATCCGTCCGAGCCACGTATCTTCGTGGATGGTCGTCTGCCTGCCAACTGTCACAGAATCTTGGTTATTCAAAGGATTTGGAGCGGTGGAACTGCCTTGCCACTGGAAAGCCCCATCGGGAATGACGAAGCGTGGCGTGCAGCCATCGATCGAACCGACCGAGGAACGCCACGGAAACGCCCCCATGATCTGGCACATCGTGGGCCCGATGCCAAGGCTCTGCGCCTGATCCAGAACGTACTTTTGGTAAGGCTCCGTGGGCTGGGCCATACCTTGCAGTTCGGGAAAATTGGCGCAACAAATTCCGGCGGGCACAATCATTTGCTGCCCGTTGAATTGCAACTGGCGGATTCCTTCGTAGTTGATGAAGAAGAATGTCTTGTTCTTTACGATCGGCCCGCCAAGCGACATCCCATATTGGCCCATCCGGAATGGGGAGATTTCGGGGTTGCCGTTTATGTTGAAATCCAGGAAACTGCGCGCGTCGAAATAGGAATTTCTGAGATAACCGTAGGCTGTGCCGTGAAGATCGTTTGTGCCGGACTTGGTTTCGGCGTCGATCTGGCCCCCCGCTTGCGTTCCATATTCCACGTCATATAGCGCGCTGCTGACGCGGTACTCTTCGATAGCGTCCTGTGAGATCTGCAGACGCGTCGTCGACTTCTGTGCCTGTTCCTGAATGCCGCCCGCATCGACTCCGTCGATCGAGAAATTGTTGTCGTCGCGCGCCCGCCCCGCGAAACGGATCGTTCTCTGGTCGCCTCCGCCGTCGTCCTGGGCAAACGGCGCGAGCATCGACAAGGTGGTCCAATCGCGCCCGTTGTTTGCGAGATCCGCAATTTGATCCTCCCGTATCACAGTCCCGGCTTCGGCCGAAGTGCGGTTGGAGAGTTCGTTGGCGGTGACTTGAACTTTCTCTGCTGGCACTCCCACCGGCAGTTTGACGTCTTGGGTGTGCGTCTCTCCCACTTCTAGAATGACATTCTGAATCACGGTAGTCTTAAAGCCGTTGCTCGAAACAGTCACCGAGTAGCGGCCGACCGCCAAGCCCGGAAAGCGGTAGTAGCCGACAGTATTTGTCGACTGGGTGGCGGTGAGGCCGGTGGCGGCGGCCACGACCTTCACACTGGCGCCGGCTACAACGGCTCCCGATGGATCGGTTACCGTGCCTTCGAGTTCTGCTCGATCGATTTGTGCATAAGCCGTGGTTCCCAGGATCAGCGTGAGGATTACCGCAACAGAGTATTTCGAGAAGAATGAAAGAAGCGAGAGGGAGAGGTTAGGCTTCATGAGCTTCAGTTCCTTGAAATTCAGCACCTCGAAGCGGGATAGGGCCCTGACGGCGGCTCCCGGCGGAAAACAGTTCGCCTCAGGAACCTGTGGCCCCCTGAAACAGAAATTTCCGCCACTTGAGATGACTGCGATCTTAGGTGGACGCTGTGAAGCAGTTATTAAAGAAAGGTTAATAATTTTTCAGACTCTACCCAGAGGGCGTGTTCGCGTTCTACCCTAGTGCTCAGCTCTTTCGACGATCGGAGCCTGACAGGTTTTTCCATGAAACTGCTGGTGGTGGAAGACGAGCTGCGGATGCTGGAATTGCTGCGCCAGGGCTTGAGTGAAGAAGGGCACACGGTTTCATGCGCGGCGGATGGCAGCATAGGATTGCAAATGGTCCGGGACCACGACTTCGACGTCGTGATTCTCGATGTAATGATGCCCAAGATGGATGGATTTGAAGTGGCAAGGCGCATGCGAACCGAAAACAATTGCACGCCCGTGTTAATGCTCACTGCGAAGGATTCTGTTCCAGATGTCGTTCACGGGCTGGACATGGGTGCCGACGACTACATGACCAAACCGTTCTCGTTTGACGAACTGCTGCTGCGACTGTGCGCGGTGCGTAGAGCTGCGGTCGCTCCGCGAACAGCGCAGCTTAACGTCGGTAATTTGTTCTTGGATCCTTGCACGCGGCAGGTTTATCGCGATGGGACACGCATCAGCCTGACGCGCACCGAATATGGTTTATTGGAGCGACTCATGCGCGACGCTGGGGAAGTTGTTCCGCGAGAAATCCTGATTTCGTCTCTGGGGCACGACGTTGAGAGTAACACCCTGGACGCTTTTGTCCGGCTGCTGCGAAACAAAATCGATTGTCATGATAATGACAATAATAATAATAACGACCGGCGAAAACTGATTCACACCGTGCGTGGCGTCGGATATGTGATTAGTTCGGACTGGCAATCATGAAGAGACTCTCTATCGGCTTGCGGCTCACGTTGTGGTACTTGGCAATCTTCGCAGCCGCCCAGCTTTTCTTTGGCGTCGGCATGTGGCTCGTTCTTCGGCAGGAGCTGTACAGTGTGGCCGACAATGCATTGACCGCCCAGGTCGAGGACCTGACTAATTTCCTGAAAACGCAGAAGAAGAAAAACATGACGGTACCCAAGCTTCGCGAAGAAGCCTCCGAAGCTTACGCTTTGGAGCACTCTGGCGACTTCTTGCAAATTTGCGACGAGGATGGAAACTCGATCTTCCGCGCGCCTTCGCTGGAACAAAATCGATTTGCGCCACCTGCTGCCGTCAAAGGCCCTTCCTTTCAAAACTCTCAGCTCGGAAATAAGCCTTTTCGTTTCATAACGCAAAGGATTGAAGTGAATGGCCGCTCGTACACGGTGCAGACAGGCGTTCCCACCGATCAGATCATTGCCACGCTGTCTCTGTTTCGGCGTTATCTCCTAGTGCTAGCGCCGCTGTTGCTGCTTGCCGCCGCATCTGGAGGCTACTGGCTGAGCCGCAAAGCCTTGTCTCCGGTGGATGCGATCACTCGGACTACGAGAAACATCAGCGGTAGCAATCTAGGCGACCGACTGGAAAAACTCGCGACCGGCGATGAACTCCAACGGCTGTCGGACACGTTGAATGAAATGCTGGCCCGCATTGAAGCCGCATTTCTCCGTGTAACCCAGTTCACCGCGGATGCTTCGCACGAACTCCGCACGCCGATCTCGCTCATTCGCACCGAAGCGGAGATAGCACTCCGGAAGTCGAGGGGAAACGAGGAATATCGCGGAGCTTTACGCCATATCATGCTGGAGGCGGAAAGAACCTCGTCGTTAGTGGAAGAACTGCTGTCGCTTGCCCGCGCCGATTCCGGCCGCGAAAGCTTGCACCTAACGCCGCTTGATTTGCGCACAGCGATTGCCGATGCTGCCAACGAATGGCGTCCGCTGGTGGAGTCTCGCAATCTGCAATTCACTCAAGCGATCGCGGATTGTAACCTTCCGGTCCTGGCGGACCGCAGGGCCGTGCAACGACTGCTGGCCATCTTGCTCGACAACGCCGTCAAGTACACGCCGCCGCCCGGAATCGTCGAACTGCGTCTGGAAGCGCGGAATGGCAAGGCGGTCATTTCTGTGCGCGACACGGGAATTGGAATCGCCGAGCAGGATCAGGGCAAGATCTTCGAACGTTTTTACCGTGTTGACAAGGCGAGAAGCCGCGAGTTTGGCGGAGCGGGCATCGGCCTCGCCATCGCCGATTGGATTGTGCAGCAGCACCGTGGATCGGTCGCGGTTCAAAGCTCGATCGGTAACGGATCCACATTCTTCGTCGAATTTCCACGACAACCGGCATCGGCGGTTTTCGAACTGTCGCAGGCAAAAGCGCTCACGGACTACGCCGGCAAGTCGCCAGAAAGGCCTCGCGGCTGATCAGCCAGCCGCGAGCTCAGCCACGCGTTTCGAGCAAAGTAAGCCCGCGGCTGGTAGCTTGCAGCTTATTTGCTCGGCAACACGGAATTGGTCCACTACCAGAAACCCGAGGAGTTAAGTCCAACAATGAGTCGGACTATATATGGCTATGATCATGCGGTCGTGCTGGACGCGGTGATGACTATCCACCTCCGCGCTCCGGGGATACAATGGTGTCATCATGAGCACTCTTGAATCTACCTCCATCGTCGATATTTGTGCCAGAATCAAGCGGTTAGGGTACCAAGTCTCCGGGCGAGTTCGGCTCTACGGTGAAGAATTGGAGGTTGTTTCTGACCCTTTCCCCGAGGCCGATGGCATCGCAGTTCAGGTGAAAAGCAGAAAAAATCCCACAGTACGGGTGCTGCGACTCCCTGCGACCGTTCTCCATAGTGTTAAGGGTAGAAAAGAGGCGAAAGTAGTCTAACGCGATCTTCTGTGGTTGACATGCGCAGAGGTCCTCGCGTTGGTATGCACGCCGAATTCGTCCGGCCTCCGTTGGCGCTGGAAGTGATGGAATCAGTCGTGAAGTTGACGCCGCTGGATGTGCCGCCAACTCACCTGGCGCTGTGATTGTTGTCGCGTTCGTGCACGACGTTGTTAAGGGGCGCGGTTCCGCATAACGGTGGGCGACGTAACGAAATTTGATCCGCTGGCCGTGACAATTCGTGATCGAATCGCAGAGGTGGGAATGGACGCGAGCAGCGCTGAATTTGTCCCGACAAAACATCGCTCATAAGCCAAGCTGGCTGCATCGATGCGCCCCATTCCGAGCGCGCCTGTGCGTGCCGTTGCCGCGAAGCCACATGTTTGGCGCGAGCTTGCGGGCTGGGGGGAGACAAACCGCCATTCCTGAAACCGGCGTGCGGACGCTCGGGGACGCATACTAGGCTGTCGTCAGGCGCACCGTCAGCGCAGATCTCGTCAGAGCCAAAGTGTGTATTCAGTTGCTTGGAGAGTGGGCCGACTAATCGGCCGAAAGGGCACTTTATTCGCACACCTCCCCGCAGGCCACTGACTATGATTTCACTGGGTGTGCGAGGGCATTCGGAACAAAGGACGTGATTTCCAGTGAGGAGGGCAGTCATGTCTCTACGCAAACTGTGCTTTTTCACAGTGCTGGCCACGATCATTGCTATGGTTGCGGTAGGAAGGTTAAACGTTCCGATCAAGGGATTTGATGTAACGACGCCGAATTCGCGGGCACACGATCCGGCGCCTGCCCCCGATGGGTCGCTCTGGTACATGGGGCCGCCGGCAAATAGGCTAGGCCGATCGAGCTGGGTCAAGGCATTCCGCGCGAAAAACGATATCCGACAGATCGTTTTTCTTCCGGTCCAATCCAAGAACGCCAAGGATCTGGGTGCCGGAAAGTTGCTGGTGGCGAGCCGGGACCTCGCCGATCCGCATTTCGCTAAGACCGTAGTCCTGCTGATTCACTACGATGCCGAAGGTGTGGTCGGACTGATTCTCAACCGGCGTACAGATGTCCCGCTTTCACGAGTGTTTGAGGGGCTCAAAGCGGCGGAACACCGTTCAGACTCGGTCTATCTCGGAGGCCCGCTAGAAACTCCAACGGCGTTTGCGTTGCTCCAGTCGCCGGCGAAGGTCGAAGGAGCCCAGCACATTTTCGGTGCGGTCTACCTGATTTCCACCAAGACCCTCTTCGAACAGACCATCTCGGCTCGACCTGACCCAAGCGGTTTTCATGTTTATCTGGGCTACGCAGGATGGACTCACGATCAACTGCGAAAAGAGGTGGAACTGGGCGCGTGGTTCATTTTTCAGGCGGATGCAGGAACGGTTTTCGATTCCGATCCGGATTCCCTGTGGTCGCAAATGATTCAGAAAACGGAGCTAAAGTTGGCCGGGAGCGGGCCCGCGGACGCCGATCGACCAAGAGCCCAGTGCTCGACAACTACTTCGCTAGTATTCCCAGCGTGCGCGGGGCAGATAGCTAACGAGTAGTCAGCTCAGGGAAAGTGATCGCGATTGCTCCAGGTGTAGAAGGCGGGTGCGCCGGGAGGCGTTGCACAAAGGCCGATTATCGTTCTTTGAGGATTCCTCGGCATGTGCGCCAGAGGGTGCTGGCCCGCATCACCAAGTAGCTATACCGTGCCGCTAGCCGGAAAGACCTTTACGCTCCTCGAAGCCGAAGGGTAACCATTTGCGCGGCTAAATTCTTGAGTGCAACTCTAGCGTTGAACGCAGGGGGCCCGGGGAGCAGACTGCACTTCTTCAATACGAGTCGCTGACACAGAAGCCGCGCTGATTCCAACGCCGGGCCGTCCACTTCGGAAGGGGCAGCGAATAATGCTGTGTCGTGGAACTGGTAGACCAATAGGGAGAATGCCTGTACAGCGCGGTGCGAAATGGTTTGTGAAATGTGCGGCCAAGCATGCGACATTTCCCAACCCACGCCAAGCTGTCTTTCAACAACTTACGAGCATAGTTCCCTTTCAGCGTGCAATCGCGCGCAACGCATCATTGCCTTCCCCCGGGAAACGATCGTCTATTCTTGCTGGTCGAAATACGGCGTTTGTAAAAATCTGCGCGTCCGACTGTCCACGCGAAACAGAGACCTATGCCATACGGCTATTGAGCAGGCACAACCTCAGGCGCGTGTGCTGCATCATAGCGCCACTGCGGACTGCAATTGTTGAGCGTAAGGTAGATTGGGGGTTGTGTCTCAGCTCAGTAGATATTTCGAGCGCCTCGTCCCTCATGGCAGAAAGCGAACAAAACCCGCTCCTCAATAAAAGGTCGGGCGGCCGTTGGCGCTGGGTCGGCGGAATCGCCCTGGTGTTGATTATCGTGTTCACCGCAGCGGGCATTGCGATCTCGCGCGCCGAGCCAATTCTGCGCGTGGCCGTGATTGAGACCTTGTCTACCGGATTCAAAAGTAAAGTTGAGCTGGATGCCTTTCACGTCTCATTGCCCAAGGGGCTTCAGGTTTCGGGCGAGGGGCTCAGAATCTTTGGCGACACCGACCCCAACAATCACGAGCCGGGAGTTCAGCCGATTATCAGTGTTGCGGAGTTCCAGTTTCACTTGGGTATCCTGGCTTTTCTGCACACTCCCACGCATGTCGACACGGTGTACGTAAAAGGATTGCGATTGAATTTGCCGCCGCGGGAACACCGCGACGAGATGAAGAAGATGGAGCCCAAAGGGGGAAAGATAAGGATCTTTGTGGATCGATTCGTGTGCGACAGCGCTCAACTGATCGTCAATACCCTGAAACCGGGCAAGCTGCCGCTGGAATTTAACATCGAGAGTTTGAAAATGACGACGATCGGGCCGGGTTCCCCGCTGCATTTCGACGCGAACCTCACCAATCCCAAGCCGGTGGGGAAAGTCCTCTCCAGCGGATCGTTTGGCCCATGGCAGGCAGACAGTCCGCGCGACACTCCGGTGAGCGGAACCTATTCGTTCAGCCATGCAGACTTAGGCACGATCAAGGGTATTGGCGGGATCTTGTCGTCCGCCGGCAAGTACGCTGGTGTTCTTGACAAAATTGTTGTGGAGGGCGCGACCGACACTCCTGATTTTCGCATTGCGACCAGCGGTCGGGCCGTGCCTCTGCATACGGACTTTCACGCTATCGTGGACGGAACCAGCGGAGACACATATCTCCAGCCAGTAAAAGCAAGAGTTCTAACTTCCTGGCTGACGGCAAATGGCTCAGTGGTGCGGACAACAAATCCCCAAGGCCACCGTGTGCAACTGGACGTCGTTATTGCAAAAGGGAAAATCGAAGACTTGCTGAAACTCGCGATACACACCGACCCCCCGATCATGACCGGCGTAGTTCGTTTGAAGACGAAGTTTGACCTGCCGCCCGGTGAGCCCGATGTTGCCAATCGCTTGAAGCTGTCTGGCAACTTTGGGGTGTCCGGGGCGCAATTCACAAACGACAAAATTCAGGGAAAGATCGACGCGCTCAGTAGGAGAAGTCAGGGCAAGCCAAAGCTCGCTCAGGACAATATTCCCGATACCGTACACTCCGGCCTGACGGGCACGTTCGGCCTCGACAATGGCCTCATTTCATTTTCGCAACTGGAGTTCATGGTTCCCGGCACCCGTGTGAATCTCACTGGCACATATAGCCTGGATGGAAACCAATTCGATTTCCACGGCAATGTGCGCATGGATGCGAAGCTCTCGCAGATGGTGACAGGATGGAAGTCAATTCTGTTGAAACCGGCCGACCCATTTTTCAGCAAGAATGGGGCAGGAACTGAAATCCCAGTCAAAATCACCGGCACGGAGTCAGAGCCTCACTTCGGCACGGATTTTGGCCACAAGGACGACAGCAAAAGCGTCAAACAGAGCCCGAGGAATTGAGCGCACGGCAATTCCTATCGCCGGTTAATGGCGGATACGAGACTTAGGCTGCGCCTCTTCGGCCCGTTAATACGTTGATCACCAGGACGATCAGAGCCACCACGAGCAGAAGGTGAACATAGCCACCCAACGTGTAAGAACTGACCAACCCCAGGAACCACAAGATCAGCAGCATGATAAATATTGTCCAAAGCATTCGACGCCTCCGTTCTGACGGCAGTAAAATCCCCACCCCATGAATCGGCGCAGGCGAGCAGCAGTCGTGAGAAGCGTAGCGCATGACAAGTCTACGGTGCGTACGGTGAATGCTGTACATGCAGGTCATATTGTCGGTAGTCACGTTTCAGCGCCCTGTTCATTGCGTCTAAACGAAAGCAAAGAGGAGGGGGCATGCGGAGGGATGAACTGAGGAACGCTGATCTGCTGAGCGAAATCGTGTTCTTAGGTAGTGGCGTCGCGGTTGTGATTGCCCTCTTGATAGTAGTGGTGGCAGCCCTCACAAGCGCGGCCGCAATGCAATAGATATTCCAACGCGCGCTTATGCTAACCAGAGCTTGAATCATAACCAGATAAGGAGAAGACAAAAATGAACTCGGAGCAACTGAAGGGCAAATGGAAACAGGTGAAGGGGTCGGTAAAGGAGCGGTGGGGCAAATTGACGGACGATGACCTTGACGTTATCGACGGACAGAGCGAGCAGTTGATCGGAACGATACAAGAAAGATACGGAATTGCCCGCGAAGCAGCTCAGAAACAAGTCGACGAGTGGAACAGGAGTCTCGCGCGCGAATCCGAGGTTGATGTTGAGGAGGCGAGCAATTTCGAGGAGAGGCGTAAAGCCAGCTAATCTCTCCCAGGGGGAAGCCGTCTTGTCGACTTCCCCTTTTTGTTGCCCGCGCTATGCGGCGGAGCCTTCTGTCGAAGCGGTCGCGGGCGAGGACACTTGCACTTGGATAATATCGTTCTTGACAGCATACACAACCAGATCGCGAATCGAGTGGATGTCGAGTTTGCGCATGATGTTGCTGCGATGTGTCTCCGCAGTCTTGGTGCTCAGGTTCAAAAGACAAGCTACTTCCTTCGAGCTTTTTCCCTCCGCCAGGAGTTGAATCACTTCGCGCTCGCGCGGGGTCAATGTCGGCAACCTCGGCGCCTCTCCATTGGAAGGTTTGTAGCCCTTGTCAAGAAAGCCCGCCAGCACCATGTCGTTCACACGAGGGGTAAAGAACATGCGGTTGCGCTGCAGCGCTTCCACCGCCGACACCAAGTCCCGAGCGGCGTCTGATTTCAGCACAAAACCGCGAGCACCCGCATCCAGCGCCTCCCGGATTACCTGGTCCGAATCCGTGATCGTCAGGACGATGACCTTCTGCTGAGGATTCTGCTGCAGTAGTTGGCGGGTTGCGGCCAAGCCGTTGAGATTGGGCATGCCAACATCCACAATCACGACGTCAGGTTTCAATAGCCTCGCCTTTTCAACCGCTTCGCGACCATCCTTGGCGTCTCCACATATCTCCCAACCTTCATGCGATTGCAGAAGAGCGCACAGTCCGCGACGTACCACTTCGTGGTCATCAGCTATCAGGATCCGCAGCTTCATTGCTCACCTCCGTGAGGGACACCAAAAGCGCTACGTTTCTGCCTCATGCGAAAAATCCACCGGATTAAACCTGGCGTTCACTGTGAACCATCGGCTCGAGGGGCAGGGCGACCCGCACCAGCGTGCCGCTGCTATTCGACTCAAGCGTCAGCTTCCCCCCTAGCTCTCGCACTCGCTCGCGGATGCCCGCGATCCCCACACCAGTCCCGGCGCCGGTCGCGCGGAAATGACTCAGCAGCTCTTCCGGTATCCCGCGTCCGTTGTCCTTGACTTCCAAAACCACTTGCTCGGCGTCTTGCCGAACCAGGACTTCGGCGGCCGATGCGCCAGAGTGCCGATGGACATTGGTCAAAGCTTCCTGGAGCACGCGAAACAGCGCGAGTTCGATGGCGTCGGGCAAGCGGCCCAGATCGGTCGGCGCATCCAAGGTGACGTTGAGTCCACTGCGCTGACCATACCCTTCCACGTACCAGCGAGCGGCCGAAGCGAAGCCCGACGCGTCCATCGTCGGCGGATGCAGCAGGTAGGAAAGAGTCCGGACTTCAGAAATGCACTGCTCCATCAGCTTGTCTGCTTCGGACCACAATTCTTCGCGGTCTGGCGATTGTCGGAGCAGGTGCGCGGTGAGTTTCAGACCAACTAAATATTGCCCCAGGCTATCGTGCAGCTCGCGCGCGATTCGCCGACGCTCAAAGTCTTGTAAACTAAGCAGCCGGGACGAGAGCTTTCTTAGCGCGGCTGTGCGCTGCTCCACTTGGAATTCCAGATCGGCCTTGATGTGGCGCAATGCCTCTTCGACTTGCTTGCGCTCTGCCATCTCGGTCTCAAGCGCCTGCGCCTTTTGTTGCAGGCGAGTGATGCTGCGAAGACGTTCCTCCTCGCTCGGCAGCGCCGTGTAGCTCTCGACCGGAATCACATGGGAATGTTCCACGCAGATCTGGAGAAACGGGTCGCCGTGATCTTCGCGGTTAAAGCTGCTCATCGGATAGGCACATCGGAGAGAGAGTGGATATGTTCGGGCGATGTCATTCCAGAGTTGTTCGAGTCGAACCGCAGCCTCAGCATTCCCCTGCGCCCATGACAGAGCGACCATTTCCCCGAATGCGGCAATGCGGCCAGTTTGTCGTCCGGCGGCCGCAGCTTGTCCCAAAAAGCCGCCGATCACCTCGGTAAAGAGGTCAGCGTCGGGCCATCCATCCCGCATAAACTTTGCCAGGGCCTCCGCGGCATCGACTGCAATGTAACGGCCCTGTTTGACAGCCGTAGCGGTGTCAAAACCCCGCGACTGCAGTCGCTGTGCAAGCCCATCCCGATGCGCCTTGGTCGCGATGACAACGGCAGCGTCACCGGCCACCAGCTCGGCACCGATGAAGCGGCTCAATTCGTCAAGCAGAGAGGAATCCTCGCCATAAAACTGTACTGAGTGCTCCCAGTGCGTGACCAGCTCCGGCGATGTGAGGTCATGACGTGGAACCGCTGCTATACCCATCCGGATTGCCTCCGCGACCAACTTTATTGAACTCTCTTTATTGCACTCTATCGTTGCCGAGCGGTGCCGGAGCCCATAACCCGCCTAGTCTAGGTTTCCAATCGCACGCAGGGGAATACAGGTAATCCTGTAGTCCCTGAAACGGGGGCGACGGCAAACAGACCCTGACCTATTTCTTGGGGGTCTTCCAAATGTAGAAGTTTCCTTCGTCGGACAAGGTTTCGATCCCCAGGCCTCTCGAAGTCGACGCGCGATGAACGGCGGATCGCAGATTGGCCAGCGTTGTCCCATCCACTTCGGTCAGCGGAATCTTGATTGCCGATCCCTCGGGCAAAGATTCCATATCCTGAAAAATCCCCCCCAGCAAATCATGGTGTCTTCCTCGACGAATCCTCCGAATGTCGGCCAGCATGACGCGATCATATTTCGGAGTGTACTTCTGTATTCTCCCGCCGGTTTCTTTAGCCATACGCCCTCATTCCTTTGCATCTTTAGAGATGTCTTATATTATCCCTATTCAGGGTTGTCAAGCATTTGTTTGCTGTTGCTTATCAAATATTTTTATTATACGTTATACGTCCGTCCGGGTTACACCGGAGTTTTCGCGTTTCTCCTGCTTCTTTAATTCGTGCAGGTGCAATATTCCGCAATATGCCACCTTTTTTTAAGTGGTGCATGTACTCTGGGATCGCCGAAGAAGGTTAGGTGGCACCATGACCACGCAGGTTGGATGGCGAGAGCTCTATCAAGCCGCTCTACTTGAACTTCGCCCGGAAGAATTGCGGAAGCGAATCGACGACGCGGAAAGGGCGATCCGGCAACGAATCGTCGAGCTGAGACATGCTGATTCCAGTTCCGAAGAGGAATCGCGGGCACTTGATGATGCGTTGCGGGGATTGCAAGTTCTGGCCAGCACGGAATGCAAATCTCCGCAGTCAACGCTTTCTGGTTCGACCCAAACTGAGGTGATATCGTGAAGCGCTTCTTTTCTTTTTCTTTGAGGGCCGGCGCTTCGAGAACCGGCAATTGCCGCAATTTGCTGACGCCGGCGCGGGTTAGGAGAGAGGCGCTGGCGGAGAGACTGGAAAAGCAGTGGCACGAACTCCTGCTGCATGCGACGATTGAAAGGGACCCGGAGAAGATGTTGCGGCTCGCGGCCAAGCTCGATCAGTGCAAACGCCGAGTCGAGCCTGTAGGCAAGCGCAACGGCAATTTTTAGGTGTTTAATCCCAAGGCAATGTCCCCACGGAAAAAAGCTCAAGCGGCATTCGCGTCAGCTTTGGTGCTGCTGTTCCTGAGCGGTTTGGCGACCTACTTCGCAACCACGCGTCTCCTGGAAAGTGAAAAATGGGTGGTTCACACGCATGAAGTCAGGGCTGCCATCGGAGATGTTGATTCGGCCCTGTCGCGTGTGGGACGCGCACGAAGCGGCTACGTTAACTCGGGGACCGACGATTTCTTGAATCAGTTCGAAGCAGCAGCCTCGGAAATTCCGCCGAGCCTCCAACATTTACGAGAGCTGACTCGGGACAATCCCAAGCAGCAGGAGTTCTGTTCGCGCCTGGAAGATGTGACAGCCCGCAGAATTGCCCTTCTCAGAGAGTCGATTCAATTACAAAAGGAAGCGCCGGGGAAGGACGAGGGACAAGCGGAATTGTCCCGTCAGGCCGTGCCCGTTTCTTCCGCCATCACATCGATCATGCAGCAGATGCGCGAAGAAGAACAACGTCTGCTGGAGAGCCGGGAGAGAGCCTCGCATCGCCTGTTTATTGTGACAGTCGTTATCCTGGTGGTCGCCTTCATCCTGGCTCTAGAGCTCTTCGCCCTACACTATCGGTTGCTGGCCGCGGAACTCACGGCGCGGGAGCAGGCGGAACAGGTCGCCCGGGATAGTGAGGAATCACTGCGCCGCCTCACTGGCCGGCTGCTGCAGCTGCAAGATGCGGAGCGACGGAAATTTTCCCGCGAACTCCACGACAGTTTGGGACAATACCTGGCGGGTGCAAAGATGAATCTGGAGATATTTGCTGCGCAGCGTCGCGACGATTCTCTTCCGGAAGCAATTCAACTCCTGGATCAAGCGATAGCCGAAACGCGAACGATTTCGCATTTGCTGCACCCGCCTCTTCTGGATGAAGCCGGGCTTGCTTCTGCGGCGAAATGGTATCTGGAAGGATTCGCGCAGCGCAGCGGAATTGAAGTCAAAGTCAACCTGCCCGAGGACGTGGGTGTCCTGTCCAAGCCAGTGGCACTCGGGCTTTTCCGGGTTCTGCAGGAGAGTTTGACGAATATCCACCGCCACTCTGGCAGTGCAAAAGCCGAGGTCACACTCGACCTTTTGCCTGACCGTGTGATTCTGAAGGTAAGGGATTACGGAAAAGGGATCCCGCCAGAAGTGCTATCCGGTTTTCGGACAAAGGGAACGAACTCCGGAGTGGGATTGGCGGGAATGCGGGAACGCATGCGCGATCTGGGCGGCCAGCTTAACCTCCAACCCTGCGCCCCCGGAGTCTTGATTTCTGCGACGCTGCCGCTTTCGGAAAGATTGGCGAACACGATCGTCTCGGCTGCTGACTGACGATTTATCCAGGGAAGTAGGTCTCTTCCCGCAACAGCGCTCCTACCCCATCCACCACACCGTGGAGGTCAGTTTTCGCGCAAGCGCCGCGGACTCCCAGTTTCTGGGCCTCTTCCGACAGTTGCTTGGTGAGGTAGAGCGTGACCATGAGAATCGGCGTTTCGGGAGAAAGTTGACCGATGATGCGAGCGGCATCGAGGCCATTCATATAAGGCATCTGAAAATCGAGCACAACCACGTCCGGCCGAATTTGCTGGAACCTGTCTACCGCCTCTTGACCGTTTCGGGCTTCATCACACACTCGCCACCCGCGATGTTGCTCCAGGACTCCACGAAGATAGCGACGTACGGCTGGGTTGTCGTCCACCACTAGAATACGAGTCACGCCGTTCTCTTCCACCGCACCACTTGGACGCACCATAAAAGCAACGTACGCGCGAGTTGAAGGCCACGCAATACATCAAATGCCTGAGCTTCGAAACCCCGGATGGCGATGACTACCCCCGAGTGCTGCGCAAGGAACCGAGTACGATTTACATACCTTTTGTTCCGGAAAAGGATGGCCAAATTGCACACCACTCTCGATTCATCAACGGCCATCAACAACTTAGCGGTGTGGCACGGCACTTGCTTTCAGCAAGAGAGTCTTCTAGCCCGACTTGGAGAGAAAAGAATGGACGCGAGCAATGGAAAAGACTGGCGCGAACTGTGCGCTGAGGCCGCTGACGAACCCGACTCCGAAAGAGTCGTCTCTCTCGTCAATCAGATTCTCCAGGCATTTGATGAGTGCGACCAAAAAAACATGCCTCTGCAGCGTCAAGCCGGTATCCCAAACTGACGCTACGGAGACGCCGTCACGCAGACTCGCTATAGCCGGCCCATCAAAACCAGCACCAGCACAATGACTAACACCAGGCCCAACCCGCCGCTCGGGTAGTATCCCCAGCCGGCGCTGTACGGCCACGTGGGCAATGCACCAATGAGCATCAGAATCAGGATGATCAGCAGAATGGTGTACATGTTGTTCACTCCCTTTTCAGCAGAAGTCACCGGATGCGCATAGCCGGTGCCAATTGAATTTCAGCTCGGGGTCAGGTGAAGGGCTCATACGCTCCAAACCCCGATCATGTGCCAGCCGAGACCGCCGATCTGGATCACGATCTCAGGCTACAGAGGTATCTGAGACTGCGACATTGGCTCTAGCCTGTAGTTTTAGCCATTTGGTCATGTACCGCCTCAAGCTTCGGCCAGGTGCTGACGGGGCCGGCGACTGTGCGTCGGCTTTGAATGTTCAACCGTTTCAGCAAAGAATAACGGCCAAGCCATCGCGACTTGACCGTTATTTGGTGCTGTCAACTCCGCTATCAATTTATTACTTAGTGGGTGTTCGCAGCCTGATCCCTGGACTGAATGGAATACCTCGTCACGGCTGCGAGGAAGGGCTCGCTTCCAGCTGGCGGCGGAACCTTTCCGCGGAGAATATCCTGAAACGGGACCATCTGGCCGAACAGGATCTGTGTTTCGTCTTTGTCCTGCGATATTGCCGCTCCGGACAAGTCGATGCCGGCGAAAAGACCGCGAGTGCGCGAATAGGTCAAAACCTCCGCTCTCATCTTTATATCGGTACCGGCGGTGGCGTCCCGTCCAACCGGACCGGCAGCGGCAGAGATATCGGCTCCAAATTTGAAGTGGCTGGAGAGCAGGTGCTCCATTCCCTGGTCAGTCATAACCACCAGCACCAGATCTACCGCCTGGCCTCCGAGCTGCAGTCCCCAGCTGCCACCGGTGATGGTAATCGGAGCCGGGGCGCTCCATCCGTCTGGCGTCCGGCACGTTGCCACTCCCTTGCCGTGGTTCGCGCCCAGCACAAACGCGACCTTGACCATCGACGGTATGACGGCGATGCACTTCGCCTCATGCATAATGCCATCGGGAATCGCTTTGTCGGGAGTTGCCATGATTTCATTCAGTACGTGAGCGGACGTATCGAGACGCTTGCCGATATCGGATTCGTTCTTGTCGTCGGCGGCCCAGGTCAGGCTGGCGAAGAGCAGAGCTACGGCGGTCAGCGCCACGAAGTATTTGGTTGCGGACGCAATTCTTAAATTCATATCAAACCTCTTTTTCTGTGCCCATCCGAGCACCGGGATTATTGTTGTGATTCCACAGTAGTTTCGGACGGGCCAAACGATCCATCCCCTCGAAACCCTAAATCGCCCTAGTCTGTGCCGTAGATCCCACTACGGGATTTGGGATGATCAAACCCATCACGCACTTGAAGCCCTACAGAGAATCGTCAAGAAAGTACCTAATAGCTAAATTACCGCCGCTACCAGTCGAACAGCATCTCCGATCAATGATTGACTGTATTGCGAGAGATGCCACGTCGCTCTAGCCGCAAGTTCTCACTAAAAAAATAGGAAAGGCTGTCGTTTCGTGGCATAACAGCTATTGAGAGTAGAAGTTAGGCCAACGAAGGAGGACAGCCTTATGACCACAGAGTGTAACCAAGAACCGT
>Ga0181523_10001769_pt1 | contig 22442 bp, 18 predicted proteins | sample PEATcosm2014_Bin_43_FD_119752 | JGI IMG/M metagenome (GOLD analysis project Ga0181523, IMG submission 119752) | Peatland microbial communities from MTU Mesocosm Facility, Houghton, MI, USA - PEATcosm2014_Bin05_30_metaG | ecosystem: Environmental > Terrestrial > Soil > Wetlands > Peat | place... | reverse complement strand
GGGTGAATCGGAACTTGATCAGGGCCTTCAACGCGCCGAACCCATCTCGCCAGGTGATCTTCTTCCCCTCTGTGACCTCCCGCCCGGCATAGGAGATCGGGACCTCGTAGATCCGAAAGCCGCGGCGCAGGACCTTGGCGGTGATCTCGGGTTCGAAGTCGAACTTGTCGGACTGGATGGTGATTCCCTCGAGCACCCGACGGTCGAACAGCTTGTAGCAGGTCTCCATGTCGGAGAGCGTCGACGAGTACAGGATGTTGGTGACCAGCGAGAGGAACCGGTTGCCTATCCAGTGGACCGGGAGCATGTTCTTCCTCTCGCCGGTGAACCGACTCCCGTAGACGACCTGGGCCTTGCCCCGCAGGATGGGATCGAGCAGCTTGCTCCAGTCCTGGGGGTCGTACTCGAGGTCGGCATCCTGGACCAGCACCAGATCGCCGCGCACGTTCTCCATGCCGGTGCGGATGGCTGCGCCCTTCCCCTTGTTCACCGGATGGGTCATCACCCGCACCGTCGAGTCTCCCACGGCGGCCAACACTTTGTCCGTACCGTCCGACGAGCCGTCGTCGACAACGATGACCTCGACGGCCAGGGGAAGCTCGACCGCCCTTATGCGCCTGAGCACCTCGGCCACCGTGGTCCGCTCGTTGAAGACCGGGACGATCACCGACAGGAGGGTGAAGTGGTCAGGTTCGACGATCGGTTCTCCCGGCACGTCCTCTGGTCTCCCTGGTCCGGCATCAGTCATTGGGATCGCGCTCCTTGCGTTGCCCGGCTGTCGGGTCGGGCTCACTCTCTAGCACTGTTGGCGACCCCTGGTCCCCGTGCCGGGTCCGGGCCGGCAATACCGACCTCCTCGGCCAGGGCCGACGCCGTGCGGGCCAGACCGTCCTCGAGGGCTGTCGTCGGCTCCCAACCGAGCGCTTCCCTGGCGATGGTGATGTCCGGCCGGCGACGGGTCGGGTCGTCGACGGGGAGTGGCAGGTGGATGATGGTCGACGAGGATCCCATCAGATCCACCACTGCCCGGGCCAGCTGGAGAACCGTGTACTCGTCGGGATTGCCGATGTTGACCGGACCGGTGAGATCCGAGTCGAACAGTGCGGTCAATCCCCGCACCTCGTCCCCGATGTAGCAGAGGCTCCGGGTCTGGCTGCCGTCCCCGTAGACGGTGAGCGGCTCGCCCCGGAGTGCCTGGAGGACGAAGTTGGAGACGACCCTTCCGTCATCGGGCCGGAGGCGCGGGCCGTAGGTGTTGAAGATCCTGGCGACGACGACATCGGTGCCGAGGGTCCGGTGATGAGCCATGGTCAACGCCTCGGCGAACCGCTTGGACTCGTCGTAGACGCTGCGCGGTCCCACCGGGTTCACGTTTCCCCAGTAGGACTCCGGCTGCGGATGGACGTCGGGATCGCCGTACACCTCACTGGTCGATGCCAACAGGAAACGTGCTCCACAATGCTGGGCCAACTCGAGGCCGTGTCGAGTGCCCTCGCTACCCACGGCCAACGTCTCCAGGGGACGGGCGAGATAGTCGGGGGGGGAAGCCGGGCTCGCCAGGTGGAACACCCCGGTGACCGGGCCCTCCACCGGCAACCCCGCAGAGACGTCGGCATCGACCAGGGTGAATCCCGGGTGCCCGCGCAGGTGGGCCACGTTGGACCGGCGACCGGTCGAGAAGTTGTCGACGCACACCACCTGGTCGCCGCGATCCAGCAGCCGGTCACACAGGTGCGACCCGATGAACCCACCGCCGCCGAGCACGACCTGCCTGCCGCTCATCGCCGGCCGATTCCGGTGTACTCGAACCCGAGTCTCCGAAGCTGTGCCGGGTCCAGAAGGTTGCGGGCGTCGACCACCACGGGGATGGCCATCGTCGTACGGACCCTGTCGAAGTCCAGCCACCGGAACTCGTCCCACTCGGTGAGCACCACCACGGCCACCGCACCCCGGCAGGCCGCGTAGGCGTCGGGAAAGGCGCGCAGGGCACCGCCGGAGGCCGGCGAGTACCCGTCATCGGAGAGCCCGGACAGTCCGGGGACCGACGCCGAGGCCTGGCCGGCGGGCACCGACACCGTGGGGTCGAACGCCTGCACGGTGGCACCACCGCGCACCAGGCGCTGCGCCACCTCGATGGCCGGCGAGTTCCGCAGGTCGTCGGTACCGGCCTTGAAGGTCAGGCCCCACACCGCGATGACCGCTCCGCCGAATTCGTCGCCCGATGTCGACGGATCCGCCTCTACGGTGAACCCGTCGCTGGTGGCTCGGCCCACCGGGCCCCCGCCGATCGACGGCGCCACAGCCGCCTTGACCTTGTTCACCACGCGCACGAACTGCTCGTCATTGGTGGCGATGGCCCCCCTCAGGAACGAGAAGTCGTACCCGGCCTGCTCCGCGATGTGCACCAGCGCCCTGGTGTCCTTGGGCAGGCAGCTGCCGCCCCACCCCGGACCGGGGCGCAGGTACTCGAACCCGATCCGCTTGTCGTAGCCGAGCCCCAGGATGACGTCCCGCACGTCCGCGCCGACCGCCTCGCACAACCCGGCGACCGCATTGACGAAGCTCAGCTTGGTGGCCAGGAATGCGTTGGACGCGTACTTGATCGTCTCGGCAGTGGCGGAATCGGTGATCAGCAAGGGGGCATGGGTCCCGGAAAAGAGGTCCCCCACCCTGGCCGCGGCTGCCTGGTCGTCCGCACCGACCACGATGCGCTCGGGATGGAGGCTGTCCGCCACCGCGGTTCCCTCTCGCAGGAACTCCGGATTGGAGACCACCGTCACATCCGGCCGGCCGAGCACCCGCTCGACCACCAGGGTCGACCCCACGGGAACCGTCGACTTGTTCACGATGACCGAGCCCGGCGAGAGATGGGGGCCGATCTCCTCGGCGACGGACTCGACGAAGGAGAGATCGGCTGAGCCGTCGTCGTCCTGGGGCGTGGGCACGCACAGGAACACGAACTCGGCGCCCTGCACCGCCGCCGTGGCGCCGACCACGAAGCGGAGGCGTCCCGCAGCCTGGCCCTCGCGCACCAGCTCCTCGAGGTGGTCCTCCACGATGGGGACGTTGCCCTGCTCGAGCATGGCCACCTTGGTCGGATCGACGTCGCCGCAGATCACCCGGTGGCCGAGATGGGCCAGGGTGGCCGCGGTGGGCAGACCCACGTACCCGACGCCGATGACTGCCACGGTGTGCCCCCGGCCATGGGGCAGGACCCGCACCGCTGCACCGCCGTGGCCGAAGGAGGCACCGGGCCGGGCCGGGCTCCGATCGGGCACCTTCCCGGAACCGCCACCGATCCCTGGGGACGGACCTCCGGTCCCTGGCGTCATTCGTCGTTCCCTGTCGTCATCAGTCGGATCTCATTTTCGAATCGATGGGACGTCATCATGTCGACGCGGTCCGATCCGTTGTGAACCGCAACTTTCACCGCCGCCGCTCGACCCGGCCCTACGTCCCGCCCCCGCCTATCTGCCGAGACGGGCCCACGCCCACCGCAGGTTCCGGGACCGCAGTGCACTGCTTTCATGGTCTCACAGCGGTAGGCGGCACGTTGTCAGGCTGCGTCCGAGAGGGCGTCGACCAGTCGCTCCAGCGATTCGGTCCACAACGGAAGCATCGGGAGTCCCGAGAGGCGCAGGGCGGCATTGTCGAGTCTCGAGTTCGCCGGGCGGGGCGCCGGACGCGGCGGGTCGAGCTCGGAGGTGGCGATCGGCACTACCAGATGCGGGTCGAGACCGGCCGCGGCGAGGGTCGCCTGGACGAACCCGAACCAGGTGGTCTCGCCCTGGTTGGTCACGTGGAAGGTCCCCGGCCGACGATCCAGCGCCAGCCGGACGACCGCCCGTGCCAGGTCGGCGGTGAACGTGGGGCAGCCGTGCTGGTCGTCGACGAACCGGAGCGGGGCCTCGGGAGCAGCGGCGGCCAGCCGCAGCACCGTCTTGACCATGTTGGCACCGTGGGCACCGCTCACCCACGCGGTCCGGACCACGGTGCCAGACGCACCGGCAACGGCGTGTACCTCCATCTCGCCCCCGAGCTTGCTGCGCCCGTACACCGAGCGCGGGTTGGGCAGGTCCCACTCGACGTAAGGCCGCTCGAGGGTGCCGTCGAAAACGTAGTCGGTTGAGAGGTGGACGAGATGGGCCCCGACATCGACCGCCGCTTCTGCGACATGCCTGGTTCCGAGGGCGTTGACCGCGAACGCAGTGTCGGGGTCGGACTCGCAGGCATCGACCGCCGTGTAGGCACCGCAGTGGAGCACGACGTCCGGGCGGAACGTGTCGGCCGCCTCTCTGACCGCGGTCCGATCGACCAGGTCGAGGGTGTCGATGTCGGTGGACAGCACCTCGAAGGTCCCCTCGGAAATGGGGGGCAGCAGCCCGTGGACGTCGTGCGCGCCCAGTCGCTCACCGCCGGCGGGGACAGTGCCGGCCAGCACGTCCCGGAGGTCGCGGCCCAGTTGGCCGTTTCCCCCGGTGACCAGTACCCGCAGCGGTCGGTTCACGGCCGGGGGGCAGAGCCGGGCGTGACTTCCCCCGGCGACCAGTCCCCTTCGACCACCGGCGCCCGATCGCGCAGCGGTTCCCACCAACTCCGGTTGGCCGCGTACCAGGCCACGGTGTCGGCGAGGCCCTGGGCAAACGGCACGGTCGGCTCCCAACCCAGGGCCGAGCGGATCTTCGTCGAGTCCAGCAGGTACCGTCGGTCGTGGCCCGGACGGTCCGGGACGATCTCCTTCAGCGCCTGCGGCTTTCCGGTGGCCTCGAGGACGGCGTCGGCGATCTCCTCGATGCTCGCTTCGATGCCACTGCCCACGTTGTAGGTCTCCCCCACGAGGCCGTGTTGCAGAACCAGCTCGATGGCCCGGCAGTGATCGTCGACATGCAACCACTCGCGCTTGTTCTGCGTCGAGGCATAGAGGGGAAGTGGCCGGTCGTCGAGGGCCCTGGTGGTGAACAGGGGAATCACCTTCTCGGGGAATTGGTAGGGCCCATAGTTGTTGCAGCAGTTGGTGATGGTGGCCGGCAGCGCGAACGTCTCCACATAGGCCCTGACAGCATGGTCGGCGCCGGCCTTCGATGCGTTGTAGGGAGTGCGAGGGCGGTAGGGGGTCTCCTCGGTGAACCTCTCGTCCGAATCGAGGGGCAGGTCCCCGTAGACCTCACAGGTGGAGATGTGGTGGAACCTGGAGACGCCGTGCTGGCGCGCGGCCTCCGCCAGGGTCTGCGTGCCGAGGACGTTGGTCCGGAAGAAGCGGGTCGGATCGAGGATGGCCAGGCTGTTGTGGGACTCGGCGGCGAAGTTGACGATCACGTCGATCTGGTGCTCGGCCAGCGTCTTGGATACCGCCTCGAGGTCGCAGATGTCCCCCTGGACGAACCCGATCCGGTCCTCGACATCCGCCAGACTGGGCCGGTTTCCGGCATAGGTGAGCACGTCGAAGACGACGACCTGGTCCTCCGGGTGGCGGTTTACCCAGAAGCGCACAAAGTTCGAGCCGATGAAACCGGCACCGCCGGTGACGAGTAGTCGCATGATCGTCCAAGGCTAGCCGTGGTCCGATGACCGCCGGTTGGGCGCTCAGGTCACGCCGTCTGGGTCACGACCGGTCCGCTCCCTCTCCGGAGCGCACATGGACGACGTCCCCGGCGACCACCGTGCGGCGGGTGCCGGCGACGTCGACGACCAGGTGACCTTCCGGGGTCAGGTCGGTGGCCGTACCCTCGAACCACTCATCCGCGAGATCCACCCGGACCCGGGAACCGATGGTGGTGCACGCCTTCGCCAAGTCTGCGGCCTGTCGGATCCGTCCCGAAGCGGTGCCCAGGTCGCCCACCCGGGGCTCCAGCGCCTCAAGCAGGGCGTCGAGGACCTCCGAGCGGTCGATGGGTCGCCCGACCAGCTCCCGGAGCGACGTGGCCAGACCGACCAGCTCCTCGGGCAGGTCGGCGGCGCCGGCCGGCCAGTTCACGTTGATCCCGATTCCCACCACGATCGGGGGCCCCGTGGCACCGGTCCGCGTCGCAGGAGCGCCCAGATCCGTCTCGGCCAGGACCCCGGCGACCTTCCTGCCGTTCGGCCCGAGCAGGTCGTTCGGCCACTTGACCCCCAGGCGCACGCCGGCCACGGCGTCGACCGCATCGAGCGCAGCCAGGGCCACCACGGCGCTGGCCAGGTGCCGCTGGTCGCCGGGAAGATCGGGGCGGAGCAGCACCGATACCAAGAGGTTGGACCGGGGGGGCGCCTCCCAACTGCGACCGAGCCGGCCCCGTCCGGCCGTCTGGTGGTCGGAGACCGCCACGACGCCCTCCGGTGCCCCGGCCCGGGCCTCCTCGAGCAGGTACCTGTTGGTGGAGTCGATCGAGTCGAACCGCCGGATGTCGGTGAACCGGGTGCCCGGCATGGCACACACCCTACGTGCCGTGACAGTGTTGTAACACCTCGCAGCGGTCCCACCTCCGCTCCGTAGCCACTCCGAGTCGAAAGGCACAGCGTGCTGAAGAAGGTCCTCATCGCCAACCGGGGGGAGATCGCGGTCCGGGTCATCAGGACGTGCCGAGAGCTCGGCGTGACCACCGTCGCCGTGTACTCCGAGCTCGACCGGGAGGCACTGCACGTCCGGCTGGCCGACGAGGCGTACGCCCTCGGTGGCCAGACCGCCGCCGAGAGCTACCTGAACACGGAGGCCATCCTCGACGTCATCGTCAGGAGCGGGGTCGACGCCGTCCACCCCGGGTACGGCTTCTTCTCGGAGAACACGGACTTCGCCCGCGCCATCACCGAGCTCGGCGTGACCTTCATCGGGCCGCCGCCCGAGGCCATCGACATCATGGGTGACAAGATCAGCGCCCGGCACGCGGCCGAACGGGCGGGAGTCACCGGAGTGCCGGGCCGCACCGACGTCCTCCGGACGGGCGACGAGGTGGCCGCCTTCGGCAACGAATTCGGCTGGCCGGTGGCCATCAAGGCCGCCTTCGGCGGCGGCGGCCGCGGCATGAAGATGGTCAGCGGGCCGGATGAGGCAGCCGAGGCCCTCGAGTCGGCCATGCGGGAGTCGGCGGCCTACTTCGGGCGGGACGAGTGCTATGTCGAGCGGTACCTGGCATGGCCTCGGCACGTCGAGATGCAGATCATCGCCGACACCCACGGCACCACGCTCTGGCTCGGCGAGCGCGACTGCTCGGCTCAGCGCCGCCACCAGAAGCTGGTCGAGGAGAGCCCGGCCCCGGACTTCCCCGACGAGATCCGGCACGCCATGGGAGAAGCGGCGGTCAAGGTGGCCGAGGCCTGTGGCTACGTCAACGCGGGGACCGTCGAGTTCCTGTACCAGGACGGCGAGTTCTTCTTCCTCGAGATGAACACCCGCCTGCAGGTCGAGCACCCGGTGACCGAGTTGGTGACCGGTCTCGACCTGGTCGAGTGGCAGCTGCGGGTCGCCTCGGGTGAGCCGCTCGGATTCGGCCAGGACGACGTCCGCCGCGACGGGCACGCCATCGAGATCCGGATCAACGCGGAGAACCCGGCGGGCGGGGCCTTCACCCCGTCGCCGGGCACCATCTCCCGTTTCGTGGCCCCCGGGGGCCCCGGGGTCCGGCTGGATGCCGGATACGAATCGGGCGACACGGTCAGCCAGTACTACGACAACCTGTTGGCCAAGCTGGTCGTGTGGGGCCATGACCGCGAGTCCGCCCGGCTGCGGATGCTCCGGGCCATCGACGAGACGGTGATCGAAGGAGTGGCGACCACCCTGCCGGCCGACATCGCCATCCTGACCAGTCCCGACTTCATCTCCGCCCAGCACTCGACCAACTGGGTCGAGCAGACCCTCGACCTGAGCGGGGTCACCTCGACAACGGCCGGCGTTCCCCCGGCGCCCGGCTGCGGCGGGGACCATGACGTGCCCAAGGTCCTCCGAGACGTCACCGCCGAGGTGGACGGGCGCCGCTACCGGGTGAAGCTCTGGGTCCCCGACCTGGGCGACGTCGTCGTCGCCCCCGTCGGACATGCCGGCCCGGCCCGGGGCCCAGGCCAGAAGAGGCCCAAGGCCGCAGCGTCGGGCGCCGGGTCGGGAACGGTGGCCGTGCCCATGCAGGGGACCATCGTCAAGGTGCTGGTTGCCGTCGGCGATGTCGTGGAGGTGGGCCAGACCGTGTGCGTGCTCGAGGCGATGAAGATGGAGAACAACGTCAACGCCGAGAAGGCGGGCACGGTGAAGGAGGTCAGGGTCGCCGCCGGCGATTCGGTCGGCCCCGGCGATGTCATCGCCGTGATCGCCTGAGGAGAGGCCGACCAGCTCCATGCCGGACCCAGCCGCCCTGAAGGGCGCCGCCCGCCGGGCGATCGATGCCGGCCTCCCCGGACTGATCGGGCTGAGTCACGCCATCCACGGGCAGCCGGAGACCGCCTTCGAGGAGGAGCGGGCCTGCGCCTGGACCGCCGGGGCACTGGCCGAGGGCGGCTTCGCCGTCACCGAGGGAGTGGCGGGGATGCCCACCGCGTTCAGCGCGGCGATCGGCTCGGGGCCGCTGGTGATCGCCGTCTGCGCCGAGTACGACGCCCTCCCCGGGGTCGGGCACGCCTGCGGGCACAACATCATCGCCGCTGCCGCCGTCGGCGCCGGGTTGGGTCTGGCCGGACTGGCCGACGAGCTGGGTGTGACTGTCCGGGTGCTGGGGACTCCCGCCGAGGAAGGTGGCGGCGGCAAGGTGACCATGCTGGAGCACGGGGTTTTCGGGGACGTCGACGCGGCCATGATGATCCACCCCTGGCCGGACGATCGGCTCGAGGGGACCTGCCTGGCCGTCTCCCACTTCGACGTCTCGTTCAGCGGGAAGAGCGCCCACGCCTCGGCCGCACCGTGGGAGGGAATCAACGCCGGCGACGCAATGGTCATCTCGCAGGTGGCCATCGGCCTGCTGCGCCAGCAGCTCCGCCCAGGCGACCAGGTCCACGGGGTCGTCCTTGAGGGAGGCCAGGCCGCCAACATCATCCCCGCAGCCGCCACCGGCCGGTTCATGTGCCGCTCGGCGACCCTGGCCGGGCTGGAGCTGCTCGAGCCCCAGGTCAGGAGGTGCTTCGAAGCCGGTGCCCTGGCCACCGGGTCGTCGGTCAGCTACGAGACCCTCGCCCCGGCCTACTCCCACATGGAGAGCGACGCCGACCTGTTGGCGCTCTACCGGTCCAATGCCGAGCAGTTGGGCCGCAGGTTCGCCCTCGATGACGAGGACGCGCCCAGTCCCACGCTGTCCACGGACATGGCCAACGTGTCACTGGTGGTCCCCACCATCCACCCGCTGCTCGGCATCGATGCCGGCGGCTCGGTGAACCACCAACCGGAGTTCGCAGCCGCCTGCATCACCCCGTCGGCGGACGAGGCCGTCCGGGACGGGGCCCTGGCCATGGCATGGACGGCCATCGATGCGGCCCAACCGGGTCCCCTGCGCGAGCGGCTGCTGGCCCGCTGACGGGGTGGGCGCCCTCCGGCGCCGACCGGACGGTCCGGCTACCCGTTGGGGTGGAACTCGCCGAAGACGCCCCGGAGGATGTCGGAGACCTCACCCAGGGTCGCCATCCGGGACAGGGCGACCTTCATCGGGATCAGGAGGTTCTGCGTACCGCGGGCAGCGGCCTCGACATCGCCCAGGGCCGCATCGACCGCCGCCTGGTCACGTTCGGCCTTCACCCGTCCGACCCGGGCCACCTGGGACCGCTGAAGTTCGGCGTCGATGGGGAACACCTCGGTCACATCCACATCGTCGTCCACGAACTTGTTGACCCCGACGACGACCTTCTCACCTGCATCGATGGCTTTGGCGTAGGCGTAGGCAGCCTGCTCGATCTCCTGTTGCATGTACTGGGCCTCGATTGCGACCACGGCCCCGCCCATGGCGTCGATCCGTTCGAGGTACTCCCATGCCCCCTTCTCGACCTCGTCGGTCAGCGACTCGACGAACCAGGACCCGGCCAGCGGGTCGACCGTGTCGGCGATGCCGGACTCGTAGCCGACGACCTGTTGGGTGCGAAGGGCGATCTTGGCGGCCCGTTGGGTGGGGAGGCCGAGGGCCTCGTCGTAGCCGTTGGTGTGGAGGCTCTGGGTACCCCCCAGGGCAGCGGCCATGGCCTGCACGGTCACCCGCACGATGTTGTTCTCGGGCTGCTGCGCGGTCAGGGTCGAGCCGCCGGTCTGGGTGTGGAACCGGAGCAGCGTCGACTTCTCGTCCCTGGCGTGGAACCGCTCGGTCATGATCTTCGCCCACATCCGCCGGGCGGCACGGTACTTCGCCACCTCCTCGAACAGGTTGTTGTGGGCGTTCCAGAAAAAGCTGAGGCGGGGGGCGAAGGCGTCGACGTCGAGGCCGGCGGCCAACGCCGCCTCCACATAGGCGATCCCGTTGGCGATGGTGAAGGCGATCTCCTGCACGGCCGTCGAGCCGGCCTCGCGGATGTGGTAGCCGGAGATGGAGATGGTGTTCCAGGCCGGAAGGTGCTCGGCACAGTAGGAGAACGTGTCGGTGACCAGCCGCATCGACGGACGCGGCGGGTAGATGTAGGTGCCGCGGGCGACGTACTCCTTCAAGATGTCGTTCTGGATGGTGCCGCCGAGATGCTTCGGGTCCACCCCGTTCTCCTCCGCCACCAGTTGGTAGAAGAGCAGGAGGATCGCCGCCGTGGCGTTGATGGTCATCGAGGTGGTGACCTTGTCGAGGGGGAGGCCGGCCAGCAGCAGCCGCATGTCGGCCAACGAGTCGATGGCCACCCCCACCTTTCCCACCTCGCCCTCCGATCTCGGATGGTCGGAGTCCAACCCCATCTGGGTGGGGAGGTCGAAAGCGCAGGACAGGCCGGTCTGGCCCGCCCCTAGCAGGAACTTGAACCGCTCGTTGGTCGACTCGGCGGTGCCGAACCCGGCGTACTGGCGCATGGTCCACAACCGTCCCCGGTACATGTCGGGCCGGATCCCCCGGGTGAAGGGGAAGTGCCCCGGCTCCCCCAGCTGCCGGGCGGGGTCCCAACCCTCCAGATCCGAGGGGCCGTAGACCGGGCGGATCTCGATGCCGGAGTCGGTGACCCGCTCGCGTCCCGTCCCGGAGGATGCGCTGTGTGGTGCCATGGGCACAGGTTACGGTGTCCGCGGCGCGCCGTTCTCCGGCCCGCCGCGGCCGGCACCGGTCACCCCGGGCGGTGACGCCGCCGGATCAGGCTCCGGCGGGCGGCTCCGCTGCGTGGGGCATGCACAGGTCGTCGTACTCGGCGATGACGATGTCCGCCGCCCCGGGGCCACAGGCCGGACAGTTCGGGTCCCTGTGCACCTTGAAGGTCCGGAAGCTCTGCTCGAGGGCGTCGTAGGCCAGCAGGCGTCCCTGGAGGGTGTCGCCGATGCCCAGGAGGATCTTGATGGCCTCGATGGCCTGGATCGACCCGACGATGCCGGGCAGTACGCCGAGGACACCGGCCTCCGAACAGCTGGGCGCCAACTCGGCCGGCGGAGGTTCGGGGATCATGCACCGGTAGCAGGGGCCCTCGTACGGGTTGAACACGGTCGCCTGCCCCTCGAACCGGAAGATCGATCCGTGGAGCACCGGGATCCGCTTCAGCAGCGAGGCGTCGTTGACCAGGTACCGGGTCGGGAAGTTGTCGGTGCCGTCCACGATCACGTCGTAGCCGTCGATTATGTCGAGGATGTTGTCGGCCCCCAACCGGACGTCGTACGTCACCACGTTCACGTCGGGATTGATCAGGGTCAGCGTCTTCTTCGCCGAATCGACCTTTCGCTCGCCGATCCTGTCGGTGTTGTGCAGGATCTGGCGCTGGAGGTTCGAGGCGTCGACCACGTCCATGTCGATGATCCCGAGGGTCCCCACACCGGCGGCGGCCAGGTAGAGGCCGGCAGGAGAGCCGAGGCCGCCGGCCCCCAGCAGCAGGACCTTGGCATCGAGCAGCTCCAGCTGCCCGACCTCGCCGACCTCGGGAAGGAGCAGGTGGCGCTGGTAGCGGTTGCGCTGCTCGGGCGAGAGCGAACGGGGGGCCGACCATGCCCGACCCTCGTCCTTCCACCGATTGAAGCCGCCGATCACCGAGGCCACGTCCGAGTAACCCAGCTCCTGCATCGTCCTGGCGGCGAACGCCGACCGGATGCCGCCAGCGCAGTACACCACCACGTGGGAGGACTTGTCGTGGATCCGTCCCTCGACGGAGGTCTCGAGGGTCCCCCGGGGAATGTGCACCGCCCCGGGTAGCGCCCCCTGCTCGTACTCGTCCGGCTCCCTGACGTCGAGGATCACCGCATTGCCGGCGGAGATCTCCCCTTCGGCCAGCGCGGGCTCGATCTCCCGGACGGCAGCCTTGGCCTCGGCCAGCATCTCCCTGAAGGTGGGCACGGCGATCACATTCCTTCTTCGACGGTGGTGGACCGGGCGCGGTCCCCTGCTCGGCTCGACTACCCATCAAACACTACCAGCGGGGTCGACATTCCCACCGACCGGCGGCCGGAATGCCGAGGGCCCCCGTCGGAGGACCGCCGACGGTAGCGTGCGCCCCATGGAGCTGACCGAGGCCGTGCAGCGGCGCCACATGACCCGGAGCTTCAGCGGCCGTCCTCTCCAGCCCGGTGTCCTGGACCGCCTGCTGGCGCTCGCCCTGCGAGCCCCGTCGGCGGGCAACACCCAGGGTCGGGAGTTCGTCGTCCTGGAAGGGAGCGAGCAGACCGCCCCCTTCTGGGAGGCCACCACCGACGAGGCGTGGCGGACGCGCTCCAGGCGATACGAGGGGCTGTCCCGCGCCCCGGTGGTGGTACTGGCGTTCGCCGACCCCGACGCCTACGTCGCCCGCTATCGCGAGCCGGACAAGCTCCCACCCGATGGCAGCGACGTCGGGTGGGTGGTCCCCTTCTGGTTCGTCGATGCCGGGTTCGCCGTCATGACGCTCCTTCTGGGAGCCGCCGATTCCGGGCTCGGAAGCGCATTCCTCGGCAACTTCCGGGGCGAGGAGTCCCTGTGCGCCGCTCTTGGCGTACCCGAACGCCTCGGGTGGCTCGGGGCGGTGCTGCTGGGCGAGGCGTCGGGGCCGGACCCCCGGCCGGTCTCCACTCACCGCTCGCGACGCACCCTCGAGGACAGCGTGCACCGGGGCGGCTGGTAGCCGGCGGCGGCGGAACGTGATAATCGGAACACAGCTTTCATTGCTCAACGCGGTCATCGTTGATGAACGCGCTCATCGTTGATCTCCGTTCGCGGCGGGCGTAAAATCCCCACCACGAGGTTGAGACCCACCGTTGCGGTGCGGGGCCACCGGCGGAACCAGGAGCGGGACCATGACCGATACCGATGTCGAAACCCCTGTCGACGTCGGCGCTGCGCCGCCTCATGCCGTGGGCGGCCCTCCGTCGGTGCCCGAGTTCTCGATCGTGCCGGTGCGTGGCCTGCCCATCGTGGCTGCCCTCCTCGTGGGCCTGGTAGTGGCAATCGCCTCCAACTCGTTGTGGGCGCTCACCTTCTTCCACGTGGCCGGGGGCGGGCTGTGGACCAGCATCGATCTCTTCCTCGGTCTGATCATCGGTCCGATCCTCGGCCGACTGTCCGTCCAGTCGCGGATCGATTTCACCGTCCGGTTCATGCCCAAGATGATCCTGATCATGCCCACCCTCGTGGCCATGACCCTGGGCGCCGGATTCCAGCTGGCGCGGCACTTGGGCAACCTCGACGCCGCCTACCCGCATCATGGGTGGCTGGTCGCCTCGTACATCATCGTCGGCGTGATGGCGGTCATCGCCCTGGGACTGCTCGAGCCCGCCAACCTGGCCGTGCTGTTCGAGCTCAAGAAGCCGCGGCCCAGCGGCGAGCGCATCGGCAGGCTCATGAAGATCTTCATCTACACCGCAGGCATCACCGGACTCATGCAGATCGCCACCATCGTGATCATGACGTTTCTGGCCAGCCGATGACCACCACCCCCGAACAGGTACTTCCGGGGCCCGACGAGATCGACAAGAGGCAGGCTGACCTCCCTCCGGTGGCGAGACTGGCAACGGTCACCCTCGCTCTGGCGATCATCGGGGGGATCTACATGGCCGCCGGCTACGACCATTCCACGTCCTTGGTCCCTCCGGTCATTCTGGCCGCCCTCGCCGCCGCCGTCCTGTTGGTCAACGTGGTGCTGCTGGCCCGGATCAAGGAGTTCGACTGGGGCACCTTCCGCCAGGTGTTCGGCTGGGCCCTGCTCGCCTACCTCGTCATCGCCGGCATCCTCGAGTTCGTCTTCGTCTACGACCACACCCCGTCCAAGCAACTGGCCCTGTTCACTGCCTTGCTGGCCATGTTCGCGGTGGACGTGCCCCTGCTGCTCGCGTTCTCCGTCGCCCGCTATCAGCCGGTGCCAGCAACAGCCGCCTGACCTTCCCGTCGAGAGGCACACACCTGCGGGCGTCCCGGGCAGCAAGGTCGCCGTCCAGGTGCGCGGCTATCCGCAGACCGCCGCTGCATCCGACTGCGACGAGCCCCATGAGGGCGATGCCCGCAATCGCTGTGAATCGATACGAGTCCATCTCCATCCCTCTCGGTCCCGATGAGCATGCAGCAACCAATCGGGAACGGGCAGAGGCAGAGGACACTTGCCCGTCATGTTCGGTTCCACGCTGCGACCCCACAGTGCTGCACGGGGGCACTCGCGAAGCGCCGCACTCCCGGCAGCGAGAGGGTAGGTCGAGGAGTAGGTTGCCCTGCGTGCCCTTGTCGAAGCTGCCACCGATTGACCGACTGATGCTTGCAACTGTGGCCTCTGTCCCCGAGTGGTACCCAGAGCAGGCAACGTTCGAACCGTTTCCCGTACATGCGTGGGTCATCCGACATCCCGATGGTGTCGTCCTCGTGGACACGGGCATTGGATTCGGCAATCCGGCGATCGAGGAGTGGTACAACCCCCAAGTCACGTCGCTGGTGGACGCACTCGGAGCGGTTGGGCTAGCAACTTCGGACATCGCCGCCGTGGCCGTGTCCCATCTGCACTTCGACCACTGTGGCCAGCAGGCCGTTCTTGCCGCTCCCGTCTACGTGCAAGCAACCGAATACGAGGCGGCACAAACGCCCCTCTACACAGTGCCGGACTGGGCGGCTATCCCGAAGGACCGGCTGCGGCTCGTCAATGGTGACGAGGAGATCGCCGAGGGGGTCCGTCTGCTGTCGACTCCCGGCCATACGCCTGGCCATCAATCGGTTGTGATTGAAGCCGCCGACGAACGTGTCGTTCTCGCAGCGCAGTGCGCCTACCGAGCGGAAGAGCTACGCAGCGGGCAACCTGCTGCTTCCAACCTCTTCGGCGAGACCTGGGAGGATGCCGCAAGGGACTCGTTGCGACGCCTCCGGGCTCTTGCCCCGTTCACTGCCCAATTCAGCCATGACCCCGAGAACGTGACTGTCGTGTGATGACCCTGAGCCGGCGGTTGGGAACACTTGACTACCTCCCCAACCGTGCTTCAGCTCCAGGCGGTAGCCAGCTACTTCGCGAGTACCTGCCAATCCAACGTCGTTCCACCGGCCGAATTGCCAGTCAGTTCGAGATGTCCTTGCAGCCTCTCCGCTCGCCGTCGCATGTTGTTCAGCCCAAGTCCGCCGGCGGTCGTCCCGGTCCCACCCATACCCCGACCATTGTCGCTGACCTGGAGGCGGCAAAGATCGCCATGCACGCTGAGCAAGACGTCGGCCTTGGTGGCATCGGCGTGGCGTCCGATGTTGGTGACCGCTTCCCGCACCGTAGCCAGCAGATGCTCGGCAACGTCGTCCGAGATACCCGCGTCCACCGGACCGTCGAAAGCCGATCTCACCTCAAAGCCGACGACCTGGCTCAGTTCTCGCAAGAGCGCGATGATCTGCGCCCGGATACCCTGCTCGGGGTCGATGAGGCTCAGCTCGAAAATTGTGGATCGAATCTCACGGATCGTGTCGTCGATCTCCGCTATTACCGCATTCAAGCGGTCCGACAATCCGTCGTTCTTGGCAGCGACTGCGATGCCCTGGAGTGAGAGCCCGGCCCCGAACAGGCGCTGAATCACCCTGTCGTGGAGGTCTCCGGCAAGACGTTGCCGATCATCCTGAATTGACGTTACCTTCACGCTCTGATGGAGCCGGGCGTTCTCGACCGCAATCCCTGCGGCAAGGGCCAATGCCTCGGTGAGCACGAGGTCGTCGTTCGTAAACTCGGACCATCCAACCTTGTCGGTCAAATAGAGGTTGCCGTAGACCTCCTCCCGAACCCTGATGGGAACGCCGAGGAACGAGGTCATCGGTGGATGATTGAGGGGGAACCCAGAACGATTGGGATGGGAATTCAAATCCGCTATGCGGAGCGCTTCAGGATCGGAGATGACCAGGCCCAACACGCCGAGACCTTTCGGTCGATCTCCGATTCGCACCTCGTCCTCTGGCGCAAGGCCGACCGTGATGAACTCGGCAAGCGCCGTCCTCTCGCTGTTCAGAACTCCGATTGCACCATAGTGAGCCCCCGTTATGGAGCGGGCCTCCTCGATGACGTGCCGGAGTAGGTCTGGAAGGTCCAGGTCCGCTCCGATGAGGAGCATTGCCTCGATAATTCGCCTGAGCTTGGAAGCATCCTCGACCGAGTGGAGGGACATCAGCCGTGGTCCCCGTGCAGGCAACGGACGGCGAGCAGGCGATTGGTGACACCCAGCACCCAAATCAGGCTCTGACACTGCGACATAACACAACTCCTTGTGGCCGAAGGCGGCAGACCCAGGAGATGGTCGATTGCCGCAGTGGCTCAGTCAGTCAGGGCCGCATCCGATCACTTTCAAGCTCCAATTCGCAACCTACGGCATTCCTCAGACGAATTCAACAGGCGCTCGGCGTGAGTAGACCAGCCTGCCACCAACGTGCCGCACCGAGGCACTCGCGAACCACGACCCTCCCGTTGGGGGACATCTAGCCCCAGGGTCGTCTAGCTGTTCGATTTCGGGACGTCCTTCGAGGACCAGAGCAGCGAGTCTGCCTTCTCCGCATCCGAGGTCGAAAAGAGGTCGAGGTGCGTCGGGCAGGATCGTTCGCAGAACCTCTTCGCCAGCAAGCCTTGGCTCCAGGCGGCCGATCCGACCTATGTATCGATCCACTCGGTCAGGATCAGTCCAGCTGGCAGTTTGACGATCCTCGGAGCCATGTGGAACGGCCATCCTTGAATAGTGGCCGATCAGCCGTCCAGGCGGCGCACTGGACTGACCAACGGGGTGGCTGCCTGCCCGCCTGATTCGGCAGGGGGCAGGCGAGCGACCGCCTGGGCTTCCCGCCGAGAGGCACACACCTGCGGGCGCCTCGGGCAGCAAGGTCGCCGTCCAGGTGTCAGGCAAGTCGCAGCGGTCAGGGTCGAGTGGTCAGCAGACGCCGCACCCGTTTCCGGCCCGTGGGCCGGACGGGTTGGCTTCACCACCGAATGACTGCGGAGGACGCCATGCCGTCGACCACCCTCAGAGCGCCCGAACCGGTGGGCGGCAGGTCCGCCCCGACTGCCCCGACTGCCCCATCCCGGACTCCCGGGGCGACCCCGACCCTGCATATCGTCCGATGGCTCGATCCGATCGCCGACCCCCACGGCGTCCACCCCTGCTCGCGTTACGTCGAGCTGTACTGGTTGGGGATCATCGGCCCGTCGGCAACATGGCTCCTGAGGCGCCTCTCCTACGGCCTCGAGGTGCATCGCGACGGATTCGAACTCCATCTGGCCGACACGGCGCGGTCCTTGGGCCTGGGCGAGCGCATGGGCAAGAACTCGCCCTTCCGGCGGGCGTTCCAACGCCTGTGCACGTTCGAGCTGGCCCGCCCGTATGGGCCGTCCGGGCTCGCTGTCCGCGTCCACATCCCTCCCCTCCCCCTCAGACACGTCAGCCGGCTGCCGGAATCGCTTCAGCAGAGCCACCGGCGGTGGCTGGTCGAGCAGCGGCTGTCCGAACCGGAACAGATGCGCCTACGGGCCCACCGGTTGGCGGCCGGGCTGGCCTCCGCAGGACGGGACCGGACCGAGATCGAACAACAACTCGGCGTCTGGCAGTTCCACCCGGCGATCGCCTTCCGCGCCGCCGAGGATGCTGTGCGCCCCCGTCGGCAGTCCGGGACCTGATCGGTTGAAGGGACCCCCACCGACCGGGCGGCAGCTCACCAGGGGGGCAGGTCAGCCCGGTTCTGTCTCGTAACCGGCCGGGGTCAGGCCCCAGTAGGCGTCGAGGGGTTGAATGTCACCCTTGACCACCTTGTCGATCATGGTGCAGATGGGGAGGTCGAGATCGTGGCGCTCGGCGAGTTCGAGCACGACCGCCGCCGTCTTGACGCCCTCGGCGACCATGTGCATGTCCGCCAGGATGTCGTCGAGTTTCCGTCCCTTGCCCAGCTGCTCGCCCACGGCGCGGTTCCGGCTGTGGGGGCTCATGCAGGTGGCGATCAGGTCACCCATTCCGGCCAGGCCAGCGAAGGTCGCGGGTTGTGCCCCCATCGCCACCCCGAGCCGGGTCAGCTCGGCCAGGCCGCGCGACATCACGGCGGCACGGGTGTTGTCGCCCACACCGAGCCCTTCGCCGATCCCGGCGGCGATGGCGACCACGTTCTTGAGCGCTCCGCCCATCTCGCAGCCGATGACGTCGTCGTTCAGGTAGACACGGAAGACGCCACGGGTGAAGACCTGTTGGATCGCGCTGGCCACTTCGAGGTCCTCGGTGGCGATCACCGCGGCGGCGGCCTTTCCGGACATGATCTCGCTGGAGATGTTCGGTCCGGTCAACGCGGCCACCGGGTGGCCGGGGACCACCTGCTTGATCACCTCGGTCATCCGCAGGAGCGATTGGCGCTCGAGGCCTTTGGCCAGGCTCACCACCGGGATCCACGGGCGGATCCAGACGGAGGCCTCCTCGAGCACGTGGCGGAATCCGGAGCTCGGGACGCCGATCACCAGGATGTCCGCTTCGCACACGCACTCCTCGAGGTCGGCGGTGGCCGAGAGCTCCGGGGCCAGGTCGAACCCGGGGAGATAGCGGGGATTGGTGTGGTCGGTGGTGATGGTCGCAGCCACCTCGGGGTTGCGCGCCCACAGCACGGTGTCCTGTCGAGGTGCCACCAACGATGCCATCGTGGTCCCCCACGAACCGGCTCCCAGCACTGCGACCTTCACCGAAGGCAAAATAGTGCACCTTCCGGTCGGGCGCCCGGTGCACCGGGAATGACCCGATTCCCGATACCTCCGGCCGGAGCTTGCCATCGCCGCTCTAAGACGGGTCCTACCGCACGAGAGAGCGCGCGAACTCCTCGGAGGTCGCCAACGCCACCAGGGTGCGCACTCCGTAGCCGGTACCTCCCTTGGCCAGGTAACGGGTGCTCTCGTCCGAGCGGGCGGGCCCGGCGATGTCGAGGTGAGCCCAGGGGACCTCGCCCACGAACTCGGCCAGCAGCAGGGCCGCCGAGATGCTTCCGGCCTGTCCGGGCCGCCCGACGTTGCGCATATCGGCGATCTCGGACTCGATGTGGGCGCGGTAGTCGTCGGGCAGTGGGAGCGGCCAGACCGGCTCGCCGGCCCGGCTCGCCCCCGCTCGCACGGCTTCGACGAGAACGTCGTCATTGCCCAGCAGGCCGGCGATCTCCTTGCCCAGTGCCACCACGGCGGCACCGGTCAACGTGGCCACGTCGATGATGGCGTCGGGTTCGGCTTCGACGGCCAGAGACAGCCCGTCGGCCAGTATCAGGCGCCCCTCGGCATCGGTGTTGAGGACCTCGATGGTCTTGCCGTTACGGGCCGTCAGCACGTCACCCGGCTTGGTGGCCGATCCACTCGGCATGTTCTCGGTCAGGGGTGTGATGGCGGTGATGCGGATCCGCGCCCCGAGCGCGGCGGCGGCGTCGACCGCGCCGAGCACGGCCGCGGCTCCGCCCATATCGGTCTTCATGGTCTCCATGCCACCGGCCGGCTTGAGCGACAGGCCGCCGGAGTCGAAGGTGATCCCCTTGCCCACCAGCACCAGATGGGGCACCCGGCCGTCGACCACCAGCGGATCCTGCGGCTCGTACTCGACCCGCACCAACCTCGGTGGCTGGGTCGATCCCCTCGACACCCCCAGTAGGCCGCCGAGATGCTCGTCGGCAATCCGACCCTCGTCCCACACCTCGACCGACAGCCCGGACACGTCGGCGAACCTCACGGCGAACGTTTCGGCGAACTTCTGGGGCGTCAGGGAGCTCGGCGGCTCATTGACCAAGTCCCTGGCCAGGCTCACCGACTCGGCGATCCGGGCACCACGGGTGGCACCCCCATCGACGCCGTCGACATCGGAAGGCGACCCCACGGCAAGCACCAGGGCCTCGAGCCGCTCGGGGCTGTCCGCCGTGCGGAAATCGTCGTACCGGTAGGCGGCCAGCGCGGCGCCCAGGGCGGCCGCCTCCGCCGAGCTCCCGACCGGGAGATCGGGGACAGGAGCCAGCAGGAGGACCGCCGACTCGCCACTACCCGCAGCACGGACGAAGGAAGCCGAGGCCCGACGCAGTGACTCGAGCCCCCGGTCGCCCTCGAACGACCCGAGGTCGCCCACTCCTACCAGGACGATCTCCGTCGTCGAAGCGGGTCCGGCCGGTGCCGGGGCTGCCGAGCGCAGGGTGAGCGTCTGGCCCACCTTGCCGCCGAAGTCACGACGCTTGCACCAGGCGGGATCGAGCCGGTCCGGGAGGCCCAGGTCGAACCCGTCCAGCGGCACTGCATACCGGGGTCCGTCGTCACCCGTGGCGACCGGCACCCCCCATGCCACCGGATGGGACGGGAGGGCGTCAGCGGACGTGGCGGTGATTCTCATCAGTGAAGCTCTCCGTTCTCATCGTGCACGGGACCATCGGCAGTCGAACGATCCGAGCCCTCGCCCCCGGGTGCTCCGGCGGTCGGGTCCGGCAGGCGCCGGTGTCCCGGGCCGCGAGCCAGCAGGTGCTGCTGGCCGTCGCTCCACCGGGCGATCGCCCACAACAGGTCGGAGAGACGATTCAGATAGCGGCCCACCTGAGATCCTTCGATCGGCGACGACACCACCAGCCGCTCGGCCCGGCGGACCACGGTCCGGGCCAGGTCCAACGCCGCCGACCTCCGATTGGCGCCGGGCACGACGAAGTCGGTGGGCATGTCGAAACGGGCGATCAGATCGTCGATGTGCACCTCGAGCGCGGCGACCATCTCCGGGGTGACCAGCGTTCTGCCGGCGACCAGCTTGGACCGGTTGGAGGGGTCGGTGGCCACCTCGGCCATCAGCACGTACAGATCGCGCTCGAGGCCGGTCAGCAGCTCGTCGAGCTCGGATCCCGCCTCCGCCTCCGCCCGGGCCATGCCCATCGCCGCCTGAGCCTCGTCCACGGTCCCATTGATCTGCATGACGTAGGAGTCCTTGCGAACCCGACCGCCGAAGAGCAGCCCGGTGGTCCCGTCATCGCCCGTCTTCGTGTAGATCTTCAACACTGGTTCATCACAGACCCGATGCTAAACGACGCCGTTCAGGCCCCTCTCCACGCCGACGGCGGCGACCGCCCCCGCTCGCACCGCCCGCGGCCGGCCGGGCTGCAGGCCGCCCGGCACCTCCCCGGTAGCCTTGTCCTGATATGACCGTCGAAACCAACCCTTCGAGCTATCTGCAGGCCGTTGCCGAACGGGTCGTGATCTTCGACGGGGCCATGGGGACCAACCTGCAGCTGGCCGAGCTGACCGCCGAGGACTTCGGCGGGCCGGATCTCGAAGGGTGCAACGAGCTCCTGGTGGTCTCGCGACCGGATGCCGTCGACCGGGTCCACCGATCGTTCTTCGAGGTCGGCTGCGACGTCGTCGAAACCGACACCTTCGGGGCGTTCGCCCCGGTGCTGGCCGAGTACGGCCAGGCGCACCGGGTGAGGGAGCTGAACCAGGCAGCGGCAGCGCTGGCCCGAGGAGCTGCTGACGACTTCTCCACTCCGGATCGGCCGCGTTGGGTGGCCGGGAGCATCGGGCCCGGCACGAAGTTCCCGACCCTCGGTCAGATCCGGTACGCGGAGTTGCGTGACGCCTACGAGGAGCAGGCGGCCGCCCTGATCGAGGGTGGCGTCGACCTCATCGTCATCGAGACCGTCTTCGACCTGTTGCAGGCCAAGTCGGCTATCAACGGAGCCCGTCGGGCGATGAGGTCGGCGGGACGCCACCTGCCGATCCAGGCCCAGGTCACCGTCGAACTGACCGGCACGATGCTGCCGGGCACCGAGATCGGTGCCGCGCTGTGTGCGCTGCAGGCCATGGATGTCGATGTGATCGGGCTCAACTGCGCCACCGGACCGGCCGAGATGTTCGAGCCCCTCCGCCACCTCACGGGCCACGCCACCCTTCCGGTCGCGTGCCTCCCCAATGCCGGGCTCCCCTCCGTTGTCGACGGCGCCATGCACTACGACCTTCAGCCTTCCCAGCTC
>Ga0181523_10001767_pt1 | contig 22496 bp, 18 predicted proteins | sample PEATcosm2014_Bin_43_FD_119752 | JGI IMG/M metagenome (GOLD analysis project Ga0181523, IMG submission 119752) | Peatland microbial communities from MTU Mesocosm Facility, Houghton, MI, USA - PEATcosm2014_Bin05_30_metaG | ecosystem: Environmental > Terrestrial > Soil > Wetlands > Peat | place... | reverse complement strand
GTCGAGGTCGGCAAGGTGATCAGCAGGTACAAGACCGGCAAGCACTTCGCCGTCACCATCACCGATGACAGCCTCGCGATCACCCGCAAGCAGGCGCAGATCGAGGAGGAAGCCGCCCTGGACGGGTTCTACGTGCTCCGCACCCCGGTCCCGGCCGGCGAACTCGACGCGCCCGCTGTGGTGGCCGCCTACAAGAACCTCAAATACGTCGAACGGGACTTCCGGCACATCAAATCCGACGACCTGGACCTGCGGCCCGTCTTCCACCGGCTCGAGGAACATGTCAAGGCCCACGTGCTGATCTGCATGCTCGCCTGCTACCTCACCTGGCACCTGCGCCGCGCCTGGGCACCGTTGACCTTCACCGACGAGAACCCGCCCATCCCGGACAACCCCGTCGCCCCCGCCCGGCGTTCAGCCCAGGCGCAGGCCAAGGCCTCCGGCCAGCACGACCCGGCCGGGCAGCCCCACCGCAGCTTCCGCGCCCTGCTGGACCACCTGGCCACCCTGACCCGCAACCAGGTCCGGTTCGCCGGTACCGAGGCCACCGTCCCGATGCTCACCGAGCCGACCAGCGCCCAGCGGCAGGCCTTCGAGCTCATCAGAGCCGCCATCCCGCTCACCTTGAAGTAGCCAGAACACCACCCGGCCAGCCCGGTAAAACACCAGGTCAGAACCAAAATCACCTACCAAACCAGCCGTAACTTCGGTTTAGATGTTCTAAGACATCTAGACTCTCAGGAAGCGTGCCCGGCAGCGACCCGTACCGGGCACGGCCCCACTGGTCAGCTCCAGGTCGGGTAAGGAAAGCAGCGATAGCACTGCCGTTTGATCAAGTGCTCCGGGAACAGCGGTTCATCCGGGCTCACCCCGAGTGGTCCATTCACGCCCAAGACGGGGCTCGCCGTTTCATCGCCGAAAAGTCCGACGGCACGAACCGCCATCTCGTCGCAGCGCTGTCCCTGGACGAACTGCTGAACCGGCTCGATGAGATGGTCGCCAGCCGGTGACCTGCTGGGCCGCGTGCGGCTCACACGGTACCGTGCCTCCGCATTGGCCGCTGCGGTTTACCACGGCGGCGGGGAGCCTTTGAGCTGTTGCCAGTAGCGCCGGTGCGCGTGCCGGGCCTGGTCGCTCGTCATGCCGTCGGGGAGCTCCCGATCGAGCGGGTCGGCGAGCTCGGCGATGTCGCGCAGGGCGCCGGCCTGGCAGGCCCGCTTGGTGAACGCGTACTGCCCGAGGCAGTCCTCGGGTGTCCACCCGGCGACCGTGACGGCGCGGTCCAGCAGTTCCCCGGCCGGCACCAGTTCGTGCACCATGCCCAGCGCGTACGCCTGTGCCGGGGTGAAGACCTCGCCGAGCAGGCACGTCCGGGCCGCGACCGGCTCGCCCCAGGCGTAGGCGAGCATGCGGAGGTATACCGCGGGCATCGGGATCCCGATCGGCACCTCGTTGAGCCCGAACCGCGCCCCGTCGGCTACGGCGACCCGGTAGTCACACACGGCGGCAGTGACGAGGCCGCCGGCGAAGGCGTGCCCGTTCACCGCGGCCACCGTCGGGCGCGGGTAGGTGAACAGCCGCATGTTCGTGGCCCGGTAGTCGGCGAACCAGGACGCGACGGCCGCCGGGTCGCCGGCGAAGAGCGGGAAATGCTCGCCGAGGTCGAGGCCGGCGGAGAACCGCGTGCCGGTGCCGGTCAGCACGACGGGGGATTCCGCGTAATCGCGTTCGAGCCGGTCGAACGCCTCGTGCAGGTCGGCGAAGAAGGCGCGGTTCTGCGCGTTGACCGGGTTGGTTGTCATCGTCACGACGGCGACGCGACCCCGCCGCTCGATCGTCCAGTTCATGCTCGTTCCTCCTCGTTCCTCGTTCCTCGGTCCGGGCTGGCGCGAGAGCACCGACGGCCGATCGCCTCGGCCGGCCCGATCCGGCGCACGATGCCCGCGAGCCGCTCGCCGATCCCCTCGTCTCTCACCTGCTTCAGATCCGCTCCAGGTCGCGGGGCGGCCGATCTCCACCGCCGGCCGCCGCGCCCGGTCGCCCCGATCGTCTCGCCCAGCGGCGGCAGCTCGCATGGGCCGGAGCTGTAACTGGATCGGCTGACCCGGCCACCCTGAGCTGTGGCAGCGGGCTGACGCAGAACGCCGCCATCGCGCGTAACTCTTCCAGAAAGTCCCATCTGAGCGGCGTGACGGCACCCGGCGGCCTGAGCGGACTACGCAGCGCCGGTGAGGAAGGCGGCGATCGCCTTGCCCAGGTCGGGCTGGGCGACGGCGCTCATGTGGTTGCCGGGCACCCGGGCGGCCTGGCCGCGGGGGAGGGCGGCGGCCAGGGCCTCGGCCGGGCCGTTGTCGTCGTCCTCGGTTCCGGCCAGCACCAGGACCGGCACGTCAATCTTCGCGAGCTTCTCGCGGGGCGTGTCGACGTTGGCGCCCAGCAGGTGCAGGACCGCGTACGGGTCGGTGCCGGTGCTCCTCAGGAAGGCCTCGGCTTTCCCCTCGGGGGAGCGGCGCTCGAACGTGCCGAGGTTCTCCAGGATGTGGCGGAAATGGTCGTTCCGGCCCGTCGCGTGCAGCACCCCGTCCAGTCCCATTCCCGCCACGACGGCCCGGTCCGGCGTCGCGTCGCGAGCCAGCATCCGCAGCACGGTCCGGCCGCCCAGCGAGTAGCCGCCCAGGTCATATTCGGTGAGCCCGAGCTCAGCGAGAAGCGCGAACCCGTCGTCGGCCAGCACGTCCGGTGGATAGGCGGCCGGGTCGCGCGGCCTGGCGCTCTCACCGTGGCCGCGCAGGTCCGGCATGATGACGCGGAACCCGCGGTCCGCGATCGCCGCGGCGTGACCGTACTTGACCCAGTTGACGGATCCGTTGGAGAAGTAGCCGTGGATCAGCACCACCGGCCGCCCCTGGCCCGTCTCGCGGTAGGCGAGCCGAGCGCCGTCACGGCCGCGGAAGTACCGCACGGGAAGATCGGTCATGTTCCTAGTCTCCCGGGCCGCGCGCACGTGGCCGAAGCCGGCCACCCCGCGCTATTCCTTCGGAGCGGCCTTCTTCTTGGGCAGGTACAGGTCGGTGATGGTGCCCTCGAACGCCTCGGCCGAGAACCCGACCGTCTCCGACAGCGTGGGGTGCGGGTGGATGGTGAGCGCGATGTCGGCGGCGTCCGCGCCCATCTCGATCGCGTGCGCGACCTCGGCGATGAGCTCACCGGCGTTGGGCCCCACCAGGCCGGCGCCGATCAGCCGCTCACTGGCCGGGTCGAACAGCAGCTTGGTCACGCCCTCGCCGCGGCCCAGCGACAGGGCCCGGCCGCTGGCCGCCCACGGGAACACGCCCTTGCCGTACGGCACCCCCGCCGCCTTGGCCTCCGTTTCGGTCACCCCGGCCCAGGCCACCTCGGGATCGGTGTAAGCCACCGACGGAATCACCTTCGCGTCGAAGTAGCTCCGCTGCCCGGCGGCCACCTCCGCGGCGACCCGGCCCTCATGGGTGGCCTTGTGCGCGAGCATCGGCGGCCCGACGACGTCCCCGATCGCGAAGATGTGCGGCACGTTGGTCCGCTGCTGCTTGTCGACGGGGATGTACCCCCGGTCGTCGACGAGGACGCCGGCGTTCTCCGCGCCGACGCGCCGCCCGTTCGGGACGCGCCCGACAGCCACGAGGACCTGGTCGAATACATCGTGATCCGGGGCGTCCGGGCCGTCGAAGCTGACCCGGACCCCGTCCGCGTCCGTGCCCGCGTCCGTGCCCGCGTGCACGTCGGCCCCGGTCACCCTGGTCGACAGGTAGATGTTCTCGTACCGGCCCCGGATGTGCTTGGCCAGCGGGGCGACGATGTCCCGGTCGGCGCCCGGAATGAGCTGGTCCATCAGCTCGACCACGGTGACCCGCGCCCCGAGCTCGTGGTAGACGCATCCCATCTCCAGCCCGATGATCCCGCCCCCGATCACCAGCAGGCGACGGGGGACCGACGCCAGGTCGAGCGCCCCCGTCGAGTCGAGCACCCGGCGGTCATCGTTCGGCATGAACGGCAGCCGGACCGCGGACGAGCCGGCCGCGATGATGGCGCGGTCGAAGCTGACCGTGGTGACGCTGCCGTCGTCGGCGGTGACCTCGGCCAGGTTCGGCGAGACGAACCGGCCGGTGCCGCGGGCAGTCGTGACCTTGCGCTGCCGCGCCAGCCCGGCCAGGCCGCCGGTCAGGCGCGAGACGACCCCGTCCTTCCAGCCGCGCAGTGCGTCCAGGTCGATGTCCGGATCTCCGAAACGGACCCCGTGCGCAGCCATCTCCCGCGTTTCCGCGATCACCCGCGCGGCGTGCAGCAGCGCCTTGGACGGGATGCAGCCCACGTTGAGGCACACGCCGCCCAGGGCCGGCCGCTGGTCGGCCAGGACCACCGACTGGCCCAGGTCGGCGGCGCGGAACGCGGCCGTGTACCCGCCGGGCCCGGCGCCGAGCACGAGGACCTCGGCGTGCACGTCGCCGGGTGCCCTTCGAGTGGCGGCCCCCGGCCGTTCGGCCGGAGCGGCGGTGGGCGGGGGCGGTTCGGTGAGCTTCTGGCCGGTCTCCAGATCGGCGATGGGGTGACCGGCGGAGACCACGTCGCCCACGGCCACCCGGACCGCGATGATCGTCCCGGCGGCGGGGGCGGGGATGTCCATGGTGGCCTTGTCGGACTCCAGCGTGATCAGCGGGTCCTCGGCGGCCACCATGTCACCTGCGGCGATGTGCAGCTCGATGACCGGGACGCCGGCGAAGTCGCCGATATCGGGAACGGTGACCTCGATCCGCTCGTACACGCCGCTCGGCGAGCCGTATCCGGCCGGCTCACCGGGGGTGGGGCGGGCGTCCTCCCGCACGCGTTCCCGGCCCGGCGCCGCCGCCTGCCCCACACCCTGCAGCACCAGGATGGGGGTGCCCTCGGAGACCTGGTCGCCCACGCTGACCAGGAGTTGGCTGACCGTTCCGGCCGCCGGTGCGGGGACGTCCAGGGTGGCCTTATCCGATTCCAGTGTGACCAGCGGGTCTTCGGGTGCCACGGTGTCGCCGGGGGCGACGTGGATCTCGATGACGGGGACGTCGGCGAAGTTCCCGATGTCGGGGATACGGACCTCGATGTCAGCCATGACGTTCCTAAAGGAGAAGCCGGCGGGGGTCTTCGAGAACGTGGCACAGGTGCCGGACGAATCTGGCCGCGAGCGCGCCGTCGATGACGCGGTGGTCGTAGGAGAGGGACAGCGGCAGCAGCAGCCGGGGGGTAAACTGCTCGCCGTTCCACACCGGTTTGGTGGCCGAACGGACCACGCCGAGGATCGCCACCTCGGGAGCGTTCACGATCGGGGTGAAGGCGACGCCGCCGATGCCGCCCAGGCTGGAGATCGTGAACGTGCCACCCTGCAGGTCAGCCACCGCCAGCTTGCCATCGCGGGCCCGGGCCGAGACCGCGCCCAGTTCCTGGCTCAGCTCGATGATGCCCTTGCGGTCCACCTCCCTGATCACCGGGACGACCAGGCCATCGGGGGTGTCCACGGCCACTCCGAGGTGGTAGTAACCCTTCACGATCAGGCTGTCCTTCCCCGGCGACAGCGAGCTGTTGAACTCCGGGAACTTCTTGAGCCCGGAGACCGACGCCTTTAGCAGGAAGGCGAGCAGGGTCACCCGGTAGCCGTCGGGCCGCGCGGCGGCATCGAGTTCCCGGCGGTAGGCGTCCAGGACCGTGATGTCCGCCTCGTCGTGGTGGGTCACGTGCGGCACATTCAGCCACGACCGATGCAGGTGCGGCCCGGCTAGTTTCCTGATGCGGGACAGGGGACGCGTCTCAACCGGCCCGAACTGGGCGAAGTCCTGCGCGGGGATCTCCGGGATACCGGTCCCGGCCGGCGCCGCGGCGGACGGGGTCGCCGGGCCCGGCCCGCGCAGGTACGCGAGCAGGTCATCCTTGGTGATCCGTCCCTTGGGCCCGCTGCCGGTCACCGCGGTCAGGTCCACGCCCAGCTCGCGTGCGGTCCGGCGCACGCTGGGGCTGGCGTGCACCCCGGCGAAGTCGGCGGCCTGGCTGAACTGTTCCCCGGTATGAACCGCCGCCTGCACGTCGGGACGCGGCGTCACGGCGGTCTCCGGCGCCCGGGCCGGAGGCGGAGCGGCCCCGGCCAGGTCGGGCTCCTGCTGCTCCACCAGCGTCGGCGGGGGCGTGACCGCTCCGTCCCCGGCGTCGATGGTCAGGATCACCGATCCCGTGCTGACCTCGTCGCCGATCTTGATCGGGATCTCCACCACCTGGCCTGCCAGCGGGGCCGGTATGTCCATCGTGGCCTTGTCGGACTCCAGCGTGACCAGCGGGTCTTCCTCGTTGACCTGATCACCCACCTGCACGTGCAGCTCGATGATCGGCACGTTCTCGAATGCGCCAATGTCGGGCACGCGAACCTCGGTCGCAGTTGCCATCGTGGACCCCTTCGCTAGACCTCAGGCGGATTCGGCTTGTCGGCATCGATCTCGTACCGCGCGATGGCGTCGGCGACGGTGGCGGCCGGGACGGTCCCGTCGGCGGCCAGGCCGTGCAGCGCGGCGACGGCGACGTAATAGCGGTCCACCTCGAAGAAGGAACGGAGCTTGCGCCGGTAGTCCGACCGGCCGAAGCCGTCGGTGCCGAGCACATGGTACGGGCGCGACACGAACGGCCGGATCTGGTCGGCGAAGGCCTTCATGTAGTCGGTCGAGGCGACCACCGGGCCGTCGGGGCGGCCGTTCAGGCAGGTCTCGACCCAGCTCTGCCGGGGCGGCTCGGTGGGGTGCAGCATGTTCCAGCGCTGCGTGGCCAGTCCGTCGCGGCGCAGTTCGGTGAAGCTGGGCGCGCTCCATACGTCCGCCGTCACCCCGTAGTCGGCGTCCAGCAGTTCCGCGGCGGCGATCACCTCGCGCAGGATGGTCCCGCTGCCCAATAGCTGCACCCGGGGTTTGCCCTTGCTCTTGTGACCTTCGGCGAGCAGGTACATGCCACGGAGAATGCCCTTTTCGGCGCCGTCCGGCATCGGCGGGTGCCGGTAGTTCTCGTTCATCACGGTCAGGTAGTAGTAGACGTCCTCCTGCTCGGCGTACATCCGCCGCATTCCCTCGTGCACGATGACGGCGACCTCGTAGCCGAACGTTGGGTCGTAGGACACGCAATTGGGAATCGTCGCCGAGATGATGTGGCTGTGCCCGTCCTCGTGCTGCAGCCCCTCCCCGTTGAGGGTGGTACGCCCGGCGGTGCCGCCGATGAGGAACCCGCGCGCCCGGCTGTCCCCGGCCGCCCAGGCCAGGTCACCGACGCGCTGGAAACCGAACATCGAGTAGTAGACGTAGAACGGGATCATCGGCGTATCCGACGTGCTGTAGGAGGTCGCCGCGGCGATCCAGGACGATATCGCGCCCGGCTCGCTGATGCCCTCCTGCAGCATCTGGCCCTTCCGGTCCTCCCGGTAGAACATCAGCTGGTTGGCGTCCTCCGGCTGGTACAGCTGGCCGTTCTGGGAGAAGATGCCGAACTGCCGGAACATGCCCTCCATGCCGAACGTGCGCGACTCGTCCGCGACGATCGGCACCACCCGCCTGCCGATCTTCTTGTCCCGCAGCAGCGTGTTCAGCACCCGGACGAACGCCATCGTCGTGGAGATCTCCCGTTCCCCGGTCCCCTTGAGCTGGCTGTCGAACGCCGACAGCGGCGGCACCTCCAGCGGCTGGGACTTCGTGCGCCGGGCCGGCAGGTGGCCGCCCAGGGCCTCCCGCCGCTGCCGCAGGTAGCGCATCTCCGGGCTGTCCTCGGCCGGCCGCAGGTAGGGCAGCTCGGCGATCTTCTCGTCGGGCAGGTCGATGCGGAACCGGTCCCGGAACGCGCGCAGCGTGTTCTCGGCCATCTTCTTCTGCTGGTGGGTGATGTTCTGGCCTTCGCCGGCCTCACCCATTCCGTATCCCTTGACCGTCTTGGCCAGGATGACCGTGGGCTGCCCGGTGTGCTCGACGGCCGCGGCGTAGGCGGCGTACACCTTGGCCGGGTCGTGGCCGCCGCGGGCCAGCGCCCACACCTCGTCGTCGGACATGTCCGCCACCATGTCCAGCAGTTCGGGGTACTTGCCGAAGAAGTGCTGCCGGACGTACGCGCCGTTCTTGGACTTAAAGTCCTGGTACTCCCCGTCGACGGCCTCCTCCATCCGCTTGAGTAGGATGCCGCTGGTGTCGCGCGCGATGAGCGGATCCCAGCCGCTGCCCCAGATCACCTTGAGCACGTTCCACCCGGCCCCGCGGAACAGCGCCTCCAGCTCCTGGATGATCTTGCCGTTGCCGCGCACCGGGCCGTCCAGCCGCTGCAGGTTGCAGTTGATCACGAAGATCAGGTTGTCCAGCCGCTCCCGGCCGGCCAGCGAGATGGCGCCCAGAGATTCGGGCTCGTCCATCTCCCCGTCCCCCAGGAACGCCCACACGTGGCGGTTGCCGGTGTCCGCCAGGTCCCGGTTGGACAGGTACTTCTGGAACCGGGCCTGGTAGATGGCCATCAGCGGCCCGAGCCCCATCGAGACCGTCGGAAACTGCCAGAACTTCGGCATCAGCCACGGATGCGGGTAGGAGGACAGCCCGCGGCCACCGGTCTCCTGCCGGAAGTGGTCGAGCTGGTCCTCCGTCAGCCGGCCTTCCACGAACGCCCGCGCGTAGATGCCCGGGGCGGAGTGGCCCTGCATATAGACGAGGTCCCCGCCGTGCCCCGCCGAGGGCGCGTGCCAGAAATGGTTGAAGCCCACGTCGTACAGCGTGGCGGCGGACTGGAAGCTCGCGATGTGCCCGCCCAGCTCCGACGACACCTTGTTGGCCCGCAGCACGATCGCCACCGCGTTCCACCGGATCATGGAGCGGACGGCGTGCTCGATCGCCTGGTCGCCGGGGCTACGCTGCTCGCGCTGCGGCGGGATCGTGTTCAGGTACGGGGTGTTGGCCGAGTAAGGCACCGTCGCGCCGTTCCGGCGGGCCCCCTCGATCAGCTCATCGAGCAGGAAATACGCCCGGTCCGGGCCGTCGAATTCCAGCACCGCCTCGAGGGACTCGAGCCATTCCCGCGTCTCGGCCGGATCCAGGTCGCTGGGCATCTGCCCCTCCTATGCCGTCTTGGCCAGTTGGCGGGCGTCGTCACCGAGGGCTGCGGTGCAGCTGGCGACGGGCTGGCTGCCTTGCAAAGTTCCGCCACTGACCGGTGGCGAACGTCACCGGGTGACTTCCCCCTGGATGCTGTCCCGAAGCCTGATCGGCCGGGGGATTTTACCGCCCTGCGGCCGAGGGGTATGAGCCGTCGCTGGCCAGGCAAACGCCAAACGTCAGGCGGCGCTGGCCGGGGTGACGAGTGCGCCTCGGCCACGTCCCTGAGCAGCAGGAAGACGAAACCCAGCAGGAGGAAGTCAACCAGGTGCCAGACCACGCTGGCCTGCAGTCGGCTGGCGCCGGTGGTGAAACGGGGGGTGTCGTGGCCGACCATCAGGCCGGCCACCGCCACGCTTGGAAACTTGATCGCGGTCCTTCCGGGCGGCTCTGCATCCCGGCCACCCTCAGCGGCGGTCACGCCTCCTCGGCGTGTTCAGCGCCGGTCTCGGCCGCGAGTTCGCCCCGGCGGGCGACGGCAAGACGGTGCTGCTGACCCACAACAACGCCGGCCGTCTCCAGGCCATTGACCGGCCGTTGCAGAACGCGGGCCCGGGCCTGCGGGACGCGGGCGAGCCACAGGACCAGGGTGAGCCCGGCGATCATCAGGAGCCACCAGCTCCACGGGTCCCGCCACGGAAGCTGAGCGGCGAACGTCAGCGCCGCCGCCGCGCCGGCGGCCGCGACCAGGCGCGGCCAGCTCCGCGAGGCCGGGATCAGCGCCACCGCGAGCGCGGGCCACACGTAGTAGGCCACCATCACCGGCTCGAACACGGAGCGGAGCGCGAGCGCCACGGCGACCCACCACAGCAGCCGGGCGAGTGTTTCCCGGCTGCACTCGCGCCCCCGCACCGCCGTCCCCCAGCGGCGCCCGGCGGCGACCGCGCACCCGCACGCCGCCAGGACGGCGAGGGCCCGCGCCGGGCCGGCCGCCACCATTCCGCCGCCCAGGTGCGCGGACAGCGCGGTCCACGGCGTGGGATGGTTCACCGTCGGTGAATTGGGCTGGCTGGTGACCGCGCGGACGGTGGCGTGCCAGTTCGCCGCGGCCGCGATACCCAGCACCAGGGCCCCGGGAGCAGCCGCCCGGGCCAGGAAGCCGGCGCAGCGCCGCCGTTCGATGACCACCAGCACCAGGGGCAGCGCGAGCAGGACAAGGGGCTGCACCGCCACCGCCGCCCCGATGAGCCAGGCGGCCCGCCCGGCCCCCGTTCGTGCCCCCGTTCGTGCCCCCGTTTGTGCCCCCGTTCTCGCCCGGGACCGGGCCAGCGCGAGGAGGCCGTACAGCAACAATCCGACCGCCACCGCGTCCTCGGGATGACCGAACCGCAAGGTGACGCCCCACAGGGCGACGGCGCCCGCGGCCGCGAGCACCGCCCGCTTCGGCCAGGACGCGTTCAGGTGCTCAGCGATCGCGTCCGCGGCGAACAGGGCCAGCACCGCAATCGCGATCTCGTAGGGCCCGGCCAGCAGCCACTCGCCGGGATGGCCGTTCTGCGGGCCCGGCAGCTGCAGGGAAAGGCCCGCCGCGTCGGTGACGGCCACGAGCGGGACGAGGATGACGGCCGCGCCGGGGAAGCTGATCAGCTCGGTCGGCGCCGTGTACAAGCCAGTCAGGTTCCCGTGCAGCAGCCGCTGGGCGGCGACCAGGGTCCGCCACAGGTCATCGGGAAGGGCCCAGTCCGCTCTCCCGACCAGCCTGACGCCCCAGGTCGAGGTCGCCAGCCCGACCACGATGAGACCCGCCGTGGCGGCCAGCGGCCACCGCCTCCGGGCCAGCGGCCACCGCCTCCGAGCCACCGGCCGCGAGGTCATCGGGATCGCGGCGTGGAGACCCCGGCCTTGCGGCCGGGGAGGAAACGCCGCTTCACCTCCCCGGAAATGTCGGTGGTGTTCGCTAGTGTGTTCGTATGTCCCGGTACCGTCTGCTTCCCTCGCCCGCCCAGCAGGTGGTGCTGCGGGACCATTGCGCCCAGGCCCGGTTCGTGTGGATCCTGTCCCAGGGCTGGGGCCTGCTGGTCCGCCGCCTGCAGGACAAAGCCCCCGGCCGCATCGAGAAGGTCAAGCCGCACTTCACCAGCCAGCGGTGCTCGATGTGCGGGCACGTGGACCCGCGGTCGCGCGAGAGCCAAGCGCGGTTTGTGTGCACGGCCTGCCACTTCGCCGGCAACGCGGATGTGAACGCGGCCAGGAACATAGCGGCGGGGCACGCCGTGACTGCGCGGGGAGGCAACGGGACAGCACGGCCCATGAACCGCGAACCTCAACTGCTGCTCCACTCGGCGTAGTAGCTGAAATCCCCCGCCTTCAGCCGGGGGAGGATGTCAACGTCAGTCCCGTTCGGTCAATGTTTTGATGCCCTCCACGCAACGCCGCGTGTTCGCCTGCCCTCGGTCTTTCTGCGCCAAGCGCGGCGTCGCCCCGGCCGGCGGGCTAGGCCGGGGTCAGGAAGGCCTTCATCGCCGCCACCATCATCGCGCCGTCCGCCGTCCCGGTCAGCTCCCGCGCCGAATGCATGGCCAGCGTGGGGTTGCCGACATCGACGGTCGGCATCGCCAGGCCCGCGGCCACGATGGGGCCGATCGTCGAACCGCTGCGCACGCCGCTGCGGTTGACGAAGTACTGGACGGGCACCCCGGCCTGCTCCGCCGCGAGCAGGAAAGCCGCATGCGTCGGGGCCGTCGTGCTGTAGAAGACGTTGGCGCTCACCTTCACCACCGGCCCGCCGCCGAGCGCGACCCAGTGCCCGGGCTCGTGCCGGTCGGTGTAGTTGGGGTGCGTGGCGTGGGTCATGTCCGCGGAGACGTGCAGCGATTCCGCCACGGCCCGCAGGAAGTCATCGCGGCCGCCACCGCGGGTGAGCACGCTGCGCTCCATCTGCCGGCCCAGCCAGGCCCCGCGTGCGCCGGTGGCCGACTGGCTGCCGATCTCCTCGTTGTCGAACAGCACGATCGCGCTGACGTGCTGCGCCGCGGGCTCTTCGGCCACGTCGCACAGCGCGGTCACGCTCGCGTGCGAGCAGGCCAGGTCATCCTGGCGGCCCGAGCTCACGAACTCCTCATCGGCTCCGGCCAGGGTGCCGCCGGTCAGGTCGTAGGTCACCACGTCGTGGCTTATCACGTCCTCCGGCGATACCGCCAGCTCCTTCGCGAGGAAGCGCGCGAACCCGCCCGGGTCCGCGTCGCCGAGCGCCCAGATCGGCACGACGTGCTGCTGGGCATCGAGCTTCAGGCCGTCGCGCAGGCCGGGGTCCAGGTGAATCGCGAGCTGCGGGACCCGCAGCAGGGGCCGGTGAACCCGCAGCAGCCGCACCTGGGGACCTTCGGGCGCGCGCACCACCACCCGGCCGGCCAGCCCCAGATCGCGATCGAGCCACGAATTGAGCAGCGGGCCGCCGTACACCTCGACGCCGAGCTGCCGGACGCCGGCGCGGCCGGTATCCGGCCGGGGCTTGACCCGGAGCGCCGGGCTGTCGGTATGCGCGCCGAGCAGCCGGAACCTGGTGCCGGGGACCGCGCCCGCCGGGACGATCCAGGCGAACAGCGACCCGCCCTCGGTCACAACGTAGCGGCCGGGACCGGAGGGCCACGCCTGCGTCTGGGCCACCTCGGTGAACCCGGCCCCGGTCAGCCGGCGCAGGGCCTCGGCGGCGGCGTGATACGGCGACGGCGAGGCGTCGATGAACTGGATGAGGTCGAGGGCGACTTCCCGGGCGCTGCTCATCGCTCCATCCTCGCCGGCCGGCACTAATCACTGGGCGCGGCGTCGGTTGATGAGGATCCGGCCCGGCCTGCACGCGCCGGCCTACAGAGGTACGCCGAGTTGCCGGAAGCGGCGGGCGCGCGCGGCCAGCCGCGCTTCCTCGTCCTGCGCCGTCACGTCCGCCAGTTCCTGACGCAGCGCGTCACCAAGGTCCCTGCGCAGCGCCTGCCCGAGGTCGCAGCCGAGGGTGCCGCCGGGCGCCTCAGGGATCACACGGTCGACGATGCCGAGGGCGGCGAGGTCGGTGGAGCGAATGCCCTGCTGGGCGGCGAGGTCCGGGGCGTGGCTGCTGTCGCGGTAGACGATCGCGCTGGCCCCTTCCGGGGCCAGCGGGGCCAGCCAGGCGTGCTGGGCGGCGAGGGTGCGGTCGGCGGGCAGGAGGGCCAGGGCCGCGCCGCCGGTTCCCTGCCCGAGCAGCAGCGAGATGGTGGGCCCCCGGTGCGTGACGAGGTCAGCCAGGCAGAAGGCGATTTCGCGGGCCAGGCCGTCTTGCTCCGCAGCTGGGGACAGCTCAGCGCCCAGCGTGTCGATCACGGTGACCAGCGGCAGCCGCAGTTCGGCCGCCAGCCGGATACCGCGTCTGGCCAGGCGCAGCCCGGCGGGACCGAGCGCCAGTCCGTTCCGGTCCTGGCCGATGACCACGCACGGGTAACCGCCGATCCGCGCCAGGGCGAGAATGAGCCCGTCCTGCGGCAGCGGCCCCGTTTGCAGCGGCACCGTATCGGTGGCGGCCGCGCGGATCAGGTCGGCGGCCCCGGGTCGGCTGGCCTCGCGGGTGCGCAGGACCGACTCCCACGCCGGTCGGCCGGCCATGTCGGCGGACTCCGGGGGCGCGGGGGCCTGGCGCGGCGCGGGGGGCTGGCCCGGCGTGAGGGTAAGCGCGGTGAGCACCCGGTTCAGGAACACGGCGAGCTCGCCCGGGGCGACGACGGCATCGACCAGCCCGTGGGCGTGCAGATTCTCGGCCGTCTGCACGCCTTCCGGGAACGGGGAGCCGTTCAGTGCCTGGTACACGCGCGGCCCGAGGAAACCGATCAGGGCCCCGGGCTCGGCAATCGTCAGGTGCCCCAGAGAGGCCCAGGAGGCGAACACCCCGCCCGTGGTGGGATGCCGCAGATAGGCGACGTAAAGAAGGTGGGCCGCCTTGTGCGCGGTGACCGCCGCCGTGATCTTCACCATCTGCACGAAGGCGGCGGTGCCCTCCTGCATACGGGTGCCACCCGAGGCGGGCAGGGAGATCATCGGCAGGCGCTCGGCGGTCGCGCGCTCGACGGCCCGAGCCAGGAGCTCCCCGGCCGCCACGCCGATCGATCCGCCCAGGAAGGCGAACTCGGACGCCGCCACCGCCACGCGGCGCCCGCCGATCAGGCCCGTCCCGGTGATCACCGACTCGTCCAGCCCGGTCTTCTTGCGCGCTGCGCCCAGGTCCGCGGCGTAGGCCGGTCCCGGCCGCACGTCGGCCGGACCGGTATCCCACGAGCGAAACGTCCCGGGATCCAGCAGTGCGTCGAGCAGATCACGTGCGTTCATACCCCAGGAGTACCGCACAACGGCCAGGGCGCGCGATTCTGACCTCAAGCCGGGCCGGGCCAGGCGGAAAAGCGGCCGCGGGAGGCAGCACAGCAGCCCCCGCGGCCTGCCCGCCTGTTACTTCTTGAAGGCGTCCTTGACCTTGTCTCCGGCCTGCTTGAGGTTTCCCTTGGCCTGATCGCCCTTGCCCTCGGCTTCCATCTCCTGGTCGCCGGTGACCTTGCCCAGGTTCTCCTTGACGTCGCCCTTGACCTCCGTGGCCTTGTGCGCCGCCCTGTCCTCAGTAGCCATAACGAGTGTCCTTCCTGATTGTGTCCCGTGCCAACTGTCCACACCGATGGCCGCCAAACACGTCAGTCGAAGTCCACGTTGCGCTCGAAGGCGTCCGGCCGGCCGAAGACGTCGGCGAGGACCGAATGGTCGATGACGAACTCGGCCGGGACCAGCGGGTTGATCTTCGGCACTGACACCGGGTTTCCTGGTCTCTCCGGCCGGAAGCCCGCATGAGGCCACGTAAGTACGGCAGGCACCGCGTCGCGGCGGCGGGCTCAGTCGCCCCGGTAGGCGGAGAAGTCCGGGGCACGCTTCTCGTTGAAAGCCGTGATGCCCTCATTGGCCTCGGCGGAGGCCTCGAACAGCTTGAGGCTGGAAAAGGCCATCTGCCCGATCGCCGCGAAGTGCTCGGTGTCGGTGTTCATCGACTGCTTCAGCACCTTGAGCGCGGTGGGGGAGAGGCGGAGGATCTCATCCGCCCACGACCGGACCTCGGCCCTGAGCTGGTCGGCGGGAACGACCTTGTTGACCAGGCCCCACACCTCGGCTTGCTCGGCACTGTACTGACGGCAGAGGAACCAGATCTCGCGGGCGCGCTTCTCGCCGACCACCCGGGCCAGGTAACCGGTGCCGAACCCGGCGTCGTAGGAACCAACTCGCGGCCCGTTCTGGCCGAACCGGGCGGTGTCCGCGGCGATCGTGAGATCGCACAGAACGTGCAGCACGTGCCCGCCGCCGATAGCGAAGCCGTTGACCGCCGCGATGACCGGCTTCGGCACGTCCCTGATGACCCGGTGCAGCATGTCGAGCTCGAACAGCCCGCTGTCCGACGGCCCGTAGTCGCCGGTTTCCATGCGCTGCTTCTGGTCGCCGCCGGTGCAGAACGCCTTCTCGCCGGCTCCGGTCAGGCAGATGACGCCGACGTCGTCGTTGGTCCACGCGCGCTTGAAGCACGTGACCAGCTCATCGACCGTGTGGGCGCGGAAGGAGTTGTACCGCTCCGGCCGGTTGATCGTGATCCAGGCCAGGCCGTGGTCGACTTCGTACGTCACGTCAGTGAGCTGGTCCATGGAGATGCCGCCCTTCGTTGGCCGGGGCCGTCTGGTTCGTGAGGTTACCAATATGGCCGCCAGTGCGGCGGCCTTCGGGCCGGTGGTGCAGGCGGCCGGATGTGAGCCGGTCGGGCGGGACGGATCGGGGAACTGCCCATCAGGATCGTCGCCAGGCCGGGGCTCACCGCTGACAGCTCGCGTGCAGAATGGACAGCATGACTGAGCCCACGAGCGACCCGGCGGAGATTGCCTGGCACGAGTCCGGCAAATACGAGGACATCCGGTACGAGACCACCGGCGACGGCATCGCGAAGATCACCATTTGCCGTCCCGAGGTGCACAACGCGTTCCGGCCGCAGACCCTCATCGAGGTATCGCACGCCCTGAACGAGGCGCGTGAGGACGAGTCAGTCGGCGTCATCATCCTGACCGGTGACGGCGAAAAGGCCTTCTGCTCCGGGGGTGACCAGCGCGTGCGCGGCGACAGCGGTTACCAGGCCGACGCGACCAGCACGGGCCGCTTCCACGTCACCGACCTGCATGTGCAGATGAGGCGTACGCCCAAGCCGGTCGTGGCCATGGTGGCCGGCTGGGCGATCGGCGGCGGCCAAGTACTGCAGCTGGTGTGCGACCTGGCCATCGCCGCCGACAACGCGAGGTTCGGCCAGGTGGGGCCGAGGGTCGGTTCGTTCGACGGTGGCTTCGGCGCCTCTTTGCTCACTCAGGTCGTGGGCGCGCGCAAGGCCAAGGAAGTATGGTTCCTGTGCCGGCAGTACGACGCTCAGCAGGCCCTGGAGATGGGCCTGGTCAACACGGTCGTCCCGCTGGCCGACCTGGAGCAGGAGACCGTGAAGTGGTGCCGCGAGATGCTGGCGCTCTCGCCCTTCGCGCTGCGCCTGATGAAGGCGAGCTTTCACGCCGCCGAGGACGGCTACGCGGGCATTCAGCAGCTCGCCCACGACGCCAACCTGCTGTTCTACGGATCCGAGGAGGCCAAGGAGGGCCGCGAGGCCTTCAAGGCCAAGCGCGCTCCCGATTTCGGCCAGTTCCCCCGCCGGGCCTAGCGCCGGGCTGGTCCCGGTGCCGTTCCGTCGCGCAGCCGCTCGGCCACGGACGGCTCGTGCCGTGACCAGGCGCGGACGGCGGCGACCCTCATCGGCCTGGTGGCGCCGATGGTCATGAGCAGTGACACTAGGGTGATGGGCGGCGATGCTGCCCGGGGTGGCGTTGGCTCGCCGGCTGGGCCGTCACCGGCGTGATCACCTAAGGAGGAAGGCTCACATGATGCGTACGCTATGCCTGCACCCTCCCTCCTATGAGGGGTTCGACGGCGGGGCTGGCTCGCGTTATCAGGCGAAGCGGGAAATCCGGTCCTTCTGGTACCCGACGTGGCTGGCCCAGGTCGCGGCCATCGTGCCCGGCAGCAAACTGGTCGATGCACCCGCGGCGGGCCTCAGTCTGGACGACGTGCTACCGCTGGCACGCCAGTATGAGCTCGCGGTGCTGCATACGAGTTCACCGTCCTTCACCGGGGACGTCCAGGTTGCGGAGGCGCTCAAACGGGCGAACCCGGCGCTGACGGTCGGGTTCGTCGGCGCCAAGGTCGCGGTCGAACCAGAGGCCTCCCTGCTCGCGTCTGATGCGATCGACTTCGTCGCCCGCGAGGAGTTCGACTTCACCATCGCTGAGATTGCCGAAGGGCGCCCCCTGGCCGACGTGAGGGGCCTGACGTTCCGGGATCCCGGCGGTACGGTCGCGCACACCGCGGACCGGCCGATCCTGGAAGACATGGACCGCCTGCCGTATGTCAGCGACGTGTACCACCGCGACCTGAACGTCGATGACTACTTCATCGGCTACCTCAAGCACCCGTACGTGTCGCTGTACACGGGGCGCGGCTGCCGCTCGCGGTGCACCTTCTGCCTGTGGCCGCAAACGGTCGGCGGTCACCGCTACCGCACGCGGACCGCCGAGCACGTCCTGGGCGAGATGGCCCGCATCACCGAACTGTTCCCCACGGTCAAGGAGGTGTTCTTTGACGACGACACCTTCACCGACGACCGGCGGCGCGCCGAACAGATCGCCCGCGGCATGGGCAAGCTCGGCCTGACCTGGTCCTGCAACGCAAAGGCGAACGTGCCGTACGAGACGCTCAAGGTACTGCGGGAGAACGGCCTGCGCCTGCTGCTGGTGGGATATGAGTCGGGGGATCAGCAGATCCTCATCAACATCAAGAAGGGCGTCCGGGTTGAGCGGGCGCGCCAGTTCACCAAGGACTGCCGCGACCTCGGCATCACCATCCACGGCACCTTCATCCTCGGCCTTCCCGGGGAGACAACGCAGACCATCAAGGACACCATCCGGTTCGCGAAGGAGATCAACCCGCATTCGCTGCAGGTCTCAATCGCCGCTCCCTACCCGGGTACCGCCCTGTACCGGCAGGCGCGGGAGAACGGCTGGCTGCCCGAGGACGACACCAAGCTGACCGACGAGCGCGGCATCCAAACCGCCGCGCTCAATTACCCCAACCTCAACCGGACTGAGATTTATGACTCCGTGGAGGACTTCTACAAGCAGTTCTATTTCCGCGCGGGCAAAATCGCGGAAATGTCCGCGGAAATGCTGCGCAGCCCGGAGATGATGAAGCGGCGGCTGCGGGAGGGCGTCGAGTTCATCCGCTTCCTGCGGCACCGGGGCAGCGAGGAGTCTGCTTAGCCGAAACGGGCGGCGAGCGCCCGGAACGTCCCGGGCGCGGTGCCGTGCAGCCATGCTGGGAAGCCAAACCAGCGCGGGACAAAAGTCATCGCCTGATCGCGCTCGATAGCGGTCAGCACGGCCCGGGCCACCCGCTGGGCAGACACCGGAATGGGCCTGCTGCGGCCGTATGGACTTCCCCGCCGGGCGAAGAACGGCGTGTCGACGACACCGGGAACGATCACCGACACGCCAACGTCCGTGCCCGCCAGCTCGTACCTGAGGCTCTCGGCGAAGCATCCGAGTCCCGCCTTGGTCGCCGCGTAGACCGCCTCCTGCGTCGCTCCGGTAGTGCCCGCGATAGAGGAGACGAAGACCACCCGGCCCCGGCCTCCGGCGCCGAGCACGGGCGTCAGCAGCCTCGTCAGCTCGATAGGCGCCGTCAGGTTCACGGCCACCACGCGGGCGACCTTCGCGGCGCTCATTTCCGCGAGCGGGCCGGCCCAGCCAACGCCCGCGTTGTTGATCAGGATGTCGATGCCGCTCGTCGCCGGTAGCGGTCCCGTGGGCAGATGCCCGGCAGGCTCAGCGTGATCCAGTCTGGGCACGGTGGTGATCACCATCCCGTCGGCCGCGGGCCCGGGCCCGGGCGGACCAGGCAGCCCAGTCAGACCAGGCAGCCCAGGCAGTCCAGTCAGACCAGGCAGCGGCACGGTCCAGCTCATCGGCTCCGGCGCCGGCGCCTGGAGCGGGATCGCGTCGGCTGCGGCCTCATATCCGTCGGACTCCCAGACGGCGGCGGCTCGCATCGCCGCCTCGGCGAGCGCGGCGGGGCCGTCCGGTGCCGCAAGATCGGCCGCGAGCGCGATTCCGCCCGTCTCCGCGGCGACGGCCCGCAGCCGCGCCGCGTTCCGCCCCGCCACGAGGATTCTGGCGCCCGCGGCCGCCAGCGTCCTCGCTGTCGCTGCGCCAATCCCGGAGGATCCACCCGTCAGAAGCACCGTCGCGCCCGAGAGCCCCACGGCTTCCTCATTTCCCTTATTCGCCTGCGCCAACCACGCCGGGGTAGCTCTCTTGATCCAGTCTCGCCCGGGCAACAGGTCAGGGTGGAAGTCAGGGGCCCAATCGATCGTTTATGCGGTTATATGCCCGACGGACTCGCGAGTTTACCGGTATCCGCCAAAACCCCGGCGTGTTGCACATCGTGACCAAGGTCGGATCGTTGCGAGACGCCGAGGGTGGCTGGAACCCGGCGCTGGCGCCCGGGCAGCTGCGCCAGGCCGTGGCCGACAACCTGGACAACCTCGGACTCGACGTACTCGACGTCGTTAACCTGCGCGTCGGCGGGTTCGACAGCCCTGCTCCCGGCTCGATCGCCGAACCCTTCACCGTGCTCGCGCAGCTGCGACAGGAAGGACTGATCAAGCATCTGGGTCTCAGCACCGTCAGCGCCGAGCAGGTCGCTGAGGCACAGTCCATCGCGCCGGTCGTGTGCGTGCAGAACTTCTATAACCTCGCCCACCGGGTCGACGATGACCTGATTGACTCCCTCGCCGCCCGGGGCATCGCCTACGTGCCCTACTTCCCGCTCGGCGGCTTCTCCCCGCTGCAGTCCGGCGAGCTGGGATCGGTCGCCGCCCGTCTCGGCGCCACACGGATGGCCATCGCGCTGGCGTGGCTGCTGCAGCGCTCCCCGAACATCCTGCTCATCCCGGGTACCTCGTCCGTTGCGCATCTCCGCGACAACGTCTCCGGTGCCGCGCTGACCCTTTCCGGGCACGATCTGGCCGAGCTGGACGGCATTGCCACTTGAGGTGCCGCTCTCGGGTGCCGGAGCCGTGCACGTGCCCCATCCGTACCCGCTCTGAGGCCTAGAGCACCCTGGCGGCGATGGCGATGCCGACCCCGATGAGGACCAGCCCCCCGAGGAGCTCGCCCCGGCGGCCTGTCCGCGTGCCGAGCCGGTGGCCCAGCTCCAGGCCGATCAGGGACATGACGACGCTGACCGCGCCGATCGCGATGGCGGCTATTGCGAAGCTGACGTGGTAGGTGCCGAGTGCGAAGCCGACCGCGAGGTTGTCGATGCTCAGTGCCATCCCGGTGATGATCAGCCGCCAGGTCTGCTGTTCAGCCGGGCTGGCCTGGCTGTCGTCCGGCCGGATATCCGTGCGGATGGCCTGGATCACCGTGTAAGCGCCGATGGCAATGAGCAGGGCGGCGCCGATCCAGTGCGCGCCATGGCCGAGTGTGCCAGCCAGGCTGCGCCCGGCCAGCAGGCCGATGATCGGCATGGCGGTCTCGAAGACTCCGAAGATCACTCCGACGTGCAGCCGTGTCCGCGCCTCAACCCCGCTGACTCCGATGCCGACGGAGGCAGCGAAGTTGGACAAGCCGAGGGAGACGGCCACCAGCAGCAGGGCGAGCATGGAGGCAACGCTAGCGATTGACCCCCTTCCGCTACCCCGGAGTCCGGGAGCTGGTGGCGATCAGGCGGCACAAGTCCCCGGTGATCCGCTCGGTGGCGATGGCCACCTTGGCGCCGTCGAGGGCGAGCACCGCGGAGGACTGGACCCCGACGTCCCCGACGGCGGTGTCCAGAAGGTGGCGCCAGCATGATGAATGCATCCCCGCGGCCCGAGGTGTTCGGGGTATCGCGCGAATGTGGAGACGCTAGTCAGGCGACGAGCTCGGCGTCCCCGGCGAACGCGGCCCACAGAGCCGCGTAGCTGCCGCCGCGCTCCAGCAGCTCTTCGTGGCGGCCGGTCTCGGCGATCCTGCCCGACTCGATCACCACGATGCGGTCGGCCCGGGAGGCGGTCGTCAGCCGGTGCGCGACCACGAGGGTGGTGCGCTTGGCCGTCAGCCGGTCCGTCGCGCTGTTCACCGCCGCCTCCGACGCCAGGTCGAGCGCCGCGGTGGCCTCGTCGAGCAGCAGGATGGCCGGATCCACCAGGTACGCGCGGGCCAGGGCGATCAGCTGACGCTGGCCCGCGGCCAGGTTGCGTCCCCGCTCCGCCACCTCGTGCCGGAAGCCGCCGGGCAGCCGGGCGATCATCTCGATCGCCCCCACGCCGCGCGCCGCCGCCTCGACGTCGGCCTCGGTGGCATCCGGGCGGCCGTAGGCGATCGCGTCCCGGACCGTCCCGGGGAACAGGTAGGGCTCCTGCGGTACCACGCCCAGCTGCTGCCGGAACCCGGACAGGTCGAGGTCCCGGATGTCGGTCCCATCGATGAGCAGGCGGCCCGACGTGACGTCGTAGTACCGCGCGACCAGCTTGACCATCGTGGACTTGCCCGCGCCGGTCTGGCCGACCAGGGCCACGGTCTCGCCCGGCCGGACGACCAGATTCACGCCGGACAGCGCTTCCTGCGGCTGCCCGGAGTACCTGAACCGCACGTCACGGAACTCGATCTGGCCGCGAAGGCGGCGGGCGGACTGCGGGTGCGCGGCCTCCGGCGTGCTGGTCGTCCGCCGCAGCAGATCCTTGATCCGCCGCAAGCCCACGGCGGCCTGGTTGTAGCCGTCGAAGACCTGGGACAGCTGCTGCACGGGGGAGAACAGCAGGTCAATGTAGAGCAGATAGGCGATCAGGCCGCCAGCCGTCAGCGTCTTGCTGTGCACCTCGCCCGCGGCCACGAACAGGATGAGGGCCCCGGCGACGGTCGACAGCAGCTGTACGAACGGGAAGTACAGGGCGATGTAGCGCTGCGCGCGTAGCCGGGAACGGCGGTAGCGGTCGCTCAGGGCGGCGAAATGCTCCTGGTTGCGCCCTTCGCGCCGGTACGCCTGCGCGGTCCGCAGGCCGGCCACGTTCTCCTGCAGGTCGGCGTTGACCATGCTGACCTTCTCGCGGGCATCGGTGTAAGCACGCGAGGACTTCGCGCGGAACACCAGCGTGGCCGCCACCAGGACCGGGATGATCGTCAGCAGCGTGACACCCAGCCGGAAGTTGATGAGCAGCAGCGCGACCAGCACGCCGGTGAACGTCAGGACCGCGTTGACCATGGTGATCAGCCCGGTCTG
>Ga0181523_10001763_pt1 | contig 22521 bp, 19 predicted proteins | sample PEATcosm2014_Bin_43_FD_119752 | JGI IMG/M metagenome (GOLD analysis project Ga0181523, IMG submission 119752) | Peatland microbial communities from MTU Mesocosm Facility, Houghton, MI, USA - PEATcosm2014_Bin05_30_metaG | ecosystem: Environmental > Terrestrial > Soil > Wetlands > Peat | place... | reverse complement strand
CGCGTGGTCGGTGACGTCGACGATGTTGGCGATCTCGGGGATGGCCTCACGAAGGATCACCTCGATCCCCTGCGACAGGGTGGCCTTGGCCATCCCGCACCCTTGACACCCACCGCTGAGTCGCAGATAGACCGAAGCCGCCTCGACGGCCACCAGATCGGCCCGGCCCCCGTGGGAGGCGATGCTCGGGTTCACCTGTTCCTCCAGCACCGAGACGACCCGGCGGGCCAGCGGATCGGAGAGGTCGACCTCCGGAGTCGAGGCCATGCCCTTGAGGGTCGGAGCGGAAGGGGTGTTCGGGTTCACGATCACCAGTCCGCCCTCACCGGAGGCGTCGGTGACGAAGTCGAGGGTCGCCCCCTGGAGCCGGCCGACACTCGGTTCGGGGACCACGACCGGCAACTCGTCGTCGTGCTGCACGACGTCACCGGTGGTGGCGTCGGAGAGTGCCTGCAAGTACATGTCGTAGGCGTAGGCACCGTTGCTCACGCCGTTGACCTCGAGCCACAGGGCCAGGGGGTCCGACTCGGACTCGTTGGCCAGGACCTCGAGCACGGTGGCACGCGCCTCGCCGGTGATCGTCAGCACCGGACGCATGTCCTCACGGTCTTCACTCATGCCTGTCATCATAAGGCGGTGTCGACATCCAACGAGCACGTCCCGGCCGAAACCCACGAGTGGGTCAGCTTCGACGACCCCGGCGAGGAGCGCACCTGGCTCTTCGACGTCACCTTTCTGACCAGCCGCTGGACGTGCATCTTCGGGCACGGGTGCCAGGGGGTGCTGACCGGCCCGGCACCGGAGCTGGTGCAGGGCTGCTGCTCCTACGGCGCCCACTTCACCGACAAGAAGGACGCACGCACCGTGGAGCAGGCCGCAGCCACACTGTCGCCGGACATCTGGCAGTTCCACAGGCAGGGCCAGAAGGGGGTGGTCAAGAAGCTGCCCGACGGCGACCTCGGAACCCGCCTGGTGGAGGACGCCTGCATCTTCCTCAACCGCCCCGGGTTCCCGGCCGGGCCCGGTTGCGCGCTGCACCTGGCCGCCGCGGCACAGGGGCGCAGTCACGTCGAGCTCAAACCGGAGGTGTGCTGGCAGCTACCCCTGCGTCGCGAGGACGAGACCTCGCCCGACGGGCGCGTCACGTCGGTGATCCGGCAGTGGGACCGCCGGCACTGGGGCGACGGTGGGGAGGAATTCCACTGGTGGTGCACCGAGGATCCGGCTGCCTTCATCGGGCACGCACCGGTCTACGTCACCATGCGGACCGAGCTCGAGACGATGGCAGGCAAGAAGGTCTACAGGAGGCTGGCCGCCTACCTGGATGAACGGACGGCCCCAGACGCCCGGATCACGCTGCTTCCGCACCCGACCGTCCGCCGATGAGGTCATCGGGGGTGCCGGCCGGTGCGGGTCACTCGGCCAGTGGGTCGTCCTCGGCGAACGACGCGTCCCGCGGCGTGGTGCCCAGGATCTCGTCGTAGTCGTCCTCCGTCGCCAGACACCACGACGCGTGCTTGTCATCCGGCTCGGCACCGCACTCGGGGCAGCGCCTACTGGCGGTCGCGACCGACCGCTTCAGACTGCGCGCTTCTTCGAAGCGGCGATGGCGTCCCTTCTTCACGGCAACAACTCCTTGCCCCACCAGGGGTGGCACGGCCCCCGCCCCTCATGCGCCGGGGTGGCCACCGATCACCAATGCTCTTGAGTGTAGTGCGGGGTATCGGCGCTCGTCGCGCGTCGGCACCCCGCTACCATCGCACTGTGCCCGATCAATTCGATCCCGACGCCATGGTCAGCCGGTTCCGGTCCCGAGCCGAAGCGGTGCGGTCGCGCGGCCTTCCACCCGTGGAGGGGCCCGATCGCCAACGGTTCAAGGAGCAGGCACAGGTGGACTTCATGGACTTCGCCATGCTCGGGGACGCCGAGGCCTCCATCGAGGGCGGGATCCTCACCTTCCGGATCGACCTTCGCCCGGCCGCTCCGCCGACCGACGACTGAACACCGGGCGGGCCGGCCACCGGGTCGGCCGCCACGCACTCATCCCCCGTAGTTCATCCGGGTGTCCGTCATCTCCAGGACCGCTGTGGTCTCCTCTGCGGTCCCGGCACCCGACGCGGCCGGTCCCTCTCCGGCGTCGACCACTTCTCCGACGACGAGCACGTGGCTCCCCTGCCCCCCTGCGTCCTCGTCCCACCCGAAGGAGTGGCGAACCTCGCAGGCCAACCAGGCGAGGGCCGAGGAGAGGCACGGGAGCCCTCCGCTCACTTCGTGCACCGGCACCCCCTGCATCGAGCGGGCGTTCCCGCTCTCGTCGAGTTCCACGTCCCGCACCGGCTTGACGAACCGGCGGATCACCGCACGCTCGGAGCGTGGGAGCACGCTGACCGAGAAACCCCCGCCCCGCTCGATCAGGCTGCGTGTCACCGACCCGGCCTCGACGGAGACCGCCACCAACTTCGGCACGGTGGCCACTTGCATCACCCAGTTGCAGGTCATCAGGTTGCGTCGCCGGCCGGCACGGCTGCCCACCACGAACAGCCCGGTCGGCATCGACCACAGCACCCGCCGCCGCATCCGGTCGTACTCCTCGGGAGTACGACCCACGGGGACCGGGCCCACGGCGTGATCAGGAAGCGGCATCGCCGCTCCTGATATCCGTCACCGGCTCGACCGGGCCACCGACCTGGTCATCGATCACCCAGCGAATGGATCCCCTCCCGCGTCGGTCGGATTCGTAGTGGAGGTCGACGGCATGTGCCCGGTGACAGCCTCGATGCGGCCGACCGCAACGGCCAGCAGCGGAACCATCCTCCGGCGCTCGGATGCCGAGCGCCGGAGGAGCGCAGCGTTCCCCGACGCGCCCTTGTAGCAGTCGTCGCCGGCGGCCGACGCGTCCACGTAGGCGTTGTTCAGATCGTTGGTCAGTTGGTCGTCCGGTGTCGGGAGGTTGCCGATGGCTGTCTGGGCATCGTTCGTCAGCAGGGCGCACACGGTGCGTATGGCGGCCGGGGCGTTGCGCTGGGAGAGGGCGAGGTCCACGTTGCGACCGTCCACCTCGAGTGTCCCGATGGCGCCCCCACCCCCGCCGGTGACCCACGAATTGATCTGCGCCGCCGGCGTGCCCGAGTGGTCCAGGCCGGCGCAGCCCGCCAGGCCGGCGGAGCCAAAGAGGACGGCTACCGCCACGAGTGCCGGTCGCAGTGCCGGGCGGAGGCCCACGCCGGCCGCGGGTGGCGTCCGGGACGTCAAGCGGGGATGCCCGTCCAGTCCGGACGCCACGACGGATCGAGCTGGCGCAGGAACTGGGCGCAACGCTCCTCTTCAGCGTGTTCGCCGATCCCCCCGGCCGCGGACCGCAGGCCGTCGAGGCAGCGCAGGAACCCACGATTGCTCTCGTGGGCCCAGCGCACCAGCCCGGAGCCCTTCCACCCGGCACCCCTCAGGGCGTCGAGCCCCCGGTGGTAGCCCACCCGGAAGCAGGCGTAGGCCTCCACGTCGTCCCGGGCCAACGAACCGAGGGCCGCCCATGCTGCGAGGGACCTCGGATCGGATCGGACGACGTCGGAAACGGCGTGGCGGCGGCGGTCGGCGGGCTGGGTAAGGGCCGACTCGAGCCCGACCCGAACTGCATCGGGCTCTGACGGCAGGATCGTCTCGGGCAGGCCCGCGGTCAGCCGGACGGGCGACGTGTCGGACGGTGGCGGACCGGGGAAGCTCATGTCCGACAGTGTAGGACCGGGCCCAACGGGGCCAGGGTCGCCGGAAGGCGCCGACCACAGGCGGCCCGGCGGTCAGCCGAAACTCACCAGCCGGTACTCCTTCTTTCCCCGACGGAGCACCACGTACCGCCCCGCCAGCAGATCGTCCGGGCCGATCACGCGGCCCGCATCACCCTCGCGTCGGTTGTTGACGTAGGCGCCGCCCTGATCCACGGTGGTCCGGGCCCGGCCCTTGGAGGGAGCGATTCCTGTCTCCACCAGGAGATCGACCAGCGGCAACCCTCGGCCATCCAGACGCCCGCGGGAAAGCTCGGTCGACGGTGCGTCGGCGAAGACGTCGAGGAGGGTGCGTTCGTCCAGCATCGCCACTTCCTCGCCGAATAGCGCGGCCGCGGCATGTTCGGCCCGCCCGGTCTCGGCGCGGCCGTGAACCAGGGTGCACACCTGTCGGGCCAACCCCCGTTGCGCCTCGCGCCGTTCGGGGTGCTCGGCGGTGGCCGCATCGAGCTCGAGGATTGCTCCGTGCGGGAGGAAGGTGAAGTAGCGGAGGTACTGCCCGACCACCCCGTCCTCGCTCCGGAAGAAGAACTGGTAGAGCTGGTAGGGACTGGTCCGCTGGGGGTCGAGCCACACCGTGCCGGTCTCGGTCTTGCCGAACTTGGTGCCGTCGGACCTGACCACCAGCGGCGTGGTCAGTCCCCAGGCCTCCTGGCGGCGTACCTTTCGGATCAGCTCGATCCCCATGGTGATGTTCCCCCACTGGTCGCTGCCTCCCAGCTGGAGCCGGCATCCGAATGTATCGAACAGGTGGAGGAAGTCGAAGGCCTGCAGGAGCATGTAGCTGAACTCGGTGTAGGAGATGCCCTGGTCGGCGCGTGACAGGCGCGACCTCACCGAGTCCTTGGCCACCATCTGGTTGACCGTGAAGTGCTTGCCCACATCACGCAGGAAGTCGAACAGGTGCATCGGCTGGAGCCAATCGGCGTTGTTGACCAGCAGGGCCCCCGAGCCCCCGGCATCCTCCCCGAACTCGATGAAGTGCTGCAGCTGCCCGTGGATGCCCTCCAGGTTGGCCTGCAGTGCGTCTGCGGACAGCAGGGACCGCTCCTCGGACTTCCCCCCCGGGTCGCCGACGAAGCCGGTGCCTCCCCCGGCCACGGCGATGGGCCGATGGCCGGCCAGCTGCAACCGCCGGAGGTTGCAGACCTGGAGGAGGTGTCCCACGTGCAGGCTGTCCGCCGTCGGGTCGAACCCGCTGTAGGCGGTGATCCGGTCGGCGTTCAGACGGCCCTCGAGGGCGGGGTCGGTCATCTGATGGATCAGTCCCCGGAAGCGGAGGTCCTCGACTAGGTCGTCCATCTTCTCAGCCTGCCACGTCACCGACGGAGGCACGGACGCTACGATCACCATCCGGTTCGCCCGGACCTATCCGCCAAGCAACGGCCAGGAGAGCTCCATGCCAAACCCCTACCTCCAGGGCAATTTCGCACCCGTGTCCGAAGAGCGGAGCGACGACCACGAGCTCCCCGTCACCGGAGTCATCCCTCCCGACCTCGACGGGCGGCTCCTGCGCAACGGGCCCAACCCGGTGATCGTCCCGGCCGACCAGGCCGATTACCACTGGTTCAGCGGCGACGGCATGATCCACGCCATCTCCCTCGCCGGGGGAAGGGCCACCGGCTACCGGAACCGGTGGGTCCGCACCAGGTCGCTGGCCGCAAAGGTCGGCACCGCGCCACCCCGGGGCCCGAGCGAACCTATCGACGGTCCCGCCAACACCCACGTCATCCGGCACGCCGGCAGGACCCTCGCACTGGTCGAGTCGGGATTCCCCCACGCCGTCTCCCGCGGCCTGGAGCGGGCTCGGATCCACGACTTCGACGGCGGATTGGCCTCACCGATGACCGCCCACCCCAAGCTCGACCCGGACACCGGCGAACTGGTCTTCTTCGGCTACGACGTCTTCGGGCCGCCGTTCCTCCGCTACCACGTGGTCGATGCCGCGGGGAACCTGGTGCGCACCGAGGACGTGGGGATCCCTCGGGCCACGATGATCCACGACTTCGGGGTGACCGCTACCCGAGCCGTCTTCCTCGACCTGCCGATCGTCTTCGACCTCGGGCTCGCCGCCGCCGGACGGTCCCTTCCCTTCCGGTGGACGCCCGAGGCAGGGGCCCGGGTGGGAGTGATGCCCCGGTCGGGGAGGAACGCCGACATCCAGTGGATCGGCGTCGACCCGAGCTACGTCTTCCACGTGCTCAACGCCTATGACGAGGGCGACTCGGTGGTCATGGACGTCGTCCGCTACGACAAGGCCTTCGACACCGCGCCGGGCGAGGTCATCGCCACCGAGCTGCCCTTCCTGACCCGCTGGACCATCGACCTGCCCACGGGACGGGTGGCCGAAGAGCGACTCGACGACACGGCCGTCGAATTCCCGCGGATCGACGAGGCCGTGGCCGGGAGGCGGCACCGCTACGGCTACTGCGCGCTGCTGGGCGACCGGGCCGAGGAGTGGACCTTTCCGGGGCTCGTCAAGTACGACTTCCAGCGCGACGAGGCGACCCGGTTCGAGCCCGGCGAGCACCGCTCCGTGGGGGAGCCCGTCTTCGTGCGGGCCGCCGACGGCCGGGCGGAAGACGAGGGGTGGGTGCTCAGCGTCGTCTACGACGCCACCCGGGACGCCAGCGACCTGGTCATCCTCGATGCCACCTCGTTCGGCGGGGCGCCGGTGGCCACGGTGCACCTCCCGGCCAGGGTGCCGTTCGGCTTCCACGGATCGTGGGTGCCCGCGGACTCATGACCGAGGTGCACGCCCGGCGCCGGCCGGGTGACACCGGTACCTCCGCCGACCATGGGAGGATGGTCATCCCGTAACGGACGTATCCGTGACCGGCGCCGGCAGGTCGGAACGCCGATCGAGCGGGACCCAACCAACCGTGCCACCCACCGACTCCTTCCTGCCGCCCGGCTCCCGCCCGTCCGGTCGATCCTCCGGCCGGCCCACCGGCCGTCCGCGTGGTTCGACCCCGGGTTCGACCCGGCAGGCCAGCACCTCCTCGCCGTTTTCCGGGCCGATCCTGGGAGGCCAGGTGGCCATCCCCACCAAGCGGGAGCTGCGGAGGGCCAAGAAGCGTCGTCGTCGGCCGGCCGAACGGATCCTGCGCGGGCTCATCGTGGTTGTCGTCCTGCTGCTCGTCGTGGCCGGCCTCGGATACGGGTACGTCCACTACCAGTGGAGCAAGGTGTCCTCGAGCCCGTGCGCCACCTGCGTGGTGGCAGCCAGCGGCCAGCCCTACAACGTGCTGCTGATCGGCTCCGACAGCCGGGTCGGGGAGACCGCGGCAGAGGCCCAGCAGTTCGGGAACGCCACCAATGCCGGCGGGCAGCGCAGTGACACCATCAAGATCATCCGCGTCGACCCCTCCACCGGGACGGCCTCGTCCCTCTCCATCCCCCGGGACACGTATGTGACGCTCTCCGGGATGCCGGCGAACAGCCAGCTGTCGTCCCAGAACAAGATCAACGCTGCCTTCGGCAGCGGTCCCGACGCGCTGATCAAGACCATCGAGAACACCTTCGGGATCCCGATCAGCCACTACATCGTGGTGAGCTTCTTCGGGCTCCAGGACGCCGTCAACGCGCTGGGCGGCATCTCCATGGACTTCCCCTATCCCGTGCGCGATCAGGACTGCTCGACCGGTGTCTGCTACAACAACTCGGGACTCGACATCCCCACCGCGGGCTGCCAGGTAATCGACGGGCAACAGGCCCTCGCCCTGTCGCGATCGCGTTACTTCCAGTACCACGCGGACGGGCAGTGGAACTCCGACCCCACGTCGGACATCGGGCGGATCGAACGCCAGAACCTGATCATCTCGGCCGCGCTGGACAAGGCCAAGTCCACCTACAACCCACTGCGGCTGAACACGCTGTTCAGCTCGGTGGTCCACGATTTCAGCAAGGACGACGCACTCTCGGCCACCGACCTGCTGTCCCTGGCCGAGCGGTACCACGCCTTCTCCGGCTCCGATCTCCAGGCCTACACACTGCCCACGGCCGGCGCCACCTCGGCGGCGGCCGGAGATGTCGAGGTGGTCCAGCCCGACGAGGCCGCACAGACGCTCACCCAGTTCCTCGGTGGGTCCCCGGGGCCGATCGTCACGCCGCCCCTTGACGTCTACGGCGATCCACTGACCCTGCCGGTGACCACCACCACCGCGCCCAGCCAAGCCGCTCAGTCGCCGGCGTCGGGCGGGGGAACGGCCACCACCGCTCCCGCGCCGCCGGGGGCGTCGATCCCGCCCTACGACCCCCGACCCTGCTGAGCCGGCTCCTCTGCGTCGATCGCGTCGACGATGGCGGCGTTGAGCAGATGGTGGACGGCCACGTTCTCGGATCGGCACGGCAGCCGTACGCGGATGACCGAGGACCCGCCGCCTGCGAGCCGTCGGTCGAGCGCCTCCTCCAAACCGGCGGGGTCGGCCCCACCGTCCACGTCGTCCACGGGCCAACCGAAGCCGGCGGCGACCGCGGCGACGTCCGGGCTCTGCGGGGTGCCGAAGAGCTGGTCGAACGTGGCCGCGTCGAGGGCCGCTGCCGGATCGAGGAACGAGAAGATCCCCCCGCCCCCGTTGTCGGAAACCACGACGATCAGGGGGATCTCCGAGCCCTCGGACCCCACCAGCGCGGAGACGTCGTGCAGGAAGGCCAGGTCGCCGACAAGGGCCACCACGGGCCCGGTAGCGCCGATCGCCACGCCCAACGCGGTGGACACCACCCCGTCGATCCCGTTGGCCCCTCGGTTGGACAGCACCCGGGGCGGCCTGCTGCGGGGTGCGGCGAAGGACTCGACGTCACGCACGGGCATGGAGGAGGACACCACCAGGGTGGCCTCGGACGGCACCCGGGAGAACAGTCGGTAGGCCAGGGCCGGCTCGGTCAGTGGTCCGCCGTCTCCGGACCGTTCGGTTCCACCGGACAGTTCGGCGGTGATCGCCGCCCACGCCCGGACCTCGGCCCGACACCACAGGTGCCACCAGTCCGCTTCCCCCTGCGGGGCCGGAGGGCCCTCCCCGTCGGCGGCCGCATCGGGGGGATGCCGGTCGAGCAGGTGGCCGGCCAGGTCGAGACAGAACGATGTCGGGTCCGACCGCACGAACGTGGATGTCGTCCGTTGGGGATCGGACCACCGCCCGTAGGGGTCGACGACGATGTCCGTCCCACCGGCCCCGACGGCGGACACGAAGCCGTTGACCACCTTGGACGCCCAGGGCTCACCGAGCCGGATGATGCACTCGGGCACGTGGGCCGAGGCGAATCGCCCGGAGCGCAGGATGCCGTCCGCGGCCCCGATGACTCCGGGCTCGTCGAGGCGCACGCCCGAACGGGGATCGGCGAGCACCGGCCACCGGAGGGCTCGCGAGAGCGCCAGCACGGCGGCGGGGCTGCCGCAACCGGCCCCGGCCACCAGCAAGCCCCTGACCCCCGGGCGGATACCGGCCGAATCGACCAGAAGGGACAGCACCCCTTCGGTAGGTGCCACGATGCCCGGGGCGACCACGTGCCACGGCCCTCTGCCCGACCGGCCGCCTTCGACTCCTCCGCCCCTGCCGGGGTCGCCGAGCAACGGCTCGCGGAAGGGCAGGTTGAGATGGACTGGGCCCGGACCATACGGATGCGCGGTCGTGTCGGCCACGGCGCGCGCCGCCAGCGAGCGCCACGAGCCACGTGACGCTCCATCGGGAACCCCCGGATCGGCAAACCATCTGGGCGACCGTCCGAAGAGGTGGGTCTGGTCGATGGTCTGGGCAGCGCCGACGTCGCGCAGCTCCGGCGGGCGGTCGGCGGTGCACACCAGCAGGGGGACCCCCGACAGATCGGCCTCGACCACCGCCGGATGGAGCTCCGCGGCGGCCGTGCCGCTGGTGGTCACCACCACGGCGGGACGCCCGGAGGCCAGTCCGATCCCGAGGGCGGTGAACCCGGCGGAGCGCTCGTCGAGGCGGACGTGGACCTCCATCCCCGGGTGTGCCACCAGGGCCAATGCCAACGGGGTCGAACGCGAGCCCGGACATACGACAGCGTGGGCCACACCGCAGCGTGCCCACTCGTCGACCAGCGTGGCGGCAAAGGCAGCCTGCAGGTCCGCATCCCCGGCGGGTTGCGCCGGCGTCGGTACGCTCACCGTGGTACCCCATGTCGTCGGCCCATCCACCCTCGAGCCCGGAGCGCGGGCCCCACTCCCCTCCCCCTGCCACCAACGTCCTGCACGTCGAGCGCACGGGGAACGGGCCACGGTTGGTACTGGCCCACGGCTTCACCCAGACCGGACGGGTGTGGGGTGGGATGGACCTCGACCTGGCCACGGACCACGAGGTGGTGGCGGTCGACCTGCCCGGGCACGGTGGATCGGCGGGGGTGGTGGCCGGTCTGGCCGACGGGGCCCGGCTGTTGGTCGAGGCCGGCGGCGAGGGCACCTATGTCGGCTACTCGATGGGAGCGCGACACTGCCTGCAGGCGGCCGTGGCACAGCCCGGGCCGGTGGAGCGACTGGTGCTGATCTCGGGAACGGCGGGCACCGACAGCGCCGTCGAGCGCCGGGCCAGGGTGCTGTCGGACGAGGCCCTGGCCGACGAACTCGACCCGCCCGGGGCACCGGTGGCGACCGGCGACACGGTCGAGGTGTTCCTCCGCCGGTGGTTGGCCAACCCGCTCTTCGCCGGCATCAGCCCCGAAGCCGACGGCTTCGACGAGCGACTGCGCAACACGGCGGCGGGACTGGCCGCAAGTCTCCGCCTGGCCGGGACCGGCACCCAGCAGCCGCTGTGGGACCGGCTCGGCCGACTGGAGATGCCCGTCCTGATCATCACCGGCGAGCGCGACGACAAGTACACCGCACTGGGTCGCCGGATGGCGGAGGCCATCGGCGCCAACGCCACCCAGGTGGTGATCGCGGAGGCCGGCCATGCTCCCCATCTGCAACGGCCCGGCCAGGTCGGTGCGCTCATCCGCAGGCATGCCGCCGGAGCCGGTCGCCGGTAGGCGACCCGATCGCGTCACGAGATCCACAGCCAGAGCGATACGGAGAGCAGGGCGCCGAAGACGAGCTGCAGCCGACCGGTGGCCGCCAGCACCGGGAGGAGAGCGCGACCCGAGGCGTCGCCGGTCGCCAGCCGCGCCGGCGCCAGGGCCAGAGGAAGTGCGAGCAGCGGGAGGAAGGCCGCCGCCGGGTGGTCCGCCCCGACGGCACCGGTGACCGACGACACGGCCCAGGCCAGCACGCCCACGAACGGCAGCGCAACGCAGGCGACGTAGTACCGCCCGGCAGCGCTCCTGCCCACCCGGACGGCCAGGGTGTGCTTGCCGGTCTCCCGGTCGGTCTCGATGTCCCGGAGATTGTTGGCCAACAACAGGGCAGTGGCCAGCAGCCCCACCACGACCGCGGCGAACCACACCACCGGCCGGTCGATGCGGAGTGTCTGGACGTAGTACGTGCCCACCGTGGCCACCAGTCCGAAGAACACGAAGACGAACACCTCGCCGAGACCCGCGTACCCGTACGGCCGCGGTCCGCCGGTGTAGAGCCAGCCGGCGGCCAGGCATGCCGCTCCCACCACCAGCATCCACCACGAGGTGGCCCAGGCCAGGGCGAGACCGGCCACGCCGGCCACGCCGAAGGAGAGGAGAGCGGCGCGCTTCACCGCCGCCGGCGACGCCAGTCCGGAGGCCACCAGGCGAAGCGGCCCCACGCGGGCGTCGTCGGTGCCCCGGATGCCGTCGGAGTAGTCGTTGGCGTAGTTGGTGCCCACCTGGATGGCCAGGGCCACCACCAGGGCGCCCAGGGCTCGCCACCAGACACCCACCTCCGAACCGGCGTGATGGACCAGCGGCGCATAGGCCCCCACCGCGCCGGCACGTGGGCTCAGCGGGTGGGCGGCGGCCGTGCCCACCACCACCGGGACGATGGCTGCCGGGAGGGTGCGGGGCCGCGCCCCGAGGACCCAGCGCTTGACCGGCCCGGTGAGCGCCGGTGCGGTGGCCGCGCTTTCCGGTGTCACCCGCCTCCCCGCCCGAAGTGGCCGCCGGTCACGGGCGCCGGGGGAAGCGACCGAAGTCCGGTGGGCGGTGCTGTTGGAAGGCATTGCGCCCCTCTTGGCCCTCTTCACTCATGTAGAAGAGCATGGTGGCGTCGCCGGCGAACTGCTGGAGGCCGGCGAGGCCGTCATCGGCGGCATGGAGACCACCCTTCAGCATTCGCAGGGCCAGTGGGGAGAGCGACAGCATCTGCCGGCACCAGGCGACCGTCTCCCGCTCGAGGTCGGCCAGCGGCACCACCTCGTTGACCAGGCCCCAGTCGAGGGCGGTCGCCGCGTCGTACTGGCGGCACAGGAACCACACCTCCTTGGCCCGCTTCAGCCCGATGGTCCGGGCCAACAGGCTGGCGCCGTAGCCGCCGTCGAAACTCCCGACCTTCGGGCCGGTCTGTCCGAACCGGGCGTTGTCGGCGGCGATGCTCAGGTCGCACACCAGATGGAGGATGTGGCCTCCGCCGATGGCGTAACCGGCAACCATGGCCACGACCGGCTTGGGAAGGCGCCGGATCTGGATCTGGAGATCGAGCACGTTGAGGCGTCCGATGCCCTGCCGGGCCACGGCATCGTCGCCGATGTAGCCGTCGTCCCCCCGGATCTTCTGGTCGCCGCCCGCGCAGAAGGCATCGGGCCCCTCGCCGGTGAGGATGATGGCGCCCACCGACGGGTCGTCACGGGCAGCGGCGAAGGCGTCGGCCAGCTCGAAGAGTGTCTGCGGCCGGAACGCGTTGCGGACCTCGGGCCGGGCGATGGTCAGTTTGGCGATGCCTTCCGCCACGTCGGCGTGGATGTCTTGGTACCCACCACGGCGTTCCCATGCCGGCAGTGGCAGACCACGGAACCGCTCGACCGGATCGACCGGTGGCCCGGTGATCACCGTCTCCGGGGGTGTGCCCGTTTCGGGCCCAACCTCGTCGGCCTGCTCCGGTGCAACCATTCGACCATTCACTCCTAGAGTCGTTGCTCGTACGGTCGCCTAGGCTACCTCCATGCCGGAGTTGGTAGCGCTCGATCTCGCGGCCGGCCGGGGCTTCGTGGATGCGCTGCGTACCGCCTGGGACGCCGGCCACGCCGTCCTGCCCGTCGATCCGCGCCTGCCACAAACGGCGGTACACCGGCTCTTCGAGGCCCTCGGGCCCTCCCGCGTGGTGGACGCGGACGGATCCCACGTCCTGGCCGGGAGCCAGCCGACGGAGACCGGTGACGCACTGGTGGTGCCGACCAGCGGCACCACCGGCGAGCCGAAGGGCGTGGTCCTGACCCGCGACGCGGTCCGTGCGTCGGCCCGGGCCACCTCCGCTCGGCTCCGGGTGGACCCGACACGGGACCGCTGGGTGGCCTGCCTCCCCCTGGCCCATGTCGGCGGGCTCTCGGTCGTGACCCGGGCCATCGAGACGGACACCCCGTGCACGGTCATCGAGCGGTTCGACGCCGCCGAGGTCGAGCGTCTGGCCCGCTCCGGCGCCACCCTGGTCTCGCTGGTGGCCACCGCGCTCCGCCGGACCGACGTGTCCGGCTACCGCGCCGTGCTGCTCGGCGGTGCGGCACTGCCCGGGGAGCTGACCCCCAACGTGATCGCCACCTACGGGATGACCGAGACCGGTTCGGGCGTGGTCTACGACGGCCATCCCCTCGAAGGCGTGGACGTCCGCATCGGTGACGGGGCTACCGGAGCCGTGGGCGAGGTGCTGGTCCGGGGCCCGATGCTGCTGCGGTGCTACCGCGACGGTTCCGACCCCCGGTTGTCCGGCGGTTGGCTGCCCACCGGCGACGCCGGATCGATCGGGCACGACGGCACGCTGGCGGTGGTCGGACGTATGGCCGAGGTCATCGTCACCGGCGGCGAGAAGGTGTGGCCGGTGCCGGTCGAAAGCGTGCTGGCCGACCATCCTGCGATCAGGGAGGTGGCGGTCTGGAAGCGGCCCGACCCCGAGTGGGGCGAGCGGGTGGTCGCCTGGGTCGTGCCCCATCCGGACTCCGCCCCTCCGGACCTGAGCGACCTCCGCGAGGTGGTGGCCTCTCGACTGGCCCCGTGGGCAGCGCCGCGCGAAGTGGTGGTGGTGGCCTCGCTGCCCAGGACGTCGAGCGGGAAGGTCCGCCGCTCCGACCTCACCTGACCGGACATGACCCGCCCAGCGCGGTCAGCCGTCGGTGGTGGACCGATCGGTCAGGAGATCCCGCCGCTCGGGGTGCACAGCGCCCCGCCGTCGATCACCAGCGTCTCCCCGGTGATCCAGGAGGCTGCGTCCGAGCAGAGGAACAGCGCGGCATTGGCGATGTCGTCGACCTCGCCGAGACGGCGGAGCGGCAGGCGGCGCGAGATGGCCTCTTCACCCGGTTCCCACAGCGCCTGGGCGAGCTGGGTCTTGACCAGGCCCGGTGCCAGGGCGTTGACCCGGACCTTCGGGCCCAGCTCTCCGGCCAACTGGCTGGTGAGGTGGATGACCGCCGCCTTGGTCACGTTGTACCAGCCGATGCCCGCTTCCACCGACAGGCCCCCGATGGAGGCGAGGTTGAGCACGACCCCCCCGTCCTCGGCCATGCCGGCGCGCCATGCCGCCTGGACCCATTCGAGGTAGCCGGTCTGGTTCACCCGGACCGTCTTGTCGGCCTGTCCGGTGTCGATCTCCATCAAGGGCCCGTAGTAGGGGTTGGTGGCGGCATTGTTGACGAGGAGGTCGATCGAGCCGAAGCGCTCGACGGTGACAGCGACGCAGGCGTCGGCCTGTTCGGGATCCCCTGCGTTGGCGACGCTCCAGGCGACCTCGCCCGCCCGGTCACCCTTGGCCGCCTCGATCTCGGCGGCCGAGTCGGCCAGGGCCTCGGCCTTGCGGGAGGAGAGCATGACCGAGGCACCCGACCGGCAGAAGGCCAGGGCGATGGCCTGTCCGATCCCCCGGGACGCCCCGGTGATCAGCGCGTTCCTGCCGTCCAGTCGCAGTTCCATGGCCCGACACCATAGACATTCCGCCGTCGCCGTGTGTCCCGGCAGCACCGGCGACCTCATCCCTCACGGACGAACGCCCGCGGACGGCGTCGAGCAGGCTCATCCCGGGGCCAGGGTTGACGCACACGGGCATGGTTCGGGTCCCGCCCGCCTCCAGGTCCGCCACCTCCTGCTGGACGGTGTTGGGCAGTGCTGCCACCGGCACTCCTCTTTCGGGACAGGCGGTGAGCGCCTGCACACTTCCGCAGCGTACGGGCTCGCACGCACGGCACCGGAGATCGCCATCCCACCCCGCTGGGGCGGCACCTCCGGGCCGAAGGAGGCGGCGGGCCTCCGGGCCGCCTCGCCGACCCTGGTTGTGGCACGCTGCCGCGTGCACCTTCCCGCATGCTCCGGCCCTAAGTTTGCAGGCGAAACGTGCCGATCTCCCCCGTCGAAGAGTGAAGAAGGAACTCCGTGCCCCTCATCAGAGACACGCCAGAGGCAGATCTGTCGCCCTATCTGCGGCAACACCGGGACAATCCGGTGGACTGGTACCCATGGGGCGACGAGGCGTTCGACCGGGCCCGGCAGGAGGACCGGCCGGTCTTCCTGTCCATCGGCTACTCGGCGTGCCACTGGTGCCACGTGATGGCCCACGAGTCGTTCGAGGACCCGGTGACGGCAGCTGCACTGAACGCGTCCTTCGTGAGCGTGAAGGTCGATCGCGAGGAGCGGCCGGACGTCGACGCCGTCTACATGGAGGCCGTCCAGTCCATCACCGGGTCGGGCGGGTGGCCGATGAGCGTCTTCCTCACGCCCGACCGTCGGCCGTTCTACGGCGGGACGTACTTCCCGCCGGACGATCGACAGGGGATGCCGTCGTTTCGGACGGTCCTGGCCGCTCTCACCGATGTGTGGGAGCACCGCCGGCACGAGGTGGAGGAGCAGGCCGACGAGCTCTCCGACGCCATCGCCGCCCGCTCGGTCGTCCACGCCCGCCCCGGGGCGCCCCTGGTGTTCGCTGCCACCGGTCCCGGCGGCAGCGGGCGTCCACCCGACCTGCTGGCACCGGCGGTGGACGACCTGGCCGAGCGGTTCGATCCGACCTGGGGGGGGTTCGGGGCGGCGCCCAAGTTCCCACAGCCGACTCTGGTCGACCTTGCCCTCCGCCACTCCCTCCGCCACCGCGGGGAGGAGTCCGGCGCCCGGTCCGAGCACATGGCGGTCCTCACGCTGGAGGCCATGGCCGCGGGCGGCATCCATGACCACCTCGGCGGAGGATTCTCCCGCTACTCGACCGACACCCAGTGGTTGGTCCCCCACTTCGAGAAGATGCTCTACGACCAGGCCGGCCTGCTCCGGGCCTTCCTCCACGGATGGCAGGTCACCGGGCGGGCGGACTTCCTGCGGGTCGTCGAGGGGATCGTCGGGTACGTCGGGCGCGACCTCACCGGGAACGAAGGAGGGGTGTACTCCGCCGAGGACGCCGACTCCGAGGGAGTCGAGGGCAGGTTCTACGTGTGGACGCCCGAGGAGATCGCGTTGGCGGTGCCCCCCGGGCCGGACGGCAACGACCCGCACGCCGCCGAGGTCCGTGACGCGGTGACCGCCTGGTTCGGCGTCACCCCGGCCGGCAACTTCGAAGGACGCTCGATCCTCAGGCGGCCCGTCGGGGAGCCGCTGGGTGGCCCGGCCGCCGTGGAGACCGGCCGACGGCTCCTGTTCGAGGCCCGCACCGAGCGCGTTCGGCCCGCCCTCGACGGCAAGGTGCTCACCGAATGGAACGCCATGTACGCGTCGGCGCTCGCAGAGTCGGCCTCGGCCACCGGCAATCCGGCCTGGCAGGACGCCGCTGTGTCCATCGGCGAATTCCTCTGCGGCCACCTGGTCGACGCCGAGGGCAGGTGGTTGAGGAGCTGGCAGCCCGCCGGGGGCGCCCGCCACCTCGCCATCGCCGCGGACTACGCCTGGCTGGTCGACTGCTTCACCCGTCTGGGCGAACTGACCGGTCGGGCCTGTTGGACGCGGCACGCCGTCGACGCCGCCGACGCCCTACTGGCCCTGTTCCGCGACGACAGCGGGGGCGGCTTCTTCACCACCGGCCACGATGCCGAGGTGCTCATCGTCCGGACCAAGGAGGTTCTCGACGGTGCCACCCCTTCGGCCAATGCCGTGGCCGCGCTGTCCCTGGCCCGCCTGGGCGCCGTGACCGGTAACGGTCGCTACACCGACGCCGCCCTCCAGGTGGTCGAGACGGTCGGCGACCTGCTCACCCGCCACCCCACGGCCTTCGCCCACACGGTGCTGACCGCCGACCTGCTCCTCAACGGCCTGACCGAGGTGGTCATCACCGGCGACCGCCCGGACCTCCTCGACGTCGCCCGGAACCACTGGCTTCCCGGTGCGGTCCTGGCCTGGGGCGAGCCCACCGACTTCCCACTCTGGCAGGACCGCGACGGTGGCCGGGCCTACGTCTGCCGCAACAATGTGTGCCGGCTGCCCACCGACGACGCCCACACCCTGGACGGCCAGTTGGCCGAGGTGGCGTCATGAGCCAAGGATCGACCCGCACGCCCCGCAGCGGCACCGCTCGCGGTATCGCCCGCTCCATCAAGCACCGGGCCCGGATCGAGGTGAGCGGGGGGACGTCCCTGACCATGCTGGTGCTGGCCTGCCATCCCGAGGACACCATCGGCGTGGACCTCGCGTCGGGTGCCCTTGTCCGGGTGCGGGTGGCCTGGCCCGAGGACCACGGTCCGGACCTGGCACCGTTCGACGTGGTCGAGACCCAGCTCGCCGAGGAACCCGAGCGGGACGATCTGGCCCAGCCCGAGGCGATGACGGCCAGTGGGCTCCCCCGGCACCTCGGGACGCTCCACGGGCGCCACGTACGCCAGCTCCTCCACCACCTGGCGGCCCCGGTCGAGGAGCACGTCCTCGGCTTCCCGGGTGCCTCCGCCCCCTATTGGGAGTTCCGCGGATTCCGGCCGTCGCTGGCATTGGTGGAGCCCACCAAGGGCCCGGTCCTGTTCCGGCGGGTCGGTGACCGGTCGGTCTGGGTCCGCTTCGGCTGGGGTCGGAGCGACAACTGGCTGCCCGTCGAGGACCCGCAGTCCGAGCGTGCCCTCGACGTGGCCCGCCGCGACCGCCTCCAGGGAAAGGACCTGGCCGCCGCCCTCGGGTTCAAGCCCCACTACCTGGTGGCCGTGGTGACCACGCCCCGGGACGGCCACTGCTACAAGACGGTGCGGGCCCTGCTGCCACGCAGCTGAGCCGGGTCGCCTCGTGGGGGATCCCATGCCCGTCCGCCCCACTATGTGGCCCCCTCCCGCCGGTCCGGCGTACGGGCGACGACAGTGCGTCGCCTACAGTCGGCGGTGATGTCCGCCGCCACCTCCCCGCCCTCGCCCCCGGCCACGCCGGTCCTGCCGGACTACGGGGCGGCATGCATCGCCAACGTCGTCCCGAACCTCCTCGCTCCAACGGATCCCGGCGAACCGGGACCCGACTGGCTTCCCGTCTCCGCCCGGCACGCCCGGCAGGTTGTCCTGTTGGTGGTGGACGGTCTCGGTTGGGAGCAGCTCCGCGCCCGATCGGGGCTGGCACCCACCCTGTCGGCCGCCGAAGGGATCGACCGGTGCATCACCTCGGTGACACCGACCACGACCGCCACGGCGCTCACCTCGATCACGACCGGGCGCCCGCCCTGCGAGCACGGGGTGCTGGGCTACCGGATGACGACAGACGGCGAGGTCCTCAACGTGCTGCGCTGGACCGTCGGGAGCGGCGTGGCCCGCGATGCCCGCCGAAGCGTCCCGGCCCGCCGGCTGCAGCCGTTCCCCTCGTTCTGCGGCGCCTCGGGTCCTGTCCCGGTGGTGTCGAAGTACGAGTTCGGCGGCACCGGATTCACCGCCGCCCACCTGGGGAACTCCCTGTTGCACGGCTACCGGGTACTCTCCTCGCTCCCGGTGTCGGTCGGCCGGCTGCTGAGCGACGGCGAGCCGTTCGTCTACGCCTACTACGACGGAATTGACAAGGTGGCACATGCCAGCGGACTGGGTGAGCTCTACGACGCCGAGCTCCGGGCGGTCGACCGGTTGGTCGCGGACATCGTGGCGGTCCTGCCGCCCGGCGCCGTGCTGGTGGTGACCGCCGATCACGGTCAGATCGACGTCGGGCCCCGCCTCGAACTGCTCGGGCGCGAGGTCATGTCCGGGGTCCGGTTCCTGTCCGGCGAAGGTCGCTTCCGCTGGCTCCACGTCCGGCCCGGCGCGTCCGCCGATCTGCTCGGGTCGCTCACCGACCGCTACGGGGACACGACGTGGGTGATGGAGCGGGACCGGCTCATCGACGAGGGCTGGTTCGGGGGGCCGGTGCGCGACGCGCTCCTGCCCCGACTGGGCGACGTGGCTCTGATCCCCCACGCACCGATCGCCTTCGTCGATCCGGCGGACACCGGCGAGAGCCGCCTCGCGAGCCGGCACGGATCGTTGACACCTGACGAAATGCTCGTACCGTTGGTCGCACTCGGAGGTGAGAACCGTTGATGGAAGAAAAGACGCCGGACACCGATCCGGTCGAGACCGTGACCATCCGTCCCGAGATCGTCGACGCCGGTGGGCCGGCCGGCGTGCTGTCGGCCCCGGGGGGCGATTCGGGCGAACCCGTGGCGTCCGGCGGGCCCGGGGGCCCGGGGGGCGATTCGGCCACGGGTCCAGGCGACGGCGGGGAGCCGGACACCGAGGCCATCGAGCAGCCGGCCAAGCTTCTCCGCATCGGGTCGATGGTCAAGCAGTTGCTCGACGAGGTACGCCTGGCGCCACTCGACGAGGCCAGTCGGGGCCGGCTCCGCGAGATCTATGAGCAGTCGATCCGGGAGCTGGCCGAAGGGCTGTCGCCCGACCTGGCTGCGGAGCTCGACCGGATCTCCATCCCCTTCGACTCCCCCACCCCATCGGATGCCGAGCTCCGGATCGCCCATGCCCAGCTGGTCGGCTGGCTCGAGGGCCTCTTCCATGGGATCCAGGCCACCCTGGTGGCCCAACAGGTCGCCGCCCGTGCCCAGCTCGACGAGATGCGCCAGCGATCGCTGCCGAGCGGCGGGGATCCGACCATAGGCCGACCCGGCGCCTACCTCTGACCCGGTCCGGTGCCCCCGGGGCCGGCCGCGACGCCCCCCGGGGGGCGTCGCGGCGCGCTATCGTCGGAATGACACTGCTGTAACTCGTCCACACCCTGTGGAGAACCCCCTGCAGCGGGGACGAGATCATCGAGGAAGGCGCCGGCCTGGTGGCAACACGGTCGTTCACACATCTGCACACCCACACCGAGTTCTCGATGCTGGACGGGGCTGCCCGGGTGGACGAGCTGGTGCAGGCGGCCGTGGCCGACGGCCAGCCGGCCCTCGGCATCACCGACCACGGGAACATGTACGGGGTCCTCGACTTCTATGCCGCCTGCCGGAAAGCGGGCATCAACCCGGTCATCGGGACCGAGGCCTACATGGCCGCCGAGTCACGGCACGAGCGCCCGGTCCGGAGGGGAAAGGTCGACGACACCGGCGGTGATGTGGCCGGCGGCGAGAAGCTCTACTACCACCTGACCCTGTTGGCCGAGTCCAACGAGGGGTACCGGAACCTGCTCAAGCTGTCGTCGGCCGCCTATCTCGAGGGCTACTACTACAAGCCCCGGCTCGACTGGGAGCTGTTGGCCCGCCACAGCACCGGCTTGATCGCCACCACCGGGTGCCTCGGCGGGGTGGTCCTCCAGGCCCTGCTGGCCGACGACCGGATCAAGGCCGAAACCCTGGCGGGACGGCTGCAGGACATCTTCGGCAAGGACAACCTGTTCGTCGAGTTGCAGGACCACGGCCTGCCCGAGCAGCACAAGACCAATCCGGCACTGGTCGAGATCGCGCGGCGCATCGGGGCCCCCCTGCTCGCCACCAACGACAGCCACTACACGCACCGCGCGGACCATGTCGCTCACGACGCCCTGTTGTGCGTTCAGACCGGCGCCCTCATCGACGACCCGAAGCGCTTCAAGTTCCAGGGGGAGGAGCACTACCTGAAGTCGGCGGCGGAGATGCGCCACCTGTTCGCCGAACTTCCCGAGGCGTGCGACAACACACTGCTCATCGCCGAGCGCGCCGCCGTGGAGATCGACTTCGGCAGGCCGAGCCTGCCTCGCTTCCCCGTACCCGAGGAGTTCACTGGGGATACCTACGAGGAGCGGGCGGCAGCCTATCTGCGCAATCTGAGCATCGAAGGAGCCAAGGAGCGGTACGGTCTGCCCATCCCCCCAGAGGTCATGACCCGCCTCGACTATGAACTCGGGGTCATCGCCGACATGGGCTTCTCCGCCTACTTCCTGGTGGTCTGGGACCTCATCCGGTTCGCCCGCTCGCAACGGATCAGGGTGGGACCCGGCCGAGGATCGGCCGCCGGGTGCTGCGTCGCCTACTGCCTCCAGATCGTCGATCTCGACCCGATCCGCTACGACCTGCTCTTCGAGCGGTTCCTCAACCCGGGCCGCATCCAGATGCCCGACATCGACATGGACTTCGACGAACGGTACCGCGGCGACATGATCAAGTACGCCGCCGATCGGTACGGGTCGGACCATGTCGCCCAGATCGTCACGTTCTCGACGATCACGGCGCGGGCTGCGGTGCGCGACGCGGCCAGGGTGCTCGGCTACCCCTACATCGTGGGCGACAAGATCGCCAAGGCCATGCCCCCCCTGCTGATGGGTCGGGACACCCCGTTGGCGGCGTGCCTGGCCCGCACCGATGAATTCGAGGACGGATTCGCCGCAGCAGGCGAACTGCGCACCATGTACGACACCGACCCCGAGGCCAAGCGGGTCATCGACGTGGCGAAGGGGCTCGAAGGCCTGAGGCGCCAGGACGGCATCCACGCTGCGGCGGTGGTCATCACCGACGAGCCCCTCACCGAGTACGTCCCCGTGCAGCGCAAGCCGGACGGGAACGATCCCGGCAATGCCCCCATCGTGACCCAGTACGAGATGCACGGCGTCGAGGACCTCGGTCTGCTGAAGATGGACTTCCTCGGCCTGAGGAACCTTTCGGTGATCGAGCGATCACTCGACCTGATCGAGATCTCGACCGGATCCCGACCGGACGTCGACGGCATTCCCCTCGACGACCCGGCGACCTTCGCCATGCTTCGCAAGGGCGACTCGATGGGCGTGTTCCAGCTCGAGGGCGGCCCCATGCGCTCGTTGATGCGCTCACTGGCCCCCACCACGTTCGACGACGTCGCCGCTCTGGTCGCCCTGTACCGACCAGGACCGATGGCAGCCAACATGCATCGCGACTACGCAGACCGGAAGAACGGTCGGCAGGCGGTCACCTACCTCCACCCGGACCTCGCCGAGATCCTGAGCGACACCTACGGGCTGATGATCTACCAGGAGTCGGTGATGCGGGTCGCCCAGAAGTTCGCCGGGTACAGCCTGGCCGAGGCCGACAATCTGCGGAAGGCGTGCGGCAAGAAGATCCGCGCCCTCATCCAGGCCGAGCGGGAGAAGTTCGTGGCGGGATGTGTCACCCAGGGGTACGGAGAGCCACTGGGAACCGCACTGTTCGACATCATCGAGCCGTTCGCCGACTACGCCTTCAACAAGTCGCACTCCTACGGTTACGGGTTCATCGCCTACCAGACCGCCTGGCTCAAGGCCCACTTTCCGGTCGAGTACCTGGCCAGCCTGCTCACGTCGGTCAAGGACAACAAGGACAAGACCGCGGTCTACCTCG